>Ga0187878_1000280_pt1 | contig 62616 bp, 72 predicted proteins | sample June2016WEW_17_1_FD_132979 | JGI IMG/M metagenome (GOLD analysis project Ga0187878, IMG submission 132979) | Peatland microbial communities from SPRUCE experiment site at the Marcell Experimental Forest, Minnesota, USA - June2016WEW_17_150 | ecosystem: Environmental > Terrestrial > Soil >... | reverse complement strand
GTATGGTTTGTGGACAACCTATCAGAAATTCACTGATAATCTACGACAAACAGGTCTATTAGTTCCTACATGGATCAAAAGTCCTATTGGAACTAATGGAACACTCGTAGGAAGCTGCCCCCTAGGGGGTAGTTCACATTTTTTATTTTTTTCATTATGAAGCGGGGTAGGGTAGTCAGGATATCCCGACGGGCTCATAACCCGTAGACCAATAGTTCGAATCTATTCCCCGCTATAAATATAAAAGAGTAATTGGAATCATTCCAAAAAATATAACGACAGGAATTCACATCTTTATATAATTGTAGGTCTCCTTTAATACAATTGATGCGAACATCACCATGTACACTGCCGCAACAATTACGGTACCCATTAGTAATGTACTCATATATTTTCACCTCTTTTCATTCAGTTGTCAGCTTTAATTGATTGATTGGTTAACAGCTTTAGCTGTTCAATATATAAACAATAATATCAGCGCCACTACAAGTCCGAATATTGCAATTGTTTCAGGTATTACCGTCATTAGGAGTCCTTTACTAAAGAATTTTTCGTCCTCTGCCATTGCACCTACAGATGCTGCACCAATTGCTTGTTCGGCAATACCTGCACCGCATCCGGCCCCTGCAACAGCTATGCCGGCACCTATTGCAATTAATCCTTTTACTATATTTGGATCTACCATACTATTATCAGCTCCTTTCGCCCTTTTTTTATCGATATTTCCAAGTATATATAGTTCATAAATGGTAATTAATAGTATGTAGTGACAATAACAAATATATACCTGGCAATGGCCTGGCATGGCTTGGCAAGAATTTATCAGACATGTCATGATATAGCACCTATACAACCTATTGCTATCGACTGTTATCATTTATGGGCTGTTGCCATTCGTTGCTATATTTGATTAACGATAATAGAATTAACGATAATAGAATTAATGAAATTATAATTAATTGGAAACTTATGATCAGAACTAAACATATATCTTTAGACGACGACTGTTTAAAAAGAATAGAACCTTTCGTACATAAGCACGGAGGTAATTTCAGTGCTGCAATAAGAGAAATGGTAGAACGTGCAGAAGAAACACTTCCAGATAGTTCAATTGTCATAGATGAGGCCCTATTTGACTGGCTATTAAACGAGACATGTGGGAGACTTATTCCTGACAATGTATTAGATATGATAATAGATCCATCATTAAGCAGTAATATAGATAACATTAGTAAATTTATTAACCATAGAATGGATGAATTTGGTTGGAAGGTTAATGTAAGTATAGATTGTGATAATATTTCATCTCCTTCTAGTATAGTTATTCAGGCGGTAGGAACTTCTCATAAGACCATGCTTATAACGTATATGATATCTCAATTTATAATAAAAAATTCTATCAATTCTACACATTTTGCTGTAAAATCTATCATAAATTTAGATAGTGAAACCAAAGTTTGGTTGATAAAGGTTACGAGTAAAAAAGAAGGATTTGATAGCCTGATCTCTTTTTTTGGCAGCCTTGAAGAAGTAGAGGAAGCTATAAAGAGTCGCCCTACCTTTTGGAAGTGTATTATCAATAGACATGTTGCGAGTAATTATCAAATGGTCACTGTCCATAGAAATTATTATGAAGATATATTGGCCGGTAAGACACCTATAGGAGAGATAATGATAGAAACCATCGCAAAGAAACCTATTAGGTATATACATCCCAAAGAGATGCTTGATTTAATAAAAAAAGTTTATGAGACATCAAGAATAGTAGACAAAGTAGAGATCCAAAATGGTAGCATAATATTATTCCATACCTATAGAAATAGTGATGTGATAGAAAAAATAAAGAAACAGCTAATTATGCTTTTAGAAATCAATGGTCATGTGTACGATGGGGAAATAACGACAAATATGATAGTTCTTAGACATAGGTCAGATATTGGAGTAAAGATTGATGAAATAGTAAATAATTTAACATCAAGCACTGATCAAGAATTAACAGAGTAAAGGCACGAGTTCTGAAGTAAGATCTCGTGCCTTTTTTTATGGACTTTTTTCAGTATGCCGACAGGAAATATTAAAAAATCGGTAGGCTTAAAATATGATAATGATAAAGATATTCCTGTATAAAGTTCAGAATAGGATCAAGTTAGTACACTATATATGCTGCGTTTTTGTGCGTATTGTTTTATTTGTACACAGAAACAGTCAGAATTTAACTTGGTGTGTCTTGGCTGTATCTGTATATACTCAGGAGCTTTATAAGCATTGTTTTTAGTTAAAGCGTTCCGATGTAGCTTTTAAATTTTTTTTTGGTAGATTATTCGCGAGTCTATGTTTATGGAGAATTTTATGGCCTTTCTGGACTTTACCGACAAAACTATTATATACCCCATGCGCATAAGTTAGTACGCTAATACATCATGTTAAACTTAATAGATCAGAACTTGTTATCTACTAAAACAGGTCGTAATTATTGGAAATATTCAGAATATGGCAATATTCTTGGTATGTACATCGATAAGAGGTAGATTTAATGGTATTTCCTAAATATAGACCCGCTCCATCACCAAAGAATAAACTTATAGTAGAAAAAAGAATAATTGATGGAAAGATGAGAAAGGTGGAGACATATAACGGAAAGGTAGCAAGAGTTTATGATGATGACTGGAAACTTCTTGAAGATAGGTCTGGAAAATTAAAGGTTACATTGCCTACTCTGCCTTTAGTACCAAAAATCAAACAAGAGAACAAACAAGATAACAAATTAGATGATACGCCACATCAAGAAGATGAACAAAAAGAAGAATCTCCAATTTTAGAAATTCCATATATCTCATCGATATCAACTCAAGTAGACGAAAAAATGATGAGTGGCACAGGAGGAGGTTTACAATTGATCCCTGAAGATGATATTGTAAAGCCTGAAAGTATAGATTCTAATGAACAGCTAAAATCACCCATAGAAAATGTCAAAGAAGAAAAGGTTAATACTCCAAAAATAGAAGACATTCCAATATCTGAGCCTCCAAAAACTGAACCGGCTATAGAGGAAATTCCCAAAGTAGGAGGAACTACAGGACTAGGATTATCTCAACAATCATCAAATAAAGTAGACATCCCTAAAATAGATCTCCAAAAGGAAGCCTCAAAAGCAGAGACTCCAAATGATATTTCAAATAAAATAAATATCCCAAAGGAGACTATTCCAAGAGAGACTCATGAAATGATAGTTCCTAGAATTCCAATAAAAAGGATGGAGAACCGAATCGAAAAGTTGATAGATAAGAAAATGCCAGATACTCAAACAATTATAACTAATGATAAAACTAAGGTTGAAAATAAAATAACTGAGGTTACTAAGGCGGAAAAGAAACCAATAGAAGATAAAATTACAAAGGAGAATAAGAACATGGTAGAGGAATTGTTAGAAGAATATAAACGCGAGCAATGGGCCAAAAAGAGAGATTTTGATAAGAATATAGAAGATATGGCCAGAGTTGCGTCAGAAAATAAAGACCAAATCAAAGAAATCTCTCAAAAGATAGAAGGTGTAACAGGAAAAGTAGGAGAAGTCGAAGAAAAGATCGGAGGCCTTCAAGATGATATTAAGGAGAGATTCGGAACTGTCCAAGAAAGATTCGGAGCTCTTCAGGAAAAGCTTGGAGATATGAAAAAACCTGTAACAGAAACTCTAGGAGAACTTTGTACTGGTGTGGATTGTATCAAAACAGATCTAAAGAAATCTCAAGAATATCAACAATCATCAGAGAAACAATTAGAAGGTAAGTTCAATGAATTATCAGAAAGACTTCAAAAACTCGAGGAACCATCATATGTTTGTGACAATTGCGGTCAAGATGGTATCAAGGTTCTTGCATCATTTTGTCCTAATTGTGGATCACCAATTCATTCATGGACAGACCCAGAAACTGGAAATCCTATATCGGGATGGATACCCTATTGGAAAAGGATGAGAGGAACTTCAGAATAGATCATATTATATAAAGTCAACAATAAAACTCCTATCTTTCGACAGGAAATGAATTATCAACATATCAACCGATAAAATTGTCCAGACCACAATAATAGGAAAAGTATATAAGGAAAATAAATGACAAATGGAGATCAGATACAAGGTAGTGGAGGAGGACAACGGGTCTATAGCGAAGAAGACGTGCTAGCTCTCATGAATGAGACTGCAAAGAGAGCAGTGGCTGAAGCCACGAAGGCAGCTGAAGCCACGAAAAATGCACAAAAGATAAATGAAGATGAAGATGATAATACTAGTGTCATAAATCCTAAAGTTGTAAGACAGTTGAAAGATACAGTGGCGGTATTTACAGCATTAAAAGATTTATCATCGAATCCTCTACAAAAGACGATAGAAGAGACAGTAGGCGGAATGGCTGCTTCTGTTGTTCAAAGCGCATTTTCTCCGAGAGGCCCTCCTCCTAAACAAGATATTGTAGATAAACTGCTGAATTCTCAATTTGCATATGGCTTGGGAAGTGGCCTAGGTCAACGAGCTCCAGAGTTAGTTGAAACTATGGGGAGAACATTTGGTACAGAAAAAGCCGGTCAAATGATGGATAATATAATAGGTAAATATGGGACCGGTGGAGGACAACCATCAAAGTTGAGTCCAGGATATTCTTCTGCGCCTTCTAGCCAACCATCTGTACCTGAACAAAAGGCAGACAAACAGTCTGAAAAAGAGTTGCTTTTATCACTAGATCCTAATAATCCAGAACATGTATCTGCATATGCAGAGACTCAAGGAGGTTTACCTGTTGATGTTGCTAGGAAAATGTTGATGATACATCAAGACGCATTTATAGAGCAACTCAAGAGAGATGGGATGAATGTAGACCAAATCAGTACGCAGAGAGGTTCACGTGCTCAATCAAGTCCACCTGCTCAGCAACCATCTCATATGCAGCAGACACCTATGGCTCAACAAGCTCCTCCATCTTCAATAAGACAAGATGTTCCTCCAGCGTATCCTACCAGCTATCATGATAATCCTATAGAACCGCCATCTTCACAATCTACTAATGATATAGAATATGCAGAATATAATGATATGACACCTGGCCAGGATCATGGCCCAAATCAACAACCTAGTGGTCAATCAGTTCCTCCAGGTAGTGTAGATGGTCAACAAGTAGAAATGATGAAGACATTTGCAACTGATATTGGAAAAGTAATGGGAGATATGTTAAACAAGATAGAATCTCTTAATAATACGGTATTTACATTACAAAGTGAGATGAATGACATGAAAAAGCAAGGCCCAAAACAGCCATCTTCTGTACATGTAGAAATACCACCAAGAACACCTTCGTATCCTCCAGATATGGCTGATGTACATGTGACAACGATTCCTATAACTAGAGAGTCTATACCTGTTGATGCACCTTCATTAGAAACATTTGAAGATCAAGAAATAGAATCTCTAAGCAAAAATATAGACATAGAAAGGCCTACAGATTTCTTTGAAGAAGATGTTACAGACGTAGGTAACTTAAAACAAGAATTAGAAGAAGATGCTAAACTTTCACAACCAGTTCCTCCTGTGCCTGTAGTACAAACAGTACCAGTACAGCCTGTACTACCAGTAGCAGATATAACAAAGCCCATAATACGACAATCAATTGTACAACAAGCACAACAGACTCAATCTCCAGTTGTACAACCTATACAGCCAATAATACAACAGATAGATAAAGAAAATAGTGATGATAAAGATAATATTGGTGCTCCAAAAAATGAAAGTATTGTTCAAGAATCTGAAGGATTAAGCAAAATTCCTATAATTTCTGATAGTAAAACTTCAGAAGAAAAGAATGATAATAATTTTGTAGCACATACTAATCAGCAGCTAAAGCTATCTAGAGAGATAGGCGTTCATAAAAAGGCGGTATATAGAAACATAAAACCTTCATTCAAAAAGAATGATGATAAAGAAAATAAAGAAGATAGTAATATAAATAGAGAGGTATAATATGGCATATCCTAAACCTGGATTTAGACAGACAGACGAAGATATTAGAAGAACAGTAGACCAACAGGTAGCTGAGAAGACGAGAGCTATCGAACAAAAGAGTAAGACAGATCTAGAGACTCTGTTAGAACAAAGATCTAAAGCGATAGAAGAAAAGGCTAAAACAGATGCTCAAGAAATGGCTAGAAAAGAGACTCAGACAATTATAGATCAGAGATTTAGAGAACAAGAAGAAAAAAGACAAAAGCTTGTAGAAGAGCAAGAGAGGAAATTAAGAGAAGAGCAAGAGAGGAAATTAAGAGAAGAACAAGATAAAAAGGCCAGAGAAGATCTCGAATCAAAACTTAGACAAGATATATCACAAAAACTTAGAGAAGAGTTAGAACAGAAACTTAAAGATGTGCAAGAGAAAAGGATAAAAGAAGAAGAGGAAAGAAAACTTAGAGAAGATCAAGATAAAAAAGTGAGGGAAGATCAAGATAAAAAACTTAGAGAAGATCAAGATAAAAAACTTAGAGAAGAACAAGATAAAAAAGTGAGGGAAGAACAAGATAAAAAACTTAAAGATGATATTGCATCAAAACTTAAAGATGATCTTGCATCAAATCTTAAACAAGAATTTGAATCAAAGTTCAAACAAGAGTTTGAATCAAAGTTCAAACAAGATCTAGAACAGAAACTTAAAGATATTCAACAGGTACCTGTTGTTCAGACACCAGTACAACCACAGGTACCTATTGTTCAGACACCAGTACAACCACAGGTACCTGTTGTTCAGACACCAGTACAGCCACAGGCTACAGAGTCATCATCCAAGATAGCAAAGATGATTGAGGAGATCAAAAAGAGAAAAGCAGCTACAGTCATAACAGTCCCTGAACAACCATCTCATTCACATATTCCATTGATCAGCCCTGACCAGGCTATAGATGATAAGGATACGATCCATTGTCCGACCTGTCATACTGGTCATGTACATAATATGGAGACTGGTGGCGTAACATATAAATGTACTGGTCCTGAATGTGGGAAAGAATTCGTGATGGTACCAAAAGATAGTGACTATAAATGTGTGTCATGCGGATCTCCTATAAAAAAGCCAGAAGATGAAAAAGTGAAAATAGATGCGTGTCCTTTTTGCAAAGGGCACCGTGCCGTAAAATTCGATTGGGGCAAATTGTGGAAATTAAAACCTCAAATGACGATGCCTAAAGCCAAGTAGCATAATGCAAACCAAAAAACATTTGTGAAGGGACAGATGTATCGAAGGAATCTTCGATACAAGCTGTGCCCTTTAGGGTGCAGTAGTTGACTAGAAGATTCATGGGATTCATAAGATGTCAGGACAGCCAATGGCTCTAAAAGATCTGAAAGAACAACTAAAATTGTCAAAGGAACAGCTAAAGTTGTCTCATAGTAGTCCAGAAAAACATAATACTATCCAACAAAATATAGACTCGCAGGTTGCCTGTAATGTAGTTGACCATATATTCAATTATATTGAAATATGTCTGAAAGAAGATAAGAGCAAGATAAAGTTAAATCTATTTACAAAATCTTTTATTAGAGGTATATTAACTGACAGCGTAAGATCAGGAATAAATGATTTTATTTTTAATATGAATGATAAAGAGGTCAAAGCCCTACTAGATGATATACAGAAAGAACTAAATAAAAGGAGACTGGATGGAAAATAGGTTATGAACGATTCTTCTATAATAAAATCAGATTCAATGATATTTGTCGATGAGTGCCTAGCAGACGATCTTAACAATGTAATAGAGAAGATGGTCAATTACCATATCGACAAAAATTATAAAGAGGTAAGAAATATAATCCTTGGCTATGACTCTAAAAATGGAGAATGGAGAAGTAGATATGGAGAGAGTCTAGAAAAAAAAATATCTGGATCAGAACAAATTATTACATATACATCACCTCCCATGTGTTCATTCTTTCTCGATACAGAAAGTTTTACGAAGCAAGGTATGATATTCTATGAAGATGAGATCTATAATAATGTTAGGTTTCAATCGGACGAAAGTATAAAAAGGGTATTAGATGTGATGTTTACACTCTCAGATAGAGTTATTGAATATAGATATATAATCGATATAATTATTACAGAATGGAATCTCAAAAATATTAAGAATAGTATTACTCCAATTAAAGTAAATGTTGATCCTGATATATGTGGTGATCTATATTTTCATCAGTTAGAAGTTAGAGAGAACGCATGGAGAGAATTTAGAAGTATAAGTAAACATGAAGGATTCATGATAAGAGATTCATTTAAGCAGGCTGTGATAGGATTTTTAGAAGATAGGGCAGACATGCTAAGGGAAATAGATTAAATTTTCATGGTGCTACAGAAAAAATTAAGAAAAAGAGGCGTAAATGACAAAAGATATAAAGGTAAAAGAAACTAATAGTATGGATGATAAAAATATTTTTAGAGATTTTGCATATAACTTTTACAATAGCGACATAAAAGACCAAAAAAATAATAACTATTTAAACAATAGATTAAGATATATATTGCAAAATTTGGAAATTAATAATTGGGATGATTTTGAAAATTTATTTGAGACAGGTATGGGAAAATGGTCGAAGAATAGAATTAACCAGATTAAAGAAAAGACAAGAGAATACTTGGAATTGTTGGAGACCATGGACTTTGACCAATTATTATCATTAAATATTGATATAGATGCAGAATTGAATAATATAAATAAATGGAAACTAACGATGAAAACTGTGCAATTTGAAGAAGATAAGAATGAATCAGAAGGGCGATAATTATGCAAGATTTTACATCTTCCATATATAAATATAATAGTTCTAGCTCCATGAACAAATCAGAAATGCTTGAAATATTGAAGAACAAGCTAGAATATTTATTATCAGAAAAAATTTATTTTCTCAACACTAACATAGAATTTTTAGATGATTGGATGTTCTCCGCTATACAATCTGACGATAAAAATATTAGACGAACAGTTAAGTGGTATTATTCAATACATGTAGATGAATTGGATGATATTGTCCTAGGTTTTATAAAGGAGATAGACAAAGGAAACATTGAAGAAAACAAATTAAATAAAGAATTTGATAAATTAATTCAAGAAAAAGACAAGTATAAAAATGAGGTTATACAGGTATATAAGATTGTTTTAAACAGACGTCCTGATAATAGTGAATTATTACATTATTCTAACATGTTAAAATATGATATAATTGATACAGAAAAAATAGAAGATATACTCAAAAATTCTGATGATTATAAAAGAATAGAAAACAATAGAAAAGACACTAACAAGAAAAGTAATAAGATTGATCTAGGTCGGAATTCTCTCGTACTAGATTTTAAATTAGGTGATAGAGCAGGTGATAGAGCAAATACAAGAGAAATTTCAATTCCAAAGATAGATAATACTGATGTTAATGATGACATAGATGACCATTATACCAACATTATTAATAGAGCATATGAAGAGATATTACAAAGAAATATAGGAAGTAATGGTTTATATGTTGATGATGGATTGAAAACTTATCTACATCTCATGAGAAATGGAATGACAGAAGAGAAGTTGAGAAACATTCTAAGAAACTCTCAAGAATACAAAGATAATTTTGGGGTATATGAACCTGAAACTAATACTGATACTAAACAGACTAAACCTGAAATAGTTCATGTATCTGATAAAAAAATAAAAGAAAGTCATATTATTACTGGTACATCAACTAAAGTCGTCTCACAATTAAAACTTGTATATTGTATGATGGGAACCAATAGACTTAAAGAGATAAAACCTTATATAGAGACAGTTCTTCCTTATGTAGACAAATTCATTTTTATAGATGGAGGATCTGAAGATGGAACGGTAGAATATCTCAAATCTTTGAATAAATGTAAAGAAGATATAGTAGATGTCTATGTACATCCGTGGCAGGATAGGTTCTCAGCTCAACGTAATAATTATCTGGCTAAATTAAAAGAAAGAAATTATGAAGGATGGGTAATAATTTCTGATTCTGATGAACATTTTCTTGTAGAATCTCTAAAACAAATTAGAAAACTTATTCCTGAAATAGAAGCTAAAGGATATAGCGGAATACAAGCACAAGTCATAGACATCACAGTCGATGATGATGATTTCAATAAAATAATTCATTCAAAGAAAAATGAGTACTGGAAAGCATTGATATTTAAATATGGTCCAAATCTTAGATATGAAGGTGAACCTCACGAGACGTTGGTAGGTATGCCTATAAGATGGTTTAAATCTACAAACGATAATATATTTTATGAACATCGAAGAAGTAGGCGACATATACTTGAACGTGCGACAGAAAATTATTTCATATCAAATAGTAATAGATATTCTGAAAGATGGGCAGAATTTAGATATCTTTGTACTATCAATAATATATTAAGTTTCAAAAATTACTGGGAACTGTTTGGAAAATATGAACTACCGAAAGAGATAGAGGAATGGATTCGTGTACATAAGGACGACAATCAAGACTCTGGAGATAGCGAATTGCGCGAAATGGCTCAACTTTATTTTGAAATAATCCCTGAAAGAATTAAAAAGAAATCTGAACCGGCCAAAATTGAACCGGTTAAAATAAAAGAAGAACTCATAAAAACTGTAGAACCGAAAATAAGTATACAGAAAATGATTGAAGTTAAACCACGTGTGTCACCATATGGATCGATCGAAATTCAAAAATTAGATGATGGATTTTTAGTAACATCAAAAACCGATGCAGCAGAATGGAAACAATATGGTGTCAGTAATTCGGACCTACTTCACAAAAAAATTGACGAAATTTTGATTAATATCAATACAGGAAAATAGACTGCATGGGACTGATTTAATGACAAATATATTAGTGACAGGAGCTACAGGTTTTATTGGAAGTCACCTTGTAGATTACCTATCACAAAATTCTGATAATAATATATATGGTATATCTAGATCGATTAAACAAGAGTCAACATTTAACGCTCTTAATCTATTAGGAAAGAAAAATATCAATATAATTTTCGGAAATATAATCGATTTAGATAATACTGAAGAAATATTAAATAATTACAATATTGAACAAGTTTACCATTTAGCTGCACAACCAATAGTAAAAAAGGCAAGTATTACTCCGATTGCCACATATAAAACTAATATAATGGGAACTTTAAATGTACTGGAAGCGATAAGATCAATATCAGCAAAAAAGAATAAAGAGATTTCAACTGTTGTCATGAGTACAGACAAAGCATATGGAAATTCAGAAATACTTCCATATAAAGAAGAGTTTCCTTTAAATGGATTAGACATTTATTCCAGTTCTAAGGTTTGTGAGGACGTAATTGCAAGATCATATTCTTTTAATTATAATATGAATATAACTGTGGCTCGGCCTTCAAATACATATGGTATAGACTTTCATTTTAGTCGACTAATTCCGTCATTAGCAAAATCTTGTTTTATTGAAAAAGATAAACCTTTGATTCTGAATAGTGGATCTTATAACTATATCCGAGAATATAATTATGTAGTAGATATAGTTCGGGCTTTGGTAGCGTTAATGGATAATATTCATAAAACTAAAGGTAATGCTTATAATATATCTTCTAACTATAAATATACAACAAAGGAAGTCGTAGAAAAATTTTTTGAAATTTCTGAAATTAAGAAAAATATTCAATTTAAAGAAAAAGAGAGCACATTCAAAGAGATTGAAGATCAGTATCTCGATACGACAAAATTAAAAGATGCAACACACTGGGAACCTGAATATAACCTAGAAGATGGATTGAGAGAAACAATAGAAAAGTATCAAGAATGGTTCGATAAGGTTGTATGATGAAAGTTGTAATCTTATGTGGAGGGAAAGGTGTAAGGTATAATATTGATAAACCAAAATCGTTGGCAATGATTGGTGATAAACCTATTATTCGTCACTTAATGGATATTTATTCGCAACAAGGGTTTAATGAATTTATATTATGTCTAGGATGGAAACAGGAAGATATAATTGATTATTTCTCGAAAGCAGAACATAAATATAAAATAACATTTGTTGATACTGGACAAGAATCTCATACAGCTAAAAGATTAAAATTAATTGAACAATATATTCCAAAAGAAGATGAAAATTTGTTCTGCACTTATGCCGACGGTTTATCGAATATAGATCTAACTAAATTACAAGCAAGACATTTAGCTAATAAAAATATAGCGACTCTAACGGCGGTAAGGCCAATAAATCAATTTGGCGTCTTAGTTTTTGATAAAAGTGAAAATATAGTAAGATTTGAAGAAAAACCAAAGATGATTCAATACATAAATGGCGGATTCTTTATCTTCAATAAAAAAATATTTGACTATATAGATGTAAATAAAAATCAAGAATTAGAAAAAGATATCTTGACAGAATTGGCATATAATAATGAGCTTGGTTCATATAAACACGAAGGATTTTGGGAGACTCTGAACACTCCAAAAGATGAGATTATGTTAAATGAATTATACAGAAAAAGAACTTTATATAGTCAAATAAACTATTAACATTGATACCAAGTATGTTCGAAAGATATTAATATGTTGGATAGATGTATTGACAATCCTTCAAATGGTTTACCTGAAGATATTTTCTTATTTATTAGTAGAAATATACCAGTTGTTGGTGCGGATTTATTAATAAAAGATGAAAATAATCGTACTCTTTTATCGTGGAGAGATAATAAATGTGCAGAAACAGGTTGGCATATTCCTGGAGGTATTCTTAGATTAAAAGAAACGTTAGAAGACAGAGTAAAAAAAGTTGCTGAAATAGAGATAAATACAGAAATAGGATTTGACCATACTCCATTAAAACTAACTCAATTTATTCTTGATCAAAAAGAAAGATGCCATATTATATCGTTTTTATTACCTGCTACATTTATCCCAGATAATAATAATCTTTTAAAAAATGATGTCGGTTTTATCATGTGACACGATAAATGTCCTGATAATCTAATAAAGATGCAAGAAATTTATAGAAAATTTATATAATAGGATTTAATATGTATTGTAAAGGTTGTGGAAATAATATAAAAGAACCGTTCTTACTACTAGGAAATTCGCCACTTTCGAATGCGTTCATAAAAGAAAAAGATTTATATAAGAAAGAAGAATACTATCCTTTAAATGTATATGTATGTGAAAATTGCAGATTAGTACAAATAGAAGATGTCATACCAAATATCGACATATTTAATTCCGATTATATCTACTATTCATCATATTCAACTTCTTGGATTGAACATTGTAAGAATTATGTAGATATGATTGTAAAAAAATTAAATCTTAACTACAAATCAAAAATTGTTGAGATTGGATGTAATGATGGGTGTTTACTTGAAAATTTTAAAAAATATAATATAATGCCATTGGGAGTTGAACCGTCAACAGAGACAGCAAATATAGCAATTTCAAAAGGAATAGACGTAGACAAATGTTTTTTTAATTACAACTATGTAAAAAAGAAAATAGGAAACACTATTATAGATTTAATAATAGGAAATAATGTTTTTGCGCACAATCCAAATCCAAACGAATTTATTCGATCAATGAGATATATATTAAAACAAGATGGAGTAATAACATTAGAATTTCCATATTTATTAAATTTAATAAAATACAATCAATTTGATACAATTTATCACGAACATTTCTTATATTTGTCATTATATACCGCTAATAAATTAATAACACATAATGGATTAAAAATATTTGATGTAGAAGAGATTCCTACACATGGCGGTTCAATAAGAATATACGTAACACATTCTGATAATGATATTGTAATACAAGATTCAGTTAAATTGTTATTAAATAATGAAATTGAATTAAATGATATATCTACATATTATAAATTTACCAATAAAATAATAAAATTAAAAAAAGATATATTAGAGTTTATAATATCGTTAACAAAAAGAGATAAAAAAATTATATGTTATGGAGCGCCCGCAAAAGGTAATACCTTACTGAATTATTGTGGAATAGGGAAAGAATTTATTAATTATACAGTAGATTTAAGTCCGCACAAACAATACAAATATCTACCTGGAACCCATATCCCAGTATATCATCCAGATAAAATAAAAGAAGATAAACCTGACTATATTATAATATTACCTTGGAATATTAAAGATGAAATAATAAAACAACTTGAATATACAAAAGAATGGAATTGTAAATTAGTTACATTAATTCCGGAGATAAAAATTTATGATTGAAGATGTAAAAATAATACCTCTTAAACAAATTATTGATGAAAGAGGAAAAGTAATGCATATGCTCAAATCGACAGACAAACATTTTACATCATTTGGAGAAATATATTTCTCAATGATTCATCCAAATGTTGTAAAAGGATGGCATCTTCATCATACTATGATAATAAACTATGTAGCTATTGTTGGTAAAATTAAATTAGTTATTTATGATAATCGTAAAAATTCTTCAACTAAAGGAGAACTTCAAGAAATTTATCTTGGACAAGATAATTACTGTTTAGTATCAATTCCGCCTAATCTTTGGAACGGATTTAAATGTGTAGGAGAACAAAGTGCCATTGTTGCAAATTGTGCATCTATTCCTCATAATCCAAATGACAGTGAAAGAATGAATCCTTTTGATAAATCTATAATAAATTATGATTGGGAAATTAAACATGGTTAATATATGCTAATTCTATTAATTGGATTAACTGGAAAACTAGGTAATGTTCTATATAAAGATTTAAAAGACCGCCATATAGTATTAGCTCCAACAAAAGAAGTATTTAATATATTAGATACTAATAAATTTGAACAATTAATAAATCAATATAATTTTGATATTGTAATTAATACTGTAGCATATAATAATCTTCCTCGATGTGAAATAGAACTGAATTTAGCATTTCAATATAATTGTTTTGCTGTAGAAAATATGGCAAGAATATGTAATAAATACAATATTATATTTATTACATTCAGTACAAATTATGTTTTTGATGGAAAAAAAGACAATCCTTATATAGAAACAGACATACCATTTCCAATACAAATATATGGATTATCTAAATTATCAGGTGAATATACATCTCTTAAATATGAAAATACTATTGTAATTAGAACAACAGGTTTATATGGTGCGCATAAATGTTTTATAAATAATATAATTAATGAATCTAAAGAAAAAGATTTTATAGAAATTAGCAATGATCAAACTATGAGCTTTACTTACACAAACGATCTAAGTAAGGCAATTTTACGACTTATAATTCATCCAAAAAGAAAATATGGAATATATCATTTAGTAAATGAAGGATATTGTACGCCATATGAACTTATACTCGAAACATTTAAAATATTAAATATAAATACTAAAATAATTCCTATTAATAGAGGAAAAATAGATTTATTACACGATGGTAATATGCGAAGACCATTATTTACTCCATTAGCTAATAAAAATGCAAAAGAAATTGGGATTGTATTACCATATTGGAAAGACGCATTAAAAAGATATTTAGATATTTCAGATAAAGCAAAAAGGATGCAAATATGATAACTATAGATAAGTTAAAAAATATAATTGGTGGAAGAGATGTTTATATATGGGGTACTCGTATTGCAGGATTAAGTGCGGCTAAAATATTACCAACATACGGAATTAATATTAAAGCTTTTATAGACAATATTGATAATATTCAAAGCAAATTAGGACTTAATATATTATTACCAAAGGAATTATTAAATATACAAAATAAATTTATAATTATATGTACAAGAGGTCATTCACCGCATGTAATAAATACGTGTATAGAAAATAATATGACAGAAAAAGATTTTATTACATGGGAAGAATTACAACAATTTGATTATTATATAGAAATTAATAATAGATGTAATTTAAATTGTATGACATGCTCACAAAAAAAATATAATAATATTAAACCTCTTTTAAATATGAGCATATCAAATTTTAAAGAAATGTTAGAAAAAATTCGTAAAGAAGATCCGTTTACTTCATGGCTTAATTTATTTGGATATAATGAGGCATTTTTAAATAACGATTTAAGTGAAATGATTAAAATATCAAATAGCCTAAATTTTACAGTTGGTTTATCAACCAATTTAGCATTTAATATAAATTTTGAAGATGTTATTAAAGCAAAACCACTTTGGATAAGAGTTTCTATATCAGGATATGATAAAAATTATGAATTGATACATCAAGGCGGAAAATTTGATACAGTATTAAAAAATTTAAAATTATTAAGTGAATATAGAAATAAACATTCAAAAGATACTACAATTGAGATACTTTTTCATAAATATAAACACAATTTAAATGATATTCCAAAAATAAAAAAACTTTGTAATGATTTAGGATTTGAATTTAGATGTATTTATGCATCAATATTAGGTTTAGAAACCGTTAGTGATATTCTTGACAAAAAACCGTTATCATTAAAAACTCAAACTGCATTACAATATTTATGTCATTCAATTGAAGATACTGCAAAGCAATCACTTAAACAAAAACATTTCCCGTGTTCTTATGATCATATAATTAGAATACGAAGTGATTTAACAATTGTTGATTGTCAATGTTGGTCAGGGTCAACAATAACAGGACTTAAATTTACAGATAATATATCATTTGAAGAGTTACAAAATAAATTAACAAATACAAAATATTGCAATACATGTAAACCAAAAGGATTACATCAATTTTATGAAATAGTATTCAATGAGGAAAATGAGAAACTGTCCAATTTGTAAAAATACATCAAATATATTATTAAGGCAATTTAATTACGCTATATTTGATGATAGTCCATTAGATAATTCTTATAATTTAGTATTATGTGATAATTGTAAATTCATATTTTACGATACTAAAAATACACTTAAAAATATACATGATTATTATACACAAAATTTACATTATATAATAACAGAAAATTCTGGAACTGGTTCATCAAATACTAATGAAAAATTACGATATATATATATGCTATCTTTATTACAAAAATATAAAATATCAAAAAATTCAACAATCATTGATATAGGAAGCGCAAAAGGCGGATTCCTTTCATTCTTAAAAATGAGAGGATATAATAATCTTTTAGCAATAGATTTATTACCAGAATGTATTAATTATATTAGATCAAATAAAATTTCTGCAGAAATAGGTTCTATTGAAAATTTATCATCAACAATTAACAATAAATCTGCAGATGTTATAATATTATCACATATATTGGAACATGTTATAGATTTACAATTAGCTATGGAAGAATTAAATCATATAATTAAAGATAATGGGCTAATATATGTAGAAGTACCAATTCCAATTAATAATAGTTCCTTTAAAGATGCGCCGCTATGGGATTATTTGTATGAACATATAAATTATTTTTCTACATACGATTTAATCGCATTATTTAAAAACAATAATTTTATATGTTTAGAATTTAGTATAAAAGAAATACAAAATGGAAATGGTAAAATACAATGTTGCTGTGCAATTTTTAAAAAATTAAATATATACAAATTAGAAAAATCGTATAAATTAGATAAATCGTTATTAGAAGAAAAATTTTATGAAATTATAAAAAGTCAAATACCGTGTTATGTTTGGGGAATCTCTGAATATATGCAATTGATGATAAAAGAATTAAACATTGATAAATGTAATATTATTTCATATTTAGATAATTCTAAATATAAACAAACTAAGACAATAAATAAAATTCCAATACAATCACCTGAAATTTTAAAAACTATTAATAATTTAAATAATACCATTATTATCCTTCCTGTTGAACCTTATGCTAATAGTATGAATAATTATCTTGATGAAATCAATTTTGCTGGGGAAAGAATCATGGTTTAGTGATTACTATGGATCAAATAGAATTATTTAATCGAGAATGTATAAAAAATATAAATGAACAAGGAAATGATATCAACCTTAAATTAAAAACAATCGATTACTTAAAAGAACTAGATAAATATAAATATGCTTATAATTTTACATGGTTAGGAAGACCTATTATACAATTACCTCAAGATATATATACAATACAAGAATTAATATGGAAAATTAAACCTGACTTAATAATCGAAACAGGAATTGCTCACGGGGGTTCATTAATAATGAGCGCGAGCATATTAGCATTATTAGATTATTGTGAAGGATATTCAATTGAAAATTCATCTGGAAGACAAGTTATCGGAATTGACATTGAAATTAGATCACATAATAAAAAAGCTATAGAAGACCATGTTTTATACCCTTTAATACAAATGATTGAAGGATCATCTATAGATTATAATATTATTAAACAAGTAGAAGAAATAATAAATGAAAGATCATATTATGATAAAGAAAAACAAATCCGACATCCAATAATTATGATTTTTTTAGATTCAAATCATTCACATAAACATGTATTAGCAGAACTTGAAAGTTACGCACCGTTAGTATCCATAGGAAGTTATTGTATAGTGTTTGATACATTAATTGACGATATCCAAAATAATAATGAACATCGTTGGGGGATAAATAATAACCCTAAAACAGCAATTCATGAATTCTTATTACGAAATAATAATTTTGAAATTGATAAAAATATTGAAAATAAATTATTATTGACGTGTGCACCTAATGGTTTCTTAAAAAGGATAAAATAATGAAAATATTACATATTACTGCACATTTAGGTGGCGGAGTAGGGAAAGCATTATCAGGATTAGTTGAGCAAGCAAAATTAATATACCCTAATACAGAACATATAATAGCGTGTCTAGAAAAACAAGAGAAAAGACATATTATAAATGAAATACAACAATTTAATATTAAAGTAATAGAATGTCCAACAATTGATGAACTTAGAAATTTAATGAAAAAATCAGATATAGTTCAATTAGAATATTGGAATCATCCTATATTATTTAGATATTTATGTGAAATGGAATGGGAAATTCCATCAATTAGACTTATTACATGGAGTTATAATAATGGTTTATATAATCCAATTATTCCTGAAAATCTTATAATAAATTCATACAAATTTATTTTTACATCAGAATGTTCATATCAAAATTCTAATATTTTAGATTTGATAAATAAAAAAGATTTAAATAAAAAATTTGACGTTATATATTGTGTTGGTAATTTACCAAATGAAAATATTAACAATTATAAAGAGTTATCATTTGGATATGTGGGAACTTTAAATTTTTCAAAATTACATCCAAACTTTGCTGATTATATCAATTCAGTAAAAATTTCAAATTTTAAAGTTGATATGATTGGAGATATATTAAACAAAGATATTTTAGAAAAACAAACAAATAAATTAAATTTTAAAGGATTTATTCCAAATATAATAAATGAATTAAAAAATATCAATGTTCTCATATATTTATTAAATCCGTATCATTATGGAACTACAGAAAACATTCTATTAGAATCAATGTCTATAGGAATCATTCCAATAGTATTAAATAATCCGTGTGAGGCATGTATAGTTACAAATAATAAAACAGGATTTATTGTAAATTCAATATCAGAATTTTCAGATATAATAAATTATATAAATAAAAATCCAAATATAAGAAAAATAATTGGAAATAATGCATCAGAATATATAAAAGAAAAATATAATATAAAAAATACTGAAGACAAATTTAATAAAATATACAATGAAATAATGTTAAAAGAAAAAACTATAATAGATTTCAAATCGATATTTGGAGATACACCCGATAAATGGTTTTTATCATGTCAAAATAATAAAGAAATATTTAATAAAAAAAATGGAACTATTAACTTAAATAATATCGATAAATATTATAAATATTCATTATTTGAACAAACTAAAGGATCAATATTTCATTTTAGCAATACTTTTCCAGATAACGGAAAATTAAAAACATGGGCTAACAATATGAAGTTCGTTAAGGAGAATAAATAATGATAATACCATCGCACTTACAAATTGAAACTATTAGTGGAGTCTGCACTTCTAGATGTATAATGTGTGTAATTGATTTTGAAAAAGTTAATATATTAGGTATCGATAAACTGAAAATAATATTAAATAAATTTGAACCTTATAAGAAAGATATAAAATATGTATCATTTATAGGACAAGGTGAAACTTTATTAGATAAACAAATTATTGAAAAAATAGGATTAACAAAAAATATGGGATTTAAAGGAATTGGATTTTCAACTAATTGTACAGAATTAAATGAAAAAATATCCATATCCTTAATTAAAGCCGGTTTAGATACTATTATATGTAGTATAGATGGTTTAACCAAAAAAACACACGAATCAATAAGAATTGGGACTAACTTTGAAAATATAATTCTAAATGTCAAAAATTTTATTAAAATAAGAAACGATTTACATTTATCAACTAAAATAATAATAAGATTTATATATCAAAATGCTAATAAACACGAATGGGAAGAATTTAAAAAATACTGGTTATCACTCTTAAACAGAGATTTAGGCGATGATGTAATAAAAGTAGATGTTCATAATTATGGTGGAAATTTAGAAAATTTTGATAAATTTTCAATAAAATCATCAATTCCAATTCAGAATCGTACATGTAAAAATATATTTGAAAGAATTATAATACTATCGACCGGAAATATAATATTCTGTTGCGGAGATATAGGTCAATTTCCTAAAATTGGAAACGTATTTAATGATGATCCAATAGAAGTATATAACAATGAATTGTACACTAAATATAGAAAATATATGATTGAAGGAAAAATATTAGAATTAGAAAATTGTAAAAATTGTACAATAATTTAGAGGAATATGAAGAAAATAGCAGCATTTGTAGCCAATCCTATAAGAAGTCCTTATAAACATGACCAATATGATTCTTTTAGGTCGGAAGGAAGAATTACTATAAACATGGGATTTGGATTATCATTATTAGGATTTGAAGTTAATATAATAATGAATGAATGGGATATCAAAGGAAAAAAGCAAGTATGGGAAAATGTTTATTTATCAAATGTACCATTGTATGAATACTATGACTATATTTTGACGTGGGAAACGAGTCAAATAAACAAAGGAACATATGATAAATTAATATTTATGGATTGGAATTTAGGGTATATAGATAAAATTTATCAGCTTAATTGTGGGAACGTAATTTATACAAATATTGTTCAGCACTTAATTGAATATGTAAAAAGACAGGGAAGGAAATTTCCGATTGAAGTTAATTATCTGCCACCATTATACCCTATTCCGTCGATAAATATAGGATTTATACCATACAATGATAACGATAATAATAAATTGGTTGATAGCAGTAATTCTGAGCTAAAAATTTATATATATTGTAACACAGAGAAAGTAGGTAAAAAATTTATAGCGAAACAACAATTTATCATTGATTTCATTAAAAAGAAATTCAAAGGAAAAATAAAATTATATGTATACGCAGGATCAAGATGTATAGAAAGTCTTCACTTGTTTGGAAGAGAAAACATTATTTACTTATATGAACAGGAAACCAGATACATCGATATAATAGATACTATTAGGATGTCTGATATATGTATAATGGTTGGTTCTAATGGTGGTTCTCCTAGTCTTGTTGATACTATAAGTTTGGGTAAACCTACAATATTTATATCTGATGAGATAATAATACCTGAAAAAGATGTTATTATTAATAATATATATGAATATCCTGAATATATCTTCTATACACAAGAAGATGATAAAGAATCCATAAAGAAACTTAAAAAATTTATTTTAAATCCAAAAGAAAGCTATGATAAATTTAAAGAAGCTTTTAAAGATTGGGATTTCAACAATTGGAAGGTATTTGCAAAACAATTTTTCGTATGACAGTCTATGAAAAATCACTGAGAATAGATGAGATAGAACATGATAATGCACGAAGTAGGACAGTTAATGAAATATGTTCAAATAGAAATGGAAGAACAAGAAATTTGTAATATTGTTAATGATGTAGAAAAAATATATCCAAGAACTATTATGGAAATAGGAGAAATATGAGAAGAGAGAAATGGAATTTATATTTAGATACATTACAGGGACACCCTTCAGTTTGTCAATCGACTCGTACAATAGCAGATATGAAATTTATTAAAGAACTAATCCCTCCTAATAGATTTAGAAGAATGTTAAATATAGGTGCAGGTGAAGGTCTTGAGACGCAACTATTACAATATTTAGGATATGATGTAATTGGGATGATAAGAGGAGAAACCAATTTGAATTATGCATATGAAAATTTTCCTGGGATAATATTTATAGACGGAGATATGCATGATTTACCTTTTCCATCTGAAAGCTTTGATGCTATTTATACTAATCATACATTTGAACATGCATATGCACCTTTCATATTTCTTTTAGAATTGTATTGTATATTGAAAGTAGGAGGAAGAATGTGGATTGCAATGCCAGATTTTAGAGAGATAACTGATAATAATATTGGAGATGAAGGAAAAATAGGACATCATCATCCTAGCATATTATGTCCAAATCTATTTAGACAACTTTTCAATACGACAGGATTTAAGATATTAAGTGGCAACAATAACAACAATGACAACAAAAGTAATTCGTATCTATTAGAAAAACAAGATTTATCTTATTTACATTCGGATGTTAGAACTGCGATAAAAAAAAGAAAGGAATTTTTTGGTTAAAGAGAAAAAAAAAGAAAAATATGTAAGAACTAAATGCATATTGATTAAAAATCTAGATTATGATAAACGAATAGCATATTATCCTCCTAACGATGAAATGAAGTGCTTTAGTTGGATACGCACTGAGAGCTGGTTGAAATACAAAATATGTATATGGTTTTATATAGCTTTACAAAGAAATTTTTTGCGAGTAATGACGGTAATAAGACTGAAAATGGTAGTGATACAACAATGGAAAAGTTAGGTAATGAATCCGATAAATCTAAAAGAAATGTAAATAAATTTGGTGACAGAATAAGTTGGGGAAATCATATATATGAAATAATAGACAGTGATCAAAATATATTTTACAGACCATATAATCACGAAAAAATTGATAAACTCAAAAAATATAAATCTAATGGAAAAGTTCTTGATTGTGGATGTCATATTGGAAGATGGATCGAAGTATTTAGAGAGAATGGTTATGATTATACTGGTATAGATCAATCATATGAAGCTTTAGAAACAGTAAAAAAATACAAACCTAACGGAAAATTTGTACATAGTTTATTATGGAATATGTCATTTAATGAAGAATTTGATATTGCGCATTTTAATGCTGTTCTTCAACATAATAAATTAAAAGAACAAGAAAAAATAATACCAAAAATATATCAAGCGTTAAAAACAAATGGAATTCTCATTATAGCAGAAAGTACTGTTAATAAAGAGACACAAACTCAACGAACATATCAAGGATGGATAAAATTTATAGAAAAACACGGATTTAAATTTATGGAAAGTTGGCACAAAAATGAACTTGGTTTAGAAGATAATTATTTATTCATAAAAACAGAAAAGTCAATACAGATATTAGGAGATAAAAATATCACAAAAGAAATTTCACAAAAACCGTTAAATAAAGAAATAAAAAAATATGAATATTTGTATAACACCGAGATTATGAATAATATAGAAAACTGCAAAGGTAATAATCTGCAACAGCAGAACGCTGCTAATTTAATGCCGTCAAATGGAGCTATACCACGATATTCAATAATATTGCCCACATATAATAATCCAAAATATCTAAAACTATGTGTTTTATCTATTATTGAAAATAGTTACTATAAAACTCATCAATTATGTGTTCATGTAAACGGTTATGATAAAGAGACAATAGATTTTCTAGATGATTTAAAAATAAGTTATACATTATCGCAGGAGAATATAGGAATACCTGATGCTGTAAATATGTGTGTGGATCGAGCAATATATGATAAAGTATTAGGAGCAAATGATGATTGCTATTTTTCAAAGAACTGGGATTATTATCTTCATCAATGGGAACAAGAGCTCGATAATAAATTCCCTTACCACATAAAAATAATAGGATATAGATTTTGTGAACCAAATCATCCCACTAGCTTTCAACCTATATGTGAAGCAGGACATTCCATAGACAGTTTTGATATAAATAAATTTTACGATTATATAAAAATACATTCAAAACATGATATAGGAAACTGGATGTCAAACTCATTATATCCAACTAAACTTCTTAAGATGTTCAGATTATCTAGTGAATTTAATCCTAAATCATATTGCGATACAGACTTCATAATGTCATTTATACGATATTTCAATGAAAATAAAATACCATTCCTCATATTTTCAGTAAAAGATTGTTGTGTTTATCATTTTCAAGGTATAGCAACTAAAAAACATCAGGATATCGATAATACTGCAAAATTTAAAAAAAAGTGGAACATGTCCTATCAGGATGCGTGTAATATATTACACAAAGAGGAAAAACGAAGTATAGAACTAATAAAGAATCTGAAAGATATATGAAACTATACATAGAAACAGTTTACACAGATGACACAGAAGAGGAATAATGAACAACAATAACAGAAATAGAGAATACATAACTATCAATTCTTTTGATTTAACAGAAATTAGAAAATATAAGAATATGGATTCCGCACTTAAAGACAGTATCGAGTTAAACAAATCTGATGAAAACCATCCTAGATTTCTGTTATATAGAAATCAAGCATCCAACATCGAGTACGTAGGAAGTTTAAGAAGAGTGTTTGGCACAGACAACTTTTTCTTCGTCAAAGAGGAAATTATATGAACAATAGAACACAACACACACAGTTTAACGTTGCCAGTAAATGATCTCATAACGCTATACTGCAAGAAACAACAAAAGAATCATAATACCTAAAACAAACTCATATTTTAATAGATAACCTGAGGAATAATCAAATGTTATCAACTTACACTATATGCTCAAATCCATTGTCTGAATATTATCCAATAAAAGAAATGGTGTTGTCAAATTTACAATTTGCAGATGAAGTTGTTGTGGCAGATTTTGATTCAACTGATGGTACGCTTGAACTATTAAACTATATACAAGAAGATATAAAGAAAAATCTTTCAAAATACTATGGAAGACTTAAAATAGTAATTGGAGATACTAAATACGAAAATACAGAATATTTCTACACAGAAGCTAAGAATCAAGCATTAGATGCATGTACAAATGATTGGGTAGTTAGAATCGATGCAGATGAAATAATACCTGAATGGTCATTTGAAAAAATCAAAGAGTTATCAACTGATAAAAAAGCATACGCATTTAGATTTAAGAGACTACATTTTTATAAAGATTACAATACAATCAAAGTAATTCCTAAGGATAAGATAGGATACACTTATATGTTTAGGAAGTCTACAACTGCAAGACACAAATATGTAGTTGGGAATTGTGACGGTCTTATAAAAACATCTAATAACACATTTTTTGATGATTTAGGAATTCCTGTCGATGTCACTGTATTTCATTATTCATGGTGTAGACCTGTTAAAATCCTATTAAAAAGAATGCAGAGAATAGAAAAGAAGTTAATTCCATTTAGCGAATTAAGAAAAAAGCAATATCCAAATAATTATAAAATAGAACAGGTAAATGATTGGTTTAAGATAGATTCGTCGTTAACAGATGAAGAAATTGAGAAGAAAATATTTGATATGAGGGGTACAACCCTTTATGGTGGAAAACACCCATTATTAATGTATGAAAAAATAAAATTGGGTATGACAGTAGATACCACATATCACAAAGTATTAGAACCTGAATGTAAAATGGGTATATCATTAAATAATTATCAAGATAATTCGAAAAATGTTAATATTTGCTCAGACATTTGTTCTATACCAAAAATAAGTACATACATTTCAACAATAAATTCTCTATTTTATCAATCGACGCTTGAACAGACAATTAGACAATCTTTGTTATTTTCAGACGAGATAATAGTTGTAAATTCATCTAACTCATCAGATGGGACACAAGAACTTCTTGATACTCTAAAATCAGAGTATCCAAACATTATCAAATTATATACTTACAAAGAACCAGATATTATTGATCAAAAAACTCTCGCAGATAGAAAAACGTTTGCATTAAGTAAATGCGCCGGGCAATATTGTATTTTGCAAGACGATGATGAGATGATCCATGAACAATATGCGGAATATATTAAACTACTACCGAAAATATGTCCTGACACTTTAGCATTTAGATTCAATACGATTCATTTTTACAGGTCTTATAATAGGTATCAGACTAAAGAAAATTGGTATTCAAAAAAAATATATATGGTTAAAAACAATAAAGGAATAATGCACGGACTAGTAGGAACAGATCCGGATAACCATATAATTTATGATAATAATCGACAAAAATATATGCCCTTAGATTCTTTAGAATCACCAAAAGTGATAAATACACCTATAACAGATTATCATTATGGTTGGGCAAACAGAAATGATGCTATATTATTATTTAAGAAATATATGCAAGAGCTACAATGGTGGGGACATCATTACTGGAAATCGCACGAATTTCCGTTTAAGTTCGATAATCCGGAAACATTACCAGAATTTACTGATAAAGAAGGACATCCAAAATTTATGCGATATCTTATAGAACACGAAAACAAGTTTAATTCAAAAAGAATTAAAGAATTTACAAAATAATTGAGAGAAAAGATTTGATGATAGAAAAAAAAGATATTAGTGTCGTAATTCTCTGTAGAAATGAGAGTTACGAACTTGCAAAGTGTATAACAAATAATTCTCTTCTAAAATTCTTAGATAATGAAAATATAGTAGTAATAGATAGTTCTGAAGGTGAAAATTTAAATATCGAAAAAAAAATATGTAAAGACTTAAACGTCAAATTTATCGAAAAAAAAATAGGGAATGATAACATAAATGGAATATCTGATTTAAGAAATTTTGGTTCATATAATTGTCCAACAGATTTTGTTTTGCACATAGATGTTGATGAGTTGTTTAGTACAAAATTATTTGAAGATATAGGAAAATATATTAGTACAGAAGACAGTAAAGAAAAAGCGTGGGCATATAGATTTCCAAGAATAAACATTCCATTTTATGAACAATATCCAGACTACCAAACTCGTCTAATCAATAAAGAAAAATGTATATGGGAAGGCGATATTCATGAATTAGTTAAAGTTTTAGAAGATCCGCTTGATCATCATATATTGAAAGAATATCCAATTATACATAAGGATGTAGGCCATAAAATAAAATTGGATAGAAATATCAGGTGGTCAAATGCAAAAAAGAATATATTAGTATGTTCATTGTTTAGAGATTCAGAAAAATATTTATATAGATTTTTAAATTCTTTGGACTATAATATAGACTATATATATCACAATAAAGAAAGTGCTGGAAATATTTTATGTACAAGAAGTATTGGAGTTGCAGGAGATAATGGAAACAAAATAGAGTTAGAACTATGTTTCATAGAAGGCAGTTCTAAGGATAACACATGGGATATATTAAAGAAATTCTGTAAGAATATAAAAGAAAAATATGATATAAAATATACTTTAGAAAAAAACGATATTAATCAATCTCTTGATAGATTTGACAAATTGGCTATATTAAGAAATATGCTTATAAAATTAGGATTAAAAAATAAACACGATTATGTTCTTTTCATAGATAGTGATATAATATTTGATAAAGATCTTATAATTAAATTAGTCAATAGTATAGAAAAAAATAAAGCCGATGTTATAGCTCCTCTCATAACTATAGAAAAGTTTAGAACTTTCGATAATGATTATTTCTATGACCAGCTGGCATATATTGACAAAAATGGGAAGAACTTCACTCATCATTTTCCGTATATTTCAGTCGGTGATATTGAAATTAAAAAAATGATATGTAAAGAACCTATAGATATGCAGAGTGTAGGAACCTGTTATTTAGCAAAATCTGAATTGTTCAATTTAAATGACTTTCAAAATTTTAATGTAACAAAATGTTATAGAGAGATAAAAAATAAGAATATCTGTACATATAGTGGAAATGGGAAAAGTGAACAGGTAAGATTCTTTGAAAATTTAAAAGAGAATAATAAAGAGAGTAAAATTATATTAGATCCTGGAATACAGGTCTTACATATTAATTTAGAAAACATTGGATTGAAATGGCACTAAAGATATATTCAAATATATATGGTGGAATAAGATGAAGATTCATTTGATATGTGATAGCTTCAAGACCAATTCTGGATTTGGAATTGTTGGAAAACATTTGGCCTTAGGACTAAAAAAACTGGGATACAACGTTTCCGCCACTGGGATACAGACATCATATCTTCCAGAATATTATGAAGGTATTAAAATCTATCCTCTGGCAACTGATAAACCAGAAGACACACAACTCGCAAATAATTTATTAGAAGAAAATCCAGATATAATAATTTACATAGGTGATCTATACACAGACATTTCAATTTTACTTAAGATTCCATTACAATTAGGTAAAAAAATCATAGTTCATTGTCCTGTGGAAGGAATTAGGATACCAAAAAGAATGGTAAATGACTTGAAAGAAATCGTTGAAAAGGGGGGTAAAATAATTCCTCAATCTATGTATGGAAAGAAAGAGATGGAGAAACACAGAATTAAAACAGAAAAATATTCATATCATGGATATGATCCAAATATATTCAAAAAGTTAGATTTAAAAGGAAAAGATAAGGATTATCTAAATTATTGTTATTATGATACAGAAATTGGAAAAATGATTTCAGATCCAGACCAATTGGACAAAAATGGATGTTACTGTTGTAATGATATATATAAAAGTTTAAATGATAAAAAAAATTGTCCATATCATAAAGAAGAAGAATTTATATTTTTGAAATGGTATGATAATGTTAAAGAAAATGGAGCAAGATGGACAGAACTTGTTGTTAATCCTAATCATTTGGTCAATTTATTTAAAGGAAGATTTATATTCACATTTATTGGAGCTAATATTTCATTTAGAAAAAGACCGGAAAGATTATTGGAGGCATACGCAAAATTAATAGAAGAATCAAAGATGATGAAAGATAGAGTATGGCTACATATGCATACTGTACCAAATGGGACAACAGGGTTCGATTTATTAGAAATAGCTGATGATTTAGGAATAAAAGAAAATGTCAGTTTTTCTTATGGGATGACGAGATCTAATACACTATCTGATGAATTAATTAATATTTTATTGAACGTGTCAGATTGTTTTGTGAGCGGTACAAGTTCTGAAGGTATGTGCGTACTGCCAGATACCTCTATATTAACATTAGGTAGAGGAGTACAAAAGATAAAAGATATTAAGATAGGAGATAAAGTATTAACTCATAAAGGAAGATTTATGAGAGTTAATAATGTGACGAATAGAGAGTATAATGGAGACATGATAAAGATAACTCCTCACAAATTAAGAGTCCCCATAATATTAACCCCAGAACATAGGATATTAGCTATAAAGACAAAGATGTGTCAAAGTAATTATAATAGTTTTACCAGAAATGGAAAAAGAATATGTAAACCAGGAAAGTGTTATGTAAAAAATGAATATGGACTTGAACGTAAATATTGTAAATATATAATTGGAGAAGAACCCTGGAGAAAATATATAACAGAATGGATTGAATCGAGAAATTTAGAGAAAGGAGATTTTGTCCTATATCCTAGACCAAATGAAAATGAAGCTGACATAGAATATATAAAAATAAGAGACTATATAGATGACTTCTTAAATGTTATCGGTGGAGAATATAATGATAATACTAAACAAAGTGATTTATTTGGTTCATTTATTGAAGATACAATTTGTATGGACGCATCATATGCAAGAAAGCATGCTAAGATACCTGCTAAGATTAAATTAGATGGAGATTTAATGAGATTATTTGGATATTTCATAGCAGAGGGTGATATAGCAGGAGATAGACAAATAGAATTTTCATTTCATATAGATGAGACTGAATATCATAAGGATGTAGAAAGAATAATGAAAGAAAAATTTGGATTAGAAACTGAACATATAGATAATAAAAGAACTAAAGACGGAGAAAAAATAAATGCACACATTCTTAGATATTCAAATACAGTATTATCGAATATGTTTCAGAACATGTTCTGTCCAAAGGAATATGTTACTAGAAAAGGACCTGGAAGTAAGGCTTATATAGTAAGAATACCTTCAGAATTTTTAAACCTTCCTCTTGATAAATTAAAAGAATTAATAAAAGGTGAATGGAGGGGAGACGGAGGAAAAGGAACTATTGGAACAAAAGGATATAACATTAGTACAACTTCTGAAACTTTGGCTCATCAATTAGTATATTTATTATCAAAATTTAATATACTAGCATCTCTAAGATTTCGCGATGAAGAAAATCGACATCGAAGTTATAATATTGACATAGTTGGTGAAAATATAGATATATTTGAGAAAATAATAGAAGAGAAACATCAGTTTCGAGACAGACATTATGATCATGCTTCATCTTCAAAATATATAAAAGGTAATAATTTTTATTATATTCCAATAGATAATATAGATATTATAAGATATAATGGATATGTATATGATATTAGCATAGAAGAAGATAGTTCGTTTGTATGTCCGATAGTTATACATAATAGTATCAATCACCTATTATCAATGGCAGTTGGCCTCCCATGTGTGTCTCCTAATAATACAGTACTTACGGAATTATTAGGAAATGATACAGGCAAGACAAAGAATAGAGGTCTTTTGGCTAGAATTGAATCTGAATATATGCTTCCTGATTTATCAAAAAGGTCATTAGTAGATATTAAAGATTTGAGCATCAAAATGAAAGAAATATATTTAGACAAACAACTAAGATCTAAATTTTCAGAAAATGCAATTAAATTTGTATCTAATTATTCATGGGACAAAATAGTGCAAGAATTCGATCAAATCATCAAATCGTGAATATAACATACGGCGATGTCCGCCTAGTTTACTGAGCGGTATATTGATGAAAATATAGAAAGATAAGTTGATAAAATAACAAGAAGAATATGATATGATTCGACTAGATCAGTTAATTCCAATAGAAGAAGTAGTATCATCATCTCATTGGAAAGAGATTACCAAGGCCTACAAATATGAGATGATACCTACTAAGAAACAGGAAGTCGAATGTTATCGGACTATCAACACATGTAAAGACTTATATAACTTATTATTGGGACACAGAAAGGATGCTTACGATAATGGCGGATGGTCTATAACATATAAAGACCAGCAAGATCAATTACCAGGACTAAGAAATAAGAATAATGATCTTGGTGAAAAACTCAGAAAAGTATATGAACAAGTAGAACAGAATGTGGTGGATAGAGTTGATATAGCATATCAACACTACTATAGAAGAATCCAAGAAAATATAGATAATAATGTCAGAAGCAGCGACGGAGAATATGAAAAACCTGGGCATCCTAGATTTAAAAGTAGAAATAGATACAAATCATTTGCATATCCTCAATATGGAAATGGATGTCAACTAATTGATGACAATCAAAAGAAGAATAACAATAAAAATAAAGATAAAAAATATGACAAGAATAGTAAGAAACTAGATGTAAAAAGAAGTAAGAAAAGGGGAATTGTAAGACTATCAGGTATTGGAGATGTCGTCTTCATTAAACATAGAGAAATTGGAGAAATAAAAGTTAAAGGAACAGCCAAAGCTGACAAGAAGACTGGGAAAAAGATAATAATACCATATGTGATAAAGACTGTCACGATAAAGAAAGAAGTTGACAAATGGTTCGTCATATTCACCATTGAAACATTTGTAGAAATAGATGTCCCAATAACACCAATGCTAGTAGATCTAAATAGAGTAACAGGGATAGATCTAAATCTTGAAAATTATGCGGCTTTAGATGGTAAGAAGATAATTCCTAAGAAATATCTAAGAGAATCAGAAAAGAAATTAGCCAAAGAACAAAAGAGACTTTCCAGAAAGAAGAGAGATGATGTTCTAGATAAAGATGGAAAAGTGTTGATAGACAAAAGGACTGGAAAGAAGATCAAGAAATATTCTAAAAATGGAGAAAAACAAAAAATTAAGGTCACTAAGGTTCATAGAAAGATAGCTAATCAAAGAGAGAATTTTGGTCGAGAGATTGGTAATTATTCTGTTGATAATTATGATCTGTTAGTATTTGAGAATTTAGATATAGACGACATGAGACAAAATCGTATATATGCTAAATCAATTTCAGATGCAGCATGGTATCAAACTCAAATGTTTACTAAATACAAGGCAGAATGGGCTGGTAAGATAGTAGACTTTGTAGATCCAAAAGGTACGACTCAAAACTGTTGCTACTGTGGAAATATAGTCCATAAAGAGATCTGGGAAAGGGTGCACAAATGTCATTTCTGCGGATTGGTAATAGATAGAGACTATAATTCACAGATAGTGATATTGAAGAGAAGTAAATACTACATAGACATATTTCAACAGCTAAAGCTGTCTTTTCAACAGCAAAAGCTGTCATTTGGAAAGAATGGTACGAATGATATATCAATGGAAAGCGATGTATTGAAAAGAATATCTATGTGTAAAGGTATATTTCAAGATGTGATTGGAGAACGAGCGAAATTTGTGCCTGAGAAAAATGGGTCTATATCAGAAAAGATAAAGCGACCAATTCGCCGAAGGAAAATAAATAAAAATAGTATCACTCCAGGAATTGGAGGAGGAGCCTGTGCGAGCAGTCCCAATAGGGATACGATGATACAGGAAGCTCCCGCCTTTAGTTAGCTCGCGTTGCTCGCAAGCTCTCGCGCGAGCGCGATCGCTGGTGGGAGTAGTTCACTATAAAGAAATAAAGGAGATACAAAATATGGAAACAACAACAAAATCAGCCTGTGTCGACTCCGTTGACAGAGATATAATAAAAGATTCTATTATAAAGAACTATCCTAAATATATTGAATATTTAGAAAGTCGTAACTATATGAGAGAAAGTGTGACTATCCACGAGAATCTTTCTTCTATAGTCACAATTAATAATTTAAAATCGAATAATGAAGGAATAGTATTGGACATAAAGTGTCCTCCTGGAATTATAGTATCAATCCCAGGAATTAAAAGTTATCCAGAAGATTATAATATAGAATACATTCGTCCTTTTGAATTAAAATTAGCTAGTTCTAATGGAGAGGAGATAGATTCAGAGACACAAATTAAAATTCTCAAAAATAAAATATTGAGAAAATCTGTAGAAATTTGTAATATACCCTATAAATATGTTGGGATGTTAGATTATTCAGAGTCTCCAAATAGATTTAAGACTTACTCTGAGCTTTATAGATTTGAATATGGAGTAGAACTAAAGAGTGAAGATCATCTAAAGATTTATGTCATAAATCCAGACAAGGATATAGATATAGTAAAATTTAATTTGGGTACTGATTTTTGGACACCAATAGACTAATTCAGGAGAAGATAATATGGAGATAATAGGTCAGAAACAAAAAGTATCAATATCTGATTATATAGAATATTTAAGAGGTAAAGGATATAGCAGAGAACGACTAACTATCGATGAAAATTCAGAAATTGTAAGCATTAATAGTCTAGAAAAAGGAGCTATTGGGGCAGTAGTTAATATTAGATGCCCATGCCAACATAAAATAGTAATAGCAGGAAGAACACAATTACCAGATAAAGCACATGCTCTAGCATCAAGACTTGCAGATATAGACAATATAGAGATAGCTCCTGATACAAGAATTAGAATTTTGAAAGAAAAAGTATCAAGATCAATAACAGTTATTGGAACCGTGTTCTATAAGGATCTTACAATGACTGAATATCTAAAAATTCCTCCAAATGAGACTAAGTTATATGAGAAATTTTATAGATTCAATGACAATATAGAGTTAAATGGGAATGAATATTTAAAGATATATGTTATAAATCCTGATATAAGTATCGATGCTAAAAGTGTAAAACTATCGCTCGATATAGATTTCTGGGAAGAGGAATAAGTGTCTGAGAAATGTACAATAGTAGATATGGTTAATAAAATGAAAGATTCTCCGAAAGAGCGATACATACCAGACAAGCAAGACAGTAGCACATAACTTGTAAACACTAATGCTTATAAGCGCTCAGAACTTAACTTGGCACATTTTGATAACATCTGTACATATTCATAAGTATTGTAAGCATTGTTTTTACTTACTATCCCTGGATATAGACTGAAATATACTATTGGACATAGTATTGACTAATAGAAAAATAATAAATTTCTAAAACCAACAATGTGCATAGAATTTCTAGATAGATATGACGGAACTCTTCCTAATTTGCCAAGAAGCTATGGAAGAGTTTGTTGCATATGTGGGAGAGATACGACTTATTCTCGTGACGGTACTCCCGTATGGTATAGATACAAAGATGAAAATGGGAACCATACAGGAGAATGGACATGTCACAATTGTAATGGAAAGAAAAAAGGTTATAAATTTAGGAAATTAAAATGTCGATTATGTGGAAGCGATAAAACTCGTATTCAATCAAATGGTAAACCTGTATGGATAAGAGATTTTGATATCAACCAAGAATTTACAGGAGAATATTTGTGTTACAAGTGTGCATATGAAGATAATAGACCTATATGTGAACATACAAATAGAATCTATAAAGTTTATGATGATAGCGGAATATGGACAGGTATGCGCAAGTGTAAGATATGTTCAGGAGGAACTTCCAGCGTATCTCATATATAATATCTGTAATCTTCATTTTTACATTGTTTCTTTATAAACTCCCTCTGACAGTAGTTTCAGTTCTTTTAGTTTTAGTAGTTATTCATAGTTCCTATGGCGATACTATTTTTATTTTTATTCTGTGAATAGTTCTCTTTACATTTTCGTTATATCCAATTTCCTCATGTATAAATCTAGATCGTTCAATAATCACTTTTTCTTGATACATATTGAGATGATAGCTTTTGCTATTGTTATTGGATGTCTGGTGCGCAATTCATCCTTGTGCTAAAGCACCAGGGCTTTCTTGCGCAGCTATATAGTAAACACCCTTCTTGTATATAAATGTTTGTTCTATAACATTATATTGTCACTATCATCACTGCCTCATTCACAGCAAAACTATACATATTTTACAATCATAGGGGAATCGTTGAATATCGGTTGTTTTGATCAGAAAATCAGTAGACAACAAGGAAGGCAAGCCAACTAAATGTCTGGACACATTTGTATTTGTAGATATCCCTTAATGATAATCGACGATAGAGAAGGCCGGAGTGTCGAATATCTCGCCATGCCTATCGAAGTCATAAAGGATGGAGACATTCGTATTCCAGAGATTGACCACGAAGAGGCACAAGGATTCGATGGTGTAACCAGAGACTACATATCAGTGAAATGGCAGGAAATCAAACCTGGTATGATCATGAAGAAATATGATGTCGTTGGCCATATCGTATCCGCTGGCTGTGAACTTTCAGAAGCGTCAAAGGAAGATGGAATTTTAGCATGTGACAACAAAAGTATATTCACTGTTCTGCATCCTGCAGAAGAATGGATGGAAAAGCACGTCATAGAACTAAAAAAGACATCAAATAACTGAATTTTGATGAGAGACAACCAGATAATTGAACAGAAAGTAGAACAAAAGTCAAGGCATTTATGCCTAAAGTAAAATATTAAGGAGGAAATAAGATATGGCAGAAAGAAGAGAAGTTCCAGCCTCAGCAATAGATATCGCTGAAGCGAAGAGAGGATCAAATGTAGCAGCAGTTGTCCCAATCGGAAGAGGTACTGAGATATACGTTAAAGCTGGCGGTGCTGGCAGGGCTGGCGCAGGTGGCCGTATAGTAGTCAGAGGGACTCATGTCAAGCCGTCTCACAAACTTGGTACAAAGGCCAAAGGTATGAGAGCATGTGCAGGCAAGAAAGGATGCGAGTTCGAATCCTGCCTTGAACAAGCTGGCATTACACCTCCAAGAAGTGTAAGAAAAGCCTGTGGGCACTAAAGATAATATACTGTCATTAGACAACTAAAGTTGTTATGTCGGACAAAGTAGAAATTCCAATAGACACCACCCAACTTGTATTAGCTAGAAAAAATGCTGGTATGAGAAGGAGTAGTATATCTATTGGGAGAGATGGTGAGTTATTGCCAAGTGGAAATGAGAACGCAGAATATACTGTAATAGTTAGATCCAAAGGCTCTAACGAGCCATCTTTAAAGGCAGCAAGCTTGAAGACCTGTAAAGGTTTAAAAGGTTGCGAATTTGCCAAATGTGCCGAAAAGGTATTCGGCAAATTACCGAAAAACCTTCAAGGACTTTGTCCGATAAATTTTGTAGGCTCACAGACAGAACGAATAGAATATGAATAAACAATTCCTTACAAGGAGGAAAACATATGGATTGGGAACAAATGAGAGAAAAAACTCTTGGTGAGGTTGGTACTGCCCTAGCCAGTGAAGGTCTCGGTGTAACCGGTGGCTTTTTGGGTGCAGGTGTCTTAGGAAGACAGATCCAAAATAGGATCAAATCAGATGCCGATGTAGCAGCAAATCCCACTATCAGTAATAAGATAATGGCCTGGAGTGCTAACAACGTCCCAAAAATTGCCTTATGGTACCTACTTAAGAAATATGCGCCTGTAGAACCTGGAGAGGTTCTTACCCCAGTAAAAGAAGCAACCGTCGATGCAAAGAAAGCAGTTGCTGGGTCAATAATCTTCGATACTATCGTAAGGTTATCAAATGGTGGTCAGAACACAGGAACTGTATCAATATTTGGTTACCAACTATTGTCAGGATCTCCAGAAACACAGAAATCAGCATCTTCACAAGCAGATACACAGAGACTTATCCAAGAGAATAGTGCTCTTAGATCAGAATTGAACAAGGCATTGCAGAGACTTGCACAACCACCATTGCCAGCTCCGGTAGCTCAGGCACCACAGGTGGCAACGCCAGTACAGGCACCGCCTCAGCAGATATACCAACAGGCTCCACCGGTGATTAGATATCAACCAGTGACACCGCCAACAGTATCATACATTCCGGCACCACCAGCTCAAGCGCCTGCTCCAGTACAGAGAGCAAGTGAAGAGGTAGCGGTACAGACTCCGCCAGTAGTTTCTGAGCGGCAAAAGAAGTATGGCTTCATGAATTTTGAACAGACTCCGCCTGCAGTACAAGAAAGACAGGCTAAGTATGGCTTCATGAAAGGTGGAGAAAAAGATATTGCATCAATGTTTGGGATGCTCTAAGGAGGTAAAATAATGGCAAACATAAACAATTTACAAGAGCCTGGTTCACTAATCTTAACGGTACCTGATTATGCAGGGTACGTAGACTATCTTCAGGCTAGAGGGTGGACAAGAGAACAGTTGAGTCTTGATGAGTTGAACACCAACCTCGTAACACTGTTTGGCTTAAACCTTGGAGCAACTGGTGTCGTAATTGACGTTAGAGCTCCAGCAGGCCAGAAGATCAGTATAATGGGGACACAACAGGTACCAAAAGGTGCTGATGCAAGAACTGCTCATGCATTGAGAATCAGACTTGCAGGTACTACAGATACTGAAATCAACCCATACGTAAAGATAAGAATCACTAAAGAGAAGACATCAGAAGCTGTTGTTCAGCTCGCAAGAATCTTCTATGCAGATGTAAATCTGACAAAGTCGAATGCGGGAACTGCGGCAGCTCTCCAGAAAACAGACCTTGAGTGGTACCGCTTCAAGCAAGGCGTCGAATTGAACGGTGAACAGCATCTACGTATCTATGTCATAAATCCAGATATCAACGTAGATTCGGGGCATATTAAATTTGCGTTGGACTTAGATCTTTGGACCCGCGAAGAGTAGACTCAAAAGAATAGACCAATTGTCTTATCAAGACATGGAAACACACCAAAATATTGGCGGTGTATTCCTTAAATAAGGTTACATCGTCTCATTTTTATTTTAAATTATCAATAAGTCTTAAATAATTATCTAAGCTATCTGTTAGGTAGCTTTTAGTTGTCATGTATATCTGTTTATATAAACTATATATACTTTAAAGTCATATAAGTATTGAGGCTTAAAGCCTCACCCCTTTGGTTTTGGCCGGTAAGAGACTTGCAAGAATCTTACCGGTCCCCAATTATCGCCAAAGGGTAATAAAATAGAAACTAAAGGAGGACTTATATGACAGCAGATGCTGAAAAGATAGATGATAGTATAGTAAGAGAAATTAAAGAGAAGATTAAGAAAAATCCAAAGTATCTCCATCCGGCAAACAAAGAGTTTCAGGAAGATATAAAAATGTATGGATTTTCTAGTGGATACAAATATAATTGTTGGTTACAACAAATCGGTATATTAAAAAATCCTACCGATATTCATAATAAAGATAGTGAAGACACTGCCCAAAGAATGGGATTTAATAATTATAGAGACTATCATAGGCAAATATATCAAAACGATAAAGAATATAAAAGAGAACAGATAAAAGAAAGGAGACATATAAGGGGTGTCCAAACTCCAATGGAGATAAATAAAGCGTGTACAGCGTCTCTTGGTGTTGACATAGGAGAGATGGGAATAGCCAAGAAAATTTTAGAGATAATTTTTGAATATGTAGAAAAGATGGGATATAGAAATCATGGATTTGATTTTATTTGTAAAAATCCTAGACAAGAATTTATAGATAAATATCCTCAATTTAAATTAAAAAGAGATATCGAGTACAAGATTGATGCAAAGACTAGATGCCTTTCACACGGTAATAAAAATTGGAGTTTTGATATAGATTCTAATATTCCAGATTATTTCCTATTTTCTTTGTTAGACAATAGAAAAGACTTAAATATTCTGCATTGTCTATTGATACATAAAAACGAGATGATAGGAATATGTAAACTCTGTGAAAGAGATTATCTCACAATAACTAACAAACCAAAATTTTTGTTACCATTTAAACAGTTTGACTTGGTAGATAAAATAGATATAAAAGGTATTTATAAAGAATTAAAAGATACACAGGGATCATAACATGATTGACCTATTCAAAGACGATAATACTGCAGATATCATCAAACAGAGCATACAAGTCCACGATATGGTATTAGAAAAAATATTAGGTAAAAAATATATATTTATGATAGGAAATAAGGGCACTATCCTTGATTTCATAGAAGACTTTGGATTAGAAGCAGAACCCCTTCAGATAAATGGAGACAATATGATGTCACTAAAAAGGAATGAAGGAGGATTTCAACATACATATTTTATAAAGAAAGATGAAAATCTCAGATACGCAATTAATATACACGGTAGTGAAAATCCTAATTCCATAAAAGCAGATTTTGATTCATTAATAGGATTTGAACTTAATGATAACAATTTGAAATATCTTGCTTTTAAAAAAGGAGAAGAATTCAGTGTCACAACCGCTGAAAGATATATAAATTTTGTATATCCAATTGCCAAAGTAGAAGAAATTGAGATATTTAATAAAAGAGCCAATGATGTAATGGAATCCTGGTTCATCGATAGCATCAATGACGGTACCATAACAATAAGATAGTGTGCTCAAAAGAATAGACCAATTATGGACCACAGCTAAAGCTATCATCACAATGAACTAATTTCTTAAGACTTTCCGTCTAAACTCCTAGAATAAAACCACAACTACCTTCGGCTGTAATACGCCTAAAATGCCATGTTCGGTAAGCCATAAGAAACTTCATCCTACAGATTTATAAGATTATCGCCTGGTCTAAAATAGATCTGTAGGGCTTTATTATCATATCGTCACATAAATAGGGAGTCGATTAATCATGACTAAATTTGAGAAACTTAGTAGAGATAAAGAAGAAAACACAATTATAATGGCAGGACAAGTAAAGATGACAATACATCAGTTAGAAGATGAGATAAAGGCTGATAATGAGATCGGACGTAAGCTTCGTCAAGTTGAACACGAGTTAGAAAAATATTAGATAATTTACATTCTAAAATGAACAGATAAAAATGTCTGAATTTGCTGAAGAGAACATTAGTAGAATCTGTCTACTAATGATTGAAACGTAGTACAAATATTAATCCAAATAGCTTATATATAGAGGTGACAGTGTATGACACACTGGTATGAAGATAAGAAAAATTTAATAGAGCTTGCAGAGTTCCTTGCAGAAGCAGAAGAGATAAGAACCGCCAAAGACATGCTTGATTATTTTAAACATCCTGATAAATATAATGATGTTTGGGAAACTTACCAAGAAGAAGTTCTTGGGAAACCCCGTTCATTAGGCCCGATGTGTATATATAAACATGTTCCGGCATTAGTTGCGTTAGTACATCCTTCTGCACAATGCCAACAATAATTAGTAATAAATAAAAATAGGTTTGGAATTTATTATAATTTCAGAGTGATATATTAATGACGATCGCAACAATAATGATTCTATGCCCAATGAAGAAATCTGATCCTACAGAATACACATACCAGTGGGCTCAGAAAGCCATTAAAATGGCAAAGGACCTTGGGTATAATGTAAGGGTCTTAGAGAAGGATAATGTAACATATAATAATGTATCTGAAGCAATTAAGAAATATAATCCAAGAATATTGGCAACGTTTTCTCACGGATGTCCTAGCTCTATTCAGGGACAGAATGAATGTGCAATCGTCCGTAAATATAATGTTGATGAATTAATTTGCCTAGCAGAAAGTCCACATATCGAAGACCGTCAAAGAATGATTAAATTACTTGATCCTTTAGGAGAACTATCCTGTCCCGGAATATGTAGACTTGATAAAGATCCGTGCTCGCCATTATGTACATCTGATACAAATATTAATTTGTTGAAAGGTTCCATTGTTTTTGCAGTGGCATGTCATTCAGCTAGTCAATTAGGCCGATGCGCGATCAACTATGGAGTTCAGACATATATAGGTTATTCGGACCTCTTAATGTTCCCCGTAGATACTTTAGAATCGCAGGACATGTTCGGAGACATACAATTAACCTTTTTAAAAGAATTATTAATGGGAAATACTGTCCAAGAAGCAGAAATAGTGATGTCAGAATTAGAAGACTCATATATTAGAAGATTTAAAAAAGTCAAATATGTGGCGTTACCAATGTTGTGGGATAAAATTCATAGGAGAACGTTGGGGGATAAAAATGCAATGATATATGAATAACACTTATCTAACTAATTAGATAAGACTTTGTTATCTCTGAGTAGGATAGGTCGCTCCTACCTACTCAACAAAGGTAAAGAAGTTAAACTGTAAATAGATAACAAAGTCAGAAAATATAAGTAAAGGAGATAACAAAGATGTCAAAATATAGAATATCAGTATCGATAGATGGAGAAAATTTCTTTTGGATAGTTGTAGATAAAGGAAGATTTATAAGAAATACTACTGATGAAAATCTAATAGGATCAAAGCTCAAATCTTATAATAAGACAAATATTTGTATAAGATGTAGAGAAGAAAGTGAAAGAGAAGAAAAAGAGTTAACAGATAAGAGTATATTGTATCCTAAAAATGCATGTAAAGAAAAAGACAAAAATGGGAATGAAACAGGAGAATGGGTTTGTACTAAACACTGGCTTATAAATTACAATAGACACAACCCTAATAGCTATAATAATATAATAAAATCTTTGGCAGACAATAGAACAGGAAATATAAACCCAAATTCTAATAATGGAAAAGGGAAAAAGTTTCAAAAATTGACAAACAGATGGAGATCTAATGTTTCGACGATTCCTGTTAAAGATTTAAATGAAGAAAATGATAATTACAATTCTCCAATAGATCATACTAGAGATTCTGAATTAGGTATATTACAGACAATTGGTCGTTTTTATGATCCAGTTATAGGATTATGGGATACTAGTCATCTTGACAGAGATTGGTTAAAAGAATTTGATCATTATATTTTCTATTGTATGAGTAAAGACGGAAAGTACGTAGAGAGAATATATATTTTTCCAAAAAAAGAAATATATGACCCATATACATCACAATGGAGAAAAAGCATCTCTGTATATAAGAATCCTACAGACTCACACGGTAATCCAATAACACCATGGTATGAAAAATATAGAGTCAAAGATAAGAATGTGCTTAAAAAGGTTAATGATATTTGGAAAGAAATATAATATTATCTCCAATATGAAGATTAATGTGAAATTAATAATAACCAAGATAAGAATAAAAATAAAGAGGTAATAAATATGAGTACATATATAACAGAACTTAGCACTAGATTAAATATGACACCAAATCAAGTGACTAATCTTCTAAATGAAGGTTACACAACCGAAATGTTAGAACAAAATATAAGAACATTGAGTACAACCTGCAATGGATCAATACAAGTAAATCCATCAGGTGTATTAACTTCAATTACACTGTCTCCATTAAGTCCGACAGTAACACCAAATGGTACACAACAACTAACGGCCACATGTAAGGATCAGAATGGAAATTCTCTGACATGTCCAACATTAACATGGACAAGTTCAAATACTAATGCTGTCACTGTAAATTCGACAGGATTAGTTACAGGAGGATCAGGATCTGCAACTTTGAACAGTGGTGCCTCCTCATCTAACAGTGGTAATTTATACTATTATCAATTTAGTTTCCCATCACAAGGGTATTCACATTTCCCAGTATTACTATTCATGTATGAGATTCTATCCGTGCAGGCTGGCGCAGTATATAAATATGTAAATAATGCATGGGTTCAATTAACACTAACATCAGATTATATGGATACACTTAATACAACAGATGTGTATGGAGTATGGACTAGTTCATCATCTGGATTTTCTGTGCCTTATGCAACAAAAAATACTGCTACCATTACAGCATCAAATGGTACAATAAATGGAACCGCAACAGCTACATTAACTGAACCTTCAATATTGAGTTCAATTACAATAACAGGTAATACATCAGTAATAGCAGGCTCTACAATACAACTAACAGCCACATGTAAAGACCAAAATAATAATGTGATGACATGCCCAACACTAACATGGCAGAGTTTATCTCCTACTATAGCCACTATAAATTCGAGCGGATTAGTTACTGGTGTATCTGCGGGTACAACTTCAATTGGTGTATCTTCTAATGGATTCGGTGCATGGTATGGTGTTATAATAACAGCCCCAACAGTAGCAGCATCAATAGCATCATGTATATTCCCATCAGGAACAACAGCGACTGTTGGTATATCTATTAACTTACCTGTTAAAGTAGATGGTGGCACAGTTGCAGAATTAGATACACTTACAGTTACCTCTGGAACATCAACCATTGGTACTGCAAATATTAGTGTTGCCGCAAGTACGCCTGGCCAATCATTTAATGTGCCAGTTATATTCCCAGCAGCAGGTTCATCTGTATCATATGTTGTAACACTAACAAAAACATAATAATTACATAAAAGCAGATATCAAATAGTAAATGGATGACAGATATGAAAAATTCAAATAAAATATTAGTAGGAGGTGGGATCTTAATTGGATTGGCATATCTTGCCAGTAAAGCTAAAGCAACACCTCCTACAGAAGGAACATTAAATATAATATCATGCACACCAAACCAAACAGTAGATTCAGGTTCTTCTGCAACTATTGATGTTAGTGTACAAGCAGTAAATGGAAATGTTACAACGAGCTCTTTAAAAATAGTTGCTGGTAATTATACTGATACAAAATCAGTTACTTTAGATATGAACCAGACAACTACAGTAACATTTACAATTCCAAATATAACACAAGCCACATCATATACAGTGAGTGTGATATAATGACAAATCTAACGTGTACAGGAACAGTAACTGTTTTGTCAGTTGATCCTGATGTTGTCCCTGTCTCGATGACACTGGATAAAACATCAGGCACTGTACCACTAACCGTAACGACCACGCTACAATATAAGAACAATACCTCAAACACGATTTCTAATGCTAAAGGAGTATTATGGGTAGGAAATACTCCAATAAGCTTTGCTATAGGAACCGTTCTACCAAACGGTACTATAAATGTACAGCAGTCAGCATCACTAACTACTGCAGGGACTTACAATATCAGGCCAGAGGTACCTTATGGCTTCCCATTAGTTTATGGCGATGTAATTGGTGATGGTGTAGTAAACTTAAACGATTCAGTATATCTTACAAACTATATAGCAGGAACTCCAGGATATACATTAGACCTATTACAGTTAAAGGCTGCTGATGTGACTGGTGATGGTATAGTAGATGCCGCAGATGCTGGTGCTATAGCAAACTGTGTGATGCATGTACCAAATACATGTCAAAAAACAGGCCAGTCATTAGGATTAGTATATGGCGATATCAATTTTGATGGAAAGGTCGATAACAGTGATGTGACGCTGCTCGGAAATCTTGTAAATGGAACTCCAGCTCCTACAGCCAATCAGTTCGCTGCAGGTGATATAAATAAATCAGGAACTCTAAACATTGGAGACATTACGCTCCTTGGTAACTACATTATATCACCAACAAATCCTAGTTATAATAACGGGATAGTTGGAAGAAACATTGTGACGCTGGCTCCACAAAGTGTAACAGTGACCGCTCCTGTGGTACTAGGTTCTATTACATTAACTACTGCGTACACAACGATTCATGTAGGTGATTCAGATGGGATAAATGCATCTTGTTATGATACAACTGGAGCGACACTAACATGTCCATCTTTAGTATGGACAGTATCACCAGCAGGAGCAGGAACGTTTGCGACAATTGGTTCTGGGGTAGTGTTTACAGCAGGCAGTACTGGGGGTACGGTCACTATAACAGCATCAGATACTGTTACTGGAAAAAGTGGAAGTGTACAGATTACAATAACACTACCACCGGTATTAACTACAATTATAGTAACTCCCTCAAATCCTATGATAGCAGCAGGAAATACGGTGCAATTAACAGCAACATGCGATGACCAGAATGGGAATACTATGACATGTCCAACATTAACATGGTATAGTCAGGGAACCAATATTGCCACTGTAGACCAAAACGGGTTAGTTACAGGGGTAGTAGCCGGCAGTATAACTGTAGTAGCGGTGAGCGACACTAAAATTCAAGGAACTACAACAGTCACAGTCCAAAGTCCGTTACCAATGTTTCCGGCCCCTGGTAGTGAAACTGTAATCAATGTACCTGGGCATTATCAAGGATACTATATGTCATTTTGTTCGTGGCTTGGTAATAATCAAACCATACCTCCTGGATGGACAGTTACATCATGTTCTAATGCAGGAATGGGTACTCACGGTGGATGTGCTTACTGCAATATGATATTGGTCGATTTTATATATACAGGATAAGGATAAATATGTCAGCCAGATGCTTACATTTGCTATGATATATGAATAATTATGCCAAAACAGATCGATTCATTTATCCTTCCAGATAATATCATCTCCAATATGAAGGATAAAATTAAAGATACAAAAAAATCAAAGATAGAACTTGGCTTTGCTCTATGCGCAGATAAAGACAATCAAATATACAGCCAAAAAGATAATTCTCAAAGCAATTATCGAACCATAAAAAAAGGAACCGATTGTGTTGGTACAAAGTGTTCAATTAAAGTAGGAAAATGTAAAGAAGACCAAACATATATAGGAAACTATCATACTCATCCTAGTACATATCCAACTATGAGTATGACTGATATGGTTACAGGATGCTCAGAAGACATAGAATGTATAGGTTCTGTACCATTTAACACTATAAGATGTTTTACAAGAAAAACTAGTGAATTTCAATGTATAGAAGATATAGGTCCATTTGAAGCAGAAGAACATATGATATTAGAAAAAGGTGAATATATTAGGTCAACATTAAAAAGTCCAAAAACTATTGTAAAAACTAATATTATCAAGCTTCTGACAGATATATCAAAATATGAGACTGACATATCTAAATATCATAAAAATAGACTTAAATTGTTGAACAATAATTTCAACCGAATAGATATATGAACAGCAATGAACTACATAGATATATGAACAGAATTATTAATATACTAAAGACCATAAGAACCAATTCATAATATAAGGAGGTGATAAATATGCCCCAAACATTCAACACACCATCAGGTAGCCCAACAAGGAATTTCAGTACGAATTTAAACAGTCCTGTGGCAGGATTTGATGGAACGACTTCTCCAATGCCAGAGTCTGGTACAGCACCAAGACAACATAGTGTACCATCAGGCAGTCCAACAGTAAGCTTCAATGTAAATATGAATAGTCCAATAAGAGCGTACAAATAAGACAGTCACGGTGATTGACTTTAGCCAAGAACCGTAAACTGTTCCAAAGCTGTCATAAGGACATATGAGCAAAATAATGGCACAGAAAAATAGGAAATTTTCCTGTTTTTCTTGCTATTTATTTTTTGAAGAAAGATCAATGATAATAAAACATAAAATATAAAACATGATAAACTACAAAGAGTGAATTATAATGGTGTTAACTGGAGACTGTGGATACGAGCTTATAGACGCAATCGTTAAAATTACCGAAGATATAAAATCAGAAACGATGAAATCACCAAAAGGTAGTTTATATGAACCTCATAGAACTCAGATAAATGGAATAACCAAAGCATATGTAAAATTGGCACAGAAATCTCTAGATAGACTATCTGCGGAACCGTTAATTCACTATTTATATTTTGAATTTGAAAAACCAGTATCAGAATATTTAGGATTTGCGATGTCAATAAGAATACCGCTAGAATATATGATAACGAAATAGATAAATTACAATTAATAATAAGGAGACATAATATGACAAAAGAAATATTGGGTGTGAACCCAGATAACCTAACAGACAAGGATTGTTCAGAGTTGTCTAAAAATTATCAGTTAAGAAAAAAATATGAGGATAGATGGGGAGAAGGAATAACAGAAGTATGCGATATAGGTAAGTAGCAACATAAAAAGTATGCTGACAAGACAGTGATCAGCTTAATAAAATACTCCCAGCTAAATAATAGCTGACTCGCCGACTAAGTTGGCGATAAGCAAAACTGACTGTAAGATTGATTGGTCAGCAGATAGCTATCAAATAATCGATAATGCCCTATATCGAAAATAATATCGATAAGGAGATATTAGTATGATAGATAAGATTAATTTAGAAAGAACAGTTCTTGAGATACCGGTGAAACGTATAGCAAATCTAACAAAAGATATAAGAAAATATGATGAACATGTAAACAAATGCGATATCTCTGGAACTAATATTCTTGCAGATAGTATAGGTTCAGATATGGATTATCTGACATATTCAGTAAGTACTACAGATGAACAGAAACAACAACTTAAACGTCTAGAAGATGAATTCTCAAGATACATGGGTAACTTAAAAAAATGTATATGTGTCAAAAAAATAGAAAAATAATGATTATTGAACCGAATAATATATGAGTAGAATACCGACAACTGAACTAATATTAATATATATGATAACATGATATTGATAGCTTTCGACTGCGATGGAACTGTTGATTCATCGGATGGACCAATACCAGTTTCAAGATTGCACGAATTAAATATTCCGCCTTATATTCAAGTCGTGATTGTGAGTGCTAGTCCCTTTTGTTCGAGATTACCTTTTCCCAGATTTGTGAGTGAAAATACAAGACTTGAAAATCTTCTAGCGGCAGCAATTCGCTATCCATCTACGTTGAATATATATGTATCAGACAATATTGGAGACGATATGACAGCCAAAACTGCAGGATTCGTCTATTGTCATCCTAATGATTTCAATTTACCAATTAAATGATATAATATAAGGAGGATATAAATATGACAACACCAAAACCGCAACCAGGACAAGGGCCAAATGCGTTCCCAGGACAATTAGTGGCGTATGATTCTGGTAACACGTATACTGAGAAGACAATAGTAGCTATAGATACAAGAGAAATCACTACTCCCAATCCAAATCCTCCTACAGGCTATCCTCCAGACTATTTTTATGCGAATCTTGCTACAGGCGCACTTCCAACAGGAGAGATACCATCAGCTAATAATACGATACAAAACGTACCAGTTGGTACTGGAACAAACCCTCAACAATATCAAAATCAAAATGTACCGTAGAAAAATAAATAGATCTAATATAAAGAACAATAGTTGCGATATGATAAATAATATAAAGGAGGAATAAATATATGGTAGTGACAGGAATAGCAAACCAACCGATAACATTTCCAGGACAGATAGCGGCATATGGTGCAGGAGTTGCGAATACAAGCCAATCCAATATCATAATAGAAGAAGCAAACGCACCAAAAAATTTCACAAATCCCCAAGGTACTGTTCAATACGCACCATCAACTGGAACCCCTGTAGTATACGAAAGTGTATGAATAGCTAAACAACGGTAACCACGGCTAAATCTGTCTATGTCACCTAACGACAGTTATAAAGGCTGACAGCGATGTGGTGATAAACTTAGCTAAGGGAGACAGTAATCGGCGTTAGCCGATCACTGTCTTATATTGTGTGGCATTATAAAGCGGTTGGAGAGAATCTAATATCAAAATAAAAATAACTATCGATTAATGAGGAACAGTATGACAGATGTAACAGTTTTTTTTGGAGATACTGATAAATGGAAATCTTCTGAACATAGAGAACCAGAACTTTCTGAGCTAATATCAGACGGAGATGTAACAAACTTATATGATCTTTCAATGTGTATACTTCATATAAGAAAGAAAGCGATAGATGAAAATAGGAAAACAGTATATGATAATTCTGCGTTGGAACGATTCATGGATGAATTTACTCTGATGATCGATGAAATTTCAAAAAAGAAAAATATAAAAGATTACATATCATATGTAGCAGGTTCTAGATTTGAAATTTCAGTTCCAGTAGAATATGACTAAAGACACAATTTCAAAGAATTTCAAAGAATATTGACATAATGATGATAGTAAACCCAATTTCATGATATTTCATGATGATTGAGTTTGATTCTGAGATGTTAAATTACGAAGAGTGATAGAGCAAATGACAATTAAATATGAGGAAAAGATATGATTAATATGCAAACAATAACAATAAAACCTATAGATCTGGATACTGCACCGATTTCAATGACATTGGACAAAACATCAGGAGTAATGTCACTGACTATAACAGCTACTTGGAGATAGGAGGTTACAATGTTAAATAAAGGAACACCAAACCAAACACAATCAGCAGGAAATCCAATACAACTTCAACAGGGCGTACCAACAAAATTTAGTTTATCATTTGCGTATTGGTATCAAGGACTTACAACATGGTCCGTGGTACCGCAAGCAGGTGTACAGGGATTACAGATAACAGCAAATGTACAAAATCCAATTCAGGCGCCAGGTAGTGTAGGTACTAATGACCAGATTATACCAGATGCTGTGACAATGTTGGTAACAGCACCGGTTGGAACTTATCTGAGTATACAAGTATCAATATACCAAGCAGATGGTTCTGGAGGAATGGGGTCTTCTGCTATTTTAGTAACCGCACCACCAGTAACCACAGGATCTGTGGCTATATCGTCATCGCCAGTAGGTGCAGAGATATTCATAGATGGAACAGACCAAAACCAGGCAACACCTGCAACAATAAGTAATATTCCTGCAGGAAGTCATACAGTTACATTAACGTTAGCAGGTTACACTAGTCCAGGCCCCGTCTCCTTCAATATTGTAGCTGGCCAGACAACAACGGTACCTACTATAACTCTACAGTCTGGATGTTCACAAACAATAACAATAACACCGATAGATCCAGATGTGGTACCAGTATCAATGACGTTTGATAAAGCATCAGGCGCAGCTCCGCTGACCGTGAATGTAACACTGGTTTATAAGAACAATACACCGAATACGATTTCGAACGCCAAGGCATTATTGTGGGTAGGAAGTACGCCTACAAGCATAGCGATTCCGAGCATGACAGGAAATGGAACAGTAAACGTTCCTACTACAGTCTCACTAACTACCGCAGGGAGCTACGCAATAAGGCCAGAAGTACCGGACGGATTTACATTGCCAGCATTATACGGCGATGTATTATCCAAAGGAGTGGTGGATGCTGCTAACCAAACAGCAATCGCAAATTTTGCTATGAATGTACCTCCAGCCCCGACAATAAATCAAATCGCTGTCGGAGATCTCGCTAGGAATGGGTCAATTCAAATGCTTGATGCATCCAGCATAATGGCAATATATCTTGGGCAAATTGCTGGTCCACAAACTGTATATACACCTGTCGGCAGAAATGTTGTCACTATTCCAACACAAACAGTAACAGTGACAGCTCCAGCCATAGGCAGTCTTGCGATCTCATCAGTACCATCAGGTGCTGAGATATTTATTAATGGTACAGATACAGGATATATGACGCCAACAACATTTAATAATTTAACTCCAGGAAGTTATGTTGTTTTGTTGAAGAAGTCAGGATATCAGGACTGGTCTCAGAGTGTGTCTATAACAGCAGGACAGACTACCACTGGAAATCCAGCACTAATTCCAGTAGTAATATTGCCAGTTCAATCGGCATGTTCTCTCCCAACTACAGTATCAGCAGGACAGGATGGAACTGCTACTGTGACAGTACTTGCAGGCAATATGGCCAAAAACGCAGTATTTTCGATCCAGAAAGCTGGTGTTGAATGTAGTAGAACGTCAACAGTAGCAATACCTGGTGACTCTGCTACACATACATATACAGTGACTATTCCTGCTACGGGATGTCTCGGGAATATAGCCGGAACATCGGCAAGCTATAGTATACAGATGATATTCGTATGAGGGTAGAATGATGAGTGGAGAAGATAGGATGTTACAATGCTAAATAAAGGAACACCAAACCAAACACAACCGGCAGGCAATCCAATACAACTTCAACAGGGCGTACCAACGAAATTTAGTTTAGTATTTTCCTATTGGTATACTGGTCTTTCAACATGGAGTGTACAAGTAATGGGATCATCTGATGGTATACAGATAACCGCAAATGTAGCGAGTCCAATTCAATTAGCTGGTGGAGTAGGATATAATGACCAGATAATACCAGATGCAGTGACGATATTAGCGACAGCACCAGTTGGAACGGTATTTTCCCTATATGTAACAGAATATTCGCCAAACGGGGGTGGACAGGGCGGCAGCGTTGCCGTTATAGTAACTGCACCACCATATGACACCATCCGTCTTACAGCAGGAGATAATTATATCTCCTTCTCAAAATTGAGAACGGATTTAGTTATTAATCAGATACTCGCAGGAATTCCTGGATATATCCAGATATGGAGATATGATCCAACCATTACTACAGGATGGGTGAGCTGTGGCAACGAGAATATAAAACCAGATACAGGGTATTATACCAGCATTCCTGTAGGAACTCCAGATTATTATCTGACACTGACAGGTACAGATATCCCTTCGTCTTTATCAGACATTGGAAACTCTCTGAAAAATGGGTATAATCTTGTATCTTGTGGAATAACGCCTCTAGATGTGAGCACAAGTCCTCTAGTATTTACAGACCCCATAACAAGTCTTAAAGTAACAACACTATTACCGACGAAATCATACTTGGTCGTATATCCTCCTGGATGTTCAGGTACAATTGCTGTGGTGTAATTATGACAACTAAGAAAACATTGGCAATAATAGCGGCAGCAGGAATTGGTTTATTTTTATTAGCCGAAAAGTCTAAAGCTGCGATATGTTCGCCACATATAACATGCGAAATAGATTCGAATGGAAACAATACAGGATGGAAGATTGATGGATGTGGCAGTAGACAGTATGATCCCACAACATGCCCACTACCAATAGTATTGCCTATTCAATCATCGTGCTCGCTCCCACAAAATGTCCTGGCAGGACAGGATGGAAGTGCAACTGTGACAGTGCTTGCAGGCAACGTAGCCAAAAATGCAGTATTCTCTATCCAGAAGGCTGGTGTTGAATGTAGTAGAACGTCAACAGTAGCAATACCTGGTGACTTGGCTACACATACATATCCAGTAACGATTCCTGTGTCTGGGTGTCTGGGTAGCATAGCAGGGAGTACAGCAGAATACAACATTTCAATGATATTATTATAAAATGAGGAAAATAAATGACATGTAATTTAAATATAGGACAAGGAACACCATCAGGTAGCTCATACTACTATCAGTTCAGCTTTCCTGCGAAAGGTAAAATGCACGAGATACTAGGAGACTTCTTTAGAGAAGCTCCTGGATTTGCGCAAGTATGGAGATTGACTAGTACTGGCTGGGTATCTGCAACAGCAGATTATCTTGACCAAGTAAATCCTGCCGATGTTTATGGGGTATACTTGAGCACACCAAATGGGTGGACCGCACAATATGATTGCCAGGCACCACCATTAGGTACAGGAGCAATACTTGGAATTGCTGCTGTTGGCATATTAATTCTTGGAATAGTGATGTCAGGCAAAAAATAAATAAATATGTAATATAAACAAGGAGGATAATATTATGCCATTAGAGTTAGTACCAGAAAAGGAAATAGAGAAAAAAAAGGTTTCAGAAAAGAAAGAGATGAAACCAGAAAAGAAAGAACCTGTTCCAACGAGGAGTCTTAAAAGAATACCATTAATAGAAGCAGAAGAGGTAATTCCTGCTAAATTAAGTAGAGAACCCACTGGCGCAAAAGCAATTATACCAACAGGAGACTCTTGTTGTTTTGGGGTGTGTACACATCTTAATAACGAGATAGACGGCCTAAGCCAGGCAATAAAGATCAGACAAGATGAACTAAAGTTTATGAGCATGGGTAGTTCTAGACTAAGGACAAAAAGACAGGTAATGGCTCTTACAGATGAGATATCATCATTGAAGGATCTCAGATTTACACTGGCAAATAAAAATGTATGTAAATGTATCGAACTTCCTAAATTTACGACAAAATCTAGGTGAACCATAACCAAAATATGCCATTTAAGATAATACCACTTGAGGAACAGCAAATAAGAAAGAAAGCAGAAGAAAGGCCTTCTGTTCCAAAAGTACATAAAGAACCTGTACGTATTCCAAAGATAATTGTATTATCAGAAAGGGAGCGTAGAGCAGGAGTTCCTATCATACCTGGAGATCCTTGTTGTGCAAATATATGCCAAACTTTAAATGATAACATAGACAAAAATAGAGACGTATTGCAGACAGTTGTTTCTCTCGGAGGAGAGAGAGTATATAATAGTGCTATCTATAGGTCTCTAACGTACCAAATAGAGGCATTGGAAGAACATAGACAGGATCTAAAAGACCAAAATAGCTGTGGGTGTATTGCAGAAACCGGTGCTGTAAGTATAATAGTCCCTCTTATACAAGCTCGACGAGCCAGAGAAGGTGGTCTAACAAGAGGAATAAAATTTGTTGCACCATCAGTGAAGAAATTAAAAAGGACACATCTAGGAGAAAAATCTATAATTCCTCCCACAAACTCTTGCTGTCCAGAATCATGTAAGATTTTAAATAAAGAGATCGATCTCTCAACAAAAATTTTAGATAATATGGAGTTAAGAGGAGGATATGATGCAACTAAAAATCCTAGATATGAGGCATGGTTAAATAAAGTACTTGCATTACAAGATTATAGATCCGAATTAAAGGATAAAGGAAGTTGTAAATGTGTTAAATAACTTTGATATTGACATTTACACAACGGATAAGAGACAAAATATTGAAACTGAAGTGATTTAGATGGTTACTACTACTACATATGCTAATTGGAAAACGGGAGACATCGTAAACATTTGTGCATCAATAACTGAATTTTGTGGAACAACTGTTCAATCAATATATGCAAATGATATCAATGTAACAGAATCTCCTAATGCCTGTAATTTACAATATGGGGCTCAAGGAAGTTGTGGTCTCCATTTGAATAATGTTGAATTGACTTTCAAACTTGTAGGATTTGCTGGTAGCGTACAAAGTAAGACTTGTGCACCTCAACAAGTTTATAAGAATCTTGGAGGTGTTAGGACCAATTCTAACGGTGTAGCAGCTCTTACATATACTGTTACAGACCAAGATAGATTAGACTATGGGAGCGCTTCTGGGTCTGGATATCAATACGTAGTAATGGCTTGTATTACTAACTCTGATGGACAGTCTACTATCAGTGGCCAAACAAGTATAGTCACATATCCTATAACTATTGTTCAAAATCTATGTCATGACGTTACATGTCCTGATATATGTGCTGGAGGTAATCTATATTATCAAACATGTGATCCTACGGATGGACAATGTATACAGGGAACCTTAAAAGAAGCAAATAGTATAATTTGCACCGCAACTCATTATATAGAATGGGACTTTGGCCTTTTAGATTCTGGGTTCCTAGATTTCATACTTTCAAATATAACAAGCCTCAGTAATTGGTTGGGTACACATTTACCTACTCCACCGAATATAGTATATAAGAAAGCTGAATATGTAAACGGAAAGTTTAGAATATATGTCAAATATACTGTTCCTACAAACAATTATCTGTATTCGGCCGAGTTATATGATTATAGCCTAAAATTATATAGTCCAGAAAATGAAGTGATGAAATTACGCAATAATGCATCTAGTTTCAATAGATTACATGATACTAGCACTAGTAAAGTATATAACATCGATGGAGATATTAACAGTTTAAGCCCTGGATGGTTTGATTGGATATCATCCGGTATAAATCTGCCGTTAGATACATTTGCTAGAATTATATCTGCAGTAATTCTATTCATGATAGCAGGACAATTTGGTGCCGAATTTGGATTATGGGTTGGAATAGTTATAGGTGTAATTGCCGCTATTGTATCAGCATACATGATCTATGATCTTATTTTTGGTACTAATACTACTGGTATAACTGATGCAACTACACCTATACAGAGAGTAACTATCGTTCAGGAGTTTGTTGATAACTATGTAGATCCTGCTGCCGATACTTTGAAACCCCAATGTACATGTTCGCCGACTATAATGCCAACAACGACATGTACCGTATCAGATATGTTATTCTATTTAGGAGCAAGAGCTACAGCGAGATACGCCCAATGTTTACAGGCTCATGCTAATGAAGGAGATGCAACTACACTATGCGGTACTGTCAAGACTACAATCGATAGCATTACGAACAATTTAACCAATGGTACGATTACAATTCAACAAGCATGTACTCAACTTGAAAATAATGTGGTAACAGTTGTGAAAAATGATGTTAAGACTGTTATACAGAAAATAGACTGTGCGACAAATATTGGTCCTGGATGGACGTGGGATACAAAAACACAGAAATGTATCCAAACTTGTAATGTTCCTGCTTTTGGACAATGTATGGACACTCCACTTTTGATGTGTGGATTATTACTAGGAGGATATGTGATATATCATATATTTAAGAAGACATGATACTTATGTAAAATACATAAGACGGTATCTCATTGCCCGCCAAGGTTTGTGTACAAGACATTGGCAATAATACCGGTAATGAGATATAAATATAAAGAAGGTAATGAGAAAAATGATAAGAAAAATATACTATAATAGAGAGAACCAATGTGATAATATTATAAGAGTTGGCTGTTCTTGGAGAAGATGCCCAAATAAATTAGAAAGGACTTCTAAAGGACATCCTATGAGAGAATATGATAAAAACCGTGATTGGACTGGAAAATGGTTATGTCAGAACTGTTTCACAAATTATAGTGTTTGGAGTAAGAAAAATACATTAAAATTATTGGCAAATCGTAGAACAGATAATCTTACTAACCTGAATCATATATTTGCAGATAATTGTCAGAAAATAACTTGTGAATGGACAGGGTCTGAAGATTTAAATAAGAAGAATGATAACTTCAACTCTCTATATGACCATAGTCCTATTCCAAGACATATATTAGTAAAGATGGGTAAATTAGTAGATTTATATGGGAAGGTGCCACAGACAAAAGGCGCTAAACTAACCGTTTTAAGAATAGGTATGTTAGAATATGAGAAATGGACATGTAAGCTTAGAAGTGAACTAATAAAAGAATTCGACTATATAATCTTTTATTGTATCAGTAAAGATGGAGATATGGTAGAAAGAATATATATTATTCCTAGGTCTGATCTAAAGACTACTATATCTATATATAGAAATTCTAAATATTCTCGCTGGGAAGAATATAGAATAAGAGATGAATGTGTAATAAGTATAAATAGTATATGGCAAGAAATAGTTGGCGCAAAGAAAGGTTAGATTAGGAGGATAAGAAAATGTGCATAATTGATGTGTATGGATATTTAATAAACTGATCACACGTAGATAATCCGTGTAGTGCTAATATAGGAGATAAAATAGAAGCAGAAGTAGGTACAACGTTTGATGCATCAGAAGTTGGAAAATGGGTAAAAGCAAGTGTTGGTGTGACCCTTCCAGATTTTGGGACAGTTACTGAGCAATCTATAGGCACAGCGAACATAACAGCGCAATCTGGAACTATCGTTAGTACTACTAAAGCGGTGATAACTGTCAGTACTAATGTACCAATGGCAGGTGGAGGAGGAACCATATTAATAGCCGTTGTAGCATTAATAGCGACTGCGTTATTCATGACAAGCAAAACTATATATATTAGATCATGTAGAGTATCCTATATATAATTGTAGGACTTGCGGCTTTAGGCATGATGATAACAGCCAAACCTCCAACACAACATATTCCATCTAATCAATCTAAGGAGAAAAGCGAGTAATAAAAAGATACGATCATAATCGATCAGTGTAAGGATATATCATGTGAAAACTTGAGGCCAAAATTGTAGTAGTTGTGGCAAAGCGGAGTAGTTTGACATAGTATATGTGCCAAGCTATACATACAGCTCAGAATTAAACTTGACGCATCTTGGCTACATCTGTTAATGCTCATGAACATTATAAGTGTAGCCAAGTTTAACATCTTTAGACAGAATAGAAAATAATAATATAAAACAAGTGATCAGATAATAAGAGTAGTTAATCGTCAAAGCAGTAATCACTGGCGTCAGCCATGGTGGCTACCACATTGCTGTCTTCCCAGCTAAGACAGCGACTGTAGTTATGCTTTGGTGATTAACTACTTCTGTAGCTGGGAGCTGTATAAATAATAGCTGCTCGGCTAAACAACAGGTTAAGTGTTTATCTGCTTTAGCAGATTAACTATAGCCAAAGCCGATTAGCAAAGCTGATCACTGTCCTAAAGCCGATAAACATAATGTGATAACAATAATAAAAGGATATGATTATGACAAGATATGGTAGGCTAATAGTTAATACCCGTCCAGCCAATTTGGAAATATATATAGATGGAACGCCCGTTTTAGATTCTTTAGGTAGAATTGCGAAGTCACCAACTATTATATTAAATGTTTCTGAAGGCATTCATAATATAACACTTAGCAAAGATGGATATGACACTATAACAGTAATGACAAATGTCCGAGAGGGATTTGATTCTGATGTAAAAGCTATATTAAATACATCACAGATTAGATATCCAATGATGCTATCTGCACAACAAGATCAATATATAGAATCGTTACAACCATCGCCAGGATGGCCGGCTCTTCCTATACCACAGATGACATATGGTTATATGGTAGCAAATACAATACCGGACAGTGCCGAAGTGTACATGGATGGACAACCAGTACTTGATACGGTAGGTAAAATTGCAACAACTCCTGTATCGATAATCGATATTGCTACAGGTATTCATAGAGTGACTTTTAGAAAACAAGGATATCTTGATGAAAATGTGGATGTATTAATCCAGAATGGTCTATATTCTGATATATATGCAACATTGAGAACAATGGCATACACTGATAATAGTTACATACTATCAGATTATGATAATATACTGTCACCGTATACAGAACAAAAATGGTATATGGAACCTGATTATCTGCAACCGTACTATTTACAACCAGATTATTTACAACCGATACAGAAGGGAGTAGTACATTTTGATACACCGCATAATGGCGCAACAATTATGGTGGATGGTCAATATATTATCGATCACGATACAGACGAATATATAAGAACTCCAGCAACAGTCCTCCTTTTTGAAGGCCGTAGGAATTTTGTCCTGAAATTAGATGGTCACCAAGATGCTGCTGGCTATGTTGATGTTTATGCAGGATCGATAGTTAATATTTTTAAAAATATGGAACTCATGCCTGAATCAAATATGGAATGGACATATTTGCTACCATATCCATATTATCCGGATTATTGTGATTTATTAATAGATAGCGATCCTCAAGGAGGATACGTCTATATAGATGGTTATCCTCTTCTGAACGAATCTGGAAATGCAGTACTAACTCCTGTCAAAGCCACTGGTCTGATGGAAGGATTTCATGAAGTGAGAATTGCAAAAGACGGATATTATGAAAAACAGATCATAGTAGATATTATATATAAACAGGAAAATAGAGCATTTGCTAATTTACAGCCAATATACAGGTAGAATAAAGTAGGAGACACGATATGCAACAAATAAAATTACAACCAAAACAGATGGGTACCGTTCATTTTGATTCGGATCCACACGGGGCGAATATATACGTTGATGGCCAAATATTAACTGATCCGCATACAGAGGAATCAGTAAAGACTCCTGCAAACGCACTTCTATACGAAGGGCGTAGAGACTACACGATTAGTCTACAGGGATATGAAGACGAATCTGGATATGTTGATGTCTATCCTGGAACTACTGTCAATGTATATAAAAGACTAAAACAAGGAACATCAGAAAGTGGATGGGGACAACCACAACCACAAATATGGCTATCTCAACAAACAGGAAATATAACAATTACCACGAATCCTAGTGATGTGAAAATTTATATAGATGGTGTATTGATGAAAGAGGCGACTCCTGCAAAATTATCTTTAAATGTAGGATATCGTTATATAGTCTTAGAAAAAGAAGGATATTTCAGAGACTTCAATAGAATATACATACATCCTGGAGCGATCATAGAATTATCAAGGAATCTATCTATACTTCCTTATCCACAATATGCATCTGGTCAAATGCAAAAATACATAAAGTCATACTTTATGTCTGATGTAGTAGAATCATTACAAGGTCCAACAATGGGAACATTAGTTATTACATCATATCCTGCTGGAGCAACAATCGAAATGGATGGTAAAATGGTTATAGATGCAGATACCAAAGAAATGTTGAAAACTCCTGTGCAAATTGATATAGGTATGGGACAACATAATTTTATATTCAGATTAGAAGGATATTGTAACGAATTTGGAACCGTATATATTCTCCCAGATATTGGTACAAAATATATACATAAGACTTTCTACATATGTTAATAGAGTTAACGGTCTTAATAGCCTGGAACAGAACTCTAAAGAATAATATCGACAAAATAAAGGAGATAAAATATGAGCTATGATAATATATATACAGACACAATGAGTGCCTTTTTTAGTGGAAAACTTAAAAATGATATAACCAGTGCTTCTAAAGAACCTAAGATGGTAGAATTAGGTCATAGTGTAAGTATTGGACATAAATATGGTACATACAACCAATACCTGAAACAATTGAGGGAACAGGTAACAAAAGGAAATGGTGCCATATATCTTGGTAAAGCAGTCAAAACAGACGAAAATACATTATCTATTCAAGATACTACCAATAAATTTTCAACAGAAGACGTGCCAAAACTTCTGATAATGTTTAATACCATACTTAACCCTATGCGAATACAGGTAGTATGGGAAGACTCAAATGGCGATAAAATATTAGACCAATATTATGAGATACCATCTGCTCATAGTAATAATTATGACTGGTGGGACTCATACGGAGTACTGTTTATTGGTCCTGAAGACCTAAAGCACGGAGATTATAATATTGAGATAACGTCAAAAGAATTTGGTATGGAAGACAAGGTAAAAGTATTGTCGACATCAGTAGAATTTTCTGTGACAGACTAATGGTAGTTGGATGAAAAAAGAAATTAACGGAGATATATAATTATGACTGAAGATATTACACACAACGAGTGGAACACATTACTTGGTATAGCGATACTTGGAGGTCTACTATTTCTATTGGCAATATCTTCTAGGCAACAAGCAACTACGAAATCTGTATTACAGAAACAAGACATTATGCAAGGTTGGAAACCTACTCCTATTCCAAGAGTAGATGACTTAGTGATATCCCTGCCTGTGACACAGCAACCAACACAACAACACACACAACAATATCCTGTTCCAATACAACCTGTACAATCTTCGTCTCCTACAACAAGATACAGTCCCATAGTACCATATGAGACAATGTCTACGGCTACACAAATAGAATCATTGACCGCAAAAATTGAGCAACTAACAAAATATATAGATATACAAGCCAAACAAGCAGAGCAATCAGTTAAACAAATGGAACCTATTCATACTACCGTAGTACAACAACCAACCCCAACTTCAACTATAGCTAGTGCTACAGGCACTGCATATAAGAATAAAGAGAAATGGAAAATTATAAGAGACAAGAATGGTGACATAGAAGGAATAGAAGTTATGAGAGACGCAAATATAGATAGTAAATAAGGTAAAGTATGCATCGAAAATCAGAAAGTAAAGGGGGACAATCTGGACATTCTGCGAATGAACATAGACCAGAAGAGTTTATAGTTGATCCCACGATGTCCAATTTTTTATTATTAGATCAGATTTCTAGAAGGTTTGGCAAGTCTCTGGAGATACAGCTTGAAATGGTGAGACTACTTTATGAAAATCAAAGATCTCTTCATGAAAATCAAAAGTCTCTCAACGCTCTTCTAGAGAAAACAGATGGTATTCTAGAGAAAACAGATGGTATTCTAAAAGAAGCAATAGCAGATGCGGATGAAGGTGGTTATATTACAAAAAGCGATACTGTATCAAATTCCAATTTTTATATTATAGATACACAAATCGCTCCTGGTCATCCAATAAAATCATACGTTGTCTCTAATGAAGGAAAGAATTCGATATATGTTGGACATAATGTAGCTCCAAGCTCTGTTGGCCCAGATATATTAGATGCAAATGTCAATAATCCGTTAGATAGATTTAATCTATTAAAGGACTGCGAACACTTTCAATATGAGGCAAATAGAAAAACTATAAAAAATATATATTTATTAGCAGCAAAAGGTATGAGTCAGTTCAGAATAACACTTATCTGGTAAGGTGAATAATCAATTGCCATACGTTGATATAGAAGGATGCGACGGTGCGGTATCCATAAGTGGACAAATTGTCCAAATCTCAGGCCAACAAGTAGAGATATCTGGACAAGCAGTTATCACATCAGTATCAGGTAATATTGTACAGATAAGTGGACAACAAGTAGAGATATCTGGACAAGCAGTTATCACATCAGTATCTGGTAATATTGTACAGATAAGTGGACAAGCAGTTATCACATCAGTATCTGGTAATATTGTACAGATAAGTGGACAATCAGTTACTATATCAGGTAATATTGTACAGATAAGTGGACAACAAGTAGAGATATCTGGGCAAGCAGTTATCACATCAGTGTCTGGTAATATTGTACAGATAAGTGGACAATCAGTGGTTGCGACAGTTGTTACAGATATAAGTGGTCAAATCGTAGAGATATCTGGACAAACAGTCACCACATCAGTGTCTGGTAATATTGTACAGATAAGTGGACAATCAGTGGTTGCTACAGTTGTTACAGATATAAGTGGTCAAATCGTAGAGATATCTGGACAAACAGTCACCACATCAGTATCTGGTAATATTGTACAGATAAGTGGTCAAATCGTAGATATATCTGGACAATCAGTGGTAACGTCAGTATCTGGAGATATTGTACAGATAAGTGGACAAGCAGTAATAACAGATATAAGCGGTAGTATAGTTCAGATAAGTGGTCAGACAGTAGTTGCAATAGTTTCTGGGCTAAGTGTAAATGTGAGTGGAGCTATTGTTCAGATTAGTGGTCAAATTGTCGATATATCTGGACAAGCAGTCACTACATCAGTCTCTGGCGATATAATACAGATAAGTGGACAACAAATAGAGATATCTGGACAAGCAGTTATCACATCAGTATCTGGTAATATTGTGCAGATAAGTGGACAAGCAGTTATCATCTCAGGCCAGGGAGTTTTAGTTCAGTCAGGGACAGGAGTTATCATCCAATCTGGAGCTACAATAAGTGTCCTTTCTGGGACTGGAGTCATTATCCAGTCCGGAGCAGGAGTTATCATATCAGGC
>Ga0187878_1000279_pt1 | contig 62748 bp, 70 predicted proteins | sample June2016WEW_17_1_FD_132979 | JGI IMG/M metagenome (GOLD analysis project Ga0187878, IMG submission 132979) | Peatland microbial communities from SPRUCE experiment site at the Marcell Experimental Forest, Minnesota, USA - June2016WEW_17_150 | ecosystem: Environmental > Terrestrial > Soil >... | reverse complement strand
CACTCCCTCTCCCCCATCGGTATCTGCTCCGCAGTTGGATAGACGATGCCTAGTTTCCCCTCCTTGAGGCATCCCTCGAGGACCCCCTTGAGGATCTCCATCGGTGTGACGACTAGACCCTTCGACTTGAACTGGGGGAACTTACCCGTGCACATGATGACGGTTAGCCTGATCCCCTGTGACTCCAGCCAGTCGAGCCTCTCCTGCATCATGGGGAGGATGTACTTCTTCGTGATCTTGATCTCAGTGCCATTCCTCATCCTGCTGACTAGGATGTAGTCCTCTACCCTGAGGGGGATCTTCTTAACATCCTCCATAGTCTTCCCGTCTAGTGCCCCCGCCTCGACTACCTCCACGTTATTCCCGAGGATTTCTCTGAGACCGGGGAGGATGTCGTTTCGGGGCGACTGCCCTATCGTTAGCATCCCGATCTTCTTCATGTCGAGAAGAGAGACGCGTCTTCCATGTTAAAATCTTCGGCTAGATGAACCGCTTCTTCAGAGCGTCTCTTTCAGCGTCAATTATCCTATTGAAGAACTCGTCTGACTCACCCTCTGTCTGGGCGAGTATATCCCAAGCCGATGTGAGATCAACACGCTTCGCCGAGCCAATAATGGCGGCTCGGCGCCCATACATGGACACGAGTTTGCTGATATCCCTCCCCCTCTCCCACCACTTAGGCTTCTCCTTCGAGCTCCGACCCCTCTCCTGGCTAAGTATCTCCTGGACTTCCTCCATAGAGCGATCGTAGACGGCGATCTCGGTGGAGCCACAGATGGGGCAGACGAGCTTCCCGGGCAGGTCCCTTATCCTTTGGGATTCGGCCCAGTCGTGCTTCCCGTGACAGGTCAATATTCGAGTCTCACCGTAGAGTCGTGCCTTAGCCGACTCAAGGATGATCCTGTCCATCTTCTCAGGTGGCACAATATCGGTCTTCATGCTGATACCCTCGACCGCCATTTTACCCAGGGGCGTCAGCTGACCCTTTGTATCGAGGACGACGACCTCTATATCCCCCTCAGCCATCTTCTTGAGAAGACTGATGGTTCCCTCAACGTCGAGGTCGAGCCTGTAAGTGTCCTTGAGAGCCTCCTCGTAGACTGCGGTGTTCTCGAAGCTCTTCATAAGTCGACCAAGGGTTACATTGCTGAAGTCAGCGAATTTACTCAGCGCACCAGCCTTCCGTGCGACATTAATTAGACGACGCTTGAAGAGCCCCGTCTTCTTCACAGCATCTTCTATGATCTTCTCCACGTCCTTGTTGGCGAGGGTCTTGAGCATCCTGGCGACATATCGGGTGTCAATCTCACCCACGGTCTGAGTTGCCATCATATAGGTCTCCTGCTGGACGCCAACGGGATACCCAGTTTCCTCACTTATGACGTGGCCAATTACACGGGCTAACGTTCGATTAACGAGCGTCCCAAAGTTGGCGTGGATTAGAACATTGTCCTCCCATTCCTCGAGTAAAACACGCTTGTCTGTGGGGGCGGGGTATCCTGCCATGTGGTGGTCGACCTGTTCCCTGATGACGCGCTCCATTGTTGATTGGGTAGCAGGATAGATCTCAGCGAGGGCGGAGGCAATGAGCCTCGGTGAATCACCATTAACGAGACCGTCTTCGATCTGTGCCTTGATTCTTCCAACCTCAAGGGCGACTTCGAGGGGCACAGGTATCTCCTCACCGATCCAGCTCGGGATTGCACCAGTGGGGTCGTCCTCAGCCTTGACATATATCTTGTCGTTGTGGACATTCAAGATCTTCCAAGCTCTTCCCCGAAGGGTGAATTTCACACCAGGCTTTGCATACTCAGCCACAAATGCTTCTTGAAGCACACCGACGGGGGACTCGTCCTTCGCCTCGAGGACAAGGTAGTCCTTTTCATCTGGTATCATGCTCAGATTGTTGAAGAAATAGGTGTAGATGGTCTTCCGACTACCCCTCGGGCGGATGATTAGCTCGTCCTCCGCCGAGACCCAAGCGAGGCGTGGGAACCTATTATGCATATAGCTGGCCACGAACTTTACATCCTCTGTTGTGAGGTCGCGAAATGGGTACGCACCCTTGAAGAGGTTGGCAACTTGGAGGAAGTAGAGGCGCCCCCGTGCCATCAACTCCGCTGTTATCTGGTTGACCATCACATCATATGGTTTATCTGGAACCCTGAGTGGTTCCATAACTTCACCGAGAGCGCGACGACAGATCGCCATAGACTCGAAGGCGTCATTGCTGTTTAGGCTGATGATCACGCCCTTCGAGACCCTGCCTAGACGGTGCCCACTCCGCCCCACCCTCTGTAGGAGCCTCGTCACCTGTCTAGGACTGTTATATTGGATTACGAGGTCGATGCTACCGATATCGATGCCCAACTCTAGGCTGCTCGTGCAAATGACCGTTCGAATGTTCCCCTCCTTTAACCCCTGTTCTGCTGCAATCCTGCTAGTCTTCGCCAGCGAGCCATGATGAATACTTACTGGGAACTCCGTGTCCCAGAGATTGAATCTGCTCGCCAGCATCTCGCTAGTGCTGCGTGTGTTTGTGAACACGAGTGTTGTTTGATGCTCCTCAATTAGGCGACGGATTGCACGTAGGCGCGCCGAGACCTCGGGGTGAGTGAAGAGCGTCGTCGCTGTCTCAAAATCCTCCGCCTCCGGCTCGGGGAACATAATTTCAAACCTCGTCTCTCTGAGGGCGGAAACCTGTATGATCTCCACTGATCTATCCGTCCCAACGAGAAACTGAGCTACCCTCTCCGGGCTACCAATGGTGGCACTAAGCCCAATCATCTGGGGTGGCTCTTGTGTCAGTTCTCTCAATCTCTCTAATCCAAGAGCAAGTTGACTCCCCCTCTTGTTGTCAGCCAACTCGTGAATCTCATCGATAATTATCCAGCGGACACTTTTCAGGTACTGCTTCAGAGTTCTCCCAAGTAGAATAGCCTGGAGGGTCTCTGGCGTCGTAATGAGCATGTCAGGTGGGTTCGTTCGCTGCCTATTTCTCTCCTGGTCCCCAGTATCGCCATGGCGTATCCCGAGCTTGATGTCGAGCCTGTTACACCAGTAGGTCATCCTGTCGAGGATATCCCTATTCAAGGCGCGGAGTGGGGTGATATAGAGGATACTAATCCCGGGTCTTCGTTGCCCCAACATTAGGAAGCGATCCATTACGGGGAGCATCGCCGCCTCCGTTTTACCCGTCGCAGTGGCCGAGATCAAGAGGACGTTCTTCCTCTCGAGGATGAGAGGAATGATCCTCCTCTGCGGCTCAGTCGGCTCCGTAAACCCACGCTCTTCTAGAAGGCGCCGAACAGGCCTGCATAATAACTGGAAGACATTATCCTCGGCCAAGGCGTAAAGACCTTCAGTCGGCTCAGATAAAAACCATATCCAACATGTAAGACATCATCGTGAAACTATCAACACTACGCTTGAATGCTTATTTTCTAAACACGTTGAAAATATAGCATAAACAACGCTTTAACATACATAGATTTAAAGGCGAGTAATACAGCCCATCACTCCGTATATCGGGCTCCTAAAAGGTGGCCGAGTATACAAAGAAAGGAGTGAATGGAATGGATTACCGCGAAAGGCGCAGCTTCGACCGTGGACCACGGGAAATGTACAAGGCGACTTGCTCAGACTGCGGAAAGGAATGTGAGGTTCCTTTCAAGCCAACCGAGGGCAGGCCCGTCTACTGCAACGAATGCTTCGCTAAACACAGGCCACCGAGAAGGTACTAAGCCCGAAAGTGAGCCGTATGCGGGACGAGCCCGCGCGAGAATCAGTTTTTTAAAGTTTTTATGATTAAAGATGTCCAGAAACGCAACACCTTTTTAATTACCCGTCAACCCCTCGAAGGGTTGAGGACTAGAATATGACCGGGAACCAATCCTCAGAGAAGAAGGAACTCATCAAGAAAGAGAACTTCAGCGAGTGGTTCGACAACATTCTACTGGAGGCAAAGATTGCGGATGATCGCTACCCTGTAAAGGGCTTCACGGTCTATACGGGGTGGGGCTTCGCCACGGCCAAGCGTATTATCGCGATGTTAGAGGAGAAGTTGGATGCCTCGGGTCATGACCCAATGCAGTTCCCGGTTGTAATACCCGAGGACAGCTTCCAAAAAGAAGAGGAGCATATCAAGGGGTTCAGCGGTGAGGTTTTCTGGATTACTCACGCGGGGGAGAACGAGCTTGAGAGGAGGCTGGTACTCCGCCCAACAAGCGAGACAGCTATTTACCCCATGTTCAAACTATGGACTCGAAGCCACGCCGACCTCCCAATCAGGATGAATCAGACCTGTAACGTCTACCGCTATGAGACTAAAGCCACCCGCCCGCTGTATAGGGGGCGCGAATTCCTCTGGAATGAGGGGCATACCGCCCACGCAACCTATGATGAGGCCGAGGCTAATGTTAGGATGGCAATCGACATCTATAGCCAAGTCTATGACACTCTTGGCCTCGCATACATCCGCCTCAAGCGCCCCGATTTCGACAAGTTCGCGGGAGCGGACTATAGTGTCGCATTCGATGCATGGAATCCAGATGGTAAGTCAAACCAAATCGGCACCGTCCACCAACTAGGCTTCAACTTCGGTAAAGCCTTCGAGATCATGTACGAGAACGAGAAGGGGGAACAGGTCTATGCCACAAACACATGCTATGGGATGGGTTTTGGGAGAACGCTGGCAGCAGTCATCAGTCAACACGGTGACGACCACGGACTTATTCTCCCACCTGTAATAGCCCCGAAGCAAGTGGTGATCATCACAATCCCGGTCAAGGGGAAGGAGGAGATAACAAAGACTTACGCACGTGAAGTCTATAGAGTCCTCACAGACGCTGGAATCAGGGTTGTAATAGACGATGATGACCGACTCCGCCCCGGGGAGAAGTACTACAAATGGGAGATGTTTGGAGTCCCGCTCAGGGTTGAGGTCGGGCCAAGGGAGGCAGAATCCAAGACGATCACGTTCGTACGCCGCGACACCTTCGAGAAGAGCAAAGCAGAGCTTAATAATCTTCCAAATGCCACAAAGGCACTATTTAAAATAATTCAGGATAGCCTCGCGTCAAGAAGCAGAAAGGTATTCGAGGAGCGTCTCACGACTGCATCAACAACGGAGGAACTTCGCGACTACATGGAACAGAAAAAGCTCGTCCGAATTAACTGGTGCGGTGACGTTAGCTGCGCTGAGAGGCTGAAGGAACAGGTTAGTGGCGAGATAAGAGGCACACTGTGGGACCACCACGAGGAACCCACAGGGCCCTGTTTAGTCTGTGGAGATCCAGCCAAAAGCGTAGCTTACGTCTCGAGAACATACTGAGTTATAGGGCATAATTAAAAAGTTCACAAACCCGTGGTTCGCACAAGGTCCACATATAGTAAGACCAATCTGGAACCAGAACATAGAGTATTGTATGGAGCCCATCTACCAGCCTTCAGAGGACTCGTACCTCCTAAATAGGCACGTCAAGCGACTTGTTGAGGGACAAGTCCTAGATATGGGGACAGGTAGCGGTATACAAGCAGTGACCGCGGCTCTAAAGTCAGAGGTTAGCCACGTCTTGGCAACAGATTTAAACCCTTCAGCCATCGAGGCGGCGAAGATTAGGGCTATCGATGCAGGAGTCATCGACAAGATAGACTTCGTAGTGACGGACCTCTTCGAAAATGTGCAAGGCGTCTTTGATTGGATCGTCTTTAACCCACCTTACCTCCCATCAGAGGGAGGCCTATCCGATCATACATGGAACGGAGGTCTTAGAGGCGATGAAGTGATCGAGCGTTTCCTCATAACCGCAAGGGATCATCTAACCCCCAAAGGCTCCATCTTGCTCGTATTCTCATCAGAAACAGGGATCAATCCCGAGGGGCATGGCTACAGCTGGGAAGTCCTTGAGAAGATCACTCTCTTCTTCGAGTTGCTCTACTGTGCGAAGCTCAGCCCAATTTGAGACCAATAACGAAAACTACTAGAAAGCTCGCCACGCAAGTGTGTGTGACAGCTACTTCAAAGAGAATTAAGCTGGGACTATATGTGTCCCCGTCTTGCCATTGAGTGCATCCACGGCCTTCTCGAGGCTCGTTATAATGGCACGCTCGCCACCTCTATCGACGAAACCGAGAGCAGCCTCCACCTTAGGACCCATGCTTCCCGCCCCAAACTGCCCTTCTTGGAGACGCTTCTTGGCCTCAGGAACAGTCATCTTATGGATTGGGGCTTGTGAAGGTTTACCATAGTCCATCATTGCATACTCTACGTCGGTTAGTATTAGGAGGATGTCGGAGCCTACCTCCTCCGCAAGCTTCGCACCAGCCCGGTCTTTGTCAATAACTGCATCTACACCCTCAAGGTCACCTTGTTTATTTCTGAAAACGGGTATGCCGCCGCCCCCAGAAGCTATGACTACCATTCCAGCCTCGACCATGATGCGTATAGCCTTAGCCTCGACTATGCCTAGGGGGAATGGGGAGGGTACAACGCGCCTCCATGTCTTGTCACCAGTTGGTCGGACTTTCTTCACCACATAGCCCCGTTCTGCTGAGAGTCTCTTGGCCATCTCCTCTGTGTAGAAGGGGCCTACAGGTTTTGTTGGGTCCTTGAAGTCAGGGTCTTCGGGGCTTACTAGAACCTGCGTGACGATGGTGGCAACCTGCTTTCCATCGACGTCTAATATATTGTTTAGATGCTGCTGCATCATGTAACCTATCTGGCCCTGTGTCATAGCACCGAGCACGACGAGGGGCTGAGGTGGTACCTGGTCTGTAGCAGCCTCCTGCTGGATCGCAAGGTTACCTACCTGGGGACCGTTGCCATGGGTGATCACGAGTTGGAATCCATGTCTCACGAGCTGGGCTATCTGTTTGGAGGCGATCTCGACGTTCTTCATCTGCTCTTCGAAGGTCCCCTTCTCATCGGGTTGCTTGATGGCGTTCCCGCCTAGGGCGACCAGGACACGCTTGGCCATATTTCACGCTTCCTTGGAAGGATTAACCGTTGAACGAATCTCGTTAAAAAAAGTTGTCCTAGATGATGCAGAAAAGGCATCGATAAGACACGAATGGATCAGCTAGCTTTCATCTCCACTCGTACCCTATAACATAAAACTCTACCAAACGGGGTATAACGCGTCAAATCAACATTAAAAAATCGGTAGTGGGTCTCGCGCCCTACAAAAACAAAACATAATCCTATAGATTTAGCCTGCGCTCTCTAATATACTGAATTAAAAGAACTCATTGATGAGAAACTGGAGTAACCCAGTCATCAATTAATTTCCATCTCTATGTATACTTCGTTGGGTACTCTTATGCGCATTATGCTGCGCATTACGCGGTCGCGTGCATCGATCTCGATGAGCCTCTTGTGTATTCTCATCTCGTAATGATCCCAAGTCTTGCTGCCGTCTCCGCAGGGGGTCCTCCGTGTGGGGACTACGAGCTTCTTCGTCGGTAGCGGTATGGGTCCCACAAGTTTGACGCCTATCTTTTGGGCGATGTCCCTGATCTCGTCGCATACACCCTCGAGCTTCTGGGTGTCAGTGCTTGTGAGTTTGATTCGTGCGCGCCGCGCCATACCTATTCCCCGTCTTTTCAGATTGCCGAGAACTTAAAGGTATCGAAAAAAGTGGATGAGATGGTTTAGCTCTCGATCTCGAGTACGATGCCAGCGCCGATTGTGGTTCCCATGTCACGTAGAGCGAATCTGCCGAGCTGTGGGAAGTCCTTGAAAGCTTCGATGGCGATGGGCTGGAGAGGTATGAACTTCACGATCGCCGCCTCTCCTGTCCTGAGGTAGGTGGGGTTCTGCTCCACGACCTGGCCTGTCCTGGGGTCGAGCTTGGACTCGATTGCCTCGAACTTGACCGCGATTTGAGCAGTGTGGATGTGAAGCACAGGTGTATAGCCTGGACCGACAGCGGTTGGGTGGTGAATGATGAAGATCCTACCCTTGAACGCCTTCGCGACCGTACAGGGGGTGTTAATGTGGCTCGCTACCTCGCCACGCTTTAACTTCTCGCGTGCGACACCCTTGACGTTGAATCCGATGTTATCGCCGGGGACGGCCTGCTCTAGGCGAGTATAATGGGTCTCAATGCTGTTTACCTTGCCCTTTTCTCCGCTTGGCATGAAGACGATGTCTTCATTCACCTTGAGTATACCGGTTTCCACCTTCCCGACGGGGGTTGTACCTACACCACGAATGGTGTAGATCTCCTGTACGGGTATTCGGAGGGGCTTATCGGTTGGCTTGGGTGGCATAACGAAGCTATCGAGGGCCTCGATGAGTGTTGGGCCCTTGTACCAGGGCATATTGGTGCTCCTCTTGACGAGATTGTCACCACCCCATCCACTTGTGGGGACGAATTGGACTTTACTAGCGTCGTAGCCAACCATCTGTAGGAGGCGGGTGATGCCATCTTTTACCTCCTGGTACCGCTGTTCGCTCCAGGCGACAGTCGGGTCGTCCATCTTGTTGATTGCGACGACGATCTGGTTGACACCCAGAGTCTTGGCGAGGAAGGCATGCTCACGTGTCTGTCCGCCAGGGTTGGTTCCTGCCTCGTACTCGCCTTTCTTAGCGGAGATTAGGAGGATCGCACCATCTGCCTGACTTGCACCTGTGACCATGTTCTTGACGAAGTCGCGGTGGCCTGGGCTATCGATGACGGTGAAGAAGTTCTTCGCCGTCTCTAGCTTGTAGAAGGCGAGGTCGATCGTGATACCACGTTCGCGCTCCTCCTTGAGCCTGTCGAGGAGCCATGCATACTTGAAGGACTCCTTACCCATGGCCTTAGACTCGGCCTCCATGTCCTTCGCATACTTCTCATCGATTGCGCCGGCGTCATAGAACAGGTGGCCAATACTCGTGCTCTTACCGTGATCAACGTGTCCGATGATGATCAGGTTAATGTGTGGCTTCTCTTTACCGCTCATTTCTCAAATCTCCTACTCAATCCGAACTGGATGGTGGATAAAAAGGTTAGGTTCACATCTATAAACCATACTGATCCTTGGGAGTTGGCTGATTGCAGCCGTTTTTACTAAACTAATGAGAAATTTAGAGAATGCGTAAAGTTTAAACATGTCAGCCTACACCGGAAGGTGGAGAATCGTTTGACTAACGGTATGTTCTGTGCCCGCAGGCTAAAAAATAACAGGAGGGCTATGCGGTACAAGAGCAAGGACTACGTCCTCCGCAGGAAGCGCAGAACGGAGAATAAGGATCTCCTCCAGGGCGCTCCCATGGGTAGGGGCATCGTACTCCAGAAGGTAGGCGTTGAGTCCAAGCAGCCTAATTCCGCCATTCGCAAATGTGTTCGTATCCAGATCATTAAGAATGGCCGACTTGCAACGGCTTTCCTCCCCGGCGACGGCGCCCTCAACTTCGTTGATGAACACGATGAGGTCACCATCGAGGGTATCCACGGTCCCCGCAGCCGTAGCATGGGCGACATCCCCGGCGTCCGCTTCAAGGTGAACGCCGTTAACGGCGTCCCACTCAACCTCCTGGTCATCGGCAAGGTCCAGAAGCCAGCTAGGTAAAAAATTCTTAACTGAAAAAGTTCTACTGGTTTAATTTTCCAGTTTCTTTACAGAGGGTTTAGTTTCCCCCGCCATAATGCTAGGTATTAAGGCTATTACAAGAATAATGGAGGACAGATAGAATGTCCATGAAGCCCCTCGAGTCTCCTGCACCCAAATCATGATGATAGGGCCGAATATCGACCCGAGGTCGAAGAAGGTGCGATAGGTCCCGATGGCAGCACCCCTACTCTCCACACCAACAGCTTCAGCAGAGAAAACTGGTCCGACTATCCAGACCGCACCTGTCGTGATACCAAGGAGGAAGAATACCACCAAGCTCGGGAGTAGCCCAGATACAAATACGAGGGGAACCATCATGAGGGCAGTAGAGGCGATCCCAAACATCAACACGGGCTTCCTCCCGATCCTGTCGGAGATCATCCCCATCATGAATATTGCGAGGACATATCCGATGGAATTAGCACCCATAATAAGGCCTATGTCAGTGAAGCTCATCTTCAGCACCCCATTGGCATAAAGCGGATACGTTGTGGAGATTACACCCGAACTCACTACGAATGAAACGAACGTGGCAAGGCAGACGACAATTAATGTCTTGTTCCTGAACATCAGAGGGAAATCAGAGAGCTTCATTGGTCTAGATTTAGGGGTGTTAATTGTGTCCCTCTTAACCCTAGGAATCAGTATAAGGGCCACGGCAATAACGCAGAGTATCGCCGAGAGAATGAAGCCCCCGAAGAAACCCAGCTCAGTTATTAGGAAGCCACTAGCTGTAGCACCGAGTATGCTTCCACCGAACTCGATTCCCTGGAATACTCCCATCGCGCTACCCCGACCCTCGATGGGAAACATGTTCAGGATGAGAGTCATCGACACAGCGAAAAAGAGGGGTGAGCCGAATCCCTGTAGCCCCCTCGCGATTATGAGCTGAAGTGGATCGGTTGCGAAGGCGATGTAGAATGTACCCACCGTCGTGAGTATGAGGCCGAGGAACATCGGCCAGAAGTAGCCCCACCGTGAGGACAAGAAGCCGCTCGGTATTTCGAGTAAAACCTTTGCAATCCCGTATGCAGCAATGCTTAGTCCAATCATCATACCAGTCGCTCCTATTGACTTTGCGAATATCGAGAGTAGAGGGCCGATTAGGCTCGTGGATAACATGGCGAGGAGAGCTACGGCGCAGAGTATCAGGTAGGAGGTGCTGTAGCTTTTTTTCGACATTATACACCTATCGCATTTCGTAGCGTAATAAGTCTGGTGATCTTCGGTAGCCTTTTATTCACGTTCCCACTCTTCCCCTCTGCAATCCGAGGCGAATCGGCCAAGTGAGCGACGAACAAGAAGTAACAATCGAGGCCACTACAGCGGGAACAGGCGGCATAAAGCTGTTTGGCGAGTGGAGCTTCGAGAACATTGAGGTCCGGGATCCCGGTCTCAAGAGGTATCTAAAGATCTCTCCGGTCTTCATGCCCCACTCAGGTGGTCGCCACGAGGCCAGGAAGTTCCAGAAGAGCGAAATGAGTATTGTTGAACGCCTTACAAACGACCTACTTAAGCCTGGAAGCAGTGGCGGTGATAAACCTCGGGTAATGAATGCGGTAAGGACGGCGTTCAAGATCATTTACATCAAGAGTGGGAGGAATCCCATCGAGGTACTCGTCCGCGCAGTCGAGAACTGCTCGCCTAACGAGGACACGACCCGCATCGGCTACGGTGGAGTAGTCTATAGGCTAGCCGTAGACATCTCGCCACAACGCAGGATCGATCTTGCCCTTAGGTTCATTGCGAAGGGTATCAAGGAGCAGACCTTCGGTAACAGGAAGACCTTCGAGGAGATTATCGCAGACCAACTCGTCGGTGCTGCCCAGAACGACGGAAACAATTTTGGTGTCCGCCGGAAGCGTGAAATGGAGCGAGTGGCGCTCGCCTCAAGGTAAGCCTAGTTATTAATTTCTTTTTTAAATCGCTCCTGCCGTGAAGGCTAGGAGTCCGAAGAGCATCCAATAGAGGATCTGATTCTTCACCTTTCTGCTCGATTCTCGACTGTGGTCACGCAGTAGTGTGATGGTGCCGTAGACAAGGCCCAAATCTGTAACAATCACGAATGGAATATACCAAGGTGAGACGAGGTTGAGCAGCAAAGGTATGATCGACGCCACTACTGCGATAATGTACAATACGGAGACGAGGTGAGCCGCGGCATCAACTCCATACGCGACGGCGATTGTCTTTACACCTCGGGAAGAATCACCCTCCGTGTCAACGATGCCCTTCGTAACCTCCCTCCCTGTATTGGTTAGAAAGGCTAAGGCACTGAATAACAGAGAGGTGGATACGTTACCTGCTAAGACGCCACCGTAGACGAAGGGGAGGCCTATACAGGTACTCACCATGAGGTTTCCAAGAAACCCAGTCCTCTTTCCCCAGGCAGAATAGATCATCATCAACAGTAAAGAGAAGACAGCGATGGCGAGGCTTGGGAGACTTGTGAGGTAGGCAGCAGCTAACCCGACAGCATTCAGTATTAGAGAGTAGATGACCGCTTCTTTGGGCTTCACTTCACCACTGGGGATAGGACGACTGGGCTCGTTAACCGCATCAATTTCTCTGTCGAAATAGTCGTTGATGACCATTGCGCTCCCTGTGAGGGTGAATCCAGTGACAAATGCTAGGGTAAGGTACTCGAGGGAAATGTTTGATCGGAGCCCGCCAGCAATCACAACACCGACTAGTATGCCGACCCCCATCATAACGGAGTTGATAGGTCTAATGATATTGAGGAAGCCACCCGCTCTGCCCATTGCATAGGCAGATACCTGCTGCGTTATTAAAATCCCCATTGTAGGCGTAGAAGGCAAATTATTTGAGCTAGTTTAGGTCGTCTTGCTCCCACTCATCCTCGCTATACTCTTCCTCTATCTCATCATCGTTCCAGCCGAGGCAGTCGTAACAAAGGCACTTCTGAGCGTCTCCACACTCAGTGCAATACTTCGCACCGCACTCCTTACAGTCGTGGAGTTCCTGTACGTCCATACCGCAGATCTCGCAGAGTGGCATATGCGATCCCATTTGGAGCCGGAGGTGCGGAAGCTATAAACCTATTGAGCTACCCGGAGGCGACACGGCGAAGAAACTCCATTTCTATGTTACCACCACTGATGATTACCCCAACACGTCTACTCTCGAATCGGTTTGGGTTCTCCATGAGGGCAGCGACTCCGACGGCGCCTGAGCCTTCGATAACCTCATGGTGGCGAAGGAGCATAAGGCTGAGGGCGTTGACGATTGTCTTCTCCTCGACATCTATCCAATCATCCACAAAACTTTGGCATATAGGGAAGGTGACGCTCCCTTGCTCGATGCCGCCATGGAGCCCCTCAGCAACGGTGTCAAACATGGGTATGTCGATGATCCTCCCCGCCTTGATGCTTTCGTGCATTACAGGACTCGCCTTTGTCTGAATGCCGATGACCTCGGTGCTTGATGCGGCTTTCATCACTGTGGCAATGCCCGAGATCAGCCCTCCCCCACTCACTGGCACAAGGACGGCGTCGAGTACCGGGCCATCCTCCACCATCTCTAGCCCAACCGTGCCTTGGCCAGCGATGAGGTCGGAGTCGTTGTATGGACTGAGGAAAATCATACCATTATCTCGGCTCATGGACTGGGCGAGGCGCTCAGCCTCAATATACTCTTCTCCATGGATGGTGAGGTCCGCATCGAGGGCCCTTATGGCGTCTCTCTTCACTTTTGGAGTGTTTTCTGGCACTACTATGGCTGTCTTTACGTCAAGCTGTCTCGCTGCGTAAGCGACCCCCTGCGCATGGTTCCCCGAGGAGGCCGCTACTACCCCTCTCCGCCTCTCATCAGATGTGAGGAGGGCGATCTTGTTTGAAGCACCCCGTATCTTGAATGAGCCGGTGAGCTGCCTATTCTCCAGTTTGAGCCAAACCTCCCCCCTGTTAGCTCGCTGAGGAATGGGGAATACTCGAAAGGAGTCCTCCTGATCCAAGGGCCCATCCGCTTTTGGGCGGCGTAGACATCGCCGAGAGTTACCATAGTTGTAAAAACGTAATTGGATATTTCAAATCTGGGCTCAAAGCAGCTACCGAGTATACATAGACTGCGGTAGAACGAGGGGATTAAACAACCTCGTTGAGGGCTACTCCCGGAGTATAGCCCATAGGAGGAGCCAGTAGATTTACATTTTTCTTGGCCTTGGCTGGCATGGAAGTAATGTAGGAGTAATATTATCGATCATTTAACTGAAGTTTCTGGTTTCTCAAAATCTCGGAGAGGGGTGCAGACTCCATCACCTCCTTTCATTGACTCGAAGGATGTGGCTTACAAGGCTGGATCTCTGCTAGATAGCGCGCGAGAGTTTCAGCCAAGGCATGACTAATAGATGTAATTTTTATGCCAATATTAGGCAAAAGATGTGATGCGGTAAAGCTCTTAACCCTAGTGGCTCATCGGTCTATCAACCGGTGATTTTGTTTGAGGCGTATCATCCTCGACACGGATCCAGGCGTCGACGACGCGCTGGCCTTCCTCCTCGCCTTCTCGAGCCCAGAGATTAATGTTGAAGCTGTAACAACGGTCGATGGTAACGTTGACGTTGATAAGGGGACTCGAAACGCTAGGCAGCTTCTGGAGTTTCTTGGTAGAGGCGATGTCCCAGTGGGGCGTGGCGCATCGCACCCTATGCTGAGACCCATGGGGAACGCGGAGAGCTTCCATGGCAAGACGGGACTTATGGACGCGGTACTCCCCGAGCCAAAGATGAGGGTGGATAAACGTGGCGCTGCCCAGCTCATCATTGATGAGGCAAACAGTCTCGGCAAGGAACTCACCCTCGTCGCCATAGGTCCTCTCACCAACATCGCAGCAGCGATTCTCGCAGACCCTACAATACCCATGAAGGTGGGTGGTCTCGTCATCATGGGTGGTGCCTTCGGTCTCACCCCTTACGGCTCAGGGAATGCGAACGCTGTCGCCGAGTTCAATATTTGGCATGACCCTGACGCGGCTAAGTTAGTCTTCGACAGCGGAATCCCGGTCGCTTGCATCGGACTCGATACCACCACGCACCCCGACTATAGGATGAATAAAGTCATGTATAGCGAGATGATCGCAAGGAAGACAAAGCGTTCCAAGCTTATCGAGGGTCTCTGTGGTGCACTCGTGGAGAGGTTTAATGGCTTCAGCCTACACGACCCTATGGCGATGGCTTACGTCGCGAACCAGACCATGTTTAAGACGGAGAAATATAGGGTTGAGGTCGAAACCACTGGCACTCATACCATAGGTATGACCGTCGTCGACCGACGTAAGTTCCATCGCGAGGAGAATCAGGGGGCAAGGCACGAGATAATCGTTGAGGTGGATGCACCTCGATTCCTAGAGATGATCTCGGAGAGGGTTGGCAAGGGGGGCTAGGGTGGCCAACCTCATTACCTGCGGCGCTATAAACTGGGACATAAATCTCTTCATGGAGAGACTCCCACGGGCGGGGGAGGAGGTTCCCGTTAAGGAGATACAGCGTGTTAGTGGCGGCACCGCTGCGAACGTCGCCGTGGCTGCTGCCCGACTCCTCGGAAAAAAGAGGGTCGCCTTCATAGGCGCTTTGGGTAAGGATGAGATAGCTGACAAACAGAGGAGTATCCTCTGGGAAGAGGGAGTCGACGATTCGGGGCTCCTATTCGTTCAGGGGGAAGAGTCAGGACAGGCCTATATTAGTATAGGTGGCGATGGTGAGAATGAGATTCACACATATTTTGGGGCCAACCTGAAATTAGATGGTGTATGCCTTCATGACTCAGAACGGCTCAGGCTAATCAAGGGAGCGAGAGTTTGCGTCATTATGGACCCACCCCTAGAAACTGCGCGGTGTCTAGCAGAAATATGCCGGGAGCAAGGCGTCACGGTTATATGGGATCCGGGGGTCTACGCCGAGCTTGGCCTCGACGCTCTAACACCCACCTTAGTCAACACAGACTACTTCATTCTTAACCATCTTGAATATGAGAATCTACTCGGCACGAGTTCGGCTCACGAGATCGCAAGAATGATGCATGAAAAGTTCAGGGGACTTAAATGCATAATCAAACATGGCTCGGAGGGATGCACTCTTACACAGGATAGCGTCGGAGCCATGATCCACGTCGACGCGGTGCCACTTGAGAAATTGGGGATGACTGTGGTAAATAGGGTGGGATGCGGCGACGCCTTCATCGGGGGTTTTGCCTCGGCGAAGGTCGAGGGACTGGAGGATACGGAGGCGCTCCGCTGGGGGAACGCAGCAGGTAGCTTTAAGGCGACACGTAAGGAGACACGGGGGGGTCCTTCGAAGGCGCAATTAGAAGACCTAATCGAGAAGTGGAGGCAAATTTGAAGTGTATAACAACCTGCACGGATCAAAACGCGTCTCCGCTTACCTGAACGAGAAGGGGATTCAAAACAGAGTTGTGACCCTCGACGAATCGACGAGAACTAGCCAACTCGCTGCTGATGCACTTGGATGTACTTTGGCGGAGATAGCGAAGAGCATAGTATTCAAGGGCGGTGAGCAAGCTGTAGTCGTAGTAATCAGTGGTGATAAGCGCGTAGATGCGAAAAAGGTCTCCGAACTTATAGGCTTCAATGTTGCAAGCGCTGATGCTGACACTGTAAAGGCGATCACTGGCTATGCCATAGGTGGAGTCCCACCCTTCCCACATGACGCGAGGGTGAAGGTTCTTCTCGATAGGAGCCTCACTCGGTTCGAGAAGGTCTGGGCCGCAGCGGGCACGCCGAACTCTGTTATAAACCTAAATGTCGAGCAGCTAATGGATATCGTTGGCAAATTTGTAGACGTTGCCGCATAGTCACACCTATCTTATACACATTTGAGCATTATAGATTCATGTACAAAAGGATAGGTATCCTCGGCGGGCTCACTCCAGAGTCGACGGTCCCCTACTACATGCACATCGTCCACAGGTACGAGGAGATTTTTCATAACCACTCCTATCCAGAGGTCATCATCTTCAGTGTCAGTTTCCAGAAGTTCGACGACTGGATGGAGGTGGAAGACTGGGACAGTATGGAGCTTGAGTTGGCGAAGGGATTACAAGCTCTTCATGATGCTGGAGCAGATTTTGCAGTCATCGCTACGAACACGATGCACAACCTATACGAGAAGCTCAACAGAAGAAAAATAATTCCACTCCTTAGCCTTGTAGACGCCACAGGAGCCGAAGTGAAAAAGGCGGGGTTAGAGAGGGTTGGCCTAATCGGGACAAGGTTCGCTATGAATAAGCCCTATTACCGAGAAGGGCTCGCGAAGTATGGCGTCAAGGTAGTGGTCCCTGATGTGGAGGACCAAGCGTACATAGGCAAGGTGATCTTCGAGGAGCTAAGCTATGGAATTCTTAGGGAGGAGAGCCGCAAAGGCTACCTGGAGATCATGGATCGGCTCAAAGCGAAGGGGGCACAGGGGATAATTCTCGGCTGCACGGAGATACCTTTGCTCATCAAGCAAGAGAATACGAAGATACCTGTCTTTGACACAACGACTATACACGCCGAGGCAACACTTCAGTACGCCTTGAATGGCTAGCAGCTTAGCAGATACCTCAGTTCTGGTAATTCATCAATTATATAGTCGGGGTGTAGGGTCAAAAGTTTCTCTCTGTCATGTGTGCCTGTTGTAATGCCAACGGTATGGATGCCTGCTCTGATCCCTGCCTCCAAGCCTATAGTAGTATCCTCGACGAAGACGGCTTCTTTGGGCTTCACTCCGATGCGTTTTAGTGTCTCTTCAATGATGTCAGGAGCGGGTTTCGGAGAGGCAACGTCGTTTATCCCGAGGACTAGCTCAAAGTAGCACCTGAGGTGAAGGGTTCTGAGTAAGCGGGAGGCTACATCACCGCGCTTCGTGGTGGCGATGCTCTGGAGGAAACCTGCATCCTTGAAGTAAAGGAGGGTCTGAGGTACCCCGGGTAATATTCTGGTCTTCCTCGGCCCGATGTCGGAGTATATCTCGACATATCTGTCCCAGCAGGATTGGATTTCTCCATGTTTCTTCGCAGGAAGGACCCTTAGGAACATCTCGGTTAGGGGGAGTCCAATCATCTCCTCAATCTCCTCCTTGGGACAGCTTGGCTCGTCCTGCTCTTCGATGACGCGGTTGAAAGTCTCGACTATAGCCTCAGTGGAGTCTATAAGGGTCCCGTCGAGATCGTAGATGACTAAACGTATCCCATGAAGCACGACTGGAATAGGGGCATCCGGGCCATTAAATGGTTCCTAGCACTCAACCTTTTTCCACGCGCCTTCCATCAACTATTCATGAGACACTTTTACCACGCTGAAATTCCCCTTGAGGATATAAAAGCCCCCGCTGTGGGGGCTAGAAGGAGATGGCTCGTCGATGTTAGCGTTGATTCGCCTAACTTCACGGTGGCCGAAGTTGAGGTCAAGCCGGGTGGCAGCACACTCTATCACTCCCACCCCTATGAACACGCCATGTTCATCCTTGAGGGTACAGGTGAAGTGGTCGAGTCCACAGGAACCAGCCCGCTGATGCCATGGGAAGTTCTATACATCATATCCAACGAGTTGCATCAGATTAGGAACACCGGGGGGAAGATGCTCAAGTTCCTCTCAGTGGAACCAACACAGAAAGAGGAGAAGAAGCCCTAGGGTTCTAGGGGCTTTCCGTAAGCGCGCATTTTTCGGTCATTGTTTTTAGCGCCAATCTGAGTGGAGATATAAGTTTGAAAGAAAACGGTCTGAAGACCTAGTGTAAAATGGTTTACTTGGAGGGCTTCTTCGCATCAACCTTTTCTAGCAGGCTCTTCGCCTGAGCGTTGGCCTTCGCGATTATCTCAGCTGCGGTGTCCGGCGTAATATATCCTGCATCGATTGCAACCCTCTTCGCATTCTGGAGAGCCATTGTTACGAGTGTGGGTGTAGTCAATGTGGTGAGGTATTCACCTCTGAGGGCGACCTGGAATGCACCACTCGCTGCGTCCGTGAGCTGCTTTCTGTAGCTTGGGATGTCGAGTACCAGTTCGGAGCCGGGTATGATAGTTCCCCTTTCGTAGACGGCTTTGAGGCTGAGTCCACTCTGTGCTGCTTTGATACCGAGTCTCTGGAGGAGGTCCGCCATATCCGCCGTGATCTCGTCACCCTTCTCCGCGACGACCGTGTCCGCGACCACCCAGATGTTCCCTGCCTCAATGCGGGTTTTTATCCCGAGGCCACCGAATTTACTTATCATAGGGCCTGGACTGATACCCGTGTTTCCTGCGGGTATGGTCAACTCCTTGAGTGCTTTGTCCCCGGCCTTGGCGAAACTTTCAACTTTGCTCTTCTCGAGGTTCATCGCCAGCTTGAAGGGGTTCCCGTTGGTGAAGAGGAACATGTTCTGCCCCTCCACAGCCTTCATGAACTCCTTCGTGAGTGGCTTCTCCGCCTTCTCCATACTGATCCTCATCAGTGTGTTCTTGACGGTCTTGATCTCGAGCTGCCCCCTCAGGCTCTTCCTGAGGTCCATAAGCATCCCGCTCTGAACCTTGTAGAGGTCAGCCGCAGCTATGACTTCGTACTTCTTTAGCAAATCTACTGTTTTCTCGACAACCGCCGTTTTCTGATCAGATACCTGCGACATTCATGTCACCTCAGAACAGCTTGACGGCCTCACCCATGGTCGTCTTCAGGTAGATACTCTTGATGTTGGCGTAGCCTCTCTTCGTTGCCCCTACGAGGTTGTTTAGGACAGTTTCGATGTTCTGGGCTACCTGCTCGTCCGTCATGTTCTCTCGTCCTACCATGCAGTGGCAGAACATCTTGTCCCTGCTCCTCAGCACCACGGCCCGACGCTCACGTTCTATGACGTTGTCGACTGGTGCCTGTGGCGGCACTGGGGTAGGCATTTTACCGCGGGGGCCCAAGATGGGTCCGGCTACACGACCAACTGTCGGCATCAACGGCGCCTCGCTAATGAATATGTCGAAGTCCTTGAGTCTCTTCTTCGCCGCCTTTTTGTCCTTAGCAAGCTCGTTTAGCTCCGCTGGCTCGATGACCTCGTCTGCCCCGCTCCTGCGAGCCCTGAGGGCCAGATCGCCACCTGCGAAAACTAGGACCTTCTGCCCACCTATACCGTTGGGGAGCTGAACACGTAGGTTGACCCTGTTCTCGGGACGCTTCATGTCGAGCTCGCGGAGGTTAATAGCTAACTCGAAGGTCTGCTCGAAGCGACGCTTCTTAGAGGCTTGCCTCGCCTTTGTGATAGCCTCGTTAATATCCTTGCGTTGGAGTGACATATTTAATTCTCCTTTAGCTGGGCATCGTAGGCCCCGCTCTTTATGAGGTCTTGGACCTCCTTGGCGGACTTACCGTCGACCGTAACACCCATGCTATGACATGTGCCGAGGACTTCACGCGTCGCCGCTTTAAGGTTAGCTGCGTAGAGACCCGCTCTCTTCTTCTTGGCGACGTCCACGAGCTGGTCGAAGGACAGGTCACCCACTTTAGCTGAGTGTGGCGTTCCTGAGCCCTTCTGGATACCTACCGCCTGAGTGAGTAGAGCGAATGTGCTGAGCATCCCGACTTTAACAGTGAACGCTCTAGTGTCAGTATCTATGAACACATCCACAGGAACGGGTGTCCCCTTGTACTCGTCGGTCTGATTGTTGATCTCGGCGACGATCTGCATGATATTGACGCCCATCGGGCCAAGCGCTGGACCGATTGGCGGACCACCTGTCGCCCCCCCACCGGGGACGATAAAGTTGAATTTTTTCTCGACCAAACCTAGTTAGCTCCTTTAACCTCCCGGACATAGTCGGCGTGAACGGTTATCGGCAGGCTAAAAGCCGCCTCCAAGATCTCGATTGTAACTTCCTCCTTGGAGGTATCCACGCGCACCACTCTCGCCTGCATTCCCTTGAAGGGCCCAGCTACCACGTCCACAAGGGTGCCCTCAGCCAAGCCCTCAATTGCCGGCTTCGTCTCCAAGTAGTGCTCGACCTCTTGAGGCGAGACGGTTCCTTGGATGCGCTCCCTTGCGTATCGGACGCCCCGAATAAGCTCATCAACCATGTGAGGATTGACGCTTTCAACGATTATGTAGCCCTTCAGCTCCGACGGCGCGAGTATGGCGAGTATAGCTATATGCTCGATCTTCGCCTTATCGGCTAGCATATCAGCTACTGTCCTCTCCTGGCCGTTTGTGACCTTCACCGCGTAAAGCTGGGTCTGGGGCATGTCTGGCACATCTGCCACGTCCGGTTGCACCGTAAGCGTAAGTGGATGGCTAATATTAATATTGCTGAACCTAGAAAACGTAGCCACTTGGAATGGCTTATTTAACCGACTGGCTGCAGGACAACAGCGACGAGACGTATAATGTAACCGATAGCCCCGAGAATGACGATGCCTAGTAGCACAATCTTCATGCTTTGGCTGAAAGTTTTCCAGTCAGGCCTGTTGATCGTAACAAGAAGCCTTTTAGCGCTATCGATGAATTCCCTAATTCCCATGAGCTATCGCCCTTTTGAGGGGTGCACTAGCTTTAAATTCTTTACGAATCTCCGAGGAGCTTCTCAGCGAACCAACCCGCATCGAAGGGCTGTAGGTCATCGTATCCCTGCCCGACACCGATATAGATGATCGGTTTCCCCGTGAGAAAGCTCACACTAAGGCTAGATCCACCCTTAGCGTCTGCGTCCACCTTGGTGAGGATGACCGCGTCGAAGCCAACTGCCTTATTGAAGCTGAGGGCCTGCTCCGTCGCGTCGTTCCCGATGAGACTGTCAATGATCATGATGGTAAGATCAGGCCCGACTACGCGTTTGATCTTCGTCAACTCGTCCATCAGGTTACGGTTCGTCTGCATCCTCCCAGCGGTGTCTATAAGGACAGCGTCTACTCCCCTTGCCTTGGCATATTGGATGGTGTCATAGCCTACTGAAGCAGCGTCGCTGCCGTATTGATGCTTGATAACCTTGACGCCTAGACGCCTCGCATGCTCCTCGAGTTGCTCAATGGCCCCCGCACGGTATGTGTCCCCGGAGGCGATCACAACGCTGAAGCCGTTCTTCTGGAGTAGCCTTGTGACTTTGGCAATGCTCGTGGTCTTTCCTGTGCCGTTTATGCCTACAAACATAATGACATAGGGACGACCTTGACTCTTACTCTCCCCGACAGCTTTGACGACATCTACCCCCTTCCCTGTCTGCATTACAGACTCTATCGACTCCTTGAGCGCCTTCTTAACCAGGTCAGATTTGCTTCCAAATCGGTTAGCCTCCTCTCCCTTTAGGCGCTCCTTGAGCTCCTCGCAGACCTTCTCCGCGACCTGAACAGAGACATCGTTTCCTATGAGCTGCATCTGGAGGTCCCAGACTAGAGGTTCAAGGTCCTTCTCGGTTAAACCCGTCTTAGAAATCTTCTCAACTATGCCCTTGAGACCCTGTTTGAGCCTATCGAACATTGGCGGCCCCACCCTGAAGCTCGGCCGAGAGCCGATTCCCGACTTCCTGATGACTCTGCATCTGGGCTAGAACCTGCCCCAGCTGCTCTTCGACGGAGGCCAGTGTCTTCTCAACCTCCTCGAGACGTTTATTGACGTCATCAAGGGCCTTTGGGAGCTCCATCTCGATGGAGACATCAGCCCCGACGCCAACTATCACTTTATCAATAGGACCCATTTTGGCATGAATGAACGCCGCGCCACCGATGGGTACAAGCATAGGTGTTTCAGGTTGCAGTGCCTTCATGTCGTTAAGGCTCTGCTGACTCACACTCAGCTCCGTCTGGACGCTGGTGAGTATCTGGAGCCTTTGTTGAAGGACTTGTGCAGTACTCTCCATCATCTGTAACTCATATAGAATCCTACGTAGCTGGTCCTCTTTATTCTGGGAGGCCAAACTTCTACCCTACCTTCTCCGGCTGGACCTCTTCTACGCTGAAAATGGTTATCTGATTGCGTTTAGCACGATGGCGGCTACCCATCTCGGCGTAGACCCGCTCGACTGCGTGCTCCATCTTCACTGCTCTAATCTCCTGGTTGAAAGCCATAGGAACGAAGAACTTCTGCTTGTTTATCTCACCCTTTACACGAAATACCTTGACATCGCTCATTCCTTCTTCTCAGCCTCCGTCTGCTTTACGTCCTCCGTCTCAGCCATTGTTATGGTGACCATTCCTTCGTCGTCCTTCGTCATCCTTACCCTAATCTTATGAGGCGGGCTCTTTATTCCCCTCGCCCAGATAGCCTCGTTGACGGTAGTATCGACGCTGATATCCTTCGCCTTCATGTGACGGACAGCGAACGCTTTGAGTACCATCATAGCTCTTTCGCTTCGCCTATACCTTTGGGCGTTCCATGCTTCCTTAAGAGGAACCGTATAGATGCGTTCCTGCTCAGACATGTTTCATCAGTCCTTGAGCTTCCTCGTACGCCATGCACGCACACTCTTTGGGCTCCAGCGTACTTTACCGTTGGTTTTTGCTATGATCCAAGCTGGAACCGACCTACTGGACTTTCCCGCCTTTATTAGGCGAAGCTTATACGCTAGAGGCTTGTTCCTTGCCATCGTTAAACTCTCCTTATGCTAATGTCCCTCTTCTTTTGTTGCCCCTCTATCTGGACGAGAAGCTTCTTCAGCTGGTCGTCCGTAATGGGGAGGGGAACCCTGCCTGTTTGTGCTAGCTGGACTAGCTCGAGTTCGAGCTGCTTGCCGAACTCTTGGCGGACCATCTTTATATTTGCGAGTCTTTGCCGGGCCTCGGGAGTCAGTAGTCTACGCATCAGCGTCTGCTTCTGGGCCTCAGCTTCAGCTGCGGCTCGCTGCTGTTCAGCACCCTGCTGCTGTCTGGCTTGAAGCTCGGCCATTCGCTGGGCTTTGAGCCTCTCAAGCTCTTCGTCCCCCGACATCTATGACCACGCCTAGATTGCCTTTAGCTCTGGCTTCTCCCTATCCAGGTCCTTTTTTATCTGGGTAGACATAGCATCGAGTAAACTCCGCCCCTTCTTGCTGACGACACGGCCAGACTTTTCTACCTTGTCTACGAGGCCAGCTTTCTCGAGCTGCTGAAGTGAGAGGCGAATGATACTACCACCAGCTTTCCTGTGGTGAGCTGGTGAATCACCCTTCCTCTTCCGACCACCGTACTCCTTCCTCAGCCTTTGGATCCCGATAGGACCCTCCATATAGAGCTTTCTGAGTAGGGAAGCGGTCCTGACGTACCACCAGTCCGGCACCTGCGGTACCCTCTCGACGTGACTTCCCGTCTTCACGTGGGCTGCCCACTCAGGAGGCGTAACTTCTTTGATGTTCTCCTTGATGTAGCCGCTAAGTTTCCCTATGAGCACGTCCGCTGGTACGTCGTAAGCTGTCGTCATCTCGTTTCCTTTTCCCAGATGCTACTCTATCGGTGCAGGGACCGACATATATAGATGTGCCTTTCCCTGCTTTTTAGCAACTGTTAACCACACCCTCCAAATTTAAAGGTTTAGCCACGGCCACATTATACCCCTGAGGGCGCCTAATAGGGCTAGGATGCGCATTATTCTTTTTAATTACAGATCAGATGAGGCCATCTCCCAGTGTACAGTCGATGTGATTTAATTTGCATACACTTTCACTCTTTATCGACCAGCCACATGGTTGTATACTCGTCTACTAGCGCACGCGACTGAACTGTTAGGTATACTGACCATGTAAACATACATCTTGTAAGATATTATGGAATAGGTGTCGAACCTAAGCCCAACTCAATAATAGTTCCCCAACACTTCGGACACTTCATGTTCAATTAGATCAACCTACAAGTACGCCTTCGATATCTTAGCCACTACTGTGTACAGTGGGTCTACTATCTGAGCTATCCTCGACTTCGAGGCTATGCTGAGGAACATATAAGCGTCGTCCCGGGTCCAGCCGTAATCGACCACCATCCATTTGATGAGTTCACGGTAGGCTAGCCGTGCAGCGTCTTCTAAGGGTTTAGCGCTACAGATAGTCATGATCTCTTCAGCGGACTCGACTCTGGGCCAGGCTATGGAGTAGCTCTTTCTGAGGCCGAACCTTAGCCTAACTTTAGCGGATATCTCGATTGCTGAGCCACCGACTTCGCCGTCTCCCTGCAAAGCGTGGACGTCACCTAAGCCGAATAATGCACCAGGCTGGTTCACTGGAAGGATAAGGGTGTTACCAGGTCTAATATCAGGGCAATCCATGTTTCCGCCGTGGGAGCCTGGAGTTAGTGTATTTATGGCCTCGTAAACGGGCGAGTTACCGATAGTTCCGATGAATGAGTCTGCTGAGATTTCTATGACCCTACCACGGTCGGTCCTGTAAAGGACCTTACCCGCTCTGATCCCACTGGTCTTCGTCCGAGGAGTCATAAGGTTGAGCCAACCCTCTAAAGAGCCGAATCCAGGATTGATCGTTGTAGTACCATTGTCGGGGAGCTCGATCCCAAGGATCTCCACTGTGAGGCTATCACCGGTCTCTGCTCCCTCGACATAAATTGGGCCTGTTATGGGATTTACTGGTACCCTTATCCCCTTCTCTGTTACCTGTGCACGGGTCTGCCCCTCCTTTACACAGCCCCCAAAGGCATCCCATGTTTCTATTTCGACTTCCTCCCCCAGCTTGACGGTGGCGATGGGTTTGTTAAAAGGGCTGAGAGTGGAGGTCCCAGAGGGCGTGAGTCTCTCGAAGGGTATCTTTGATATACTTTTAACCATCGGAATCAATTCAAGAGGAGCTTATACTCCCTTAAATGATTGTCACGCTACGATGCTTCGGTATAGGAAAGATTAAAAGGAGGATACATTGTCCTTTTCATAGCAGTTCAAGAAAAGGTGTAATTATAATGGAGTACATGTACGCCGCTATGCTTCTCCACAGCGCTAAGAAGCCCATCACTGAGGAGTCAGTAACCGCAATCCTCAACGCCGCCGGTGTCCAAGCCGATGGTGTACGCGTCAAGGCTCTTGTCGCTGCCCTCGCAGAGGTCAACATCGACGAGGCCCTTAAAACGCCGGTCTTCTCCGCTGCCGCAGCCCCAGTCGCCGCTCCGGCTGCTGAGGTTAAGGAGGAGAAGAAGGCAGCTGTGAAGCCAAAGGTTGAGGAGAAGAAGGAAGAGGATCTTCAAGGTCTGGGCGCTCTATTCGGTTAACCTCCTAAACCTTATTCTATTTCTTCCCCTATTCACATTTCAGTTTCCGGAGTCTGACCATGTTGCATCATTCTCCTATAATGCTCACTTCTGACGAAATCCGCAGTCGATACCTCGCCTACTATATGAGGAGAGGACACATCGAGATCCCGTCATCCTCTCTTCTACCCGAAGGCGACGTGACGACCCTCTTCACGGGATCAGGCATGCAGCCTCTGATCAAGTACCTTCTTGGCGAGCCTCATCCCTACGGAAGCCGCCTAGTGGACTCACAGAAATGCTTCAGGTCAGAAGACATAGACGAGGTGGGGGACAACAGGCACACGACGTTCTTCGAGATGCTGGGTAACTGGTCGCTGGGTGACTACTTCAAGTCGGAACAGCTTCCATGGGTATTCGAGTTTCTGGTGGAGGAGTTGGGGATAGACCCGACCCGGCTCTACGTCACAGTCTTCTCCGGAGAGAAGAAGTACGGGATCCCGAAGGACGACGAGTCCGTCGAGATCTGGCGCTGCCTCTTCAAGAAGGTGGGCATTAAGGCGAAAGCCGTCCAAATCGGTGACCCCAACCGAGGAAGCGAGGTAGGTATGCGGGGCGGTAGGATATTCTACTATAATAGCATGAAGAACTGGTGGAGCCGGGCTGGCCCACCGGAGAAGATGCCGGCCCGCGAACCCGGGGGACCCGACTCGGAGATCTTCTACGACTTCGGCACCCCCCACGACCCCAAGTATGGGACTCACTGCCACCCGAACTGCGAATGCGGTAGGTTCATGGAGATTGGGAACTCGGTGTTCATGGAGTACAAGAAGACCGACGATGGAAGATTCGAGAAGCTACCCCAGAGGAATGTTGACTTTGGAGGAGGACTTGAGAGGATAAGCGCGGCAGTCACCGGCAACGCGGACATGTTCGCGATTGATACGCTCAAGTGCCTGACCGACGCGCTCCCAGGGGGCATCGAGGCAATGCGCTCCAAGAGGATCATAGCTGACCACGTGCGCGCCGCGGCTTTCCTCATCACCGATAGCGTCGAGCCCTCGAACAAGGATCGCGGGTATATGCTCCGCAAGCTCCTGCGGAGGTCGATCGTCCATGTGAGAATGCTTGGGCGCTATGAGGGAGACGTAAACAACCTGAGTGCTGGCTCCGATGAGATCCTTGAGCGGCTCTTCGGGATCATTTGCGACGAATACGCTGGGACGTACAAGCTCGACAGGGAGAAGATACTCGCTGTGTTCCGGGGTGAATCCCAGAAGTTCAGGAACACCTTCACCGCGGGCATGCGCCAACTGGGACGCTATGAGACCGTGGACGTGGACACGGCCTTCAAGCTCTACGAGAGCTTCGGGCTCCCATACGAAGTGATCAAGGAGTTCGGGGGAGCCAAAGCAGCCTCCCTCACCCGTGAGGCTTTCGAGGAGAGGCTCGACGTTCACAGACAGCTCTCCCGTGCTGGAGCGGAGAAAAAGTTCGGAGGGCACGGACTAATCCTCGACACGGGGGAGCTGAAGGCGAAGGATCAGGCGGAGATGGAGAAGGTGACGCGCCTGCACACCGCGACGCACCTGCTGCACGCTGCCCTCCGAGAAGTTCTCGGAGACGAGGCGAAGCAAGCGGGATCAGACATCACCCCCGAGCGGCTACGCTTCGACTTCACCTTCCCCCGGAAGCTGACGGAAGAGGAGATCAAGAAGGTAGAGGAGATAGCCAACAGGATCGTCCAGCAGGACGTCAAGGTAGAGTGCCGCGAGATGCCTAAAAGCGAAGCGGAGAAGACCGGAGCGCTCTTCTTCTTCAAGGCAAAGTACGGGGATAAGGTAAAGGTCTACTACACGGGGGGTAGCCTCGAAGGAGCCTTCAGCAAGGAGTTCTGTGGAGGACCCCACGTCGAGCGGACTGGCAAGATAGGTAGGATCCGAATCACGAAGGAGGAGGCGGTCGCTGCCGGGGTCCGTAGAATCAGGGCGGTTGTCGATTGATACAGCCCCAATTTTTCGAATAAGGATTATTCTATAACCGAAGCGCGTCAAGCCAATTTTCTAAGGGACAGAGTGGCGACCGACTACTTCATCGAGATCGGGAACCGCCATCGCGGGCACGAGACACTCTTTGCCTCCGTCATGTACATTGAATCGGAGAAGAGGATCGCCGTAAAGGTCGAGGACCCGGCAACAGGCCAAGGCCTCCACGCAGGTAAGCTCATCAAGGAGATCGCCAAGCCTATGCGTGGTAGTGGGGGAGGACAGCAGCACCTGTGCAACTCTTTTTGCTCATAACCTTTATTCTCGAAGCTACCCAAGGAAACAATAGAACAGAGGTTACTCCGAATGGTTGACTGGAAAACACTGGAACAGAAGTGGCAGGGGCGCTGGACGGAGGCTGCAGCCTTCGAGACCGACCCCGATCAGGAGAAGCCCAAATATTACCTGACCGTTGCATATCCGTACCCCAACTCGCCTCAGCATATTGGCCACGGCAGGACCTACACCCTGACTGACGTACACGCCCGCTACATGAGGATGAGGGGATACAATGTCCTCTTCCCCATGGCATGGCACTTCACAGGCACACCACTATTCGCTATGGTAGAGCGCCTCAAGGAGCACGACCCGAGCCTCGTCGACACCTTCCTCAACCTCTACGGCATACCTGAGTCAAAGCTGCACGAGTTAGAGACCCCTGTCTCAATGGCGACGTACTTCGCAAACGAGATCAAGGGGGGCATGAAGAAGATCGGTTACAGCATCGACTGGCGCCGGGAATTCACAACAGTCGATCCCTACTACAGCAAATTTATAGAGTGGCAGTTCGCCAAGCTGCGCCAAAAGGGGTACATCACACAGGGTAGCCACCCAGTCGGTTGGTGTCCTCATTGTGGTAACCCAGTCGGGCAACACGACACAATCGGGGACAAGGAGCCAGAGATCGAGGAATTCACCCTGATAAAGTTCAGGAAGGTTGACACGGTTTTCCCCGCAGCTACCCTGCGCCCTGAGACCATCTATGGCGTCACCAACATGTGGCTCAACCCCGATGCGGTCTATGTCGAGGCTAACGTTGATGGAGAGACATGGATTGTGAGCGCTGACGCTGCTAAGAAGCTCGAGATGCTAGGACATAAGGTCCAGGTCGAGACCGAGTTCCAAGGGTCCCGCCTCATCGGTCAAACATTGACGAACCCGGCAACGGGTAAAGAGATTATAATACTACCAGCGCCCTTCGTCGACCCTAAGAATGCTACGGGTGTAGTAATGAGCGTCCCCGCACATGCTCCATTCGACTATGTTGCCCTAGAGCAGCTGAAACGCGAGGTCAAGACAAACCCAAATGCCTACAGCATCAAGCAGAGCGATATTTCACTACTTGAGCCAATCAGTGTTATTGAGCTACCCGGCTACGGCGAGTCACCCGCCATCGACATCGTCAAAAAGATGAAGATCACAGACCAGAGCAGCCCCGACCTGGAAAAGGCGACCAAGGAGATCTACAGCGACGAGTTCCATAGCGGAAAGATGAGGGGAAATACTGGCCAGTACGTTGGCCTAAACGTACAGGCTGCGAAGGAGGCTGTCAAAAATGACCTAATCGCCAACGGAAACGCTTCGACGATGTATGAAATGATAGAACCCGTCAAGTGTCGCTGCGGGACAGATGTCGTTGTCAAGATATTCGAGAATCAGTGGTTCATCAACTACGGCGACGAGGCGTGGAAGAAGCTAGCGCGAGAGAATATCGATGAGATGGAGATAGTTCCTCGGGAGCTGAAGCAGGAATTTTTAAATGTCGTCGACTGGCTGAAGGCGAAAGCATGTGCAAGGAAGGCAGGGATGGGTACACGTCTGCCGTGGTCACCAGACTGGATCATCGAGTCCTTATCAGACTCCACCATCTATATGGCGTACTATACAGTAATCAAGGGCATTAATGAGGTCAAGCCAAAGCCAGAGCAGCTGACTGAGGCCTTCTGGGACTACGTCTTCCTCGGTATAGGCACGCCCATCAAGGTCGAGGCAACCACGGGAATTCCGATGGAGAAAATTGAGGAGCTGCATAATGAGTTCAGCTACTTTTACCCCTTGGACGCCCGACACAGTGGAAGGGATCTGATACCTAACCATCTGACCTTCATGATCTTTATCCACGACGCTATCTGGGGGAGAGAACTCTGGCCCCAGGGCATCTTCGTCAATGGCTCCGTCCTCATGGAGGGTGCGAAAATGAGCAAGAGCATGAACAACATCATTCCCCTAGTCAATGCCATAGACCGCTTCGGCGCTGACCCTCTGAGACTCAGCCTCATGATCACAGCGGAGCCGCTTAAGGACGCAGACTTCAGCCCAGACCTCGCTAAGAGCATGATTGGGCTACTCGAGAACCTATACATCCGCGCACAGAGAATAGTCTCAGAGAAGCAAGACAGCGACTATGAGCTGCAGGAGATAGACCTCTGGATGCTGAGCAGGCTGCAGAGCCATATCAGCGACGCAACCGAGGCTATGCATGAACTCAAGGTCAGGAAGACGATACATGCTGCTACCTACGATATCGAGGGAGATATGGACTGGTACCTGAAGAGAGTAGCCTTTGACAGGGAGCATGTGGAGAGGAAGAATGCGATAAGCCACGTCGAGTGGACAGTGCTAGACACGCAGGTTAGATTGCTTGCCCCTTTCACCCCTCACATTTGTGAGGAGATCTGGGAGCAAATGGGTAATGAGGGCTTCGTCGCCTTCGCGCCTTGGCCCGAGGTCGATGGAACGCTCATCAGAGAGGACGCTGAGGAGTTGGAGACCATCATTAAAACCTGCGCCGAGGATGTCTCAAACATTACTAAGGTTATAGGTATCAAGCCTGAGATTATCCATTTCTACACTGCCGATAATTGGAAATGGAAGATGTTAGAGAAGGCGATAGAGATGCAAGCAAAGGGCGCAGTGGATATCGGAACCCTGATCAGGGAGGCTTTCAAGGACGAGGAGATGAAGATGAAGCAGAAGGAGGTCCCAGCCTATGCTAGGACCCTAGTGGAGGAGGTCAAGAAGATGCCCGATGCCACCCTAAAGCTTCGACGCGAGATGGGCTTCGTCAATGAGACTTCACTCCTGCAAGATGCAGAAAAGTTCCTGAGGGCAGAGTTCGGCTGTGATATCACCGTCTCAGGGGAAAGCGACCCATGGATCGTTGACCCAGCGAAGAGAGCGAGCCGCGCCAAGCCATATAGACCAGCCATCTACGTTGCCTAGTTTACGCGCGCGTTTCAAGTTAGATTATATTTTTTTTACTAATCGCAATTGAAATAGCATATTTTTAGGAGTCTAGAGATTTGAATTTTTTTTATGGCAACTGTTTTCTCAGTTTCTTAGCTCAATTTTTTTTGATGAGTCTGTTAAACGCATGCGAACTAGAAAACAGTACCGTCTTAGACGGTAGCGACTGGGACTTCTACTGGTGTAACGATGGGTGCGGCTATCAACTCGCTCTTCCTGACGCCCACGTGGCGGAGAGCTGTTACGTTCTTTGCCTGATTGTAGACGTCGGACGCGAGCTTGCCAAGGACCATTTCGTGAGCGATCTGGTCAAAAGTGAGTGTCTTAGCCTTCTCGTCTACTATCGTCGTCATTATGGCACGTATCTCGTGTTCCTGACTCGTCTTGATCCTGACCTGCGTCATCGCTGTGACGATGATCTTTACTTTATAGCCATCGGTTGTGGTTACACGGAATATGCCGTCCACTTTGGTGCTTCTGCGACGAACTAGACTACGTAGGTAGTCACGTAGGTACTCGTGGCCCTTGAAGATGGTAGATGCCTTGTGATCCTCGACTCCAGTTACCTGGAAATACATCTTGATGTACTCCTGGCTGAAGTCGCCTGTGATCTGTGCGAGTGTTGTCTCAAAGACGCGGCCTTTGAGGAGGGCCTCCTCCTCTGCGGGTGTCTCTCCGACCTTAGTCTCGCCGAAGTAGCGGGGTAGGATGATGTCGTACCAGTCCTTCCTACGCCATTTATCCTTGACGGCCTTAGACAAGCGTTTGAGTCTCTCCTATTTTCAGCACCAAGTAACAGCTCGGCGCTAATTTATACCTTTCTCTAAAAACAGCGACACTACCTGAGCCCGTCGAGTACCTTCTCCGCTGCACCAATACAACTGAGAAGGTCATCGAGAGTCGTTATAAGGCTCCCCACCCCTTTGGGACAACGTACATTAACTGTAATTTCATTATTTATCCGATCTATTTTGAGTTCGAGCCCCTCGGGGGCCTGATAATTATCAGGACTCACAGCCTCAGCTACAACCCTTGCGGTTTCCTCGTCGGGATACTGGAGTTTTAACTCAGCTTCCGCTCCACTTTTTGGCGACAAGCTCGTCGACCCTCCTCATGAACTCGTCTTCAACGCCCTTGGGTATGAATGCTCCGGCGGCGTTGTCGTGCCCCCCGCCAGCGCCGTTGACCCCTATAGCCGCCTCTTGCATTATCTTACCGAGGTGGATGCCTAGGTAAGCTGTGCCCTCAGCTATTCGTGAGGATATCTTGATGGTGCCATCGTCACTGTTGGCGGCGGAGACTATAGGTTTCGTGTTCTTGAGGATGCCTTGGCCAAGTAGAATACTAGAGACGACACCAACTATATTCTCGTCTATGTCGTTGCCAGCGCTGAGGACGTAGATGCTGTTAAGCTCTTTGACTCTGTCGCCGCCCCTGACCCAGTCTAGGTAACCACCTATTCTGCGACGGTACTCGTCAACAGTCTGCTCTGCTTCCTTCATGGCTTCACCCCGGTCGCCCAAACAGATGCCTATGCCTAGGCTTGGGCGCCTCATACGTGCGCAGGCATTGAGGAGGCTGGAATACTCCCGTCCATCGCGGAGAGGTGTCGTCGCCTCTTCCCTCTTGAAGGTGTAGATGGTGCCGATGAGGTTGTGGATGGTCTTTGTATCGCAGCCCTGGGCTACCATATGGCTACTGAGAGCTGAGAAGAGTTTCTTTTTCTCCTCCTCGTCGAGGTCGCTGAGGCTCCTCATCCTATCGCCAGTCTTGAGGGAAACCCCGATGTGATTGAGGAAGGCAACGCAGTTATCCTCTTTGCCACTGAGTCCGGGAATGAAGGGAGTAGTTGTATTTGAGATTGCGCGGGCTATGGGGCGAGTCTCGTGGCCATAAAAAATGAGGTCGACATCCTTAGAGAGGAGTCCAGCGGCTGTAGCCTCCTCCTCGATGAGTGTGTTGACCCCTCTGAGACTCTTCTTCTCCCCTTTGTCTTGCTGATCGCCCAGGGCTCCTACTAGGCCAAGGAGAGAGAGATCGACGTTCTTAGGGTCAAGTGTCTTAGCGAAGAAGTAGCATACCCCGGAGGCGGCAATGTCCCTGGAGCCGTCGATGCCAAATAGGAGGGGATTGATCTGGAGGACGCGTGTAGGCGCTTCTCCCATTGGCATATGATGGTCTAGGATAATCACATCTATGTTCGGTAGTTGATTACCCACCATTTCGAGGTAGCCGGAACCAAAGTCGGTGAGTATGATGAGGGATGGTTTCTCCTCTGCTAAATCCTTGAGCATCTGATTATCGAGACGTTTCTCGACCGATGTCTTGAAGGGTGCGCCTGCTCTAAGAGCGACTTTACTCAGTATTCCACCGCTGGCGACGCCATCGGCGTCATTATGTGTGAGGATGTGGATGAATGAGCCTTGGTGGATATGTGTGTTGAAAAGTTCGGCGGCAGGTTTGAAGGAAGATAGAAATTCCTTAGTTGACTCCATGCCGGATCATACTATATGGTGACGATCTCGTCCCTATAGTTCCAATCCTTCGGAAGAACGCCCTTACTCTTGTAGTATTTCGTCACTCTGTAGATCATTGATTCTGTTAAGTGTAGACCTCTCTTGTTTCCGTAATCTTTGGGGTTACGCTCCATATGGCGCTTCATCCTTGTGGCGCGGACCATCAAATTGTAGAGGTCCTCGGGTATGGTACTTGCTAGGCCAGCTTCTGTTAGTACCTTGCGTATACCGTAGCCAACGATGGGTTTCACGAGTGGAATGCCATGCTCGTCGCGGAGGGTATTTCCGATCTCGCTCTGTTTACGCCCCTCTCTAGCTAAATTGATTATAAGCGCCTTGACCTCGTCTGGCTGGTAGACCACCCAGGTTGGGGGCCTCTTGGAGACGGGCCTCTGGGAGAGGGATCGCCCCCGCATACTTGACAACTTACCGACCATGTTGATTTTCGCCTACCCGGGTGACCCGGAATGCGTCAGTGTATGAATCGGAGTGGTTTAAAAAACTTTACTAAATTTTAGTAAGCCACTCAGCGAGGGCTCTGAAGGCTCTTGCACGGTGACTGATCATATTCTTTTCCTCCGCCTCCATTTCACCAAATGTTCGCCCGTCACCCTCGGTAGGTATGAAGATTGGATCGTAACCGAAACCACGGGTGCCTCGAATGTTATGGGCGATCAAGCCATCGACTATGCCACGAAAGATGTGGATACCTGATTCATCTCGGTAGGCGACTGCTGAAACATAATGTGCCTTCCGGCTTTGCTCACCCTCCATAAGCTTGAGAATACCTGGGTTGCCAAGGCGTTTGAGGACGTAGTTACTGTATGGGCCAGGAAATCCATCAAAGCGGTCGATCGAGACGCCTGCGTCCTCAACACAGATGGGTAGGTTCTCCTTGACTATACTGAGACTATAAGCAGCGATGTCAGCGGGATCGTCCGCTTGTATCTCTACTCTTTCCAGGGGATAGTGTTCGAGGGTAATTCCGTAAGGGGAGAGAATCTCAGCGGCCTCTTCGACCTTGTGACTGTTGCGGGTAGCAAACCAGATCTTAATCTTTGTCAATGTAGCGTCCCCTGCGCCTAATATCGTCGGCGCGCTGAAATATCTCCTCGGCTTCAGCGCCCATGATTGCTCGGTAGCCATCTTTGAATGACTCGAGCAGGGGATCCATGACTGTGTAGTGGGTGCTGGCGAGCATCCTCACCATTAGGTTGAAGTCGACTCCGCGTTTCTCTACCTCTTTGCTGACCTCGCCAAGGCCGAAGTCTATGAAGACTACACGGTTCCCGGTTTTTATCATGTTACTGGTTGTGAGGTCACCATGGATTATCGAGTAATTGTGGAGTCTTCCGGCCTCCTCTCCGATTAGGTGAAAGAGGGCGCGATTCTCCTCAAGACTCAACTTGGGGACTACGTCTCTAACCTTCTCCCCCTCAACGAACTCCATGACGATGGTGGCGCCCTCAGGGTCGAGCTGGTAGATGAGAGGGGTGGGAACCCCAGCCTCTTTAGCACGGTGTATGAGGTCGGCCTCATGAAGAGTCCTGTACCTGCGAATATCTCGGTCTATCTGAGGATGTCGATATTTCTTGGCACCGCGGCGCTTGAGGAGGACTTTTCTGCCATTCCAGTCGATATCAATGAGGATATCCGCCTCGGCACCCTTTGCGATGAGAGTTAACGCCAAGGTATCTCCACCTCATCAAGCCTCCACCTAGGGTCAACGTAACTAGTCTCTATGGGGGTCCTTATGCCGTGTGTGAAAGCGAGTATTCCGGTCCATGCTATCATAGCGCCATTATCGGTAGCGAGACTAATGGGGACATAGTAGGGCTGAGCACCCTGCTCCTCCGCGATTTCCTTGATGACTCCACGGAGCCTCTTATTGGCGCCGACTCCGCCGGTGAGGAGTAGTTCAGGCTTCTTCGTATGGGCAAGGGCTCTCTCAGTCACTTCCCCAAGCATTGCATAACCAGTCTCTTGCAGGCTATAACATAGGTCTGGGATACTATGCTTACCAGATTTGAACTCGTTGCTTACAGCGGTTAAGAGGCCGCTGAAGCTCATGTCCATCCCCTTGACGGCATAAGGTAAAGGGATTAGCTTCGACCCTTGCTGGGCTAATTTTTCTATGGCGGGGCCACCTGGGTACTCTAGACCAGCTAGGCGGGCGAAGGTATCGAGGCAGTTCCCAATGGCGATGTCAAGGGTTTCCCCAAAGACGCGATAACGCCCAGACTCAAAACCAGAAACTATAGTGTTTCCTCCGCTGACATATAGTGTAAGAGGGTCCTTTGCACCTGTGGCAAGGCGCCCAACCTCGATGTGACTTACGCAGTGGTTAACACCTATTAGGGGTACCTTTAGGTAGCTAGCGAGGGCACGTGCCGATGTTGCGCCTGTGCGTAGGCAGGGGCCTAGGCCAGGGCCTTGAGCGAATGATACGAAGTTGATGTCCTTAGCAGTGACCTGCGCCGTTTCAAGCGCAGTTGCAATGACAGCACCAATGTTGTCGGAGTGGTGGCGTGCTGCTTCGCGTGGGTGGATGCCACCGAGGTCGGGGACATACACCTTCACCTCGTTTGCTAGAATCTCTCCGTCGCTTGATGCTATGCCTACTCCTAGGTTGTCTGCAGTAGACTCGATCCCCAGGCAGATTAGTGGATCTATTCCCGCCACCTTCAACTGCATCGTGAGGGATACCGATAAAAACCTTTAGAAAAAGGAGTTCTTTACACCAGAAGCATTTTTCAAATCAGTAAATGTTTGCTCTCCTGAATAAATAGGAGTAGAATAATCGAGTTTAGAGCTGAGGAGGTGAGGAACCACCAGCTGAGGGCTAAGAGCCCATCATATCCACCATCCACCGAAGATGGGTGGTCCGATAAGATTGCCTTTAAGAGATCAACCTTAAACCATTATCTGGTGAGACAACAGATACCTATCGAAAGCTGTACTGCTCCCAACCATAGTTAAACATTCTTTACATGACTAAAGGTGTGAAAAATCAATGGATGACTATTCACTAGCGCGCGCTCGCGTCACCACCCACGGAAGCGCTATGCCTCTTCACAATCTCCTCGATTTCCTTCTGCATCCCCGGGTTTTCCTCGATTATCTCGTTGAGCTTGGCGACGTTGCTTCTCCACATATTTTCAGAAGTGGAGTCCCATTCCCAAGCAAAGTCGAAGAGCTCCATTAAGCTGCGAATCGAGCCCTTCATGGAGTCGAATGCTATCTCCAAGTTCCTAGCTACCTCCCGGTCCTGGATGAGCATCTCGAGGATCGGGAAGTAGGCGATCCTCGCGTCCCCCCCAATGGTGACTTCAACGCCTGCGTCGAGAGATCTGATCCGTTCACGAGGGACCCCCATCCCCGAGAGAAACTCGACAGCATTCCCGGTAGCAATCTCCATAACCTCTGGAGGAAGGTACCCGAAGAACTCACGGTAGACAAGTGAAAAAGAGCCCGAGGGAGCACGCTCCAGCTTAACTTCAAGCCTATCCGGGACGAAGCCTACGCCCTTCCCCACACCATATTTCTTGAAAACATCGTTGATTTCCTTAAAAAGGAAACCAGCATCCAATCGCCCAGAGATATCCATCGACACGCATACTCTGCAGAGATGATATAAACGAGACCCCTATTTTGGGAGGGCCATCGTAGCCTTACGGAAATACTTTAGGACATTCATCCCCGACTCTGTAATCTCATATCTTTTGACGTCTCTCTCCTTCCCAGCCTGCTCCTCATTCTCAGTTATTAAGCCCTGAGTAATGAGATTGTTGAGAATATTTTGAAAAACCTTCCAGGAGAGGTTAGCACTATACATTATCCTCGTGGGCTTGGCTTCACCTTTCATTATAATCTCGAGGACTTCTATGTATATCTCGACTTTACCTCTCCTAGGCATATTGAACACATGCTTGATGTGGCGCAAACATAAGGTTTTCCCAATCAGCCAATAATATACATATGATTTACCAAATCCATCTGTGCAGATACTCCTGAAACTATTTTTTAAAGGCAGATGGTGGGGTGACTTGAATACAACAAAAGAATGTGAGAGGAAGGTGGACAAGATGCGCGCGTGACCGACTTATAATCCAGCCAATATGAAGCCCTCATCCTTCGAGGACAGTATTAGTCAAAAAAATTCAGCATTCAACATTTAGGACCATCTTAAGTAATTATCAGTTGAAGTAGAGGAAGCGACGTAAATCTGTGTTATATCAAGAGGCTCACCGAAGACTAACTCGCTTAGAATTATGGACCAAAAACCTAACTTCTTGCTTAAAAAAAATGCTTAAAACACGTTAAAAACACAAAAATCTATATAAAAAATATGAATCAGGGAACCACAACGGCTTTTATCATCAACGTCTTAATGATATCGATCTTAGTAATGTCTCTGAAGGAGAAGATAGACGTCCTTGACTTCCTCATAAGTATACTAAAGGAGCATGAAGAGAGCTTGTACGAGATAACCCAAAGACTCGAAAAGCTCTCCGAAAGGCTTGAATCGGGAGAGGTCAAGCCAGAGGATAAAACTCTAATAGAGGAGGCGAAAAGGCAAGCTGAAAATATTGTCTCAGACAAGTCCAGTATCTTGATAGTCGATGACGATGAGTTCCTCACCGAGACATTCAAGGTCATCCTGGAGACTGTAGGCTATAATGTGGAGATCGCTGCATCGGGTATGCAGGCGATACACAAGACTAAGGACCGGGACTTCGACTTAATAATTCTGGATATAAAGCTCCCCGACATCAATGGGGACGAAGTTGCCCGCATTATGAAAAAGCAGGGTAAGAAGACGAAGATAGTCATGATAACCGGCTACGAAAAACTCGCAGAGGGACTTAAAGGTGAGCCAATGGATGTAAAGGAAGTCCTTATGAAGCCTGTAAGTCCGAATAGTCTTCTTACTGTAACTAAGAAGGTTTTACAAGACAATAAGTAGACATTTTTTTTCACGACGTAACAGGAGAGGGATTTAATCTCTGGATGCAGTTTCTGTTTATTGAATTGGGCGAGAGATCAATTATCGCTAGGGAAGCGGCGAGACTTCTGTACATAGGAGCAGCTGAGGAGTACATACAAGCAAAGGGGATGGCTGCCTCGAGTCTCGGGATGAGGTCGATACCTAGTAATTTTGAGGTTGCTGTGGAGCTTGATCGTCTCGCTGATGAAGCAGAGGGAGGGGAGAGACAGAAGCGCCTCGAGGAGATGAGGAAAATTTCCCTTAGAGTGATGAGGGATCTAAGTTCTTTCTCTCCTCGCCTCATCGGGAGCGTCTGGAGGGGAACTGCCCGAAAGGGGAGCGACATAGACATAGTTGCCCTCGCTCGGAGCCCTCTTGATGTCGAGAACTCCCTAAAGGAGTATAGGATCAAGGAGAAGGGGGAGGTCAATTTCAAGAATGGCGTTTATGCCTACCATTTCAAGTTGGAGGTCGGGGAAGATGAAGTGGAGGTCGTTGTCAGAGATCCCGCTGGATATACGGAGAACCGTTGCGATATTTATGGTGACATTAAACGTGGTATCATGCTCCCGGAGCTGGAAAGACTTTTGAGAGTTAACCCATTAAGAAGATTCGTCCCTCGGAGGCGCTCTAGCTGAATCTATTCGGTTCTTCAGGAATACGTGGTGTCACAAACACCGAGATCACCCCAATATTAGCCCAGAAGCTTGGGTCAGCCCTCGCCACAATCCATGAAGGGGGGGAGTTCGTCGTGGGAAGAGACGCCCGAATCACTTCTCCTATGCTCGAGGCAGCGCTATCCGCTGGTATCACAGCCTGCGGTGGAGATGTGAAGCTCGTCGGCTTGCTACCTACACCAGTCATCGCCTGGCTCACTCGAGGACTTGAGGTGAACACTGGTATTGCAATCTCCGCGAGTCACAATCCGCCACAGTACAATGGCCTTAAAGTCTTCAACGACCGTGGCATGAGTTTTACAGAGAAGGAACAGGCCCAAGTTGAGACCCTCATGCAGAGTGGAGAGGTCGACTACGCCCCATGGGATAGCATTGGATCGGTTGATTCAACCGAGGCCGCATGGATGTACCTAGACGCCCTGCAGGATGTTATGGAACTTAGTAAGGAATGGAAGATCGCCTGTGATCTATTCTGTGGAGCAACGGGAACTATAGCAGCTGAAGCCTTTGAGGTATTCGGGATACATGCAACCTTAATCAATGGCAACCCCGATGGCCACTTCCCCGCTGGTGATCCCGAGCCGACCACCGAGAACCTTCACAGACTCGGTGCCTACATAAAGGCGACCGAGGCGGAAGTTGGCTTCGGATTTGACGGAGACGGTGATAGGATGATGGCGGTCGACGAGAAGGGTATCCCAGTGAGTGGGGACAGGATTCTCGCAGCCTACGCCGGTCACGTAATCGGAAAGGAAGGAAAAGGTACTGTCATAACTCATGTCGGCGCCTCAATGTGCATCGAAGACGTAGTTGAGGCAGAAGGTGGGAAAGTGATACGTGTCAAGGTCGGAGACGCCTACATAACCGAGGAGATGGAGAGAAGGAGAGCAGTATTCGGTGGTGAGCCAATTGGGGCCTGGGTCTTCCCCGATGTGCATATGTGCCCCGACGGAATCCTCAGCGCTCTCAAGCTTCTTGAAGCACTTGAGGAACATGAAATGACTCTCTCACAGTTCGTCTCGAATGTTCCAGAGTACCCGATCAAGAGCACAAAGGTTGAAGTCCCGAACAAGTCTCTGGTAATGAAGGGGGTTGAGCAGAACTACAAGCGGATCTTCAATGAGGCAGAGGTGAACCGAGTGGATGGCGTCCGACTTCAACTGGCCGAGGGATGGATACTTATACGCGCCTCCGGTACCGAACCTATCATAAGGCTCACTGCTGAGGGCAGAGATGAGAATTCGACCGCATCTCTTCTTGAACGTGGAAGGAAGCTCGTAATGGAGGTATCCAAGTGAAGGCAGTAGTGATAGCAGCGGGGAAGGCGGAGAGACTTAGACCTCTCACATCGACGAGGCCAAAGCAATTAATACCGATTGCGGGAAGGCCACAACTAGAGTGGCTTCTCAGAGGAATCGCCGAGGCGGGGATCGAGGAGGCCCTTATCATCACCAATTATCTGGAGGACATGACCAAAAAGAGGTTTGGTGATGGTTCCGAACTTGGTTTAAAACTAACCTACGTGACTCAGAAGGAGATGAAAGGTACTGCCGACGCATTCCGGTACGCGGAGGCATTCGTCGCGGGGGATGATTTTCTAGGCATAAACGGGGATCTCTACCTGAGCCCGGGCATTATCAGCGAGGTAGTGAGAGCACATAGAGTTGGCGAATTAACAGTCACGGGTTTGGAAAGGGACCCCTATCTCTATGGTGCACTTAAGCTTCAGGGTGATAAGGTCTTAAGTATCGTAGAGAAGCCCTCCCCAAGTAGTGCACCCAGCAACGTCACTAATGCGGGCATCTACATCTTTCCAGAGAAAATATTTGATGCTATAAAGGCAACAAAGATCAGTCCAAGGGGAGAGTACGAGATCACTGACTCGGTGAACCACGTAATAGCCTCCGGCGTTTCAGCACGCGTCCATATGCTCGACGATGTTGATTGGCTTGACATCGGTCACCCTTGGCACGTCCTCGAGGCAAACACCAGAGCCCTCTCCAGACTCGAATCGAGGATAGAGGGAATAGTCGAGGAGGGCGTCCATGTCCAGGGACCTGTCTATGTCGCCTCCACATCCAGGGTGAGAAGCGGCGTCTATATCGAGGGCCCCGCCTACATAGGCCCAGACTCCGACGTCGGACCAAACAACTACATCCGTGCGGGCACCACCCTCGTCGGTGGCAACCGAGTCGGTGCAAGCTGCGAAGTCAAGAACACAATCCTCTTGGAGAAGGCCACAGTCCCCCATCTTAGCTATGTGGGCGACTCTATAATCGGGGAGCGCTGTAATCTCGGTGCAGGAACAATAACAGCAAATCTCCGTTTCGACCACAAGAACATTAAGATGACCATCAAAGGAGTGCGCATCGACACAGGACTTCGAAAGCTCGGCACAGTCATGGGGGACGATTGTCAAACTGGCATAAATGTCAGTATCCACCCAGGTGTCATCATTGGCTCTGGTGCATGGATAGCCCCCGGTGTTACAGTCGAGAAAGACGTTCCAGAGGGCATTCTCCTTACATCCTAGGGCATACGCGAGAAGCTTAAGACAAATTAAATAACAGGGCCGACAGGGTCTTAGCCCGATGGAGAAGAAGGACTTCAAAAGGCTCTTCCCCCACATTGCTGAGGAGATCGAGACAGATGCCTCAAAGGTTGACCTTAACAAGATTAACGAGCCCACACCATCCACTGAGCCCAGCTACAAGGAGGACAGGAAATATGCCGGCTATCAACCCAGAGCCATCGATTTTATAAGAAGATGTAGAAAGTTACAGGAGGCTGAGGAGATAATAAACTACCTCGAGAAGAGGGGTGAGATTGCTAGTGAGGAGGCCATGTTACTCAGAAAGCAGCTCAGCGAGGAAGGGCTTCGTAGCTTCGGTCCCCGAAAAAAGCCCGGCGACTACGAAAAATGAAATAGACACTCCCAAAATGTGGCAGTGCATGGCGTTTAAAAGACCTATAAGCATCGGCTACATATTATATATCGATGTCTTTCTCAGAGAGAAGAGCAATCCTTCTTAGAATACTTGAGATTGAAACTAATATAAATGATATTGAGCACAGCAAGAATTATCTCATTACGAGAAGGGATCTTAAAGCGCTCGAGCACTTCGGAAGTGGTGGCGGGAGGATAGTTGTTTGCTCCCCCGAGGACCTTGACAGGACCGTTGAGATCAGGAAAAACAGCCCAGAAATGGGGGAGTATATTGCCCGCTACAAGGAAAGAATGAGGGGCGATAGGGAGCGAATTGACAGTCTCAACATCGAAAAGTCGAAGCTCAAAACGGAACTTTTAAACAATTCAAACCGGTGACTAACTAAGTCGCTATTCATTTATAGCCAAAGACGCCAAAAAAACACTTCGGGAGTTGATCATCGGCCACTTTTTAAGCCACGCTGTCCCCAAAGACCTAAGAAGGTCGGTTATTGGGAAAGAAGAAAGTACTAAGCGAGAAGAATCTTCACACGATGGTCCTACCATCGAAGAACGATGTCTTAGGGATAGCCCAGAAGATGCTCGGTTTCGATAGGGTCAGTGTAAAGTGTCAAGATGGCAATGTGCGCATCTGCCGCATCAGGGGCAAGATGAAGCGTCGCACATGGATACGCGAGGGCGATATCGTCCTAGTCAGCCCCTGGGACTTCCAGACAAATGAGCGTGGCGAGATATTTTGGCGCTATACGCAGGGGCAGGTCGAGGAACTTAGACAGAAGGGAATACTTCTTATAGATTAAATGGGTGGAGAATTCGCCCGTTTATAATGGCAAATCAAAAAAAAACACATTTTTTATTTATACATTAGCAAAAGTTTGCCAGCGCTGAAAAGGGTTTTAGACTTGAAACTCCCCAGCATTACAGGTAAACATGCCACCCCTCGTAGGACTCGTAGGTAAGGCAAATGTTGGCAAGAGTACATTCTTCGCCGCTGCCACTCTCAAACCAGTTGAGATAGCCAACTTCCCATTCACAACAATCAAAGCCAATAGGGGAGTAGGCTACTTACGCACCCCGTGCGTCTGCCGGGAATTCCACGTCAAAGATGACCCCAACAACAGTGCATGCGTAGACGGCATCCGGCTCGTACCAATCGACCTCATAGATACCCCTGGTCTCATACGTGGTGCCCATGATGGAAAGGGCCTAGGTAACCAATTCCTCGACGAGGTTCGACGAGCCGACGCCCTCATTGTCGTGTGCGATGCAGCCGGCAGTACAGACGAAGCGGGTCAGAGCTGTGCCCCTGGCGCCCACGACCCTATTGACGACATAAAGCTCTTCGAAGAGGAATTTGATGCCTGGCTCTTTGGTATAGTAATTAAAGATTGGGAGCGCCTCGCCCGCACAGCCGAGATGAAGCATGAAGAGATATGGAAGCACATAGATGAGAAGATAAATGGTCTAGGTATAACAAGCAGTCACATACAGAACGCCTGCGAAAGGGCGAAACTAAACCCATTCAAGGCCGCTCAGTGGACGAAGACCGAGCTACATATCTTCTGCACCGAGCTCAGAAAGGCATCGAAGCCCCTCATAGTGGCTGCAAATAAGGCCGACAGGGAGCCTGCCTCACACAATGTTGAGAGGATCAAAGCAGCAGGCTATAGGGTCGTCCCGACATGCGCCGAAGCGGAACTTGCTCTACGTCGGGCAGCCGAGGCCGGACTCATTAGGTATACACCAGGAGATAAAGACTTCAACGTTCTTCAGCCCGAGAAGCTTAACACCAACCAGCTCAATGCACTGGAGAGCATACGTGAGAAGGTCTTTAAGAAGTGGGGTGGAACCGGAGTCCAGGACGCGATAAATGAAGCTTTTTACAACCTACTCGACATGATAGCAGTCTTTCCTGTAGAGGACGCTGAGAAGCTCACAGACAGTAAAGGTCGTGTGCTCCCAGACTGCTTCCTTGTACCTAAGGGAACCACCGCCCGCCAGTTTGCCGGAATCATACATACTGACCTAGCCAAGAGCTTCCTATTCGCCGTTGATGCCCGTACAAAGATGCGCCTGGGAGAAGCTAAAGTACTCAAGGACAAAGATGTAATACAGATAGTCTCTGCGAAGTCAAGGTGATGAGATGAAGGACGTTAAGGTGCTCGTATGTGATCCAATTGATGAAGTTGGGGTCAAAATGCTTAGGGAGGCCGGTTACCAGGTTGATCTTAAGACGGATATAACCGGCGCCGACCTCGTAAAGACAGCAGTTGCCTACGACGCCCTCGTCGTGAGGAGCAGAACGAAGGTCACCAAGGAGGTCCTACAGGCTGGAAAGCCAAGACTCAAGATAATTGCACGAAGCGGTGTCGGTCTCGACAATGTCGATTCTGAAGCAGCAAAAACCCTCGGCATCCAAGTGGTCAACAGCTCCGAGGCACCGAGCAATGCAGTCGCTGAGCTAGTCATCGGCTACATGCTTAGCCTTAGCCGAAACATCGCCCGTGGTGACGCTTCTATGAAGCGTGGCGAGTGGGCGAAGAATAAGCTCACCGGCTTCGAGCTCAGTGGTAAGACAATGGGCATCGTCGGTTTTGGCCGGATCGGCTTCTTAGTCGGGAAGAAGACTAAGGCACTTGGTATGCGCGTCCTTTGCTACGACGTTTTAATAGATAAGATGATGAACCTAGTCCAAGAGGCTGGGGCAGAGGCAGTACCATTAGATAAGCTCCTCACAGAGTCTGACATCATCACAGTGCACGTCCCACTACTCCCTCAGACCAAGTATATGTTCAATGCCGTAACCATCGCCAAGATGAAGAAGGGCTCGTATATCATTAACGCTGCCCGCGGGGGCATCATCGAGGAAAAAGCCCTAATCGATGCCTTAAAAACGGGACACCTAGCCGGTGCAGCTTTAGATGTCTACGAAGAGGAACCCACAAGGAACCTCGACCTCATTAAGATGGAAAATGTCGTCTGCACCCCCCATATAGGCGCAGAGTCGAAGGAGGCGCAGCTAGGGAATAGTACAATAGTCGCTGAGAAATTAATAAAAACACTCGGTTGATCCTCCAATTCCTTATAACGCAGGATATATTAACGCTAGCCAAGTTTAATAGGAGTCGACATGGGGAGAGATTAACCTCCTGAGTAGGTGTGTATGAGAGTAATAATTGGGGCGGGTCTGTCCGGGCTCAGCGCTGCTTACCATTCGGGTGGCGATTACATAGTTCTAGAGCGGGAGGGAGAGGTCGGTGGCCTCTGCCGTAGCATCACCACAAGGGGTTACACATTCGACCTCGCCCCCCACATCTTCTTCTCTGGGAGCAAGTACGTCAATGGCTTAGTAAACGAGCTCCTTAATGGTGACCTCGTAAAACAGAGGCGACGCGCCTACATCTATCTTCACGGCTCATACATAGAGTACCCATTCGAGGTAAACCTATACGGTCTGCCTCAACAAATAATCGATGCGTGCATAGATGGCGCACGTCACAGACTAGATATGCAGCCCCGGAACTTCATGGAGTGGATTAAGGCCACAATGGGGGATGGCGTCGCCAAGCACTATATGGTTCCTTACAATGAGAAGGTTTGGAAGTATCCTCTTGAGGAAATGAGCATTGAATGGGTGGCAGGGAGAGTCCCAACACCGAGTGTTGAGGACATGGTTAAGGGCGCAAAAGGAAAGTTGGAGAGGGATTATGGCCCCAACGCCTACTTTCTCTACCCCCGAGTTGGTGGCATAGGAGCCATTCCAAACGCCTTCATCAAGAGAGTCAAGGACATATCGTTAAACTCGAATGTATTAGAGATACGCCCCAGCGGGAAGCTCATCAACGTGCTCTACACAAGAAACAGAGAGCAGAAGATACTCCAAGCGAATCGAGTGCTCTCCTCCGCTCCATTACCAGAACTCGTAAAGATGATCAGGTCTTCCCCTGAGGAGGTCATCAAAGCTTCCGAGAGGCTAGTCTACAACAGCCTAATCTGCTTCAACGTCGGTGTGAACCGTGAGGCCATCAGCGATAAACATTGGCTCTACTTTCCCGAGAAGGAGTATGTTTTCAACAGGATCAGCTTTCCAATGAATCTCTCACCTGAGACCTCGCCCAAAGGTAAGAGTAACATTGTGGTTGAAGTTACCTACAGGGGAGTTAAGCCCGACCCAGAAGCTATTAAGGAAAAGGTTAAGAAGGGGCTCATTCACGCAGGAATACTCCGCGAAGAAGACGAATTGGAGGTCTTTGACTTTCTAAACTTCAAATATGCGTATGTAGTCTACGACCTCCAGCACAAGGGAAACGTTAATCTAATACTGAGATACTTGAAATCCCTCGGAGTCTCCTCCATGGGACGGTTCGGGGAGTGGGAGTACCTCAACATGGACAAGGCTATCCTCTCTGGAAAGAGGGCGGCGGAGGAAGAAAATAGAAAATGATTACAGTAGTCGTACCAACTTATAATGAGGAGAAGAACATCGAACGCTGTCTCCGGGCCCTTGCTATGCAGAGCATACCACGTGATTCGTATGAAATCATCGTAGTTGACGGAAACAGTAAGGACCAGACGAGGGAGATAGCCTCAAAGTATGCTGACTTAGTCATCCAGCAGAGTAGCTCAGGAGTTGGAGGCGCTCGGAACGATGGCGTAATAGTCGCAAGGGGAGACATAATTGCTACGACCGATGCCGACTGCCTCCCTGACGAGAACTGGCTTCTAACTATACTCGAGGACTTCAGTGACGATGAGATAGTCGCCGTCACAGGATACCTAGACCCCATGATCCCTAAAGACATGCAGAGGTTCAAAGCAGGAACCTATCATTACGCATTCAAGGTCGCTAACGGCCTCCGCAAGGCTGGATCTCTAGTTGGCTACCACCATCTTTGTGGGGCGAACACAGCCTTCCGAAGGGATGTCTTCCTCGAGGTTAAAGGCTACAGAGACCTCGCCTACTCAGACGATATTGAGCTTGCCAAGAGGCTGAAACTGCATGGTAAAATGGCGATGGATGACAAGATACAGGTCGACTATTCTATTCGACGTATTCAGAAGCTTGGGATAGCTAAGTACACATGGATGATATTTAGAAACGACGTCAATGTAATGTTTCTCGGCATGAAACCAATTAAAGGTAACTATGCCAAGCAGGATTATAATTAGAAAATTAATAGATGGTTTCCTACATCGGATAGTATTACTTTCTTGTGACCCAATTAAGGTCCTTGTCAGCCTTAATGTGGGGGCTTGCGGGGTCGAGGAGTATGACCTCATACCACTTATTTACGCCGTCCTGCCAAACCCAGTAACTGTTGAGTACCTCAAGGTTAGGATACTTCTTCGAAGCTCGTTGCTCCGCTATTAACTGAATACTCTTCGCGGGGGTGTATTTAGTTACACCCATCTTTTTCGGCCTACGGCCGAGGACGGCTCTGAGCTTATGTGCACCACCGCGGCGGACGCGTACTCGTACCACCACTATACCTTTCTTGGCCTTGTAACCGAGCCTGTGGGCGCGGTCTAGACGCGTTGGCTTATCCACTCTATTGACGGCGGGTTGCCGCCTCCAAGCGACGACGCGCTGGCGCATGAGATCCTGCACGTAGCTCTTCGCCGGACGTTTCCAAGCCTCTTCGAGGTGCCGGTACATTGACGGATTCTCCTATGCGAAGACCTTAGAGAAGTCTACGGCCTAATAAATGTATAGGGGTGCACTTTTGAACTAGGGGACAAGGGTGAAAGAAAAGAAGAGTATGGTAACTAATCAAATATGGTACAGATGAATAACATCGTTGCTAGGGGCGTATGAAAAATGAACTTGATCGATATGAAAAATGAGAAACAAATTGAATTCTCTGGCTACTGCATCATTCTAGAAAAGCATTGATGATTGGGGTCAACGATTGATCAAACCATCTACTATTAGATGTCGCTTCTGACGGAGATATACAACCGGTATACTTCGTTCCCTAAGTCTCCTTCTTAGCATTGCATCGGTGGTGCCAACCACATAACCACCAAAGGCTGCAAGCCTGATAAGTTGATCATCTACCTCCTCACCAGGTTCGAGATGGACATCCAAAAGGGTAATCCCACCTGCTAAAGTTAATGCAAACTCAATCTCCTTCTGCTCACCCGGCTTAACCAGATTCTTAAGTTTCCTGAGTTCCTCAACAACGGCTGTGGTTGTTGCTAACTCGAAAGAAGTCTCGATGACACGCTTTAACTCGGCTTCGATGTCAACGCCAAATCTAATTGATATCATCAAGAAATTTGTGTCCAAAAGTACCATAATGGGTTCTCTGTGGATCATCAGTTACTCAGGGCTCCGGCTCCAATAAGGCGCCAGCGCCCATCAATTCTGCGGCTGAGTGCCACCCTGTCAGTTTCCTCACCACAGATGGGGATGCTGAGCTTAGCTTCGAGATAATCCTTTTTGACAAGCGTGACGTCCGCCATTGTCTTAGCTGTGCCAACGTTGAGGAGAAGTTTCTCCCCCTTGGCGATCGCCGCCACTTTCTCCTGCTCCTTACTTCCAACGACACTACCGAAGAGCTTGACTTTCATCGATAGTTCATCCTGAACAGATGGGAGAGTTCCGAGTTTTCCGAGTAGACTTCCGACGAGACCGTCGCTCTTGCTCAGACTCGGATCGAGTAGGGTTCCTACGCCAACTAAACCACCTGGAATCGCCTCATCAACGGTGGTGCCGCCAATGTGGAGACTAGTAATCTCTGTGACGAGCTCCCTCATCTTCAGCTTATTTTTATCCCTCGTGGGTAGGCCGGGCTTGATCTCGACCTCATCTCCCACCTTGAAGCTGCCCCGGTAGATGCTGCCGCCAAGAACACCTCCAGTCAAGTCATCGATCATTGTCCCCGGGTTGTTGACATCGAAGCTTCTAACTATGTGCATACGGCCGGGTTTATTGGAGTCCCTTTCGGGGGTGGGGAGGTACTCCTGTATGGCTTGGAGAAGCATGTCTATGTTGACCTCGTGTTGTGCTGAGACAGGTATGATGGGGGCATCCTCCGCGACTGTGCCATCGATGAACTTTACTATATCGTTATAGCTCCTGATGGCATCATCGCGCTTTACGAGATCAATCTTGTTTTGTACTATAATGAGATTCTTGAGCCCTAGCGTGTCGATGGCAGCGAGATGTTCCCTCGTTTGTGGCTGTGGGCATTTCTCGTTAGCTGCGATGACGAGTATTGCCCCATCCATTACAGCTGCGCCAGATAACATTGTAGCCATCAGAATCTCGTGGCCGGGGGCGTCCACGAAGCTGATAGCCCGCTGGAACTCGGCCTCCTTGCCACAGCCCGAGCATACGGGAGAGGTGCAATAACACTTTGGCTCATCACAATCAGGGCACTTGAATATGGCGAAATCGGCATAACCGAGCTTTATTGTGATGCCTCTTTTTAGTTCCTCGCTGTGCTTCGAAGCCCACTGTCCAGTTAGTGCTTGGACGAGCGTTGTCTTTCCATGGTCAACGTGGCCAATTGTACCGATGTTGACCTCAGGTTGTTTAGGTAGGCTAGATATTTCCACTTCCCCCGTGCAAACTCAATCAGTGATAAGCCTCCTCTTAAATACATTTATTGAAATCACTGAACCCCTACGCGGATAATTCCGCGACTTAAAAAGAGGCACTTGGGAGGTAGATTAAATTTAATCGAATTATTAATAGAAAGTGAATATAGGGTTTTATTGTTTTGGCTCTTCTTTGAGCTTTTCGGTAACAGGTTCTGTTACCTTCTCCGCCTTCTTCTTTCCCTTGGTCTGGCTAACAATAGAGAGGTTGATGAACTTAGATTCCATGCTTAATGTATTCCCACGAATTACCTTCCTTCTCCTTTCCCCTTCGGACTTCGGATGAAATCCAACTCCGCCACTCAATATGACGTGTGACTTGGCGGTTCCGTGTATATCAGGGCGCATGGGTATGCCATCCTTATCGGTTCCACCAGTTATCTTTAGTATATATCCTGCCATATTAGCGACAGAACCATCAACTTCCTCGCCTATCTTTTTGCCGATGAGTGGCGTCATCCTAGCGTCTTCTAATTCGACCTTCTGGCTTTTTCCTGTTGAGGGGTCGGACACGATCAATAGTGGCATTGTTCTTCTCTCCTATATGGCCCAGAGTGGGTCCTTCTTCCTTTTTATTTCGACGAGTTCCGCGAGGGCCTTGTTGGCGTTCTCAGTCAGACGTGTAGCGAACTTCTGTCGCAACGCTCTGGCATCTTTCTCCGGAACGTCCACGTAAAGGACATCTCGCTCTTTTATATGTCTACCGACGATGGGCGTAGGCATCGAAACAGCGACTTCCTTGCCTTCCTCGGCCTTACTTATCGCAGCTCCTTGGTCCTGGATCTGTGTGAGGCGCCCGAGTCCCTCATTCTCCCTGTTGACCATTATGGAGTTAGGAATTAGGATGCCTGCCTCGACGCGGACGCCAAAGATAGCTGGCTTTGCGCGGCGGAAGATGTAGCCGTCGAGTATCTGGATCTTGGCGGGTTGGACGAGAGTCTCGAACTCCTTTCGGGCTTTAGCTTCGCGCTCCCCCTCCATCCACTTGATATAGTCTTCCATCAGGTTGTAGATTATATCGTTTCTGAATACCTTTACACGTTGCTCATCGGCTTCAGTCTCGGCGTCAGGAAGGAGCTTGACATTGAAGGCGAGGATAGCACCATAGAGTGGTTCCTCGAATCGGACTGAAGCAGATTCCATTACGTCTCGGCGACTAACGTCACCGATGTCCGCTAGGCGGATTGGAATGTCCCTCGCTCTGATGCTCTCAACAAGAGCCTCAAGGCTCCCCAGAGTATCTGTCTTCACTATTATACCAGTCTTATCGGTTTGTACTTTGACGCTCTCCATCTCCCTTACTATTTCGGCGAAGGCTTTCTCCTGCGTCATTTCGCCTCCAATGACAATGAGAGGTGAGCCTGGCAGTGCGTCCTCAATGTTGGGGGCTGATATTTTGATACCAGCTGCGGCTGGAACTTCTGTGATAGTAGTGAATTTTTTCTTTGGGTCCCTGATCTCGTCAAGGGGTTGGGGCATGAGTAGGGCACGGATCTTCGTGGCTATCGGACCATTCTTGCCGCCGATGACTATTGTATCCTCGGCCTTGAGGATACCATCGTAGATTATAGCATTGAGAGTGTGACCGAGACCAACCTCCTCACGGACCTCGAGTACAGTACCCTGGGCTCGGCCCTCAGTGACAGTAAGTTTATCCTGCATATACTGCTGTGTTAAACCGATGAGGACGGCGAGTAGCTCGCCAATGCCTTCACCCGTCTTGGCGCTGACGGGAACGATGGCGACGTTACGTGTGAAGTCGCGCACCCTGTCGAAACGCTCAGAGCTTATACCCTCCCGGCTGAGGACGCCCATCATGCTGTAGAGCCTGTTGTCAAGGTCCTCTTGGACAAGCTGCTGCTGTTCTGCATAAGTCTGAAGGAAGGCTTGGCCTTCCTTGGAGCGCCACCCCTCTATGCGATCTATCTTGTTAGCCGCAATTATGAAGGGTGTCTTTCTGCTCTTCAGTATTCTTAGGCTCTCATAGGTCTGGTTCTCAAATCCATGCATCACATCGACAACGAGAATAGCGATGTCGGCAACGCTTCCACCGCGACGGCGAAGATTAGCGAAAGCCTCGTGACCTGGAGTGTCTACTACTAGTAGTCCAGGTATCTGAATATTGACATTGAAGTTCTTGACGAGTCTCTGAGTTATTGCCACAAGGGTCTCAAGTGGAAAATAGCTAGCGCCTATCTGCTGTGTCATTCCACCTGCCTCGCGTAGCTGAACAGCGGTACCTCTAATTTTATCGAGTAGGCTCGTCTTCCCTGTATCGACGTGGCCAAGCATGCATACGATAGGTTGGCGGATTGGCATAACAAGCACCCGTCTAAATTCGCCTGTAGCTCCGCCTATTAACCTATCTGAGCCATCTAAAAAAGAACTAAGCGACCCTCATGGTGGAGGGAGGCGAAGCCTTCCCGAACATCACGGACTGGAGGCTCGTAGGCTTCACCTTTTCGAAGGCTACTTCGAAGTGGCGCTCGTAGATCTTGAGCTCTTCTATGTGCTTCTTCGCATCTTCGGCGTCGGGGTGGGCAGAGAGGTAGTCGTTTATGGCAGCGAGACTTGCTGCACTGCAAACCGCCGCGATCTCAGCGCCTGTGTACATCTCTGTCTGCTCTGCGAGTTTGTCCATACTCACATCCTCCGCTAGGGGCATCCCCTTAGTATGGATTCTGAGTATGGCCTTTCTCGCCTCCAAATCGGGGGGTGGAATATAGAGCATCCTATCAAAGCGTCCAGGTCTAAGGAGAGCGGGGTCGACCATGTCAGGCCGGTTTGTAGCTCCAATCACAGTGACATCCTTAAGCTCTTGGAGCCCGTCTAGCTCGGTGAGTATCTGACTTAACATCCTTTCAGTGACACCGGAGTCCCCAAGACTGCTACCCCTCCCAGGAGCCATTGCATCGATCTCGTCGAAGAAAATAATGCATGGAGCTGCTGTACGTGCCTTTCTAAAGATCTCCCTGACACCCTTCTCGGACTCGCCGACCCACTTGCTGAGGAGCTCGGGACCCTTGATGCTGATGAAGTTAACACCACTCTCAGTAGCAACAGCCTTCGCGATGAGGGTCTTCCCCGTGCCAGGTGGGCCATAAAGGAGTATCCCCTTTGGGGGCTTCGCAGCTGTGTGCTCGAAGAGTTCTCTGAACTTGAGTGGCCACTCAACTGCCTCACGAAGCTCTTCCTTCGCTTCCTGAAGACCGCCGACATCATCCCATCGGACGTTGGGGCTCTCGACAAGAACCTCTCGTAGGCTACTTGGGTGGACCTCACGCATGGCATCCTCGAAGTCCTGCATCGTTACGGTTATCTTGTTTAGGAGTTCAGCGGGTATGCTCACTTGACTGAGGTCGATCTCGGGGAGAATCCGGCGAAGACTACTCATAGCGGCCTCTTTACTTACCGACTCTAGGTCAGCGCCAACGAATCCATGTGTTCTGTCTGCAATTGTGTCAAGATTTACATCCTTGGCTAGAGGCATGCCACGTGTGTGTATCTGAAGTATCTGCAGACGTCCATTACGGTCAGGGAGGCCTATTTCGATCTCTCTGTCGAATCTTCCTGGGCGTCGCAGGGCGGGGTCGAGGGCATTAGGGCGATTAGTCGCACCTATGACGACTACCTTTCCCCTTCCCTCCAGACCATCCATGATTGTTAGTAACTGAGACACTATACGTTTCTCAACATCGCCGCTGACCTCCTCTCTCTTTGGTGCGATGCTATCGATCTCGTCGATGAAGATTATGCTTGGAGCGTTCTCCTGTGCCTCCTTAAAGATCTCACGGAGTCTCTCCTCGGACTCCCCGTAGAATTTACTCATTATCTCTGGTCCGCCAATGCTGTAGAAGTTTGCCTGGGTCTCGTTGGCGACCGCTTTAGCCAGTAGGGTCTTACCGGTGCCCGGGGGACCGTGTAGTAGAACACCCTTAGGGGCCTCTACACCGAGGCGCTCGAATATCTCGGGATGCTTAAGGGGGAGCTCGATCATTTCCCTGACCTTAGATATCTCCCTGTTAAGACCTCCAATATCCTCATAGCTGATCTTGGGGACACTGCCTTGCGTCTTGGGAGCCTTGTCTGTGAACTCTATCTCAGTGTCCACGTCGATTATCACAGCGTCGGCTTGTGGCTGCACCGATGCGACGATTAGGTCGACGCGCCGCCCCATGATGTTTAAAGGAATGACGCTACCTTTTGATACGACTCGCCCCTCCAGTAACTGCGTTAGATAGCCCTCTCCACCTTCGATCCTCAATGGCTCCGTAGGGTAGAGTGTGAGCTTCTCAGCTGGCCTCGCTTCGACCCGACGCACCGTGACACGATCATCAAGGCTGACACCAGCGTCGTTGCGCAGGTTACCGTCTATCCTGATTATGCCCTTTCCATAATCGTTCATCTGGCCAGGCCAGATGAGGGCGTACGCCTTCCTCTTGCCTGTTATCTCTACGACCTCACCGGCACGCCATTGGAGCTTGTTGACAAGCTCTGGGTCGACGACGGCTATTCCTCTGCCCGCAACGTTCTGCGGTGCCTCAGCTACTCTAAGTGTAATATTTTCCATTTTTAATCCTCCTCAAAAACTGTTAATCAGGTTTATTTGACTATGATGTTGACACCTTTAGGTGGCTCTGGGCCTTTCTTCTTGAAGATGACCTGTAAGATGCCGTTTGTGTAGCTAGCATCGGCTGTGTTAGGGTCGACCTGTACGTCCAAAGGAATCTCAGCGTTATACGGCGTCCCTGAATCATTCGTAGTGATGGTCACATGCTCCTCCGTAGCGTTAATCTTGATACCCGACTTATCGGCTCTTGGCATCTCTGCGATCACCTTGACCATTCCCCCATTTTCATCGATGGATATGTCCACGAGAGGCTCGCGAATGCCGAGCTGTTGACTACCCCCTGTTGGCTTTACATTACCGAACTCCTTCACATGTGGCTTGCCATCAGAACCTATGTTGACCTGGTACCCGTAGTACCAAGTCTTTGCGTTAGGGTTCTTCTGCATCTCATTCCACATCTTATTCCCGTTCTCATCGAAGTCCCAGAAGTCTCTGAGCATATCATCCCAGAGAGATTCGAATGGGTTTCTTCTTATTCTCCACGTCATGTTTTTCACTGCCATGGGTTGTGTATGGCCTCTTAATAAATATTGTGCCATAATGTCATATTTTTGACATATGGTAATGTTTTAAAGGAAGTGTTATAAGTCTTAAATCGCCAGCTACGGGTGAAAGATACATGTCGGGGCACTCTAGCGTTCAGGACGTGGTACGGGTCATTGTGACCCGAAACCCGTACCTTTACCGCGGGTTAAGGATGAGAGTAGTGAACTATAGTGCTCTCGCACGCTACATTCAAGGGGAGGTTCAGAGTGCCTTCGGCGACGAAGTAGATGCAAATACAATAGTCACGGCGATCATGAGAGTGAGCAACCAGCTTATAGAACCCGAGGAGCCAAGAAGCCCATTGGCGGGCAGTAGGATTAATCTTGTGACTGGGATATCAGAGGTTCTGATAAGAGCCCCACCCGTTAGACATACGGAGATCGTGGAGAAGATCGTGAAGCTGGGCGTCTTCGATAGCTACATGCTTAATCTTCACCAGACTCAGTTAGGAATAAGACTATTCACTAACTCTAACGATGTTGGTAGGATCTCTGAGGAGTTGAAGACTGATGACGTTGAAATTAATAGTGGATACGCAGAGCTCCACCTCAGGATGCCCCCTGCGATGAAGGGTGTTGAGGGGTTGTTGACCATGATAATAGATGTCCTCTCCCAGAATGGAGTCCATGCAATAGAAGCAAATCTCGCTGGCGATGAGCTAAGACTCATTATAAGAGAAGACGATGCGGGTAGGGCCTTCGACTCGCTTAGGGCGATGTCGAGGTAGACGAGCTTACTCATTAAAAGGCCATCGAGAAGGAAAACAGCTCATGAATGGACGATGACCCTCGTCTTGGGTGGCGAAAAAAGGGAGCGCGAGGAGTTATGGGGAAAGGTAAAGATCGCCTTGGAGACGGGAGTCTGGGCGCACACTGGCCATTCAATGAGGCCCTAAGGTACACAGGATTTGAATGATCTAAGAAAGATTCCCTTTTATTAGGAGTATTTTTCTAAAATCACATTTAAGGTCAAGACACGGATTCGGGTTTGGATTGTCTCCTAAGCTAGTAGAATCGCAAGTATACCGATAGAGGACACGATGGCGGTGACTTCAAAGGTCGTTTCTAACCCCCAGATCTGTGCCACACCACCGAGGATTAGGGGGCTGACTACGTTACTCACATTGCCGAAGCTCGAGTAAACACCCATCGCCGCTCCCCTGTGTTCCGGCGAAGCCTCCTGAGTGACATAGACGTTCCCTGAGGTAAGGAATACGCCATAGGTGAACCCAAGAAGAGCGAGGATTAGGAGTAACGCCAACAATGTGGAGGACATCGCTAAGGCGAAATACAGGCATGAGGACAGGGCTAGGCTCAACGTTATGAGCGTTAACGCTGTCTTCCCACGGGAGACTGCACCAGCTGGGAACCTGATGACTGTCGACACGAGTCCCCGAACGGTGAAACACAATCCAATTTCGGAGGATGTAAGTCCAATGAAGACCCCATATAGGGGGTAGAACGTGATAAGTGAAGAATACATCAATGTGTTCACGAAGTTGGAAACACCAGCAGCAAAGATTCGCGCGTCCGAGATCGCTTCCCTGAAGTTCACTTTACTGACTGCTTGCGTGTTCCTAACGACTTCCTTCCCAGAGAAGAAGAGGCAGACGAGACCTGCGAATCCAAGTAGGCTGCTAATCATGAAGGCGGCGTAGTAATTCCATGTGGAGGAGGCGAAACCTCCAAGAATGGGGCCGAGGGTGAAGCCGGATCCCATCATCGTCATGTAGAGCCCCTGTAGTAGAGCCCGCTGCTTTTTTGGGGCCGCCTCGGACACCCAGATAAAGCCGATGCTGAAGGTAGATCCCTGTGCTATACCGAGGAGGAGACGAGCACCCAAGAGGTGAATGGGTTCCCGAGAGATCGTGTAGAGCAGTGGTACAGTGATGAAGAGGACATAACCTAGCATCATGACGCCACGTCGCCCAATCCGATCGGATATGCTACCAATGGGTATGCTGAGGAGGACCATCGCCACTCCGACTGCGGAACCGTATATCCCGATCATCTCGAGATTGGCCCCGAGCCCCTCTGCAAAAGCGGGGAATATGGGTATCACGACACTGTGACTCGCGTCCGCGAAGAATATGGCCACACAGACGACAACGACCCCCCAGAAACTGCGCCTCTCATCAAGGGATAGATCTGAGAGCATCTCACTGTAGGGTTGATAGAAGAGTTAAGAATCCTTGCCCCTGGCCTTCCTGCCTACTCTATAGTCACTCCTTGACCATAGCCCCCTCTAATTCTGAAAAGAGGAACTGGATGAGATGCATCGGAATAAGTACGGATCCAGGTACCCTTACCACGATAGCCTAATGTGCACGCGAAATGATGGTGGGCCGGGCCGGACTTGAACCGGCGACCTCCGCGGTGTGAACGCGGCGTTCCACCAAGCTAGACTACCGGCCCACAGCACCACTAGGGAACCCGACGCAATAAAATCCTTTTCGCCATCATAATATTCGCGACAGAGAACATTTTCGAGTGCGCGCTTACTAGATTAAACCGAAAACCGTTCAGTCTACGATTCGAAATGCACGCGCTCAACGAATGAGAGATCAATCCGGCTTTTTTACTCAAAGGAATATCGTAGATAAGTTTAAAATATCTGAATGAGTTCCGCTAAGAGAACAACATGGTCGTAAAAGTCGCAACACCGGTCGAGATTGTCGACGGCATAAGCTTCCGTCTCAGGACCGACCAGATAGTTATCCTCGAAGGCCTGACCTTACCTGCTAAGAACACCGAACAGGAGAAGAAAGCAATGGCCAAGTTGGGTGAGCTGGTCTTAAAGAAAAAGGTCTCATTTGAAAGCCACAGCATAGACACCTTCGGCCGCACGAAGGCAGCTGTTAAGCTAGAGGATGGAACCGACATCAATAAGAAGATGGGAGAGTTCCTCGCCACACTATAGAATCAACACAGGCGCAATAATCATTATACTCGTGGTTTCTCCCAGAAATCGTTAAACCCCCAACAACCACCATCCATCCATGAGCGAGTTCAACCACCTGAGGACTAATGAACTTATATCAAGTCTTAGAAAAGACGGGTTCGACGTCCTAATACTTTTCCCAGGCCCAAACATGGCCTACTACACCGGCTTCAATATTGGATTAAGTGAGCGACTGGCTTCCGCTCTCATCCCGATGAACGGAAAACCCACATTTATCGTCAACAAGCTCGAGGAGGAGCTCCGGGGTCAGACACCCTGGTTTAAGGAGAAGGCCATCTGGCTCGAACAGGAGGACCCAATTGCCATCCTCGCGGAAACGATGAAGGATCGGGGCCTGGTCTCGGCGAAGATCGGTGTACCCGAGGATGCCCCATGGGGCTGGGTGAACAGGCTTCAAGCTGCTCTCCCAGGGGTACAGCTTGTTGATGTCTCAGACTATGTCAGCAATATACGTATGGTGAAAACGCCCCAGGAGCTTGAATGGATGACGATGGCCTGCCATGTAGCTGACATGGCATTAGAGGCCAGTTTCAGTAAACTGCATACGGACATGACTGAGAAGGAGCTTAGCGAAACCCTCAGCGAGGAGATGAGTAGACTCGGAGGAGGTCAGACTTTCACAGGTGTGCTCTTTGGAGAGCGGGCCGCGCTTCCGCATGGTAACCCGGGTGATAGACGCCTGAAACAGGGAGAAGCGATCCTAGTCGACATGGGCTGCACAGTAAATGGTTATTGGAGCGACATAACGCGAACAGTATTCTACGGTGAACCAAGCCTTAGGCAGAGAGAACTATATGACATTGTCCTACGAGCCAATAGAGCAGCATTCGAGGCGGTGAGGCCAGGCGTTACTAGCCAGTCCGTCGACGAGGCCGGCAGGAAGATAATAGAGGACTCTGGGTACGGGAGATACTTCATTCACCGCCTCGGTCATGGCGTGGGTCTGCAGGTCCACGAAGCCCCATACATCGTACTTAACAACAGACTCAGACTCGAGCCGGGCATGACATTCAGCGACGAGCCGGGTATTTACATTGTTGGTGAGCTTGGAATAAGGGTCGAGGACACCCTGGTCTGTACCCATACAGGGTGCGAGAGCCTCACCAAGTTCAATAGGAACTTTCTCACGTATCCAGTGAAGGACTAAAGATATGGACTTCCTAGCCCCATCGACTATAGCAGGCGCTGTCCTCATTGCGCTGGGACTCTACTATATAATATTCTGGTGGAGCTACTGGAAGGTAAACTATAAGGGAAAACTAGTCACTGGGGGACCATATATGATCGTGAGGCACCCCTACTATCTCGGCTTTCTACTCCTGACTACCGGCCTAGTCGTCATCCTACCCCTCGTCGAGACCATAGGTCTCGCCCTTGTATCATGGGGCGTCATACTATCTCAGATAGGCAAGGAGGAGGAGGAGCTCATCAAGAAGTATGGTAGTAAGTATCGAGAATACCAGAAGCGAGTAAAGTGGCGCTTGATCCCCGGCTTGTATTAGCAACCGATTTCTATTCAACCAACTATAATCTCCACGATGAGCGAACTCGTAGACTACTATAGACAGAGGGCAAAGGAGTATGAGGATGTCTACTACGGGACGGACCCCCACCGTCAGGAGGAGCAAGCTTTGATGGCGAATACTATGAAGACTTCACTTGCCAAACGAGATGTCCTCGATATAGCATGCGGCACAGGTTGGTGGGATCGAATCCTGTCAGAGACCGCCAAGAGTATAACGGGGCTCGATATAAACCGAGATGTACTCAAGATCGCCAAGACTAAGGAATACATGTGTACAACGCGGTTCCAGGTCGGGGACGCTTATGAGCCACCCTACCAAAGTGCCAGCTTCGATGGAGCCCTCGCCACCTTCTGGCTCAGCCACATCCCTAAGGCGAAGCTGCATGGATGGATCGATACCCTCCACAAGGTGCTGAAGCCTGGGTCGAAGATCTTCATTGCGGATAACACGAACATACCAGGCATCGGGGGTCCACTAGTCACCAAAGAGGGGGATGAGAACACATACAAGCTCCGGACCCTCAAAGACGGCAGCCAGCACATGGTCCTTAAAAACTATTACTCGACGAGTGAACTCATAGATATATTCGGGAGGCATGTGGAAGGCTTCAGTGAGGGAAACACTTTTCATGGTCACTGTTTCTATTGGGTTGATTACGAGATCTAGGTCTTCACCCTGAAGGCTTCCTTGGGAGCCCCACAGATAGGGCAGACCCAGTTATCGGGAACCTTCTCAAAAGGCGTGCCCGGAGCTATGCCGGATGGGGGGTCTCCCTCGGCAGGATCATAGATGTAACCACAAACAGTGCACTCATATTTTTCCATGAATAGAATCTAGCAACGCCCTGATTTAAAGGAGAGTGTAGGAGGGGAAGAGTCGGAGATTTGACTATTTAAAAAATTGAAGAGTGGAGTAGATTACTCCTTGATGGCGCCGATGTCGTGGACCTCGACAGCTCCAAGGTACATCTCGTTGAGCTGTGGGTGGTTCGCCAAGACTTCAGCACTACCAACGAAGGTAAACCTGCCTCCTCTCATCATGTATGCTTTGTCACCGACCTGAAGGGCGCGCTTAGCGCGTTGCTCGACTAGAACGATGGGTAAACCCGTTGTCTTAGCCATCTGCTCGAGCTGCCTCATGACGTCGTTGACTAGCTTAGGCATTAGTCCTGCGGTTGGTTCATCTACCATCATCAGTTTGGGGTCCCTCATTAGAACCATGCCCTCGGCGAGCATTTGGCGCTCACCACCGCTCAATGTGCCCGCTGCGCGTGGCATGTAGTCCTTGAGTCTTGGGAATAGGTTGAATACGAACTCGAGTTTATCGGAGTACATCTTGGTGTTGTTCACCGTGTAAGCCGCCATCTTGAGGTTGTCCTCAACTGTTAGTTTGCTGAAGATGTTGCCTGTCTGGGGCATGTATCCTATACCCATCTTTGTCCTCTCATAGGGTGGGATCCTCGTTATGTCCTTCCCTTGAAAGAAGACTTGCCCGGAGTATATAGTCGCGAGGCCCATTATTGCCTTCAGGAGAGTGGTCTTGCCGACGCCATTGGGGCCGACGATAACAGTTACTTCACCATCTGGAACCTCGAAGTCCAGATCGTAGATAACGTGGATTGGGCCGTAGCCGACATTTAGTCCCTTAGTCTCTAGTATGTTACCCACATTACTCACCTAGGTACGACTCGATGACGCGTGGATCCTCGAAAACCTCTTCAGCTGTGCCCTCTATGACGAGTTGGCCACGGTCCATAGCGAATACATGGTCGGCGTATTGGGCAGCTACCTCTAGTCTGTGCTCTATGACAAGGAATGTAATTCCTAGCTCGTCGCGGAGTCTCAGGACGTGGTTGAATATCTGGTGGCAAAGCTTCGGGTCTATGCTACCAACTGGCTCGTCTAAGAGTATCGTCTCTGCGCCTGACATCAGTGTCCTGCCTATCTCCAAGAGTTTGAGTTCTCCCCCGCTCAGGGTGTTCGCGGGTTTGTTCCAGACATGTCTTAACCCGAGGACCCTGAGTAGCTCGGAGGCCCTCCGAACAGCACTTATCTCGCTATCTATCCAGGTGGGCTTTGCGAGGGATTTAAAGAGGTTCTCCCCAGCGTTATCGGGGAGGGCGACGAGCATGTTCTCAAGGGTCGTGAGATGTAGGAATGGTGAGGCTATTTGGAAGGTCCTGACACAGCCCCTTCTCGCGATCTTGTACATCTCCTCGTGTGTGATCTCTTCGTCCCTGTAGTAGATTTTCCCTTCCTCGGGGTGAAATATGCCCGAGATACAGTTGGTTAATGTGGTCTTTCCGCAGCCGTTAGGGCCGACCAGAAGGTAGATTCCACCCTCCTTTAGGCCGATGCTGATGCCATCGACGGCTGCGAAGTGACCGAAATACTTCCTCACGTTTTCGATTCTGAGAATCTCCGACATACCAGCATCAACTAAACTACCTGTACCATGTACATAGTTTAAATAGTTTTGCAGAGAGCCTTTTAAGGCAAAAAGTTGATTCGAAAAAAACTATAGAAAAGAAAATTGAGGTTTTACGTGGTTTACGGTCCCGCTATGTTGTATTTGAGGTTCGCCATCATTCCAGCGGAGTCCCAGGTCATGACCTTCGTGTCAGGGTTGTAGACCCCGGCAATGTAGGAGAAGCTAGCCTTAGTCGCACTAGGAGCGTAGTACCAGACGTTGAATGGTGGAGGAGCCCTGTCCCCGTACTCATTCAGTTGGCACCAGCCACCCGAACCCCATGTCGTATCGGATATGGGAGTCTGGAGGCTGAGTACGTCCTTTCCGGCTATGCTCTGAGCCTGGATCTGGCTGTACGCACTGATGAACTCGATGTCGTAGGCATACGCGGAGTATGCTGTGAACTGCTGCTTAGTGAGGGCCGTGTATTTAGCTGCCAACGCATCGAATTGGGAGGACTCTGGGGACTGTGCCATCATGCTGAAGCACCGCAGGTGATTCACCTGATCAGGAGCATCATCCATGCCACGCTGAGAGACAGCCGTGCCGTCACCACCGAAGCATGGGCACTTGTAGAAGTCCGCGTAGTCCTTAGCCTGGCTAGCGATCACTGGGAACTCGTCGAAGCTGAGGAGCAGGGTGCCGACGCGCTCGGGGTTACCACCGTTGGCTGCGATCGCGGCCGTTGCCGCGGTGTTGGCCTGCTGGAGGTAGTTCGAGAAGTCGGTCGCCTCTGTGGCGTATCTTATCGTCGTGCCTGCGAAGTTGCCGCCCTTAGCGGTCCAAGCTGGCGTGAAGAGGTTGACGATGCCATCACCCCAGGAGTCGCCACGCTGGAAAACTATCACCGACTTGATGCCGTAGCCCCACATCATGT
>Ga0187878_1000276_pt1 | contig 63040 bp, 48 predicted proteins | sample June2016WEW_17_1_FD_132979 | JGI IMG/M metagenome (GOLD analysis project Ga0187878, IMG submission 132979) | Peatland microbial communities from SPRUCE experiment site at the Marcell Experimental Forest, Minnesota, USA - June2016WEW_17_150 | ecosystem: Environmental > Terrestrial > Soil >... | reverse complement strand
TCGGTGAGCGACTGGCACGACCCGGCGCGCCGCGCCGAGCGATGGGATGGCCTGCGCTCTGCACTGCACGAGCTGGCCGCCGACGCCCGCGCTCACAACCAGCAGGCGCTTCTGGTCGAGAACCTGGCCGCGGCCCGCGAGCCCTCGACGATGGCCATGATCCGGGACATCGCGACCGAGGGAGATGGCAGCCACGCTCCGATCATGCTGGCCCTCGATGTCGGCCACATGTGCGTTCCGGGCACATCCGGCGCGGATCACGATCCGTACGCCTGGCTGAGCGAGCTGGGCCGGGTCGCCTTCGAGGTCCAGCTCCAGCAGTCGGACGCCGACGGCGACCACCACTGGCCCTTCACGCCGGCCGCGAACGCGCGAGGCCGCATCGACGCTGATCGCGTGATCGACGCGCTCGGAGAGAGCGGCGTCGAAGGCCTGGCGCTGGTGCTCGAGATCATCCCCGCCTTCGAGCAGGACGATGCTGCCGTCCTGGACGACCTGGCCGCCTCGGTCGACTACTGGCTCGAGGCGCTCGACCGGCGCAGAGTTCTGGCCGATTGACGGGCGACGGCTTCGGGACGCCGCGCCTCCCGCCCGTCGAACCAGCGCTTCATCACCTCCACCAGGGCGAGATAGGCGACGACGATCGCGACCAGGAGCGGCCAGAACTGCCACGGCAGTGCCCCGAAGCCGATCACCGACCTGAGCGGACTCAACGGAATGAGCACGGCCGCCGCCAAGGCGGCCACGATCGCGACCCCGAGCTGCTTGCTGGGCCGGCTGCGCCAGAACGGGCTGCGCCGCGTGCGGATCGCCAGCACGACCAGGATCTGGGTGAAGAGCGACTCCACGAACCAGCCCGTGTGGAACGAGTCCTTGTTGTTGCCCAGCATCAGCAGCAGCAGGCCGAAAGTGACGTAGTCGAAGACCGACGAGATCGGCCCGAAGGCGATCATGAACCGCTCGATGGCGTGCACGTCCCAGCGGGCCGGCTCGGCCACGATGTCGGGGTCCACATTGTCCGAGGGGATCGCCGTCTGAGAGGCATCGTAGATCAGGTTGTTGAGCAGGATCTGGCCCGGCGTCATCGGCAGGAACGGCAGCAGAGCAGCCGCGCCGTCCATGCTCAGCATGTTGCCGAAGTTGGAGCTGGTGCCCATCCGGATGTACTTGAGCGTGTTGGCGAAGGTCCGCCGCCCCTCAGTTACGCCCTGGCTGATCGCGGCCAGGCTCGGTTCGAGAAGAATGATGTCGGCCGCTGAGCGGGCGACGTCTGTGGCGTTGTCGACGCTAATGCCGACGTCGGCGACATGCAGCGCCGGGGCGTCGTTGATGCCGTCGCCCATGTAGCCGACGACTTGCCCGGACTCCCTCAGGGCGCGGATGACCTGGAGCTTCTGGTCGGGGTCGACGCGGGCGAAGATAGTGGTGCGGGGCGCACGGGCAACGAGGGCCGGGTGTGTGAGCTTGCGCATCTGGTCGCCGGTCAGGACGCCGTCGACCTGCAGTCCGACCAGCCCCGCCACGTGGCGGGCCACAAGGTCGTTGTCGCCGGTGATGATCTTGAGGGCGATCCCCTGCTCCGCCAGCGACGTGATCGCTTTGCCGACGTCTGGCTTGGGAGGGTCGCTGAAGAGGATGACGCCCTCGAAGGTGAGGCCCCGCTCGAGACGAGGAGCGTCCGCCAGGCCGGAGATTACGACCGGAGTCGAGCCTGTCGATGCCTTCGCGGTCGAAGCCGGCAGGGCTGCGAGCTCGTCCGGCCTGAGCACACGCGAGGCAACCGCGACCAGCCGGAAGCCGTCGGCCGAGGCGTCGTCGACCAGCCTGGCCAGCCGATCGTGCTCGGCCTTGCGGATCGCCCGCGCCGTGTGATCCTCGCGAACGGTCGTCGCGCAGGCGACGACCGCTTCGGGTGCCCCTTTCGTCACGAGGATGGGCGGCTCGCTCCCGCGCTGAACGATCACGCTCAGCATCCGCCGGTTGAAGTCGTAGGGCAGCTCGAAGAGTTTGCGATAGGCCGCCAGGTCGGTCGGCTTGGGCGCGCCGACGAGGACTGCGGTGTCGAGCGGGTTCTCGAAGCTCGCCTGGAAGTGGCTGTTGAGGTAGGCGAGATCCAGAGCGTGGGAGGCCTCGCCAGCGTCGTCCTTGTCGATGCCGACGGCCTTGACCAGCTCGAGCTTGCCGAGGGTCAGTGTGCCCGTCTTGTCCGTGCACAGGACGGTGACGCTGCCCAGGTTCTGGATCGCCGGCAGCCGCTTGACCAGCACCCCGTGTGCGGTCAGGGCGCGCGCTCCGCGGGTCAAGTTCAGGGTCACGATGGCCGGCAGCAGCTCGGGCGTCAGCCCAACGGCCAGGGCGACGGAGAAGAGCAGCGCGTCGAAGAGCGGCCTCTGGAGGGCCACGTTCACGGCGAAGACGCCGACCACCAGGATCAGCGTGACCCGGCCGATGAGCAGTCCGAACGCGCGCACGCCATGTTGGAAGTCGGTTTCGGGGGCACGCTCGGCCAGGCGGTGGGCGATGGTTCCGTAGCTGGTCTTCGAGCCGGTGGCCGTGACGAGGGCTCGGCCAGTGCCGCTCACCACGCTCGTTCCGAAGAAGGCCAGCCCGGCCCGATCATCGTCCTTGCTGGCGTCGAGATCGCCCGGCCGCGGATTCTTGAGCGCGGCGGCAGACTCACCGGTGAGCGACGACTCATCGATGAACAGGTGGTTGGCCTCGAGCAGGCGGACGTCCGCCGGGACGATGTCGCCTGCGCCGAGAACCACCACGTCGCCGCGAACTACGTCGCGGATCAGGATCTCCTTCTGCTTCCCGTCTCTGACCACGGTGGCGCTCAGCGCGAGGCGAGCCTGGAGCGCCGCGACGGCGGCCTCGGAGCGGGCTTCCTGGACGAAGCCGAGAAGCGCGCTCATGGCCACGATCGTGAGGATGATCCCCGCCTCCACGCGATCGCCGACGGCGATGCTCACCAGGCTAGCGGCGACGAGGATCAGTACGAGCGGGCTGGCGAATTGGCCCGCGAGGACGGCGACCGGCCCGCGGCGGCCCTCACGGCCGAACGCGTTTGGGCCTTCGCGACGAAGCCGCTGAGCCGCCTCGGCCGACGACAGGCCGACGACCGGCGCCGAGTTCGCGGGCGGCGGCGAGCCGGCGGCGGCGGTCGACCCGGCGGGCGCGGCCGGCCCGGCCGGCCCTGCCGGCGGCGCCGAGGGTTCCCCAGTCGGAGTCGGCTGTTTCGCCATTGGCGCCATCGTAGCCGGTCCGCGCGCGAAGCCCCGTTCGGCCTAACGCCGAACCACTCGCTGGCCCACCGGTCGCGGGCCCGCCCCAAACCTACTCCACGACCCGCAGCTTGGCGGGCAGGTTCATCCGCGTCAGCCGTCGCCACGTGACTGCAACATCCGAAAGTGCGGAACCCAGAAGGCCGTCGCCACGTGCGCAGAATGCTCCGACTACGGCTGTGACAAGCTCACAGGCTTCCTGGCGAACGCCCCGGAAGCCAGGGCGAACCTGACAGCGCGCCGTCCGGCCTGACAGCGGCGGGCCCGCGCTCGGGCCTGCGATTTCGTCCACAGGTTAGGAACATGATCGTGCGCGACGGCCGTGCGAAACGGCTCAGTATTTGACACGCTTCGCGCACGCTCGGGTGCCCTGCGGAGAAGGGACCGTCACGCCCGGGGGAGGAGAGTCCATAGGGTAGGAGGTCGCGCATGGCTGCCGCCATCGGGTACGTCCGTGGCATGTTCCAGTGGACCGTCAAAACGGAAGGCATCATCGCCCCGGACGAGCGGCCACCGGCCGCTCAGTCGGTGGCCCTTGGCGTGCAGCACATCTTCGCCATGTTCGGGGCGACCGTGCTCGCGCCGGTCATCATGGGCTTCAACCCGAACACCGCCATCTTCTTCTCGGGCATCGGCACACTGATCTTCTTCGTCTGCGTCCGCGGCCGGGTCCCGAGCTACCTCGGCTCGAGCTTCTCGTTCATTGCCGTGGTCATCTCGGCCGAAGCCATCGCCGGTGGTCCAACCCCGAACATCCCGGTCGCTCTCGGCGGGATCATCGCCTGCGGCGCCGTGTACGCGGTGGTCGGCCTGATCGTCATGGCAATCGGCTACCGCTGGGTGGAGTTCTTGATGCCCCCGGTCGTGACCGGCGCCGTCGTAGCCGTGATCGGCCTCAACCTCGCCCCCGCGGCCATCAACTACATGATCGGGAGCGACGCCGCCCACCCGAGCAACTTCGGCATCCTGGTGGGGCTCCTGACTGCTCTTGTGGTTGCCCTCGTCGCCGTGTACGCCCCCGGCACGCTCCGTCGCCTGCCGGTGCTCGTCGGCGGCGTGTTCGGATACCTTCTCTACTTCGTGCTCTCCAACGTCCTCAACCTGGGTGGAACGCACATCGACTTCGACGCGGTCTCGAAGGCGGCCATCGTTGGTTGGCCCGCTTTCACCACGCCGACGTTCGACACGCACGCCATCACGCTCATCGCGCCGGTGGCCATCGTCCTGGTTGCCGAGAACCTCGGCCACGTCAAGGCGGTTGCGGCCATGACCGGCCGCGACATGGATCCCTACATCGGCCGTGCCTTCTTCGCGGACGGGGTCGCGACGATGGTCGCCGGGTCCGGCGGCGGCACCGGTGTCACGACCTATGCCGAGAACATCGGCGTCATGGCCGTGACCAAGATCTACTCGAGCGTCGTTTTCGTCATCGCCGCCTGTGTGGCGATCGTGCTCGGGTTCTCGCCGATGTTCGGCGCCCTGGTCCTATCGATCCCGGGACCTGTGCTCGGTGGTCTGGCCGTCGTTCTGTTCGGCCTGATCGCGACGACCGGCGGACGAATCTGGGTCGAGAACAAGGTCGACTTCACCGACAACAAGAACTTCATCACCGTTGCCGTGGCCCTGACGCTCGGCGCCGGCAACCTGGCCATCACCCAGGGCGACTTCTCGATCGGCGGCATCGGCACCGCGTGCATCGGCGCGTTGCTGATCTACCAGATCCTGAACAAGTTCGGGCTGGGCAAGAAGGCGGACGCGCCAGCCTCCTGACCCGATCCCTCGCAGAAACGAAGCGGGCGGCCGAAAGGCCGCCCGCTTCTGCGTGTCGGTAAGTGGCCGCCGGCCGCGCCGGCTTCGAAGCGCCGCGCTACACGGCCCGACCCGTCCCGAACTGACGATCGCCGGCATCGCCGAGGCCCGGCATGATGTAGCCGTGCTCGTTGAGCTGCCGGTCCACCGCCGCGCAGTAGATCTCGACGTCGGGGTGGGCAGCGGTGACGACATCGACGCCCTCGGGCGCCACGATCAGGTTGACGAGCTTGATGCGCGTCGCCCCCCAGCGCTTGAGGACCTCGATCGCGGCCGTGGCCGAGCCGCCGGTGGCGAGCATCGGGTCCAGGATCAGGCACAGGTCCACCGTGGCCGAGTCGGGCAGCTTGTTGTAGTACTCGACCGGCCGGAGGGTGCGCTCGTCGCGGAAGAGGCCCAGATGCCAGACCTCGGCCGTCGGCATCAGCTCGAGCATCGCGTCGACCATGCCCAGCCCAGCCCGCAGGATCGGCACGAGGCCGATGCGCACGCCGAGCTCGTGGGCGTCGGTCGTTTCCAGGGGCGTGGTGACGGTGAGCGGACGGACCTCGACGTCGGCCAGGGCCTCATAGCCCAGCAGCCACGACAGCTCGCGGACGACCTCGCGGAACTTCTTGGGTTCCGTCCTCTCGTCTCGCAGGATCCGCAGCTTGTGGAGGATTGCCGGATGCCGCGAGACGTGGAGTGTCGGCCAGGCGGTGTCACGGGCCGGCAACGGAGACGGATCGGCCACTAGATGTCTCCTCCTGATTCGAACCTGGACGCTGTTGGGGCAATCCTACGAGGACGCCGGAAGAAGCGCCGGGCGCATCCGCGCGAAACGGCCGCGGCCGACTCGGACGCGACCTTCGTCATCTCACTCCGCCTCCGCGGATCGGCGACCGATCGATCGAAAGGCGCCTTTGAGACCTGCCGTCAGCTCCGACCAACCGCGACCTACGATCTGTCGGAGGTCGCCCCAGGTCCGCGCCCCCAGCAGCGGCAGCGTGGCGAGCATGATGCTCAGGCCGCCGTACCAGAGCGCCGGCAGGGCGAGCATCGCCGAAACGGGCACGGCCCAGCGATGGTTGGTGCGGGCACCCCAGACGACCAGCGCCACGGCCACCGGGAGGCGTACGACGAACGGGATCGGGACCGCGGCCCAGGTCCCGTTCTTGCCGGCGTTCAAGACCAGGACGTCGCGCCACTGCAGCCACGCGTTCGGCTGGAGCGCCGCGGAGACCGCGACGACCGCGATCGTAGCCCCGAGGGCGACGGCGAGCGAGCGCCACTCGCGACGGACGGCGAACCACAGCAGGCCGATGCCCGGAGTGATCTTGGTGAGCAGGACGAAAGCCCAGGTCGCCGGCCAGCGGAAACCGAGGACGATCGCCAGCGCGATGAGCATCTCGATGTTGCCGCCCCATATCTCCATCAGGCCGAAGAAGGCGAGGCCGAGCAGGATCAGGCGCGGGCCGGTCAGGTAGACCATCGCGCCCATCAGGAGCGCCGCCCAGACGGCCATGAAGACCTGCCAGGGCAGCACTCGAATAGGCTGCAGGGCCAGCAGGAAGGCGGGCGAGTACGGGTACGCGATCTGGTCGGTCCAGGTCGAATGGAGGTATGGGTTGGCGAGATCCGGCGCCCAGTAGCAGCGCGCGTCCATTCCGGACGGCAGGGAAGACAGGCTCCACGGTTCGGCGAAGTAGACGATGCCGAGCCAGGCGGCGGCGAGGGCGATCAGGCCGGCGATCGCGACGACCGGCACGGGGCGCCCGCCGAGCGCGATCGTGCGCTCGCTCGATGTGCTCAGCTGACTCTCCTCTGCGCTCGCTCCCACCCCGTCGGCCATGCTAGCACCGGGGCCTCTCGCTCGGTCGGCCGGCCCAATCCTGCGTCGGCGCCGTCGCTCGTCGGACCGGCGATCTGATGATCGTGACCGGCCGGATCGGGCTAAGCCAGGCCGGCGAGGAGCCGGACGCTCGAAGTCGGGCCGGCCGCGCGCTCGACGACCGCGCCGCCGCCGAATCGCTCGGCCTCGTTGCCACGTCCGGCGGGCCCGAGCAGGCTCCCCCACCCCTCGCCCGCGAGACGCTCCAGTGCCGCGTTCGCGGCGTGCAGCGTCCGCATCGCCAGCTCCGCCGCCTCTCCGTGCAACGCTCCGTCGCCCAGCGCGGCCCGCAGGGCCGCGGCCGTCGAAGCGGCCGCTCCCAGGTCCGCGGCTGATGCGGACACGCTCGCTCCGGTCCTGTCCCGGACCACGAGTGCCGCCGCGGCCCCCGACAGCGCCGTCACCAGCGCCGACGCGCGGCCGCGTGGCTGGCCGTCGACCTGCGGCTCCCCGACGACCAGGCGGTGGGCCGGGAAGACCACGCTCCGCAGCCATGCCTGAACGAGGATTGCACGCGCGTCGCCGTCGCCGGCGACCCAGCTCGGCACCGCGCCCAGAAGCAGCCGGTCCGCGGCAAGCCCATCGGCGAGGGCGAGCTCCACGCCCAGGGCCTGGAGCGCCAGGGCTCGCCCGGCTCGCGTCGCGGCGTCGGAAGGGATGCCGCTGGCCACGTCCGCGCCGAGCGCCAGCGGCCCGGGACCCATCACGACCCGGCAGCCGGCCCGGGCCTGAAGCCGGTGCGCAAAGGCGTGGTCCGCCAGCGCGCGCTCGGGATCGACGTTGTCCTCGACGATCTCGCGGATCGGGTCGGCCTCAACCAGGTCGATCCGCTCGAAGGCGGCCACGACGGCCTGCTCGGGCGCGGCGAAGGCGGAGGTCACGGTCATGAGGCTGGCGTAGCAGCCGCGTTCGGCCGCCGCGTCGTCGGCCGCGTTCCGCAGGGCGGCCAGACCGCGCTGACTGCCGGCCGGGACGAGATCGTCCTCGAGCCGCTGCGGGAGCGCCGGACGCCCCCGCCCTCCGCGCCGACGATCCGCCACACGACGGACGGACCCACGACCGAACGAGTCTCTCCCGCCCTTGCCCAGACGCCCGTCCACTTCGAAGAGCCCGGGCGTCTCGAGGCCCGCCTGCCGCCGGGCCTCGGCGAATTCCCAGCTGGCCGGCACCCGGACCTGGACGACGTCGGCGCCCTCCCTAACGAGCGACTTCGTCTCCTCGGCCGCGGGCTCCACGTCGGCCGCGCGCAGGGCCACGCCCAGCCACGGCTCGTCGGCCTGCCCGAGTACGTCCCGCATATCCCGGGCGGCCGTCCTGTTGGCGTCGAATCGGGCCAGCGCCGCGGCCAGCAGCCGCGCCGCGTGCGCCTCGGCGGCGGCCAGTCGCTCGGGCCGATCCAGCAGCTCGGCCTCGAGTCCGAGGTCGATCGCGCCCGACGCCACCTCGAGTCCCAGGTCGCGAGCGGGCAAGTCGTACTCGAGCAACGCCACGACGAACGGCAGGAGAACGCCCCTCGCCAGCCGTTCCCGATCGGGGCTGCAGTACCGCTCCGCCATCGACGCGGCCAGCGGATGCCCGGCCCGATCCAGGCCGTCCACGCCGAACATGCGCAGGATAGCGCGCTCCTGGGCGATGGTGGCCGAGCGGCGCGCGGGGGGCGAGAGTCGCGCCGCCAGCTCCGCGGCGCGTCGGCGAACGGCCTCGACCTCGCCAGAGACGGTGCCACCGCTCACACGTCACCTCGCCTTGGACCGCTCTCCGCGGTCGGGTTGCAGCGTACCTTCTCCGGGCCGCCGGCGGCGCAGGTCCGGCGCCTCAACGCGAGGCTCGGCCTAGCAAATACGCAGATAGGACTTGTAGGCCGTCGTGTCGTAGGCAACCAGCATGGCGTTCTGGCCGGCGTTGGAGGCCTCGAGCTTGATCTCGAGCTGGTGGCCGGCCGCGACCGTATAGGTGCCGGTCACGGCGACTGCGATCGCTCGCTCGTAGAAGGTGGTGCGACCCACGGGGTACACGTACGTGTTCGTGGCGTTGCCGATCTCGACGTAGGTGCCGCCCGTCGGGTTGTAGTCGCGCAGGTAGGCGACCAGGACTCCCGTGCGATTCGCGTTCGCCGCGTCGGTCGTTGCCCAGACGTCCATCGTCACGGTTCCGCTGAGCGTCATCGCCGTCGCCAGCGCCGGCGTCCGCCAGTTCTCGTAGTTGCAGACGGTCGCCTGGTTGGGGTTCGGCGCCGCCCGCGTGATGCGCCGTCCCGCTCGAGCGGCGCAGTTGGTCGCGTACTGATACAGCGTTGTCGCCGTCGGGACGGTCGCATTCATGACCAGGTTGACCTGGGCGGTGGTGTTGCCGGTCGGCGGGGTCGGGTTGTTGTGCAGGTAGAAGGCCCAGGTCCCGGCGGTGAAGGTGTTGGCGGACGAAGCCTTCGACTCCGTGAACAAGGCGAGGCTCGTCCCGGCCTGAGCCAGGAGCGTCGCGACGACGAGGGCCAGCACGAGCGGTACGCGGAGGTGACGGAGGCTCATCCGAGCCTCTCGCGCATCCGCAGTGCGTCCAGGGTCCTCGCCAGCTCGCACTCGTACTCATCGAGGGGATCGTGATCCTCGTGCTGCTCGAGGTCCTCGAGCAGCCAGATGCACAGGAGCAACATGAGCGCCAGAGAGAAGATCGAAAGGACCCCGGTCGGAATGGTCAGCATGTACATGAGAAGGCCCAGGTACGGTAGCGAGTAGGCGACCCGCCCGGTGACTTCGGATACCGGCTGGAGCGGCGTGTCGGGCTGCGCGACCGCGTCGCCCTTGGTTTCTATGTACAGACCGTCGGGCAACTGGGCGATGCGGTTGATGCGGTGGGTGTAGACCGTGCCGCCCGGCGACTTCAAGGTGACCACGTCGCCCACCTTGAGGTCCTTGGGCTGAACGCGGGTGAGGTCGACGACGGCTCCCAGCGGGATTGCCGGCGACATCGAGGAGCCCCGGATGACGACCATCTGATGGCCGACGGCGGGACCGATGTTGGCGGCAAGAACGAGGGATAGGACCGACAGCACGAGGGAAATGAGGGCCAGATCGAGCAGCCAGCGCGTCAGTCGCAGTGCTGTCCTCATTGGGCCTCACCTACCCTTCGAGAGAGCCGAACCGCCGGCCGTGACTCGTCTCGACGGGTCACGGCCGGCGTCGGTGCAGCCGAAGCGCTTACGGGTTGTTCGCCGTCTGCTCGGCGTAGAACTTGAAGGTCATCGTAGTGGTCGCGCCCTCAAGGTTGGGGTCAGTCACTGTGGAAGGGAGCGTAGCGCGGAAGCAGAGGGTCTCGAAAGCGGCGGAAGCGAGCGTGCGGCCGCCGTTCGGATGGGCCGTGTAGGTTCCAACCAGGGGGCCCTCGGCGTACGGGACGACGCCGGTGAACAACTGTACGCCGGTGAACGCCGTGCAGACATTCCCGCCGACAACATCCGGCTGGCGGATGGTGATCGTGATCGCCGAAGCAAGACCCTTCGCGTCGGCGTTGGTGGCGGCGCCGGAGATGGCGTAGCGAAGGCTAGCCGTTCCGGTGTTGGTGACGACGACCTGCCCGTTGACGGTGTCGCCCGGCATCATCGCCGTGGCGGTGATGATAGCTGTGGGAGCAACCTTGTCGATCGAGATATGGATCGTGCCGGTTGTGAAGGCGTTGGCGCCGTTGGCGACGCTGTCGGTGAATAGAGCCAGTGACATGGTCGCGCCAGTGGCGCTGATGAGTGCGGTTCCTGCCATCAGCAGGGCGAGCAGGCCGCGCCTGCGGCGACGGTGGGTCTGGTGCGTGCTCTCCATACTTCAATCCTTCGTGTCAGGGCCGGTGGCCGGTACATCCGGGGTCAGGCCTGGCGGCGAGGGGGCCCTGCGGGGTGCTGTTGCGCACCGATCGCCGGGATAGTCCCGTCGCGATACCCGCATCAAACCCCCGAAATGGGGGCATCACAACGGGACCTCGGGGTTCGCTCTGCTGGTACGTTGGTCACCTCAAGTTAAGTAGGCGAATCGCCGATTGCGGTGCGGGCGCGCACCCGGACGATCGGCCGGCCGGCGGTCCTGCCCGGGCTCATGCAGCAAGCGGACAGGGAGGCTGGACCAATGGGGTACCGGGTGGGGTCCCAATGACGATCCGCCCTCGGATCGAACGTCCGCGCACCGTCAACAGCTCGCGCTCCTCAAGACGCCCCGCGCCGAGCCGATTCCCAATTCGACAAGCTGTATCCTCGGCCGGGCGGCCGCCGCCGCCATGCCGCTAGCGCGGCACGCGTCCGAACGAGGCGGTCGCGCAGATGACGATCGAGACATACGGGAAACCGGCCGTTCACGATCAGGTTCTCGTCGAGGCTGAGCTCGACGGGAAGGTCGTTGGGCTGCGTGCGGTCATCGTCAACGTGATGCCGACGAGCCTCTGGCTGGGCATGGTGCGACCGGATACATCACTCGCGCAGCTTCGCCCGGACCAACCGCTGCACCTGACCTTCAGGCGCCAGGGGGCGGCCATGGTCGCGGCCTCGACTTTCCTGAGCCACCTCGGCGCAAGCCGCTCGCGACTCTTCTCGATCGAATGGCCGAGCGACTTGACGTTGATCCAGCGCCGTGAGCACCTCCGCCTCGATGCCGAATGCCCGATTCAGTTCACCCTCGTGAACCCCAGCCAATCGGGGGCCGCCGGCCAGACCGGTCAGGGAACGACCCGCAATATCAGCGCCGGCGGGCTCCAGTTCCGCATCCAGGCTGCCGTCGTCGAGACGGTGGAAGTCGGCGACGAGCTCGAGGTCCGCCTTGCGCTCGGGCCCGGCGCCGTCAATGCAGAAGCCGAGGTGATTCGCGTCGAGGAGATGACGGAGCTCGGGCCGGGCGGAAAGCCCAGGCCCCCGCGCCCCGGAGCCGGCCCGGCGACGCTGGTCGCACTCCGCTTCACGTCGATCTCGGAAGGGGCGCAGGACAAGATCGTGCGCCACATCTTCTCGCTGCAGCGCCGACGGCGCGACCGCGCCAACAGGCTCGCCTCGTCTCGATAGGCTCGGGCGGAGCGGCCGGCCCGGCCGCGCCTAGTCCTCGGCCGCGCGGTGGTAGACGCCCGCCACCCTGACCATCACGGCCTCGCGCAGCAGGGCCGCCAGCGCCGCGGCGCAGTCGGGAGCCTCCGGGTCCGAGTCCATATCCGCCCAGAAGACGTACTCCCAGCGAACGCCCCGACTGGGCCGCGACTCCAGGCGCGACAGGTTGATCCTGCGTTCGGCGAAGCAGCCGAGACAGCGATACAGGCTGCCCGGCACGTTGCGGACCGCCCAGACCAGGGTCGTCTTCATCGGGCCGGCCAGCGTCGCCGGGGCGAACCACGAATCAGCAAGAGGATCGCGCGCGAGGACCGCGAAACGGGTCCGGTTGGCGTCTCCGGTCTGGATGTCGCTGGCGAGGACCTCCAGCCCGTACAGCGGCGCGACCCGAGCGGAGGCCACGGCGGCGCCGCCCATCTCGCGCTTGTCGGCGATCGACTTGGCCGCGCCCGCGGTGTTGTAGCTGGTCATCACCTGCCACGGCCGCGACCGCAGGAACTCGTCCGCCTGGTCCAGGGCCTGGGCGATGCTGTAGACCCGCTCGATCTGGTCGAGAGTCTGGCCCGGCAGGGCGAGCAGGGCCAGCCGAACCGGCACCGTCACCTCGGCCGCGATCCGGATCTCGTCGAACTTGAAGAGCAGGTCGTAGATCTCGCGCACGCTGCCGCCCGCCGACCGCTCGATCGGGACGACGCCGGCATCGGCCGAGCCGTCGTTGACGGCCTCGAAGACGGCCCGCCACGTCGGCACGGCGACGGCCTCCGGCGAGACGAAGGCCGACAGGACGCCCTCCTCGCTGAAGGCGCCCGGCTCTCCCTGGAATGCGACGCGCGGGGCGCGGACGGGCGCTTTGTCGGTCGCGGCGGACGCCGCGGAACGTGAGTCTCTCGGACCGGATGTGGCTGAGCCTTCGGGCGCCGGCGATGGCATCGAACCCTCCGTCGGGCTATTCGGAGCGCTGGGGCCGGGCCGCGCCGGCCGCCCCGTTGGCGGGAGCGACGGTGGTGAAGTGGCGCTCGTCGCGCCGGCGCACCTCCGCGCCCGTCTTCCAGATCGCGTACTCGAGCGAGTCGCACAGGGCCTGGCAGGAGGCCGCGATGATGTTCGTGCCGCTGCCCATCGTCGACCATTCGAGGACGCCGTTGGACGAGTCGATGATGACCCGCGTCTGGGCTCCCGTGGCCTCCTCGCTGTCGAGGATGCGGACCTTGTAGTCGACCAGATGGACCGCGTCGAGCTGCGGGTAGAATGCGCCCAGGGCCTTGCGCAGGGCGGTGTCCAGGGCATTGACCGGGCCGTTGCCGTCGGCGGCGGTGTGGAGCACCTCGCCCGCGACCTCGACCTTGACCGTGGCCTCGGCCAGGAGCTCGGCGCCGCCGCGCTGCTCCACCAGAACGGTGAAGTCGCACAGGGCGAAGGGCCGCTCGTAGCCGGCCTTGTGGCGCCGGACGAGCAGCTCGAAAGAAGCTTCGGCGCCCTCGAAGGCGAGGCCGTCGGCCTCGAGTTGCTTGATGACCTGGCTCAGCGCCTTCGGATCGACGCCGTCGAGCTGCTGGCCGAGCTGCTCCGCCCGCAGCTGCGTGTTGGCTTTGCCGCCCAGCTCGCTGACCACGAGCCGCATGACGTTGCCGACCACGCCCGGATCGACGTGCTGGTAGGCGCTGCTGGCGCGGGCCGTGGCAGAGCCGTGAACGCCGCCCTTGTGGGCGAACGCAGAGCGGCCGACGTACGGCTGGTGATCGTCCGGGGCGATGTTGACGATCTCGGCGACGTAGCGGGAAAGCTCTGTCAGCTCGCCGAGACGCCCGCGCGGAACCGGCTCGAACTTCGTCTTGAGCTCCAGATCGGCGAGGATGCTGACCAGGTTCGCGTTGCCGCAACGCTCGCCGTAGCCGTTGATCGTGCCCTGGACGTGGCGAACGCCGTTGGCGACCGCGGCCAGGGAGTTGGCCACGGCCAGCTCCGAGTCGTTGTGGCAATGGATCCCCCACACCACGTCGCGGGCGCCGTCGGCGGCCAGGGCCGCCACGCTGGCCCGGACGATCGCGACCAACTCGTCGGTCAGCGTGCCGCCGTTGGTGTCGCACATGACGAGAGTGCCCGCCCCAGCGTCCCGAGCCGCTCGAAGCGTCGCCTGGGCATAGGCGGGATCGTCCTTGTAGCCGTCGAAGTAGTGCTCGGCGTCGTACACCATCTCGCGGCCCGCGGCGGCCGGGAAAGCGATCGAGTCGGCGACCATCGCCAGGTTCTCCTCAGGCGTCGCCCCGAGGACGTCGCGGACGTGGAGCAGCCAGCTCTTGCCAAAGATCGTCACGACGGGCGTCCCAGCGGCGACGATGGCCACGAGGTTGGGGTCCGCCTCCGCGCGGTTGGAGCGATGTCGAGTCGACCCGAAGGCCGCCAGCCTGGCGTTCTTCCATTCGATCGACCGGGCGGCCGCGAAGAAATCGACGTCCTTGGGGTTCGAGCCCGGCCAGCCGCCTTCGATGTAGGCCATGCCGAAGTCGTCCAGGCGGCGGGCGATCTTGATCTTGTCGGCCAGCGAGACGATCAGGCCCTCGCGCTGGGTGCCATCGCGCAGCGTCGTGTCGTAGAGGATCACGCGATCGCTCATCGGGCGGCCTGGGGCGCGGCCCCGCCCTTCTGGGACGCGCCCGCCTGGATGGCGGCGACCACGGCATCGGCCATGGCCTGCGTCCCGACCTTCCTCTGCCCGGGCTGCTCGCCGGTAGCGACGACGAGGTCCGGCGTGCGGTAGCCCGCGACCAGGGTATCGGCCACTGCCTTCTCGATCGCCTCGGCAGCTGCCGGCTGGCCAAGCGACCAGCGCAGCATCATCGCCCCCGACAGGATCGCGGCGAGCGGGTTGGCGAGATCCTTGCCGGCGATGTCGGGCGCCGAGCCGTGGATCGGCTCGTACAGCCCGTGCAATCCGTAGGCGGTGCGCCGCTCGCAGATCGAGGCGGACGGCAGGATCCCCAGAGAACCAGCCAGCACACTCGCCTCGTCCGAGAGGATGTCGCCGAACAGGTTCTCGGTGACGATGACGTCGAAGACGGCGGGCCGCTGGATCAGCGTCATCGCGCAGGCGTCCACCAGCCGATGGTCGACCGTGACGTCGGGGTATTCGGGCTTGACCTCCTCCACGATCGTCCGCCACAGCCGGCTCGAGGAGAGCACGTTGGCCTTGTCGACGCTGGTCAGCTTCTTGCGGCGTCCGCGGGCCAGCTCGAAGGCAAGCTTCACGACGCGGAGGATCTCGCCCTCGGTGTAGAAGAGCGTGTCCACGACCTCGCGGCCGTTCGGCCCGTCGCGCTGCTCGGAGGGCTTGCCGAAGTAGAGCCCGCCGGTGAGCTCGCGCACGATCAACATGTCGACGCCCTCGAGCAGCGACTCACGGACCGGCGAGCTGGCGCGCAGCACCGGCTGGACCGTGACCGGCCGAAGGTTGGCGTACAGGCCCAGGCCCTTGCGCAGCGCCAGGAGCGCCTGCTCGGGCCGGATCTTCGCCTTCGGGTCGTCGTACCTGGGATCGCCGATCGCGCCGAAGAAGACGGCGTCCGCGGCGGCGCACACGGCCAGGTCCTCGTCGCGCATCGGCACGCCGTAAGCGTCGATGGCGACGCCGCCGATCAGCACCTCGCGCCACTCGAAACCGAAGCCGAAGAGCCGACCGGCTGCCTCGAGGACGCGCCGACCGCCCGAAATCACCTCGGGGCCGATCCCATCACCGGGAACGACGGCGAGGCGGTAGGTGGGCGAGGGCGTTGTCACGGGAGCTTCTCCACTCTCTCGGGGGCATGGCCGGAGGCGCGGGCCTCCTCGAGCATGGCGTCGAAGGCGATCGCGTTCTGCTGGAGCTTCTCGGCCCCGGACAGGTATGCGGCCACCGAGGCTTCGATGATGTTGGTGGACAGGCCGTGGCCGGTGGCCACGAAAGCGTCGCGGCCCTCCTCGGTGGAGCGGTGGACGCGGACCACGACCTGGCCCTGGGCGTCCTCCCCGGCCGAGACGGCCTTGATCTCGTATTCGTCGAGGACCGGCTTCCAGCCGAGCACCGACTCGAGGGCCTGGTCGATGGCGCCGTAGAGCGCGTCGACCGGGCCGTTGCCGGTTGCCTCGATCGAGCGCGGCTGGTCGAGCACGGACAGGGATATCATCCCCATGGCCCGGCCTCCGTGGGAGCTGGTCACGCTCCAGCCCTGCAGGCAGATCATGTTCGGCGTCGCCGTGGCGCGCTGCTCGACGATGGCCAGGAGGTCGCCGTCGGTGATCTCCTTCTTGGCGTCGGCCAGGGCGATGACCTGGGCGTAGACGGTGTCGAGCGCCTCGCCGTCGATCTCGTGGCCGAGGGTATGCAGCTTCTCCCGCAGACCGCGCCGGCCCGACAGCTTGCCGATGGTCAGCTGGCTGCCGGACAGCCCGACCGACTGCGGGGTCATGATCTCGTAGGTCAGCGGGTTCTTGATGACGCCGTCCTGGTGGATGCCGGACTCGTGGGCGAAGGCGTTGCCGCCGACGATCGCCTTGTTCGGCTGGACGGTGAAGCCCGTCAGGTAGCTGACCAGCCGGCTGGCCGGCGTGATCTGCTCCGTGACCACTCGCGTCGCCAGGTTGGGGAACTGCGTGGGGCGGGTCTTGATGCCCATCACGACTTCCTCGAGCGAGGCGTTGCCGGCTCGCTCGCCAAGGCCGTTGACGCACACCTCCAGCTGGCGGGCGCCGTTCTGCAACGCCGCCAGCGTGTTGGACGTGGCCAGGCCGAGGTCGTTGTGGCAGTGGACGGAGATCGTCGCCGCCGAGCCGAACCGCTCGACCACGCGACCCACCAGCAGCCCGAACTCGGCGGGAATGGCGTACCCGACGGTGTCGGGGATGTTGAGCGTGCTCGCGCCCGCCTCGACCGCGGCTTCGTACAGCTTCATGAGGAAGTCGACGTCGGTCCGGGTGGCGTCCTCGGCGCTGAACTCGATCTCGGCATCGGGCCCGAGGGCCTTGCGGCCGTACGCCACCCACTTGGCGGCGGCAAGCAGCGCCTCGTCGCGAGTGATGCGCAGCTTGTGCTTGAGGTGGATGTCGCTGCTGGCGATGAACACGTGGAGGTGCGGCCGCTCGGCCACGCGGAGGGCCTCGACGGCCCGCTGCGGATCGCCGTCCTTGCAGCGGGCCAGGCCGGCCACGGCCACGCCCTTCGTCTCGCGGGCGATCTGCTGGACCGCCTCGAACTCGCCGGGCGAGCTGGCCGGGAAACCCGCCTCGATCACGTCCACGTTGAGGCGGACGAGCTGGCGGGCGACCTCGACCTTCTCGGCGACGGTGAGCCCGGCCCCGGGGGCCTGCTCGCCGTCGCGCAGCGTCGTGTCGAAGATGCGGACGGACCCCGGGGCCACACCCCGGCCGGGTACGTTGGCGGGTGCGTTCTCACTCATCGGATTCCCCTCCAGGGGCGATCAGTCCTTGGACCTGGCGGCCGCCTGAGGCTGGCCGTCGACGACTTCCACGGGATTGAGGAACGGCATGGCCTTGCGTAGTCGGGCGCCGACCTGCTCGACCTGGTGGTCGCGACCGGCCTCGCGCATCTTCTTGAAATTGGGCAGGCCGGCCTCGTTCTCGGCGATCCAGCGGGCCGCGAAGCTGCCGTCCTGGATCTCGTGCAGGACCTTGCGCATCTCGTCGCGCACGCGGGCATCGATGATTCGTGGGCCCGACACGTAGTCGCCGTACTCGGCGGTGTCGCTGACCGAGAAGCGCATGAAGTTCATGCCGCCGCGGTACATCAGGTCCACGATGAGCTTGAGCTCGTGCATGACCTCGAAGTAGGCCAGCTCCGGCTGGTAGCCCGCCTCGACGAGGGTCTCGAAGCCGTTCTTGATCAGGCTGGTGACGCCGCCGCACAGCACGACCTGCTCGCCGAAGAGGTCGGTTTCGGTCTCTTCCTTGAATGTGGTCTCGAGCACTCCGGCGCGGGTCGCGCCGATGCCGCGCGCATAGGCAAGCACACGCGCGCGAGCGGTGCCGGTGGCGTCCTTCTCAACGGCGAAGAGGGCGGGCACGCCGCCGCCCTGCTCGAAGACGGAGCGGACGAGGTGGCCGGGGCCCTTGGGGGCGACCATGCCGACGTCGATCCCGGGGCCCGGCTTGATCCGGTCGAACCGGATGTTGAAGCCGTGGGCGAACATGAGCAGCTGGCCGGCGTGCATGTTCGGCTCGACCTCGGTCTCGAACACCTTCTTCTGGATGGTGTCGGGGACGAGGATCATGATCACGTCCGCGGCCTTGACCGCGTCGGCGATGTCGGCCGTCTTGAGACCGGCTTCGGCGGCGAGCGCCCGGGCCTTGGGGTTGGCCTCGACCACGGTCACGTCGTAGCCCGAGTCGTGCAGGTTCTGGGCATGGGCGTGGCCCTGGCTGCCGTAGCCGACGATCGCGATCTTCTGGCCGGCGAGAGCCTTGGGATCGGCGTCGTTGTCGTAGTACATGCGTGCGGTCATCGCTTTACTGCCTCCTCGATCGACCCGGCACCCCGGGACATGACGACGGTACCCGAGCGGACGAGCTCCTTGATTCCGAATCCGCGAAGGAGCGCGATGAGCGCGTCCACCTCGGCCTCGGTACCGGTCGCCTCCACAATCAGCGACTCGGCCGCCAGATCCACGACTTTGGCCTTGTACATGTCTGCGATGGTCAGCACCTCGCCGCGATTGCGATCGTCGGCGCGGACCTTGATGAGCGCGATCTCGTGCTCGACGGTGGGGTCGCTGGTGACGTCCTGGACCTTGAGCACGTCGATGAGCCGATAGAGCTGCTTGGCCGCCTGCTCGACCGCCACGTCGTCGCCGCGCAGCGTGATCGTCATGCGGCTGACCTCAGGCTGGTCAGTGTGACTGACCGCGAGCGTCTCGATGTTGAAGTTGCGCGCCCGCATCAGGCTGGCCACGCGGTTGAGGACGCCGGGCTTGTTCAGGACGATGGCGACCAGGACGTGACGATGGGCCTCGCCGTGCCCTGGCAGGGCCCGGGCGGGCGGGGCCGTGTGGGCCGGCGCCGGATGGGCCGGATCGACGTTGCCGCCTGGGGTCGAACCGGTGGGGCTCATTGCTTGGGCTCCTCGAACTGTTCCTCGAGCAGATCCGACAGGCCTTTGCCGGCCGGCATCATCGGGAAGACGTTCTGCTCCTGGGCGATGCAGAACTCGATCAGCGCCGGGCCATCGACGGCGCGGGCCGAGGCGATTACGGCGTCGACCTGGTCCGGCTCGTCGGCCCGGAAGGCGGCGACGCCGTAGGCCTCTGCCAGCTTGCACCAGTCGGGGCCGAGCAGGTGCGAGGAGTGGTAGTTGCCCGCGTAGACGAGCTCCTGCCACTGCCGGACCATGCCCAGCTTGTGGTTGTTTAGCAGCGCGATTCGAAGCGGGATGTGCTCCTGGACGAGGGTCATCAGCTCCTGAACGGTCATCTGGAGACCACCGTCGCCGACGATCGACCACGTCTCCTTGTCCGGCCGCCCGACGGCCGCGCCCATGCCCGCGGGCAGGCCGTAGCCCATCGTGCCGAGGCCGCCGGAGCTGATGTGGCTGTTCGGCCGGCGGAAGCCGCCGTATCGGGCGGTCCACATCTGGTTCTGGCCCACGTCGGCGACGAGGGTCGCGTCGTGGCCCGTGGCCTCGCCGATGCGGCTGACCACGAAGTCGGCGGAGAGCTGGCCATTGCGCCACGCCCCCGAGCCGTGCCACGGCATCTTCTCCGACTCGGCCCGCCAGCCGGCAATCTCCTCGAGGTAGGCCGCGCGGCGCTCCGGAGCCACGGCCTCGACCTGCGGGATGAGGGCCTGCAGGACGCGCTTGACGTCGCCCACGATCGGGATCTCGACGGCGACGTTCTTGCCGATCTCGGCGGGGTCGATGTCGACGTGGACGATCCGGGCGTAGGGCGCGAAGGTGGGCACGTGGCCGGTGACGCGGTCGTCGAACCGCATCCCCAGGGCGATCAGCAGGTCCGCGGACTGGATCGCCTTGTTGACGTGCTTCCAGCCGTGCATCCCGACGAAGCCCAGGCTGAGCGGGTTCGTCTCGTCCATGGCGCTGACGCCGAGAAGCGTGTGGGCGACGGGGATCTGAGCCTTCTCGGCCAGCTCGCGCAGCTCTTCGGTGGCGTCGGAGATCAGGACGCCGTGGCCGGCCAGGATGACCGGGCGTTCGGACCTCGCGATCTCCTGGGCCGCCAGCTTGATCTGACGGGGGTGGCCGTCGAGGTTGGGCTTGAAGCCGGGCAGATCGACGCCGTCCGGGTGCTCGGCCCGGCATTCGCCCATCAGGGCGTCCTTGGTCAGGTCGATGTGGACCGGGCCCGGACGTCCGGTGCTAGCGATATGGAAGGCCTCGGCGAAAACACGCGGGATGTCGTTGGCGTCGCGGACCAGGTAGTTGTGCTTGGTGCAGGGCAACGTGATGCCGGTGATATCGATCTCCTGGAAGGCGTCCTTGCCGAGCAGGGAGCCGACGACGTTGCCGGTGATGGCCACGATCGGGATTGAGTCCAGCATGGCGTTGCCGATGCCGGTGACCAGGTTCGTGGCGCCGGGGCCGGAGGTGGCCAGGCAGACGCCGACCTTGCCGGTGGCGCGGGCGTAGCCCTCGGCGGCATGGGCGCCGCCCTGCTCGTGGCGGACGAGGATGTGGCGCAGCTCCGGGTAATCCCCGAGGACGTCGTAGAAGGGCAGGACGACGCCGCCCGGATACCCGAAGAAGACCTCCACGCCCTGGCGGAGGAGGGCCTCGCAGACCGCATCCGCGCCGATCCGAGGACGCGTGGCGCCGCGCTCCGCCAGAGACTTGATCTGGAGCCGATGGGAGTCGGTGAGCATCTCGCGCCGGCCAGCCGAGATGGCCTCGGCGCGTGGAGTGCCGGCGCCCGGCATGTGGTTGATCCGCCGGCGCTCGGCGGCAGCCCGCTCGGCCGCGCCCTGTGTCTTGCCCGATGTCGCCGTCGGCGTACGGCCGGGTCCGTCGTCCGTGGTCCCCATCGCTTCGCCCTTCCTTTCGCTGGCGCCCGTCCGCTTCGGGTGCCCGGCTCTCGACTTGTCGATCCCTGGTCTGGCTAGCTCACCAAAAAACCCTCGCCTGCCGGCGAGGGTTCTGGTCGTTTCGGGTTTGCGTCGTCAGCGCTTGTCCCTGCGTCCAGTCTCCCGCCGGGAACCGGTAATGAGTACGAATACGCGCTCAATACCCAGCTCGAGCGAGCGAAGTAGACCGAGGAGGGATACGTCGACCAGGCCGAGGTTCTCGACGGGCACCTGCACGCGACGACCGTCCGCCCTGATCAGGACGGCGACGTGGCGGCGGTTCCGACCGTTGAACAGACCCAACCTGGTTCTCCGTAACAGCGACTACACCGGCCCTTCGTCGAGCGGTGTTGGGCGAGTGTATCAGCAGAGGTCAAGTCGTGTCCCCAACGCCGGTCCTATGACCGCGGGACGATGGTACCGGAGGTATCGCCCGGGCGCGCCCGGGCTGGAGGCATTCGTCAGTATCCAGGAGCCACCCCTGGCCGCGCCCGCCGGATGTGGCCGGTCTATGCCTGCTGCTTGATAGGCGGCAGAGCGTCGTCGAGTGCCGCCCGAAGCTTCGCGGCGGCCTCAACGTCCACCTGCACGAACCGCAGACTCGCCGACTCTTCGACGCCGGCGATCTGCGCGAGCCGCTTGATCGAGTTCATGAACGTGTCGAGCGATACGTCCGCGCCCGAGAGGCGTTCGTAGTAGCCGAACGGGTTGTCCAGATCCCTGATCAGGAGCAAGAGGAACACCAGCAGGTAGCCGATGACGCCAGTGAATATCAGAGACTCGTGGAACGGATCCATCTGAGCCAGCACGAGCCCCGCGCAAAGCAGACTCGTGATGATATAGGCCAGCATGTAGCCCGCCGAGACGAAGGACGTTTCTCGAATGGTCTCGATGCGTATCAGGGTGCGCCGAAGGTTGCTCTGCTCCGTCTTGAGCCGAGCTACGAATGTCGCTTGGGTCCACGGTTCCAGCATTGCGAAAGCGGTGGTCAGGCCGTTCACACGCTCGAGCAGGCCTTCGGTGTCCAGCTTCTTGTAGAACCACGCATGAATGTCGTTGCTCAACTGCGATAGGGCGATCAGGCATGGTCCGACGACGGCTTCGGGCTTGGACACCCTCATACCGACCACTTCCTGGGCCATGTTCTCCAGGCAGGCACCCAATTCGCCGGGAAGACGCTCGCTCTCCTTGTAGTCCGAGAGGACGCCGCTGAGCAGGAAGCCCATCAGAAACACGTTGGCGGCAATGACGCCGGTGAACAACGGGTTGATGGTGATGACTTCCCACCCCAGGTAATGGGCGATCGCCTTCACGCCTACGAGCAGAGCGACGACCGCGACTACTCGCAGCAGGAGACGGTGGTGGCTACGAATCCTCATGTCGCTCTTTCGTGTACTGGCGCCGAACGGGTTGGCTGGGCGGCCGCGGCAGAACTGGCGAGATATCTCGCAGATTGGCTAGAGGATAGCGACGGCGGCCAACTCCGCCACCGAACGCGCCTTTGAGGTCGTGGAGTGTCACTCGTTGCGACGAAGCCTGGGAATGGCGACCGCAGGTCTCACGTTCCCCGCCGCTGGAACGGCCACCAGGCCCACTCCCCGACGAACGCCGTGATCGCCGGGACCAGCAGGCTCCGGACGATGAACGTGTCGACCAGAACGCCCAGCCCGACCGTGATCCCGACCTGGAACAGCAGCTGGAGCGGCGACGTGATCAGCGCCCCGAACGTCCCGGCCAGGATCAGGCCGGCCGATGTGATGACCGTGCCGGTCCGGGCGGAGGCGGCGCGGATGCCCGGTCGCAGCGGCCGCGTGGCGCTTTCCTCGCGGACCCGCGACATCAGGAAGATGTTGTAGTCCGAGCCGAGTGCCACCAGCAGCACGAAGACCATCAGCGGGATGAAGTAGTTGAGCCCGGCCTGGCCGAACACGTGCTGCAGGATGAACGCCGAGAGGCTCAGGCTGGCGGAGTACGACAGCAGCACCGTCAGGACCAGGTATGCCGGCGCCGCCAGCGCCCGAAGCAGGAGCACGAGGACGAGCAGGATGCCCACGATCGTGATCGCCGCGACGCGGAGGAAGTCGGCCGAGATCGTCGACTGGACGTCGGTGAACTCGGCGGTGGGGCCGCCCACGTACGACGTCGCGCTCGGCCCGAAGCCGGCCGCCTGGCCGGCCATCAGCGTTCGCAGCGAGCGGACGGTGTCGAAGGCCTTCGTGTCGTAGGGGTTAGCGACGGTGGTCACGTACAGCCGCGCGACGTCGCCGGAGGCCGACTCGTACGCCGCCACCAGGTCCGGCGGGGCGTACAGGTCGTCGGCGCCGAACGCGGCGGCGAGCTGGCTCAACTCCCCGGGGAGACGGGCACGGGCATCGGCCGAGGCTTGTTTGGCCGCCAGCTGCTCGGCTGTCTGCGGCGTGCTCGTCGGCGCGAAGTAGAAGGCGGTCGGCTGGGCCTCGAACCAGGCCTGCATCTCGCGGAAAGCCCCGACCAGCGTCAGGAAGGCCCCGGCATCGCGAGTCGCCGCGATCTTCGGGATGGCGGCCTGTGCCGCCTTGTACGGATCGGTCGAAACGAGCGCCGGCACCGCCGCTCCCAGCTCGTCCAGGTACGCCTTCAGCTGGGCCAGCTCTGCGGCCACTTCGCTGTCGGATGCCGACGAGGCGGCGGACCCCACAGCAGCCGCCTGCAGCTGATCGGTGATCGTCCCGAGCTGGTTGGCGGCCAGGGCCTGCTTCCGACCGTCCATAAGACCCGTCTGGAGAGTGGCCAGGTCAGCCTTCGCTCCGGTGAGGACCGCGCCGGCAACCCTCGGATAGGCCTTGTCCAGCCCGCCCACGTACGACACCGTGGAGTTGATCCCCGCCAGAGAGGCGTCGCCGAGCTGGGCGTTGATGTCCGTGCTCGGTGGCTTCGAGAATCCCTCCGCCATCGCGGCCAGCTGGGTCGCGGGCGTCAGGACGTCGGAGATCTTGCCCTCGCCTTTGGGGTCGACGACGCTGCTGACCGATTGAACGTCCGGCAGGGCGACGATCCGCGCCTCTAGCTGCCCGATCCGGGCAAGGGCCTCGGGGGCGGTCAGATTCCCGCCCGGGACCTCGATCAGGACGTTGAGCGGCATCAGCTGGCCCTCGGCCAGGTGCTGGCTCAGCACCTGGAACCCGACGCGCGACTCGGCCCCGCTCGGCAGCTCCTCCAGGACGTTGAAGTTCTGCTTGAGCCCGGGCAGCGCCAGCAGGGGCGCGGCCAGAAGGGCCAGCACCAGCGCGGCCAGCAGCCCCGGGCGGGTCGTGATCCGCCGGGCCACCGCCGCCCAGAACCCCTTCTCGTCCGAGCCGGCGGTTCGCGTCTGCTCGTGGCGCGGCCAGAAGAGCCGGCGACCGAAGATCGCCAGCAGCGACGGGGTCAGGCTCAGGCCGGCCAGCAGGGTGATGAAGATCGTCAGGGCCAGGGCCGGGCCGGTCGTCTGGATCATGCCGAAGCTGGCGGCGACCATCGAGCTCAGGCCCACGATGACGGTCGCGGCCGAGGCTGCAATCACCGCGCCGATTCGACTCACGGTCACGCGGACCGCGTCGGCATAGCTACTCCTCCCCAGCTCCTCTCGGAAGCGGGAGACGAGGAAGATCGTGTAGTCGGTGCCGACGCCGAAGACGAGTACGACGATGAACGAATCGAGGACAGACGACAGCTTCCACCCGCCCTGGGCCAGGAATCCAAGCAGGCCGCGCGAGACCAGAAAAGCGCAGCCGATCGTGACCAGCGGAACCATGGCCGCCAGCGGCGCACGGTAGATCAGCAGCAGGACCGTGACGACGAGAAGGATCGTGACCAGCGTCGTCCGATCCGTGCCCTCCCGGATGGCGCCAAGGTAGTCGCGGCCGATCCCGGCCTGACCGCTGACCTGGGCCACGAGCCCGGCGGGCAGCGTGCCCGGCGCGGCGAGATGAGCGCGGATGGCATCGATGGCGGAGTTGGTCCGCGGCAGGAACGAAGGCGCGTCGATGTCCACGCGCGCCAGCTCCACCACGCCATCGGAGCTTCGGAACATCGGTGCCAGGCTTGGAGTGCCCTCGGCGGTGACGTACCGCAGGATCGCTTCCGGATGGCCGGTTCCCTCGAACCAGCCGCGCAGGCTTTCGATAGCGGTTCGGTCGGCGTCCGTGAGACCGCTCGGTCGGGAGAAGACGATAAGGGCTACCGACGGCGCCGAATCGTTCGGAAATGCGTCCTTGATGACGTTGCGAGCGGCCAGCGACTCCGCGTTCTTGGGCAGGAAGCTGGTCTCGTCGGCCGAGCCGACCGTCGACAGCGAGGGGCCCAGCACTCCGAACGCGATCGCGCCGACGACCCACGCGGCGACGAGGACGAAGCGGAGCTTGAGCACGAGCCGGCCGAGTCGATCGAACATCTGGTTCCTGCTGTCGGTTCCTGGCGCCCGACCGGGCGCGCGGCGGGGCGTTCGATGGGCGGGACGGCGAGTTGGATTGTAGGTCCGCCACGCAGAGCTCGCCGATTGGGGATTTCGCTTAGCCGCGGTCGGAGGATTCGGGCTGGGGGCCCTCGTCGGAGCGGCCGAGAATCTCGCGGCCGGGCCGGCGCGCACGCCCTGAGCGCCGCCACGCGACGAGGCCGACACGGATGGCCGTGTACCCGATGGTCGCGAGCGGGGCCATCAGCGGCACGGGAAATGCCATGGCGCCGGCGAGAAACGGGTCGATCGGGAGAGCGAACATCGCGTAGTAGTACTGCGTCGTCGGGAACAGAGCCGGGACGACCAGCCAGGCCGAGGCGCGCATGTCGAGCAGAGCCAGGACGGCGAGCGAGACGGCCGTGGCGAGGAACACGCCCGGATTGCCCCAGGCACTGAGACCGCCTCCGGATTCGGCATTGATGGTGCTCTGGACCGTCCCGGCCTGATTCAGGAAGGAGGTCCACAACCCCGGAAGCAGCAGCATCGACGCGCCGATGGCCGCCGCCCCCAACAGCAGCGCCCGCCACCGGCGTTCGCCCACGAGCGGCGGGATGGCGACGATCTTGATGACCGAGGCCAGGCCCCCGCCCCACGTTCCGCCGGCGACGAGGAGCGCCAGAAGAACGACGTGCGGGTTGGCGGCGATGACGCCGTAGAGCAGAGGCGGATACGCGACCCAGACGACCGGCAGACGAAGGGCCCGAACGACCGCGATCGCCGCTGCCAGGGACAGAGCCAGCCACAGCCACACGAACGCTTCCTCCGGCAGGAACGTAAGCGGGGCCAGCAGGATTGCCGTCGGGGGCAATCCCGCATAGGTGAAGACGCGTCCGTTCAGGAGCGCACCCGTGGCCCACGGGTTCTCGCCCGCCAGCCAGGCGGCCGAGCCGTGGTAGTAGATGCGGGCGTCCACGCCCACCGTCTGCCAGTTGAAGCCGACGGCGAAGGTGAGCAGCCACAGGAAGACGAACGCGCCGGGCAGGAAGAACCCGACCCAGCGGCGCCGGAGTCCAGGCTCCAGGGAGGCGCCGGGGAGAGGCGGACGCGGCGGTTCGGCCAGCGCCCTCCGGATCAGGCGGCCGATGCGACTTGCCATGGGGCCCGCGGACCCGACGGGCTCAGGCGCGGACTCCGCGCGGGAGTTCCCGCGGCGCGCCCGAACGAATCGGGGCAGGCTCACCTGCGTGCCGGCGCCGGGGCGGGCGCCTCGACCGACGCGGGCTCGGGCAGCGGTTCGGCCTCCGGCAGAGGCTCGAGGTCAGGTCGAGGGCGTGACCAGCGGACCGCGACGAACAGCGAAGCCGCGGCCAGCCAGAGCGCCACCGGGAGCAGCAGCGCGGCGTCGCCGATGAGATACGTCACCACCAGCGCCGAAGTGACACGGCGCCCGCGTGGCGTGCCGCGGCTGCGAGTCCAGGCCGCCAGCGCGACCGGGATCAGCGCCACCGGGTAGTGATACCAGGTCACGGGCAGCACCACGAGCGAGGCCACGACCGCCCAGCCGAAGCTCTCCAGCGGGTCTCGGACGAGCCTCGCGATCGCGACCGTGGCAACGACCGCGACCACGCCGAACGCGACTGCGAGTGGGCGAGCCAGGCTCGAGTTGCCGGCCAGGAGTGCAAGCTGGCTGGCCGGACCGATGTTGACCCGCGAGGCCAGATCAGCACCTCCGCCCACGCGCAGGTAGTCGAGGTACTCGCGCCAGGGGCCCGCGCCGCCAACCACGAGACTCACCGCCAGGATCGCGGCACCCGCCGCGATCGCCGCGCCGATTGCCATCGCGCCGGATCGCCAGACTCGGCGTGCCGGCGGACGGCGAGCGGCCAGCCAGACCAGGACGGTGGCCGGGTGAAGCTTCACGAAAGAGGCGATTGCCAGGGCCACGCCGCCGGCTGCCGACGTCGCGCGCGAGGGAATCGCGCGACCCGAGGCGAGCGTCAGCGCGACCGCCCCAAAGAGGAGTGGGAACCAGGCATCCACGTTGCCGAACAGGAGCGCGATCGCGAAGGGGAAGAAGAACGGCGCGGCAGCGAGGGTGAGCAGCGCGGCGTCCAGAGAGAGGGCAGCGGGCGCCGAGGTCGGCCGGCCGATCGGCGAGCGCGCTAGGAGCGCAGCCATCACGACCAGCCCGGCCGCGGCCCCCAGGCACCAGCCCGTCAGGACGAGCCACGTCGGCAACCCCGAGACCGGCGCGAGAATCTGCGCCACGACCGGCGGGTACGAGTAGAAGAGATCGCGAGCCTGGAGCCCGTTCGCCACTGCGTTGGGGTCGTAGGGCGACCCGCCCGCGGCCACGCGCTTGCCGGCGTCCAGCAGGAGCTGGAGATCGAAGCCGGCCTCGGGCGGGTTCTTCGAGAGCATCGCCCGCCCCAGGACCGCCAGGTTGGCCCAGCCCATGACGGCCACGACCAGGCAGGCAACCCGGGCAAAGAGGCGACGGGCCGGGTCGGCGCCAAAGACGCCGACGCCGGGCTGGACGGTGCCGGCCCCGCTCAACGGCCCGCCCGCTCGCCTTTGCGCGCTCGGCCGCGGCCCCGCATCCATCGCACGAGCCACCAGCCGGAGACGACGACTGGCACGATCCAGAACCAGCCGCCCGGATCGTCCGGCCCCGCGGCGATGCCGGTGGCCCGCACCCGCACCAGCGGCAAGCCCTCGCACTTGCCCGAGATCTCTTCGGGCGTCATCTTCCAGGCGTTGCCCATGACCATGGCTCCGGCGACCACGCCCATGCTCCGGACCAATGGCGGCAGGACGCGCAGACGCTCGGCTTCGCCGGTGACCTCTTCGGCGATTCCGGAGAAGGATCGGCTGGGCAGGATGACCTCGACCTTGGGGTCGGCCAGGATGTTCTGGTACCAGTGGGTCTTCGGCCCGAAGCCGGCGATGCAGTACACGGCGTCGCCGACGACCGTGTAGCCGAGCGGCGCGTCGCGCATCTCGCCGCTCTTTCGGCCGCGCGTCCGCAGGATCATCAGGTAGCCGGTGAGAGGGTTGGACATGTACCTTCCGAGGCCAGCCTTGAGCGCCGGGACGCTGACGTACTTGTTCATGGCATTGAAGCCGTCGTGCATGGCGGGCAGATACCGCGCCATCCACTCCGGGTAGGCAGCCAGGCCTTCGCCCCACGCGGCCGGAGCGCCGGCCGGCGTGCCGGCGGAGGTGGCGGCGGAAGTGGCGGCAGCCTTCACAGTTGCCTCGGGCTTCGCGGCCGCTCGACCGTTGGCCGGCGCCTCTTTCTCCGTGGCCATGCCCCTGCCCCTTTCGTTTCTCGCGACGGACGCTCGACTAGCGTAGGCCACCGCCGCCTCGCCGACCACCCCCGCCCGGACTCGACTACGATTTCCCGGCGCGCTGCAGCCCCGGAAGGAAGAGATGAAGCAAGTCGACCGCCCCGCCCCCGCCAGCCCGATCAGCCCCGAACGTCTGGACGAGCTCGTCCGAGGGCTCAGCATCGAGGAGAAGGCCGGACTGACGGCCGGGATCGACGCCTGGCACGCGTGCGGCGCGCCCTCGATCGGCCTCGGGGCGATGCTGACGCTGGACGGCCCCAACGGCGTCCGCGGCATGAGCTTCCCGGTCGGCTCGACCGCCACATGCATCCCGTGCGGCACCGCCCTGGGCGCGACCTGGGACGTGGCGCTGGTGCGCGAGGCCGCCGCCAGGATCGGGCTGGAGGCGAAGCGAGCCGGCGTCCACTACATGCTCGGGCCGGTGGTCAATCTCGTTCGCTCGCCCCTCGGAGGCCGCGACTTCGAGGCCTACTCCGAGGACCCCGTGTTGTCCGCGATGCTCGGCGTCGCCTACGTCGAGGGAATGCAGTCGGCCGGCGTGGCTGCCACACCGAAGCATTACGTCGCCAACGAGTCCGAGACGCACCGGACCTCGGTCGACTGTCGCGTGGACGAGCGGACTCTGCGCGAGGTCTACCTGGTCCCGTTCGAGGCAGTCGCGAGGGCCGGGGCATGGTCGATCATGGCGGCCTACAACCGCGTGAACGGCACCCACTGCTCCGGCCACGTCCAGCTTGTCGGCGAGATCCTGAAGGGCGAATGGGCCTGGGACGGCGTGCTGATGTCCGACTGGGAAGCCACGCACGACACCGTCTCCGCGGCGGTGGCCGGGCTGGACCTGGAGATGCCCGGGCCTCCTCGCTGGTTCGGTCCGCGCCTCGCCGAAGCCGTTCGACGGGGCGACGTGAGCCAGGCGGTCCTGGACGACAAGGCTCGGCGGCTGCTGCTGCTCGCGGCCCGGGTCGGCGCGCTGTCCCCAGACCGGCTCGCAGACGTGGCCATCGGTGCCGCCCGGCCCGCCGGGTCGGCCGTCGGGGGGCAGCCCGACCCCGCGAAGCCCTGGCAGCTGTCGGATGCCGACGCATCCGCCCTGGTTCGCCGGGCCGCCGCCGAGTCGTTCGTCCTCCTGGCCAACGACGGGACGCTCCCGCTCGCGCCGGCCGGCATCCGAAAGCTCGCGGTCATCGGGCCCAACGCGGCCAGTCCGTGCGCGCAGGGCGGTGGGGCCGCCCACATTCCCGCCCCGCCCACCGTGACCCCGCTCGATGGGCTCCGGGCGGCGCTCCCCGGAGTGGAAGTCGTCCACGAGGCAGGCTGCCGGATCGATCGCTTCCTGCCGCCGCTCACCGCCATGGACGTGCGCGACCTCCACGGCCGGCCGGGGCTGACCATCGAGTACTGGCGCGGCCAGGAGCCAGGCGGCCAGCCTTACGCCGGCTGGCACGTCGATTCGAGCGATATGCACTTCTTCGCCGATCTTCCCCAGGGATTGGTGCAGGACGACTTCTCCGTCCGCCTGTCCGGCTGGGTGACCCCGGCCGAGAGCGGCCCGCACGAGATCGCCCTGCGCGGCTTCGGCGGTCGGCGTCTCAAAGTCGACGGCGTCACGGCCGCCGACCTGTGGGATGCGCCGCCCGCCGCCGACGTTCCGACGGCCCTGTTCGAAGGCCGCGAGGACGGGGCCACATTCGAGCTCCAGGCCGGCAAGCCGGTCCTGATCGAGGCCGAGCTGCATTCGTCCATGATGGCCGCGTGCCTGCTGGCCATCGGCTGCCGCTCGCCTCAGGAGGGCGACCGGATCGAGCAGGCCGTCGCCGCCGCGGCTGCGGCCGACGCGGCTATCGTGGTCGTCGGCAACGACGAGGCCTGGGAATCCGAGGGCCGCGACCGCGGGACCGTCACTCTCCCCGGCCGCCAGGACGAGCTCGTCGAGCGCGTGGCCGCGGCCAATCCGCGGACCGTCGTCGTCGTCAATGCCGGCTGCCCGATGGACCTGCCCTGGTCCGATCGCGTGGCCGCCGTCCTGTACGCGTGGCTGCCGGGACAGGAGTTCGGCAACGCCCTCGCCGACGTCCTGCTCGGCAGGTCGGAGCCGGGCGGCCGACTGCCCTTCACGATCGCGGCTCGCGAGGCGGACTACCCCGCGCTCAGCACTACGCCGGGCGAGCAGGAGCAACTGGTCTACGCCGAGGGAATCAACCTCGGCTACCGCCACTTCGACGCCGCGGGCGTGGAGCCGCGGTTCTGCTTCGGGCACGGCCTGGGCTACGCCCGCATCGAGTTCGAAACGCTCGAAGTCGCCGCGGACGGCCTGCCCGAGGGCGACTCGGCCCAGCTGCGGGTTCGACTGCGCAACGCAGGCACTCGCGCCGGCAAGGAAGTCGTCCAGGTCTACGTCGCCGACCTGGAGTCGTCCGTCCCGCGCCCACCGCGCGAGCTGAAAGGCTTCACGGCCGTTCACCTGGAGCCTGGCGAAATCATCGACGTCTCACTCGCCCTCGAGGATCGCGACCTGGCCTACTGGGACGTCGAGGCCGCCGGCTGGCGCATCGAGCCCGGCCGTTTCGAGATCCTTGTCGGCGCCTCTTCTCGCGACATCCGCCTGCGCGCCTCGCTCGAGCTGAGCTAGGGACCGAACCGGGCAGGCAGCTCCCGGGCGGCCTGCGCCGCGCCCCGGCCGCCCCGTATGACCGGCCGCCCCGGACGACCGGCGGCCACCCCCCGCGGTCGACCGGCCCGGAATTCCCCATTACGCATGGGGAGAGTGCTATGCGCGGCTGGCAAGTCCGGTGAGTCGACCGCGCCTGTTGGCGATGTAGATTCGGCTCGTATAGCCGTGGCTCTGTTAGCCGCAGACGGCTAATCGCTACCACCGACGACGCACGAATGGCTCGGCCAGGCTGGTCGGCTCCATTTACTACTCCCCCCATGCGTGTTGGGGAATCATCCCAGGGGGCAAGGGGTCCCGACCGTGCCGCACCACGCCCGCCTCGACCGGCGGTCGCTTGCGAGCATCTGGTAACCTCGATGGCCCCCGTCCGCTGTGAGGCGGGGCAATCGAACGCGAGTGGAACCATGGCCGAGAAACCGCGCACCATCGTCGAGAAGATCTGGGACGACCACGTCGTGGCGTCCGACCCCGGCGCGCCGGCAATCCTCGCGATCGACCTACACCTCGTTCACGAGGTCACGAGCCCGCAGGCGTTCACCGGCCTGCGCGAGCGCGGCCTGAAGGTCCGCAAGCCGGGCCAGACCGTCGCGACGGCCGACCATTCGATCCCCACCCTCGACCCGTCGCTGCCGATCGCCGACGAGCTGGCCGCCAAGCAGCTCCGCCAGATCGAGGACAACTGCCGCGAGTTCGGGATCCCATTCCACGGCAAGGGCTCGCCGACGCGTGGCATCGTCCACGTCATCGGACCGGAGCTGGGGCTGACGCAGCCGGGCATGACCATCGTCTGCGGCGACTCCCACACCGCCACGCACGGTGCCTTCGGGGCGCTGGCGTTCGGCATCGGGACGAGCGAGATCGAGATGGTCCTGGCCACGCAGACGCTGCTGCAGCGCAAGCCGAAGTCGTTCCGGGTCCAGATCGACGGGCGGCTCGGGCCGGGCGTCGGGGCCAAGGACATCATCCTCGCCCTGATCGCCCGGATCGGCATCGGCGGCGGGACCGGCCACGTCTTCGAGTACACCGGCGACGCCGTCCGCGCCCTGTCGATGGAAGAGCGGATGACGGTCTGCAACATGTCGATCGAAGGCGGCGCCCGGGCCGGTCTCATCGCCCCGGACGAGACCACGTTCGCTTACCTGAAGAGCCGCAAGTTCGCTCCGCAAGGAGCGGCCTGGGACGAGGCCGTAGCCCGCTGGCGCAAGCTGCCGAGCGACGAAGGCGCGACCTACGACCGAACGATCGTCATCGACGGCGACAGGCTCGAGCCGATGGTCACGTACGGCACGAACCCCGGCATGGGCGTGCCGATCAGCGGCCGAATCCCCTCGCCTGCCGATGTCGAGCCGGGTGCCCGAGAAGACCTCGAGCGCGCGCTCGCCTACATGGGCCTCGCCCCCGGAGCTTCGATTGCCGGCCAGAAGCTCGATGTCGTCTTCATCGGCTCGTGCACCAACGGCCGAATCGAGGACATGCGCGCCGCGGCTTCGGTCCTGCGCGGCCGGCGCGTAGCGTCCGGCCTCCGCGTCCTGGTCGTCCCCGGATCGCAGCAGGTCAAGAAGCAGGCCGAGAGCGAGGGCCTTCACGAGGTCTTCCGCTCGGCCGGCGCCGAGTGGCGCGAGTCGGGCTGCTCGATGTGCATCGCCATGAACGGCGACCAGCTCGAGCCCGGCCAGTACGGCATCAGCACCTCGAACCGCAACTTCCAGGGGCGTCAGGGCAAGGGCGGGCGGACGTTCCTCGCATCGCCGCTCACCGCCGCCGCCAGTGCCGTGACCGGCGTGATCACCGATCCGCGGACGCTCGCCGGCGCCGCGCAGCCCGTGGTCGTCTCGAAGCCCTCGGCCGTGGAGGTCCACTGACATGCCCGAACCGTTCGGCGGGACCACCAGCCGCGTGATCTCGATCCCGCGCGCCAACATCGACACTGACCAGATCTGCCCGGCCCGCTTCCTCAAGATCACCGACAAGGCGGGCCTGGCCGACGCCCTCTTCTTCGACTGGCGCTTCACGCCCGACGGGAAGCGCCGCGAGCCGGTCTCGTTCATCGACGAGCCTCACAACGCCGGCCGCCAGTTCCTCCTGGTGGGCGACAATTTCGGCGCCGGATCCTCGCGCGAGCACGCCCCCTGGGCGCTGCGGGCGTGGGGCATCCGGGCCATCTTCTCGACGAGCTTCGCTGACATATTCCGCGGCAACGCGCTGAAGAACGCGCTGCTCCCGATCGTCGTCTCCGCGGACAGACTCGCGGCGCTCCGGGCGCTCGTGGTCGCCAACCCGGACGGCGAGTGGACGGTGGATCTCGAGGCGCAGAAAGTGGCGCTGCCGGGCGGCGAAACCTTCGCCTTCGAGATCGACCCGTTCGCCCGGACGATGATCCTGGCCGGCACCGACGAGATCGGCTACGTCCGCTCGAAGCTCCCCGCGATCGAGGCCTGGGAGGCCGCTCACCCCGCCCGGGTCGACACCCGCGAGGCCGCCCTCAGCCGCTGACGCGGTAGCCGCCCACTCCGATCAGCACAGGCCCGCTGGTTCTCCGGCGGGTCTTCTCCGTGCCAGTGCCCCTGACACGCGAGGCCTACACTCTGAGCGCGGTAGACTCGCTGAATCGAGCGGCATCGAAAAGGGGTCAATGGACGAGCTGAGCTGGACCGGCCTGGTGACCCTGGAGTCGAGGATCGATCGAGCCATCGTCGGCGCGCTGCGCGTCCAGGACCTCTCCGGGTTCGAGATCTGGCGATGGCTGGGGTCGGAAGTGGGAACGGCCGGCCTCTTCACGGAGCCCAACCTCTACCCCACTCTGTATCGGCTCGAAGCCGAGGGCCTCCTCCAGAGCGACTGGCACGAGGGCGAGCAGACCAGGCGCAAGTACCGCCTGACTGCCCGCGCGCTGGAGCTCGCCGAAGAACGCAACTGGCCGGCGCTCGCGTTCCGGGGGGACCCCACCGCGGCCGGAGCGGCGGATCGGGCCGGCCGCCGACCGGCCAGCCCCGACCCCGAAGCCGGCGCCTGGGTCATGCCGCCCCGGAAGGTGACGGCGACCACGCAGCTGCCGGCGCCGAGCGCCGACCGGGACTGGAACCGCCCGCCGACCACAGCCGAGCCGATGGCTGGCGAAGGGGAAGCCGACCGGCCCGCGTGGGCCGTTCTTGGGGCGTTCGCGGACGACCTGGGCGCTCGCCTGGACCTGCCGCGAACGGAACGGAACCGGGTCCGACAGGAGATCGCGGACCACCTGCACGATTCCGCTCGTGCCCTGGAGCACGATGGCTACGACTCGGAGACGGCGGCCACCGAGGCGACGAATCGGCTGGGGAAGACGCCCGACCTGGCCCTCCTCGTCGAGCTGGCGCAGCAGTCGCCGGAACGGCTGAAGCGCGGCGTCCGCCGCGGCGCGATAGAGCTCTTGGCCGAAATGGCGCTGTGGCTCGCCCTGTCGACGGCCGCACTCGTCCTTGCGCCGGGCGTGACCGACATTGTCACCGGGCTCAGCCGCCTGGCAGGCGTCCATGTCGTCGTGCTGCGCTCCGCCGAATGGGCCACCAATCAAGTGGCCGCGATGCTGGTTGTCGGGGCCTTCGCCGCGGGCCGAATGAGCCTGGGCCGGCTGACCCGGATCAGTCGCCACAGCGACGCCTCGCTCCGCAGGCCGTGGGCGTTCGGGGGAGCCGCGGCCCTGCTCGTCGTGGCCCTCCTCTTGCCGGGCTACCAGGACGCGCTGACCGTCGCGACACTCCTGGCCGTGCCCGTCGCCTTCGTTGCCGGAACGTACAGGCCCCAGCACGTCAACGAGGGCGCCTACAGCGTGAGGGGTGTCGCCGCAACCGTTCTCCTGGTGGCGGCGGTCACGCTCCTGCCGTGCGGTCGGATGTTCGTCTACGACCCGAATGCAACGCCGGGCACGCCACTCGCCGAAGGCGCGGCCCCGGTTGAGTTGACCATCTATGAGTTCCCCGTTGGCACCTTCAGCTACTCGACTGGGGCCGGGACCGTTGACGTGGAAGTGTGGCCGGCATCGACGGAGGGCCCCTTCATCGTCGTCGACCGATCCGCCACCGGACCGACGCTCGCCGCCGCGCATGTGGTCGATTTCTCGAAGCTACCTCCCTTTCGGCAGTGGTGGATCGTCGCCGTGTTGACTGCACCGGACGGGCAGCGGACCGCGCTGGGCGTGGTCATCCAGACGGGCGCCTCGCCCAGGCCCAGCAGCGCCCTGGGCTGGCTGATCTCGAAGCTGTAGCGGGCCGCCCCCGGGCCCGGTTCGGCCGTCCCATCTTCGGCATCGCCGAGGCCCTAAACTTGGCCCCGACCGAATCGAACCCCGCCCAGCCCCGCGGAGACCACCATGCCTGACGTGCCGAATCCCCTGCCCTACGACCTGCCGAGCAACCCGGACAAGCGCCACAGCGCGGCCCTGACCGACGGCCCCGACCGCGCCGCCGCACGCGGCATGCTCAAGGCCATCGGCTTCGACGACAAGGACCTGGCCCGTCCGCTCATCGGCGTGGCCACGACCTGGATCGAGACGATGCCGTGCAACTACAACCAGCGCCGGCTGGCCGAGCACGTCAAGGCGGGGATTCGCGCGGCGGGCGGGACGCCGATGGAGTTCAGCACCATCTCCATCTCAGACGGGACCTCCATGGGCACCGAGGGCATGAAGGCCTCGCTCATCAGCCGTGAGGTCATCGCCGACTCGATCGAGCTGTGCGTCCGCGGCCACATGCTGGACGGCGTCGTCTGCCTGGTGGGCTGCGACAAGACGATCCCGGGCGCCGCGATGGCTCTCGGCCGCCTCGACCGGCCGGGCCTGATCCTCTACAACGGCACGATCTACCCGGGCGTGTACAAGGGCAAGCGCGACGCCACGATCGTCACGATCTTCGAGGCGGTGGGGGCATACCGAGCCGGCAAGATGTCGGCCGAGGAGCTGTACGAGATCGAGTCGGTCAGCTGCCCCGGGGCCGGGGCGTGCGGCGGGCAGTACACGGCCAACACGATGTCGATGGTCATGGAGATCCTGGGCCTCTCGCCTGCAGGCCTGAACGGCATCCCGGCCGAGCACCCCGACAAGGACAAGGCCGCCCACCGCTGCGGCGAGATCGTCATGGACCTGATCCGGCGCGACGTGCGGCCCAAGGCGTTCGTCACCCGCGAGTCGATCGAGAACGCGATCGCCTGCGTGGCCGCGACCGGCGGATCCACGAACGCGGTCCTGCATCTGATCGCCATCGCCCACGAGTACGACCTGGCACCGCTCGATATCGACATCTTCGGCAAGATCGCCGACCGGACGCCGAACATCGGCGACCTGGTCCCGGGCGGGCGCTTCGCCGCGGCCGACCTGTTCGAAGCCGGCGGGCTTGGCCTGGTCACGCGCGAGCTGCTCAAGAAGGGCCTGATCGACGGCTCCACGCCCAACGTCGACGGCGGCACGATCGCCTCCGCCGCAGCGGCCACGGTCGAGACAGCCGGCCAGAAGGTCATCGTGCCGATCGAGACGCCGCTCAGTGCGACCGGCGGCCTGACGATCCTCCACGGCACCCTGGCCCCGGACGGCTGCGTCATCAAGCTGGCCGGCCATGAGCGCCGCTTCCACAAGGGCCCAGCCCGCGTCTTCGAGAACGAGAACGCCTGCTACGACGCCGTCCGCAAGCAGAAGATCAACAAGGGCGACGTGATCGTGATCCGCTACGAGGGTCCGGTCGGCGGCCCGGGCATGCAGGAGATGCTGTCGGTCACGGCGGCGCTCGTCGGCGAGGGGATGGGCGAGCACGTCGCCCTGCTCACCGACGGCCGCTTCTCCGGCGGCACCCACGGGTTGATGATCGGCCACGTGGCGCCGGAGGCGGCGCTGGGCGGCCCGATCGCGCTCGTTCAGGAGGGCGACGAGATCGTCATCGACGTCGACCGCCACGCCCTGGACCTCAACGTTCCGGCGGCCGTGTTGGAGGAGCGGCGCGCCCGCTGGACCCCGCCTGCACCGCGCTACAAGACCGGCGTCATGGCCAAGTACGCGGCCATGGTCTCGTCCGCCTCGCTCGGCGCAGTCACGACGGGCGAACGCATGACGGAGCGCCTGGAGCGGAGGTAGCGGTGGCTGGGGTCGGGGTTGTCGGGGTCGCGGTGTCCGAAGTCGAACTGTCGGAGCTCGTCGAGCTGCTTCGGTCGCTGATTCGGATCAAGTCCGTCAACCCGCCCGGCGACGAGATCCTGGTCGCGCAGTACCTCGAGCAGGTCCTCGCCGATGAGGGCCTCCGGCCAACGGTCGTGGAGCCGTTCCCCGGCCGCGGCTCGATCGTCGCGCGCGTCCGAGGCGACGGCAGCGGCGGCGACCCGCTGCTGCTTCTCTCCCACCTCGACGTCGTGCCCGCGGAGCCGGCCGGCTGGAGCCACGACCCGTTCGGCGGCGACCTGGCCGAAGGCTACGTCTGGGGTCGCGGCGCCGTGGACATGAAGAGCATGGTGGCGATGGAAGTGCAGGTCATGCGCCGCCTCGCTCGTGCAGCCCGCGCGGCCGGCCGCGACCCGGCCTCGGACCCGATCCCGGGCCTGCGCCGTGACGTCATCTTCTGTTCCACGGCCGACGAAGAGGCCGGCGGCTGGCGCGGTGCCGGCTGGCTGGTCGACGAGCACCCCGACTGGCTGCGTGCGGCCGGCGCCCTGAACGAGGCCGGCGGCCAGACCACAACCTACGGAGACGTCCGCTTCTATCCGATCCAGGTGGCGGAGAAGGGCTTCGTCGTCTACAAGCTCCACGTTAAGGGTCGCTGGGGCCACGGCTCCGTCCCGACCCCGGACAACGCCGCAATCCTGGCCGCCCAGATCGTGACCCGGCTCGCGGAGCCCGGGCCGGCGCGTCTCACCGAGGCCATGGGGGTCTCGCTGGGACGGGCGATCCCGCACCTAGCGGGCCGAGCGGCGGGCGCGATGAAGGCCCTCATGACGGGCCTCGCCGGGGGGTCGGGCGCGACCGAACGGACCGCCCCGGCGCCCGGAGCGATCGAGGCCACTGTGCGCGAACTGTGCGACCCGGTCCTGGCTCGGACCGTGTCGGCCATGCTCCACGACACCGTTTCCGTCGGCATAATCGCGGCCGGCGTGAAGTACAACGTCATCCCGGGCACGGCCTACATCGAGATCGACTGCCGGACGCTGCCCGGCACCGATGAGCCGGCCATGCGCCAAGAGCTGCGACGCCGCATCGGCGAGGAGCTGTGGGCACGGCTCGAGGTCGAGTGCGAGCAGGTTGGGGCGTCCGTCTCGGCGCCGCTCGACGGGCCGCTCTACCCGCTCCTCGAGCAGGTCCTGCGCGACCACGACGGCGGCGCCGTGCCGCTGTCGTTCCTCGCCCCGTTCGCCACGGATGCCAAGCACCTGGCCCGCATCGGCGTCCCGACGTATGGCTTCTCGCCGCTCAAGACGGGCCGCGACGACGGCCTCCTGCAGCTCATGCATGCCGACGACGAGCGGGTCAGCGTGGCGGCCTTGGGCTTCGGCCTGCCGGTGCTCTGGGACTCGGTGACCCGCTTCTGCACCTGAATCCGTCGTCGGTCTGAACCGCACCAGCCTAAGATAGCCGGGCGCCTCGCGCCTGCCGTAGAGCGGCGAGTGCGGCGCCGCACGCGGCCGGACTCGTTCCCTCGATGATTGGCAAGCGGACCCGCCCCAGTGACGCGGGGTCTGTCCGCCGGCACGCGCAGTGGAGGGCCACCAGGCAGGTTCGCCGATAGGGGCCCTGAGGGCTGGGACGGCGCGCAACTCGCACGATGGTGGACGCCAGCGCGCACGGGCCGCCGAACGCAGGCAGCAACCGTAGCCGCGCACCTGGCGCATGTGGCGCCGGCCGCCACGCTCGGCCGCCGGCGACACATCGGACGCCGCAGTCGAAGTGGTCGAGAGCGCAGGCAGGTCTTGTTGACCGCCAGGCAACTTGCCAGCGTTCGCGACGGTTGCCTGCCGATACAGGCCGTCTCACCCTCGGCACGTCAGCGACAGGGGCTGACGAGGGGCAAGCGCGGGCCCGACTACTGAACGGGGGCGCTTGCGCCGCCCGCGAGGTCAATGAGCGCCTCGTGTGCCGCGTCCAGTCGTCCAAGGAGTGCTCGGGCCACGGCAAAGTAGACCGACGCCGCGAACTCGCAATCCTGTTCGAACAGGGACCGTATCGCGGAGGCATCAACGACCAGCGCGTCAACATCACCGACTGCGGTCGCGGTTGTCGTCGCCTGGTGCGGCGGCACGAGGGCGGAGAGCCCGAAGACCTCGCCGACCTCTACCGTCTCGAGTGTGACCTGGCCTCGCCCTGAGACGCCGAGTTGAAGCGCAATCCGACCGGAGGCAACGACACCGAACCAGCCCACGCGGTCGCCCTCGCGCATGATCTCGGTGCCCCCCGGGAACGAAGCGGGGGTGGCCATCGCCAGGACCTTGCTGCGGGCCTCCCGAGGCATCATGGCGAGCCAGCCCCTGAGAACGGCCTCGTCCGACTTCGTAGCAGCCACTAAGACTTCCTCCTCGATGCGGACAGTGTAAGGATTGCGACTGGCTCACGCCACCCTCGCGAGCCTAGTTGGCGCCGTAACGTTTCCTGTGGACTTTGCCCGGAGGCAAGCGGGCGCACAACCTCTGTTCCAGCACAACGAGGATGACGCGCTGTCCCACCACCTCCGGGGACGTGATCCCGGCAGCTTTCTGTCTGCGGCAGCCGCACCGGCACCACGAAACGACTTCACCTACCCGACCCGATGGAATCGTAGCGTCATTCCTTGGCCCCTCCTCCGGCCGACGCCGGCGATGCCCGAAATCGGGGGCGACTTGGCCCCCAATGGGGCGGGTCATCCGGCCCTAGCCGCGGTCAAGACGGCTGGGGAGAATGCCGGGGAGGCAACGATCGTGGCGCCGCTACTCGCGGCTGGTCAAGTCGGTTTCGGAACCGTTGCCGCCGAGCCCGACCCGGAGCGCTCCGGACAGAGCGAAGTGGCGTGCCCACCATATCCGCAACACCCGGGCCCAATCCTGGACGGCAGGGGGCTCAGCGGTTCCGCCGTCATCGGACGCTCGCGCGAGGCAGGCGTGGACGTCCCCTGGCGGCGCGCGACTGGCGCCAGGTCCATCCGGGTGAACGCCGGTAGTCAAAGGGGCGATTGGATGGTCGTAGCTCCGGTCTCATCGCTCAAGGCAGCGGACGCAGGCAACCGGTTCCTCGCCGAGGTGAGCGCCAGCTCAGCAGGCATCCCCCGCCTGAAGACGTTACCCTGCCGCGGCTGCAGGGAGTCCTGTCCATCGGCGCCGGAAGATGGAGCACTCGTCTTATGGAGATGACCGTGGCCGCAGTTCCAACTACCGATCGCTCCTTCTACGATGAGGTCCTCGAGGCCACGGCGCAGGGCGACAGACTGAAGCTCTGTCTCCAGTGCGGCATGTGCAGTGGCATATGCCCCCATGGCTTTGCGATGGACTACCCACCTCGGTCACTCATCGCTGCGCTGCGCGCGGATGACTTCGAGCCGGTCTTCGAAAGCGAAATGATCTGGCTGTGCGTGTCGTGTTTTGCCTGCACCGCCGTCTGCCCCGCCCAGATCCCTCTTACCAACGGGCTCATGGCCAGGCTGAAGACCGAGATGCTGCTCAAGGGCAAGGTCCCGTCCGAGCTGCGGACCGCGCTGGAGAACACGCGCCGCTATGGCAACACTCTGGGCGAATCGCCTCGCAGGCGTGCCGCGTGGGCGAGCGACCTCCCCACGCCGGTGCCGATCATGGCTCAGGTCAAGGAACCGATCGACGTGTTGTGGTTCGTCGGCGACTACGCCTCCTATCACCCGCGGGTCCAGGCGGTCAGCAAGGCGATGGCCAGGATCTTCGGGGCGCTGGAGATCAGCTTCGGCATCCTCGGGCCGGACGAGAATAGCGACGGCGACGTTCAGTGCCTGGCCGGCGAGCGGGGCCTGTTCGAGCTCCTGGCCCAGAAGAACGGCCGGGCCTTCAGCAAGTATCAGTTCAACGAAGTCGTGACCACGGATCCCCACGCCTACAACGTCTTCAAGAACGAGTATCCGGGGGCGGGCTTCACTGTCCCGGTCAAGCACTACACCCAGTTCCTGGCCGAACGTCTGGAGCAGCTCAAGCCACTCCTGCAGCACGAGCAGAAGTTCCGGGTCACTTACCACGACCCTTGCTCGATCGGCCGGGCCAACAACAACAACATCTACGAAGAGCCGCGCCAGTTGCTCAGGGCGATCCCCGGCCTGGAGCTGATCGAGATGCCCCACAACCGCGCCAACACCATCTGCTGCGGTGGCGGCGGGGGTGGCAACTGGCTGGACGGGTTCGTGTGGGAGCGGGCGCACACCCGCACGTCCGAGTGGCGCGTGAAGGAGGCGTTGGATGCTGGCGCCCAGATTCTGGCGGTGGCCTGCCCCTACGAAACGCCGCGCTTTGAAGACGCCGTCAAGAGCACGGGACACGAGGGAGGACTGATCGTCAGAGACATCGCCGAGTTGCTGGCCGACGCAATTGCTGACCAGGGGAGGGACGAATGAACATCGTCGTTCCAATCAAGTTCGTGCCCGATCTCGTCGAGGAACTGGAGATCGACGCGAGTGGGGTGGCGCTGGATCGCACTTACATGCGCCTGATCCCTAGCGAGCAAGATGACCACGCGCTGGAACAGGCCCTGCTGCTCAAAGAGCGCTACGGCGGCAAGGTCACCGTGGTCACGCTGGACACGGGCGATGTAGACGAGGCCCTGTTCACAGCCATAGCCAAGGGAGCAGACCGCGTCGTCAAGGTCCTGGGGGAAGGCTTTGCGGAAGGGGTCAACAACCACGCTGCCTCGTCCGTGCTCCAGGCGGCGCTGAAAGACATCGCCTACGACTTGATCCTCACCGGCACGCAAGCGGTAGACGACCTGGACGGTTCGACGGGGCCGCTCCTGGCAGCCCGGCTGGGCCTGCCCTTTGTCGGCTATGTCACCGGAGTCAAGCAGGCAGACGGCGGGGTCGTGGCGCGCAAGGAGTACCCGGGCGGGTTGGTAGCCGAGATGGAGGTCGCACTGCCGGCCGTCCTGGGCATCCAGGCCGCCGAGAACCCGCCGCGTTACGTGGTCACCAGTCTGGTGACGGAGGCCATGAAGACGGCCAAGATCGAAGAGGTGGAGGCCGTGGAGGCCGACAGCAGTGGCGCGGCCCAGGTGACGCGCATGTACCTGCCGGAACCCAGCGAGCGCGCCGAGATGATCGAAGGCAATGTGGATCACGTGGCCGATGCGCTGGTCGCTCTGCTCCGTGAACGTGGGCTGCTGGCGTAGGAGAAGAACCATGAGCAAGGACGTCTGGGTTGTCGTCGAAACCCTGCGCGGCGAAGTACTGGAGATCACCTACACCATGCTGGCAGCCGGGCGCGGGTTGGCCGACGGGCTGGGCGGCAAGCTGACGGCCGTGCTGCTGGGCCACGACGCCGAGATCCTGGCCAGCACGCTGGGTGCGGCCGACAGCGTCACTTACGTGGACCATGCGGCTCTGGCCGACTTCACGCCGGATGCCTATCTGCGGACGATTGCCGGGCTCGTCAAAGGGGCCGCCCCGCGCGTCGTGCTCCTGGGGTATTCCTCCATGGGCATGGACTTGGCGTGTGGTATTGGCATCGAATTGGACACTCCGGTGATCGCCTCCTGCCAGACGCTCGATGTCGAAGCTGGCAAGCCTCGCTACGTCTCCCTGACCTGCGGCGGCAAGGTGCTGGCCGAGGGCGAGCTGCCCGAGCCGGCCTGTCTGGTCACGATGGTGCCAGGCGGATACAAGCCCCAGAGCGGCAAGAAGGAAGGCGCGCCCAAGGTCACCCGGGTCGCACCCCCTACGGCGCTGGATGACCTCAAAGTCAAGCTCAAGGGCTACATCGAGCCCGAAGCCGGCGACGTGGACATCACCAAGGAGTCCATCCTCGCATCGGTCGGGCGCGGCATTCAGCAGCGGGACAACCTCAAGCTGGCTGAGGAACTGGCGGCCACGCTTGGTGGCGCCGTGTCGGCCTCACGCCCGGTCGTGGACCAGGGCTGGCTGCCGACCTCGCGCCTGGTTGGCAAGTCCGGCAAGTCCGTGAAGCCCAGGCTGTACCTGGCGCTCGGTATCAGCGGCGCGCCCGAGCACGCCGAGGGCATGCGCGATGCGGAATGCATCGTCGCCATCAACACCGATGAGAAGGCGCCCATCTTTGACTTCGCCCAGTACGGCGCGACTGTCGACGTGCTCAAGCTGTTGCCGGTGCTCACCGAGAAGATCAAGCAGGCGAAGGGTAGCTAGGTCATGCCGATCGAGCCCGTGTTGGTCCTGGTCGCCTTCCTGGCGGCACTGAGCCTGTTCTGCTACCGGGTTTACCGGCGGTTCGAGCACATGCGCCTGGGGCAGCCGGCCGGGCCCTTCGGCCATTGGTGGCAGCGGATCAAGGCGTTGCTGGTCTTCGTGTTCGGCCAGCGGCGACTGTTTCGCTTCCGCACGCCCGGCGTGGCCCATTTCTTCATCTTCTGGGGTTTCCTGCTCCTGCTCCCAACGATTGCCCAGGCGATCATCGGAGGCATCTTCCCCGGTTTCGTGCTGCCCTTCCTGGGGACGTTTGGGCCGCTGGCCCTGGTCCAGGACCTGATCGCGGTTGCCGTGGCGGTGGCCGTCCTGTACGGCCTGTGCCTGCGTCTCATCGTCAAGCCTGAGCGCTACAGGGGCAGCCACCAGACCGAAGGCGTGGTGGTGCTGGTCTTCATCCTCACCATCATGGTGAGTCTGCTGGTGATGAATGGCCTGCAGCGAAACCGGGGCGAAAACCCGATCGGGCCGGTCTACTGGCAGCCCGTCTCGGCGTTCGTCGGCGGCCTGTTTGCCGGGCTGAGCGAAGGCACGCAGCACACCATCGGCCAGGTCGCCTACTGGGTCCATCTGGGCGTCGTGCTGACCTTCCTCACCATGTTGCCCGGGGGCAAGCACTTCCACGTCGTGACCTCCATGTTCAACGTCTTCCTGGGCGACCTGGAGCCGCCCGGCAAGTTGCCTCCCGCCCCCGAATTCGACGGTCTGGCTGGCGTCAAGAACGTCGAGCAGTTCACCTGGCTGCAGATGCTGAACTGGTACAGCTGTAGCGAATGCGGGCGGTGCCAGGAAGTCTGTCCGGCCTATGCGAGCGGCCTGCCGCTCTCGCCCAAGCTGCTCATCATGGGCCTGCGCGCCCATCTGTTCGAGCGGGGCACTGCCCTGCGGGCAGCCGGCTCGGGAGAGACCTCCGCCAACCCCTCGGCCCAGGCCGTGCTCGAGAAGAGACTGACCGGCGATGTAATCACCGACGAGGTGCTGTGGGCCTGCACAACCTGCTACGCCTGCGACCAGGAGTGTCCGCTGTTCATCGAGCACATCGCCCCTATCGTGGACATGCGCCGCTATCTGCTCACCCAACAGCGGGCCGACCCTATGCTGATGAGCGCCCTCGCCAATCTGAGGCGCTACGGCAATTCGTTCGGCCAGTCTGATCGGAAACGCGCCATGTGGACGGCGGACATGACGCCCCCGATCAAGGACATTCGCAAAGAGCCGGCCCACACGCTCTGGTTCGTCGGCGACTACGCCTCCTACAGCCCGGCCCTGACGGCGATCACCCAGGCCACCGCCCGGGTGTTCCAGAAGGCCGGGATCGATTTCGGTCTGCTGTACGACGCCGAGCGCAACGCCGGCAACGACATCCGGCGGGTCGGCGAGGAGGGACTGTTCGAGCTGCTGGCGATGAAGAACAAGGCGGCTCTCAACAACTGCGAGTTCCAGGAGATCGTCACCACCGACCCTCACACGTACAACACGCTCAAGAACGAGTACGCCTCCAACGGGAGCTCGGACGGGTCTCCGACCGTGCCGGTCCTCCACTACACCGAAGTGCTCGATCGGGCCATCTCCTCCGGCCAGTTGCCGATCCGGCGACAGCTGGGCTACACGGTGACCTACCACGATCCGTGCTACCTGGGCCGGTACAACGGCGTCTACGACGCCCCGCGCCGCGTGCTGGAGGCTATTGGCTGCCGCGTGGTGGAGATGCCGCGCAACCGTGACCGCAGCCTTTGCTGCGGCGCCGGTGGCGGGCGCATATGGATGGACGAGAGCGGCATTAAGGAGCGGCCCAGTGAGAACCGCATCCGCGAGGCCGCTGCTCTGGGCAACGCGCAGTACTTCGTGGTGGCCTGCCCCAAGGACCTGACGATGTACCGGGATGCCGTCAAAACCGCCGGCCAAGAAGACAGGATCGAGGTCAAGGACATGATCGAATTGGTCGAGGAGGCCCTGGGATAGACGTGACACCCGTGACCAGAATGGGCGAGGCCGATGCCACCCTTCGCGTTCGTGCCCGCCATACCGGTGATGCGCCATTTCGGGGACTGCTATGACTGAGAGAATCGGCGTCTACGTCTGCCACTGTGGCACCAACATCGCCGGCGTCGTGGACGTCGCCGAGGTCACCCGGTGGGCGGCCGAGAACCTGCGCGACCAGGGCGTTGTAGTCGCCCGTGACTACAAGTTCATGTGCTCCAGCCCCGGCCAGGATCTCGTGACCGACGACATCAAGGAATACGGCCTCAACCGCATCGTCGTCGCGGCCTGCTCCCCCCACCTGCACGAGAACACCTTCCGCACCGCGACAGCCCGCGGCGGCCTGAACCCCTACCTGTGCGAACTGGTCTCGATCCGCGAGCAGGACTCGTGGGTTCATACCGACAAGGCCGCGGCCACCGCCAAGGCCAAGGCTCTCCTGGCCGGCGGCGTCGAGCGGGTCCGCCGCAACGAGCCGATGGAGCCCATCAAGGTCGACATCAACCCGGCCACACTGGTCGTCGGCGGCGGCATCGCCGGCATCAGTGCAACCCTCGAGATCGCCGACGCCGGCTTCAAGGTCTATCTGGTCGAGAAGAGCCCCTCGATCGGCGGCCACATGGCCCAATTCGACAAGACCTTCCCTACCCTGGACTGCGCGGCCTGCATTCTCACCCCCAAGATGGTCGCGGCCGGCACGCACCCCAACGTCGAGCTGATGACCTGGAGCGAGGTCGAGAAGGTCGAGGGCTACGTTGGCAACTTCACCGTCACCGTCCGCAAGAAGGCCCGCTACGTCAACGAGGACCTCTGCAACGGCTGTGGCGTCTGCCAGGAGAAGTGCCCTTGGAAGGTTCTCGATGGGGACTTCGAGGCAGGGATGGGCCGCCGCAAGGTGATCTACACGCCGTTCGACCAGGCCGTTCCTCGAGTTCCGGTCATCGACCGCCCGAACTGCCCCTACTTCCAGAAGGGAACCTGCAGGGCCTGCGAGAAGTTCTGCGACGCCAAGGCCATCGACTACATGCAGGAAGATCAGATCCTGACCCTGCAGGTCGGCAACATCATCATCGCCACCGGCTACGACCTCTTCGACGCTCGCAGGATCCCCCAGTACGGTTACGGCCGGCTGCCTAACGTCTTCACCAGCCTCGAGTTCGAGCGGTTGTGCAGCGCGGCCGGACCGACGAACGGAAACGTCGTGCTGCGCGACGGCAAGACGCCGCCGAAGACCGTTGGCATCGTCCACTGCGTGGGCAGCCGAGACCAGAACTACAACGGCTACTGCTCGGCCATCTGCTGCATGCAGAGTCTCAAGTTCGCGCACCTGGTCAGGGAACGTACCGACGCGGAGGTCACGAACTTCTACATCGACATGCGCACTCCCGGCAAAGGCTACGAGGAGTTCTACGACAGAGTGCTCGAGGAGGGCGGGCACTTCGTGCGTGGCAAGGTGGCTGAGATAACGGACGCCGCTCGTCTGCCGGGCGAGGAAGACAAGCTGATCATCCAGGTCGAAGATACCCTGACCGGCAAGCAGCGGCGTATTCCGATGGACATGGTCATCCTGTCGGCCGGTCTCGAGCCGCGTGCCGGCGCCAAGGACCTGGCCACCCGGTTCGGCATCTCGTGCAGCTTCGATGGCTGGGCCATCGAGAAGCACCCCAAGCTCGATCCGGTCGCGACCATGACCGAAGGCGTCTTCGTCGCCGGTTGCGTCAGCGGACCAAAGGACATCCCGGCCTCCGTGGCGCAGGGCGCGGCGGCGGCCGCCCGAGTCCTGGGCCGGATCCAGCAGAAGCAGATGAACCTGGAGCCGATCAAGGCCACGGTTTACGCCGAGCACTGCTCCGGCTGTCGAATCTGCAACACCATGTGCCCCTACAACGCGATCTCGTTCCTGGAGGCAGAAGGTGTCTCGAGCATCAACGCGGCCATGTGCCAGGGCTGCGGAACGTGCGTCGCGGCGTGCCCCGCAGGAGCGATCTCCGGGACCGGCTTCAGCGACGAGCAGATCCTCGCCCAGATCGAGGGCCTGCTCAGTGTCGGGGCCGACGGAGCGCCGCTCAAGCGGACCGCCTACCCGGAGACACACCACGAAGCGATCGAGGAGGCGGTGCGAGCATGAGCACGCAGGCACCTGTCGCATCGGCCTCCGCGGAAGGAGCGGCCCCGGACGCTACCTTCGAGCCGGTCATCATCGGCTTCACCTGCAACTGGTGCAGCTACCGGGCCGCCGACCTGGCGGGCACGGCTCGGACCAAGTACCCGCCCAACGTCCGCCTGATCAGGCTGATGTGCTCCGGCCGCCTGGATCCGACGTTCGTGCTGAAGGCCTTCTCGGAGGGCGCCGACGCGGTTCTGGTGAGTGGCTGCCACCCCGGCGAGTGCCACTACATCGAGCAGAACTACAAGGCCCTGCGGCGGTTCCACCTGCTGCAGCGGACCATCGAGGCCCTGGGCATCGAGCCGGCGCGGCTCCAGCTCGTGTGGGCCAGCGCCGCCGAAGGCGTCCGCCTGGCCAACGAGATCGCCCGCGTGACCGAAGAGGTGCGCGCCCTCGGGCCGCTCAACTGGCCGGCCGCAAGCATCGTCGACGTCGACGGCATGGAACTGGACGCTGTCTGGGAGGCCACCGGCGGTGACGCCGGTGGCCTCCCAGCGACGCCGGGCGGAGCCAACCCGAAGCACGGCGCGGAGGCGATCAAATGAGCCCGACGGCCAAGTCCAACGGTCGCGCCACGACGGCTGCCAAGCCCAAGCTCGCCATCTTCGGCGCCGCTTCGTGCGGCGGCTGCGATGTCGCGATCATCAACATCCACGAGCACATCGTGGACGTGGCCGCGGCCTTCGACATCGTCCTGTGGCCCACCGTCATGGACGGCAAGTACTCCGACATCGAGGCGATGGACGACGGCGAGATCACCGTCACCCTCGTCAACGGCAGCATGCGGACGGACGAGACGGTGCACCTCTCCAAGCTCTTGCGCCGCAAGTCCAAGTTCATGGTGGCCTTCGGTTCGTGCGCAAGCGAGGGCTGCATCCCCGGCCTGGCCAACCTTTCGAGTCGCAAGGAGATCCTCGACACCGCCTTCTCGACGACCAGCACGGACAACCCCGACGGGATCCGGCCGATCTGGGAGTACCAGGCACCCGAAGGCGTCCTGCACCTGCCCGAGTTCGAGCCGATGCTGCGGACCCTGGACCAGGTCGTGGACGTGGACTACACGATCCCCGGCTGCCCGCCCGAGTCCAAGCAGATCTGGGCCGCCCTGCAGGCGGTCGTGGCCGCCCTCAACGGCACCGGCCCGCTGCCGCCCAAGGGCTCGATCCTCGGCGCCGGTGAGTCCACGGTCTGCGACGAGTGCGCCCGCAAGCGCAATGTCAAGAAGATCGACCGCTTCGTCCGCATCCAGCAGGTCGCCCAGTTCGACCCGGAGATCTGCCTCCTCGAGCAGGGCCTGCCCTGCAACGGCCCCGCCACCCGCGACGGTTGCGGCGCGCTCTGCCCCGCTGTCGGTGCGCCGTGCATCGGCTGCTACGGAGCCGCCGAGGGCGTCGTGGACTACGGAGCTCGGCTGATGTCGGCGTACGCGTCGGTCGTCGAGGCGCAGAAGCCCGATGAGATCGACAAGGTGCTCGACGGGATCGTCGATCCCGCCGGCCAGTTCTACCGCTTCAGCCTGGCCGGCTCGCTGCTCCGCAGCTCCAAGGCGGCCTGGAACACCGACGGGGAGAAGTGAACGTGGAACGAATCACCATCGACCCCGTCACCAGGCTGGAGGGCCACGGCAAGATCGAGATCTTCCTCGATCCGGACGGCGAGGTCGCCAACGCGTACTTCCAGATCCCGGAGTTGCGCGGCTTCGAGCGATTCTGCGTCGGTCGCCCCGTCGAGGAGATGCCGACGCTGACCAACCGCATCTGCGGCGTCTGCCCCGAAGCGCACCACATGGCCGCGGCCAAAGCCGGTGACGCCGTCTACCACGTCGATCCGCCGCGGACGGCCAAGCTCCTTCGCGAGCTGCTCTACAGCGCCTTCTACGTGACCGACCACACCACCCATTTCTACGCCCTGGGCGGCCCCGACTTCGTCGTCGGGCCGGACGCCCCCGCGCCCGAGCGCAACATCCTGGGCGTGCTCGCCAAGGTCGGGATGGAAGTCGGCGGCCAGGTCATCCAGGCCCGCAAGCAATGCCACAACGTCATCGAGATGATCGGCGGCCGCAAGATCCACCCGGCTGCCGCCGTGCCCGGCGGCATGACCCGCGGCATCACGGAGGAGCAGCGCGCCGAGATCGAGAAGATCGGCCGCTGGTCGATCGAGTTCGCCCAGTTCAGCCTCGGCATCTTCGATCGGATCGTCCTGGGCAACGACGCCTACAAGGAGATGGTCCTCTCCGACGGTTACACCCACCGGACCTACTACATGGGCCTGGTGGACCCGAGCAACAAGATCAACTTCTACGACGGCAAGGTCAGCATCATGTCGCCGGACGGCGAGCGCGTGGGCACCTACGCCCCGGCCGAATACCGCGACTGGGTCGCCGAGCACGTCGAGCCCTGGACCTACCTCAAGTTCCCGTATCTGAAGAAAGTCGGCTGGAAGGGCTTCGTCGACGGCGCCGACTCGGGCGTGTACTGCGCCACTCCGCTGTCGCGGCTCAACGTCGCCGAGGGCATGGCCACGCCGCTGGCCCAGGCCGCCTACGAGCGCTTCTACGACACCCTCGCCCCCAAGCCGGAGCCCGGCGGGAAGCGCCTCGTCCATCACCGCCTGGCGACGCATTGGGCTCGCCTGATCGAGCTGCTCTACGCGGCCGAGCGCATGGTCGAGCTGGCGACCGATCCCGAGATCACCTCGCCCAACGTGCGGATCGTTCCGACGGAGAAGCCCACCGAGGGCGTCGGCACGGTCGAGGCCCCGCGAGGCACCCTTACCCACCACTACTGGACCGACGAGCGCGGTGTGCTGACCGCCGTGAACCTTCTGGTCGGAACCACGAACAACTACGCGCCGATGGCGATGTCAGTCAAGAAGGCCGCTCAGAGCCTGATCCACAAGGGCGTCATCGTTCACCAGGGTCTGCTGAACCGCGTCGAGATGGCCTTCCGGCTGTACGACCCGTGCTTCGGCTGCGCCACTCACTCACTGCCCGGAGAGATGCCGCTGTCGGTCGCCATCCGCAACTCGGACGGCGAGGTGATCGAGGTCCTCTCCCAGAACTGCTAAGCCTAGATCCATCGACCAAGCGCAGCAGACCGCCGCTCCGCCGAGTTCAGACCAAGGCGCCGACGAGTACCGCAACGAGCGCACTCGGAGGGTGCGTGAGTGAGGAACGCAGGAGGCAACGCAGGGATGAGCCGGCTGAGCGAGCGAGATGCAAGCGAGCGTCGGTGGATTTGGGCTGAAAGGAGGCCGGCCTTGGCCGACCAGATCGCCCAGCTCGTCCCGGCCGGCGACGCGATCGTCCCCGGCGCCGTGCGACCGCGAACCATCGTCGTCGGGCTCGGCAATCCCGTGCTCGGCGACGACGGCGTGGGCTGGCGAGTCGCCGACGAGGTCGAGGGACGACTCTCGGCCGTGCGCCGGGCCGGCGGCCCGTGCCCCGAGGTGGCAGTGGAGCGGCTCGGAGTCGGCGGTCTGCGGCTGATGGAGTTCCTCGACGGCTACGACGCGGCGATCCTCGTGGACGCCGCCGAGTTCCCGGATCGGCCCCTCGGCGAAGTTCGGTCGTGCGCGCTCGACGATCTCGACTGCTACGCGGCCGGCCATCTCGACTCTGCCCACGACGCCTCGCTCGTGACGGCGCTGACGTTGGGGCGGCGACTCGGCGCCAGCCTGCCGACTCGCATCCAGGCCGTGACCGTCCAGGTCCACAGCACTGACGTGTTCAGCGAGCGGCTGACCCCCGAGGTGGAGGCCGCCGTCCCCGCCGCTGCCTCGGCCGTCGTTCAGTGGCTCATGGCCGCGGGGAGATAGAGGTGCACCAGGTCGCTCTCGCCCAGGCCGCCCTGGACAAGGTGGTGGCTCGCGCCGCCGAGCTTGGGGTCGACCGCGTCTCGGCCGTCCACCTGCATCTCGGCGAGGACGATGACCACACCGAAGAGGCGCTCCGCTTCGCCTGGGCCGAGGTTTCGAGCGGCACCTGCGCCCAGGACGCCGAGCTCGTCTTCGAGAAGGTTCCCGGAGACGGAGTGCGCCTGGCGGCGATGGACGTCCAGCGGGAACCGGCAACTCCTGCCAAACGGCCCACCAAAGATGGGGGCGCGATCGGATAAGGTGAAGCATCTGCAGGCGCTCCGGCGCCATTGATCGATGACTCGGGCAGGAACCTCGGGACCTCCCCCGGCCCGAGCTCCAGTCCAACTTCTCGGACTCCCGGGAGGGAGACATGGGCCAACAATTCGTCGTTCAGCTGCCCAATCGGCCGGGCGAGCTAGCCCATCTGGCCAAGGCCCTGTGCGCGCGCGGAGTCAACATCGTCCAGGTCCACCAGACCACCGTCGGCGACCTCACCACGGCCGAGATCTACACGAACTGCTGCGACGACGACACGACGGACGTCCTCCGCAGCATGGGTTACCCCTTCGTTGCCGGCACCAGCCTGATCATCCAGATCGAAGACACGCCCTGCGCCTTCAGCGAGGTGAGCGGCCGACTGGCATACGCCGGCGTCAACATCAAGGGCTGCTGCGTGGTTGGTCGAGCCAGCGGCCTGGCCACCTGGGCATTGTCCGTGGACCAGGAGGACCTGGCTCGTCGGGTCCTGGGGATGCCCGCGGTCGTCGATCTCACGACGTCGGGCCGCTAGCGAGTCGCCGGGGGCGCGCGCCCTAACGCCGCGCCCGCTGCTTGATCAGGCGACCCCGCCGGGTCATGGCGTGGGTGGAGAGGGCTGCCACGCCCATGGCGACCACGGCCCGTTCCGCCGCGGGCAGCGGCCGGACGATCGACAGGAACTCCTGGGCGCGGGCCCGATCGACCAGCCCCAGTAGCGCCTGACCGCGCCCGGTCAGGGTGAGTGTCCGCTGCCGTCGATCCTCGGCATCCTGGCGCCGCTCGATCAGCTGCCGCGCGACCAGGGCGTCCACCATGCGGCTTACCGCCGACGGCGACCGGTCCAATGTGTCTGCGAGGTCCGCCACCGTCATCGTCCCGCTGTCAGCCAGGGCGTACATCGCCGCCAGCTGGGTGAAGCCCAGGTTCAGCTCGCCCAGCTGCGCGGCAAAGCCGATCACCAGGTCCCGCCAGATCGCGCGGCCCATGGCGATCCGATCCGAGAGCTCGCGCGGGTTCTGCATGCGGTTGCGGGCCGCTTCGACCGGCGCCGACAGCAGCTCCCGCGCGGCCGATTCCACCGCCGCGCGGCTCGGGACCGTCAGCGACGGCATATGCAGGAACGGCCGAGGCGACGCGCGCAGCATCCGGAGAGGTGTGCGAGCCGGGGTGTCGGGCGGAGGGGGAGGCGCGGCGGATCGCGCTTCCGCCGGCTTGCGGTCAGTGGCGGGCGCTTCGGACACGGCCGCGGACGAGGCACCGGGCGGCGCCTCGGGCGGGCGCTGGACCAGGTTGGGGAGCTTGGGGCGGAACTGTGGCATGGGGCCCAGGGTACGCCCTGCCGGCCGATGATTGCAAACCTGCACACGATTTCCGCACGGCCCGCCCGCGCCGCCTTACTCTAGGCCCACAATTCCGCCCTCCCAGCGGGGGCCCATCCAGGAGCAGCATCGGCCGGAGCGGCGCCAGTTCGTCACATCGCGCTCGCCGGTCGGAGGAGATCAGACACAGCCTCATGGATCGAATCGCGTTCGTCTTTCCGGGGCAGGGGTCCCAGTCGGTGGGGATGGGCAAGGCCCTGGTGGAATCGTCGCCCGCCGCGGCAGCCATCATGGCCGAGGCGGACGAGGCGCTCGGCGAGCCGATCAGCCGTCTGGCCCTCGAAGGCCCGGCCGAGCAGCTCGACCTCACGGTCAATGCTCAGCCCGCACTTGTCGCCACCTCGATCGCCTTTCTGGCCGCTTTGCGCGAGCGGTGGGCGGGGGCCGGCATCGCCGCCCCCACGCCGGCCTATTGCGCCGGCCATTCCATGGGCCAGTACTCGGCCCTCGTCGCTGCGGGCGTCATCTCGCTCGGCGACGCCATTCGCCTCGTCCGGGAACGCGGCCGCCAGATGCAGGCCTCGGGCCAGGGCCGAACCGGCGCCATGGCCGCCCTGATCGGCCTGGACGACGCCCGCCTGCCAGAGCTGATCGCCCTCGGCGAGCCGCTCGGCATCCTGACCGTGGCGAACCGCAACGCCCCGGGCCAGGTCGTGATCTCCGGCGACAGGGTCGCGGTCGAAGCCGCGGTTGCGGGCGCCCGGGACCTGGGCGCGCGGCGAGCGATCCTCCTGCCGGTCTCCGTGGCGGCGCACTCGTCGCTCATGAAGGAGGCGGCTGAGGGGATGGCCCGCGTCCTCGAGCCGATCGCCTTCGCGGAGCCGGCCATTCCCCTCCTCGCCAACGCCGACGCGCGGTCGATCACCACCGCTGCGGGCGCCCGGGGCGAGCTGATAGAGCATCTGACTCGTGGCGTCGACTGGGTGTCCGCGGTGCAGCGGATGACCGCCGACGGCGTCACGACCTTCGTCGAGATCGGACCGGGCAAGGTCCTGACCGGCCTCATCAAGCGCATCGCGCCCGAGGCCACGGCCCTCGCCACCGACGAGGCTTCGGCGGCCGGCGGGATAGCCGTGCCGTTCCTCGACGCATGAACCACACCCTCGCCATGCCCCCCGTCGCCGCGGAAGCGGCGAACCCGAACCCCAGGAGGATCTGACCCCCGTGCGCAAGCCCGATTACAACCGACGAGTCGTCGTCACCGGAATGGGGGTCGTTAGCCCGATCGGCAACGATCTGGCCACCGTCTGGGACAACCTGGTCAACGGCCGTTCCGGGATCGGCGAGATCACCCACTTCGACACCACGCCCTACGAGCACCACGCCGGCGGCGAGGTCCGTGACTTCGACGTCACCAAGTTCTGGAACTTCAAGGACGCCCGCCGCACCGAGACGACCGTTCACTTCGCGGTCGCTGCCACTCGGATGGCGGTGGAGGATGCCGGCCTGGAGATCACCGACGCCAATCGCTACGACGTCGGCGTCATCTTCGGCTCCGGCGGTGGCGGCCAGGGCCTGTTCATCTCGAACCAGGAGGTCTGGCACGCCAAGGGCGCCCGCTCGGTCAGCCCGTTCTTCATCGCCAACGGCCTGGTGGACGCCAGCTCGGGCACGATCGCCATCGAGACCGGCGCCAAGGGCCACAACTTCTGCCCCGTTTCGGCCTGCTCCACCGGCACGACCGCGATCGGCGAGGCCGCCGAGGCGATCCGACGCGGTGACTGTACGGCCGTCATTGCGGGCTCGGCCGAATCGCCGCTCCTGGAGCTGGTTCACATCGGTTTCACCAACATGCGCGGACTTGGCACGCCGTTGCCCGGCCAGCCGATCGGCACGGTCTGCCGGCCGTTCGACCGCACCCGCGACGGCTTCGTCCTGGGCGAGGGCGCCGGCGCGTTGATCCTCGAGGACCTGGAGCTCGCCAGGGCACGCGGCGCCAGGATCTACGCCGAGGTCGTGGGCTACGGCTCGGCCGCAGACGGCTTCGACATGATCGCGCCCGCCGACGGCGGCGAGGGCTCGGCTCGGGCGATGAAGATGGCGCTCGAGCGACGGGGCGTTCCGGCCGACGAGGTCGGCATGATCAACCCCCACGGCACCTCCACGCCGGTCGGCGACAAGCGCGAGAGCGAAGCGATCTGGGCCGCCTTCGGCAGCCATACGCCGAACGTCCTGATCTCGGCCACGAAGTCGATGACGGGCCACATGATGGGCGCCGCGGGAGCCTTCGAGGGCATCGCGACCGTCCTCTCGCTGTACAACCAGACAGTCCCGGGCACGCTCAACTATCGCGAGCCCGATCCGGAGTGCAACGTCGCCATCGCCACCGAGACGATCGAGAAGCCGCTTCGGTACGTGCTCTCGAACAACATCGGTCTGGGCGGCCACAACGCCGCGGTCATCTTCGAGCGCTACACGGGCGACTGAGCCCGGATCCGCCGGTTACGTGCAGCCGGCGGGAGCCGGTCGCAAAGGCGGGGTTGTGGCGGTCTGCCCTGTGGCTGTACGCTTTCCGGCGTCTGCAAATCCGCCGGGAGCCGGCCGAGAGGCTGGTCGGATCAGCGCCGCCTGCCTCCTCGACCCTGAGGAGCGATGTCACGCGACTTGACTGCCGCCTGGGAGCTGCTGAACGCCGTTACGAGGGCCCGTCAGCAGCTCGCTTCGGCGCGACCGATGATCTGGGAGCGGGAGCGCCTGCCCACGGCCGAACGCACCGTCATCGTCAAGGCCTCGGCCGACGGCGACCGCTGGCGGCACGTCAACGGCGGCGACCAGATCGTCATGCGAGTCTCCGTCGAGACGCATCTGCGGGATGGCCGCCGCCTGACGAGCTGCCTGGACATCGTGGCGACGCCCAAGCGCTGGTACGCCCAGCCCTACATAACCCTTGCCAGCGACACGGAGCAGATCCTGTGGGAGGGTGTCAGGGTGGACCGCGACGATCCATCGGGCTTCGCCGAACACGTCGACTCGGCGGCGAGGAACCTTCTCGACGCCACCATGGGCATGGACTTCAGCGACCCGCACAAGGGCTAGCTGTAGTCCCCGCTACGCTGCCCCATCCGCTGTCGCAGCCGCGCATCCGGACTCGACCGGTTTCCCGACCCGCCTCGGTTCGGTGGCTACGGCTCCACGACCACGTCGTGCGGCTTCGTCCTGGGCAGCAGAGATCGGGTTGATGGTTACGGTGCATTCCTTGTCTGAGGCAATCATTAGTAACGCGATTATGATATAGTCGAGCCATGGTGACAAGAGTTCGATGACGCGGGACAAGCCGGCGCAGACCCGGATATTCGACGAGGCTCTCGAAACCAGCAAGCTCCTGGTCGAGTTCCTGCATGCCACCTACGCAACCCGCCATCAGAGCCCGGATGCGGTCGGGAGCGACGGCGCCCAGCCGGATGCATCCGCTCCGCCTCCGGTCGAAGGCGTGGCCGCCCGGACACCCATGTCGGCCCATGCCGTTCGAGCCGCCATTCACGTCTACCAGCACGGCGAACGGACCGTCGGTCAGCTGGCCTCCGGCCTCGGCATTTCGTACGGCTGGGCCAGCCGGGTCGTGGAGGAGCTCGAGGCGGCGCACTACATCGTCCGTGAGCGCGACGCCTCGGATCGTCGGGTCGTGCACGTCCGGCTCGACGAGGCCGCGCGCGAAGAGGTCGAGCGAGCCTACGCCTGGCGCGGCGAGGCAGTCTGGCACGCTCTCGAGCCGCTTTCCGAGAGCGAGCGAGCAGCCGTTCGCCTCTTCCTGCGCCGGGTCATCGATGTGATGCAGGCCCGAGAGCCGGAGCGTTCCCGGGCGCTGCCCCGGTAGGCGCCGCGGATCGCCGGGCCGACGAGATGCGCCCGCCGACCCGTCCCGAGCCGGTACAATCCGCTCAGTAGGTCGCAACCGCGATACTCGCGTGCGGCCAGCCCGAACGCCGTCCCGCCGGGGGGCATTCGTGCCCACCCGCTGGGGCAGATGAGCCGGAGCGTCGCCAGCTGCGGCAGCAGCGCCGCCAGCTGAAACGTCGTAGGAGATGGCAGTGGCCAACAAAGATCTCGCCCGTCGCGCCGTAATCACCGGTCTTGGGGCCGTCACCCCGATCGGCAACACCGCCCGCTCCTACTGGGAGAGCCTCATCGCCGGCGCTTCCGGTGTCGACACGATCAGGTGCTGGGATCCATCCGGGCTCGACGTGCGCATCGCTGCCGAGGTCAAGGATTTCGACCCCGCCGTGGGCATGGACCGCAAGATGGCTCGTCGCATGAGCCGCTTCGTCCACTTCGCTATGGCCGCGGCGACCGAGGCCGTCGAGGATGCCGGCATCGACTTCGCGGCCTATACGCAGGAGCAGCGCGATCGCGTCGCCGTTATCGTGAACACCGGCGGCGGCGGCGTCGAGCAGGTGATCGAAGGCACCAAGGTCCTCGCCGAGAAGGGCAACGGCCAGGTTTCGCCGTTCGCCATCCCGGCCCTTTCGGGCTCGATGGCGGCCTGTCAGGTATCGATCAAGTACGGCATCACGGGCCCGGTCATGACCCAGGTCGCTGCCTGCGCGAGCAGCGTCATCGCCTTCATCGACGGGCAGCGCCTGATCGAGGCGGGCGAATGCGACGTCGCGATCGTCGGCGGCTCGGAGGGAAACCTCGTCCCGATTGCCTTCGCCGCGCTCGGCAACATGGGCGCCCTATCGCGCCGCAACGACGACCCCACTCGCGCGTCGCGCCCCTTCGACAAGGACCGCGACGGCTTCGTCTTCGGCGAGGGCGCGGCCATAGTCGTGCTGGAGTCGGCCGAGCACGCTCTGGCCCGCGGGGCCAAGATCCAGTGCGAGGTCCTCGGTGGCGCCCTGACCGCGGATGCCTTCCACATCAGCGCTCCCGAGCCGACCGGGCGCGGCGCCTCCACGGCCATGACCAAGGCCCTGCGTCGGTCCGAAGTCGCGCCCGACGAAGTCGACTACATCGTCGCCCACGGAACCTCGACCCCGCTCAACGATGCGACCGAGACGCGGGCGATCAAGACGGCATTTGGCGACTACGCCTACAAGGTCGCGATCAGCTCGCCGAAGTCGATGGTCGGCCATCTCCTCGGCGCGGCCGGCGCAGTCAGCGGACTGGCCGCCATCGGCGCCATTCGCGAGGGCGTGATCCCGCCGACCATCAACCAGGAAAACCCCGACCCGGAGTGCGACCTCGACTACGTTCCGAACGTGAAGCGGGTCAAGAAGGTCGACACGGCGATCATCAACGGCTTCGGGTTCGGAGGCCAGAACGCGGTCGCGGTCTTCCGCCGCTTCCACATCTAGAACAGAGGGCGTCGCCCGCCGGGCCAACGCGGCGACCGTGTAGGATGGCCTCGTGGAGCGCCGTCGACTGATACCCGCCTGGCTGCGCCGCGGATTCGAGGCCGGCGCCATTGGGGCGGTCCTCTCCGGGGGAACTCTGCTGGCCTTCCATCTGAGCCGGCCGGAGCCGCGCCTGGCTCTGCCGCAGGGTATCGACGGATCGCTGATTCTCGTTCCCGCGTTGCTCGCCCTGGGCCTCCTGGCGGTCGGCATGCCGATCTTCCTGGCGGCGACGCGGACTGAGGCCATCCTCGGCGCGCTCGCCGGGTTCATGGTCGCGGCCGACTTGCTGATGGCCGTCTCGCTCGTCTCACGGCAGTTGATCGCGGTTCACCTCCTTTCGCGCAGCCTGCCGCTGGGCGTGGTGGCGGCCGTGCTGGCGATCCCGGTTGCGCTGGTGGGGATCGGGGTCGGGCAGCTCGCCTCCGAGCACGGCTTCGGTCACTCGGCCGGAGTGCGAGGGGTGCTCGCGGCGGCCGTCGCGGCGCTCGCGATCGCGCTCGTCTGGCCGTACGTCGGCTAGGTCGCCAGGGTCGCCGAAGCCGCCTCGGGTCGCGCCGGTCGGGCAGGGCGCTTGGTCGACCGCCGCAACCGCAGTGAGTTCGTCACCACGCTCACCGACGAGAGGGCCATCGCCCCGGCTGCCATGGCCGGGTTGAGCGTGATCCCGGCGAACGGGTAGAGCGCTCCCATCGCCACGGGGATGAGCACCACGTTGTAGCCAAAAGCCCAGGCCAGGTTCTGGCGGATCACCCGCAGCGTCTGGCGCGAGAGCCGGATCGCCGCCGCAACGCTCCGCGGATCGCCGCCGACGAGCGTCACGTCGGAAGCCTCCATGGCCACGTCCGCCCCGGTGCCGATGGCTATCCCAACGTCGGCCTGAGCCAGGGCCGGAGCGTCGTTGATACCGTCGCCGACCATCGCCACCCGCAGGCCGCGGGCCTGCAAGGAAGCCACCGCCGCCGCCTTGCCGGCCGGCAGGACCTCGGCCATGACGTGCTCCGGCGGGATGCCGACCGCCGACGCCACGTTCCGGGTTGCCGCGGCCTGGTCCCCGCTGACGAGCCAGACCTCGATCCCCGACGCCTGGAGCTCGCGCACCGCCGGCTCCGCTTCGGGCTTGACCTCGTCGACGGTGGGCAGGAGGCCTGCCGCTCGACCGTCGACCGCGACGTAGGAGACCGCCGAGGGGAGGTCGGCCGCCGATTGGAGTCCGGGAAGCTCGACCCCTTCGGTCGAAAGGAAGACCGCAGTTCCGACGAGCACCCGGCGACCGTCGACCCGACCGCGCACGCCGCGCCCGGCGACCGCCTCGAACTCCTTCACCGAACGCCAGCCGAGGTCGCGCGCCGCGGCACCCGAGATGATGGCCGCCGCCAGCGGATGCTCGCTCCCCCGCTCCACCGAGGCCGCGAGATCCAGGACCTCGTCCGCCTTGAAGCCCGGGGCGGCCACGACTCCGCCCAGCGAAGGCCGGCCGCGAGTCAGAGTGCCCGTCTTGTCGAAGACCACGGCGTCGATTCGCGCGGCCAGCTCGAGCACCTCGCCGCCGCGGATCAGGATCCCGGCCTCGGCGCCGTTGCCCGTCCCGACCATGATCGCCGTCGGAGTCGCGAGGCCCATGGCGCACGGGCAGGCGATCACGACGACGGTGATGAACGCCACGAGGGCATGGGTCGGGCGCGGTTCCGGGCCGGCGACGAACCACAGCGCGAACGTGGCCGCGCCCAGACCGAGAACGATCGGCACGAAGACCGCTGCGATCCGGTCCGCCAGCCGTTGAATCGGCGCCTTGGACCCCTGCGCCCGCCGCACCAGATCCACGATCTGGGCCAGTGCGGTGTCCCGGCCGACCCTGGTGGCTCGGAACAGGAAGGTGCCGTGGCCGTTCATCGTCCCGCCGATCACCTCGGATCCGGACCCCTTCTCGGCCGGGATCGGCTCGCCGGTGAGCATCGCCTCGTCGACCGCGGAGGCGCCCTCGACGACCCGGCCGTCCACGGGCACGCGCTCGCCCGGTCGCACCCGCACGAGGTCGCCGACTCGCACCTCTTCTAGCGGCACGTCGATCTCGGCGCCGGCACGCACGATGCGGGCCGAGCGGGCCTGCAGCCCGATCAGCGCCTTGACCGCGCCGAGCGTCTGGCCCTTGGCGCGAGCCTCAAGCCAGCGGCCGGTCAGGATGAGACCGATGATCGCGGTCGAGCTGTCGAAGTAAGTCTGCGGCTCGATGCCGGCGGAGCGAAGCAGGTCGGGCGCCAAGGTTACGAGCACGCTGAATGCCCACGCCGCGCTCGTGCCCACGACCACGAGCGTGTCCATGCTCGTCGTTCCGTGGCGGGCCGCCCGCAGGGCCGCGCGGTAGAAGCGACGGCCGGCCAGGAACTGGACGGCCGTCGCGGGGCCGATGAGCAGCCACGCGGCCTGCTCCATCGTCCAGGGCGCGTTGGGCAGATACATCACGAGCATCGTCAGGGCCGCGACGACGAGCGAAGCCGCCGCGGTCAGGCCCAGCGTTCGCTGCTCGCGCGCCCGAACGGCGGACTCGGCGTCGGCTTCGTCGAGCAGGCTGGCCCGGGCGCCCGCGCCGGCCTTCGGCTCGGGCAGGTGGCGGATCTCGTAGCCGGCCGCCTCGATGGCCCGCGCGATCTCGTCGAGCCCGGCCATCTCCGGCAGATAGCGCACGGTGGCGACCTCGGTCGCCAGATTGACGTTGGCCTCGGCGACGCCAGGGGTCTTGCGCAGGTAGCGCTCGATCCGGTTCACGCACGAGGCGCAGCTCATGCCCTCGATGGGCAGCTGAATCTCGGCCGACGGCGTAGCTGAGGCGTTGGCGAGGACGGGGGTTGTCTCTGCGGTCTGCATACTCCCCGGGAGTATACGACGAGCAGGACCTGGCGGCAATCGGCCGCCCCAGCCTGCGGCCTCCTGACCTGGCAGCCGGCACCAGTAGTGCCACGCTCGCTCAGCCCAGGATGGCCGCCAGGCTGGACTCTGTCTCCAGCTTCCAGAGGTCCCACGACGCCGCGATCTCGGCCGGGTCACACATCCGGCCGCCAACCCTCCGAGCTGCCGGCGCTCCCAGGGTCATCCAGCGCGGCGCCTGGAGAGCGGCCCCCGAGGCCCTCGCGGCCGTGGCGTGACCTCCGTGGGCATACCGGAGACGTCAAGACCGATCAATTGGGCTGATGCGGGAGTGGTCGCTACGTCGATCGAGGAGGTCACTGCGCCGTCCGCGCTTGAGGAGCCCGGGCCGGCAGCGAGGCCGGGGTGATCCGCTGGGAGCCGGAGACCGACGACCAGGCTCTCGTAACCCGACGGGGCCGAGAGGCCCGCCTGGTCGCCGAGCTTGACCGTGAGCGCGTCGCTTCGGCCGGCTCGGTACACCACCACCTGGTGCTGGCCCTCGTCGAAAGCGCCGAGATTGGCCACCGTCAGGGAGAACAGGCCCAGGCGGTTCGTCTGACCGAGGGCGTCGGTGCCGGGAGCGGCCCGGCCGGTCGCGGGGTTGACCGTCTGTAGCTCGACACTGAGGTTGGCGACGCCCCGTCCGGCGTTGCTCACGATGCGCCCGGCGAGGGTCGGGAAGAACGGCGGCAGTGCGGCCCGGCACCCGGTAGCAGGCGGATTCAGCGGAGCGAGGCGAAGGTCGAGCAAGAGGCCCTCGGCCAGCGCGCCGCCGTCGGGCAGGGCGGTTCGGCTCTCGTCTAGGGTCAGCGGCAACCCTGGCTGGCTCGTCGCTCCCGGAGCCGCTCCAAGAGGAGCGTAACCAGGGGCCTGAATGCTCAACTGGTAGCTACCGCCGGCGAGGATGGGGTAGGCGAAGAAGCCGAAGATGGTCGAACCGGAAGGCCGGATGACCGAACCCGGGAGGCCCACCGCGGCCGTCGATTGCAGCCCGATGATCACGCCGCGCGTGATGGGCAGCCCGGTGCAAGCGTCCGTGACGAGGCCGGCGAGGCTGGGTGGCGCGATAGGCACGGCAACGAAGAAGCTCGGGTCGATCGTGATCGACAGGGAGCCTGACAAGGCCGAGCCACCCCCGGAGTCCTTTACCTGGAAGACCAGGCCCGTCCAGGTGCCGGCGAGAGTCGGCGTGCCGCTGATCAGCCCGGCGGAGTTGATGGTCAGCCCGGGCGGGAGCGACCCGGCCGCAAGCGTCCAGGTGTAGGGCGGG
>Ga0187878_1000271_pt1 | contig 63350 bp, 58 predicted proteins | sample June2016WEW_17_1_FD_132979 | JGI IMG/M metagenome (GOLD analysis project Ga0187878, IMG submission 132979) | Peatland microbial communities from SPRUCE experiment site at the Marcell Experimental Forest, Minnesota, USA - June2016WEW_17_150 | ecosystem: Environmental > Terrestrial > Soil >... | reverse complement strand
TTCAGGTTTGCATCGATGTTTTCACACTCGAAGAGGCAATCGAGGTCGGGCACCGAGCCCAACGGGCGAAAGCTGACTGGCTGGAAGTGGGCACCCCCTTGATCCTGTTCAACGGCATTCAGGCGGTGGGCCAGTTCTTCGGCGGAACTCAGTCGTGTGAGCCCTGTTTGCTTCCGGTTGATTACCGTGTCTTGGCGGCGGACCGCTCTGCTTCGATTGCTTCCAACACCGCGCCCCAACCCGCGAGGAAGTTGTTGCGGAAGTGCTGAACCGGCCCGAACCCTTCGAAATCCGGTACATCGAGCGCGTCAATATCCAAGGCCGCGCGGAAATCTGCGAACCGCTCGGACAGGGCGCTCACCAGCTCGGGCGGGGTTTCGTCGCGGATCGTTTCGCGGCACACCGGGTCTGCTTGCAGGATCTCGACGAACGTGCTCCAGTTGATCGTGGCCTGGTGGCCGTCTCCCACCAGTCCCGTGAGGTCCTGCATCGTCCGGGCGCCGCCGTACAGCAGGGTGACCGGGTAGGACCTCTCGGCCACCAGGGCTGCGGCGGCCCTGGCCCACGCGACGCCGGCCCATTCGGTGGCCAATTGGTCGATCGGGGTACCCTCTCGCCGCGCAACGGCTCTCAGGTGGTCCCCGAAGATGCCCGTTATCGGCGCCATGACGAATGGCGGCCGGTTGCCCGAGCCGGCGGTGATCTCCAGGTAGCGTTCGGCCACCACGGCGACCTGGGCCAGACTGAAGACTTCGGTCACTATCGTGGGTTGCCCGTCGGCCACGAGAACGCCGAACGCTTCGAGGCCAGGCTCCGTTGCCGGGATCTTCGGGACGCAGTTTGGTCCGAGCAGCCTCGCCTGTTCGGCTGAAGCGAGGATCGGACCGGCATCGGTGTCGAGATGGGGTGGCCCTTGGAGCGAAACGAATCCGAGCCTTCCTGCATTACCATCGAAGATAGGACGGAAGAATGGAAGGATGCGCGCAACCAGCCGCCGCTCGACCTCCTCGGCCGCCAGCTCGTTGTCGTCGATCTCGCGCACAACCTCGGCGATGATCGGCCTGATCTCCTCGGGCGCTCGTCGCAGCAGTCCCTCTCCGTGGGCTGGATTCGTGGTGCAGCCCACTGCTCCCTGTTCTATCGCGAGCGCCACTTCCTCAAGAGTCGGGTTGTTCACCCAGGCCCGGCTCGAAGTTGAGCTGATCAGGCGAGCGAAGTAGCCCTGGGCCATGGAGATCCTCCTCAGATGTTGTTTGCGCACCCCGATCGCTGGCCTGCGGCAACACGCGGCAGGAAAACTGCGGGCGGGGTCCCCTATGTTGGTTGCTCCCGGCACCTGAGGCCCGTCGGTGCGACGTGGCTGGGATCGCCTCCCCGGATAGGAGAGTTCGAAGCGCGCCTGCCAACGCCGCGAGGATCAGGGCGCACGATGTTGCCCCAGCATCCAGCACGCCACGCGAGCGTTCGCCGAGTCGGCTCGCGCGCCCAACGCGCGCGACAAGGTCGCGGGTGGACTCTTTCCCTTTGTCGGCAGCCTGGGACATGGCATCGAGAGCGAACTCAAAGCTCCCTCCGGCGGCCAGCGCGTCGTGGAAGGCATCGCGCGCAGGGACCATGACATCGATCAGCGTCTTGTCGCCGACCCGGGCCCCACCGAGATCAAGGACCGCCTCGACCCCCGCGTCCAGCATACGCTCGAGCGTGGTGGCGTCGATCCGCTCGGCATCGGCACTCGCGGCGGCCATTTCCAAGAAGAACGTGCCATACAGCGGGCCCATCGCTCCGCCGACATCGGCAAGGAGCGTGTGGCCGATCGTTCCGAGCGCCTCGGACACCGAGACCTGGCGGGACCCGAGGCGCTCGGCCGCGAGGCCGAATCCTTTGCTCATGTTGACGCCGTGGTCGCCATCGCCGATCGCGCCATCGATGGCACTGAGCTCGGCCGCATGGTCCCGGACCACGGCGACAAGCGCTGCGGCGATGGGCGCTCCCGCGCCGGCATCAACCGAGTCAGGCATGGCTCACCGTCGAACGTGGGTGAGGCCCACACTCACCGCGTCGAGATCAAGGCACTCTCGCAGTTCGTCGTCGAGACGCATCACGGACAGGGTCACGCCCATCATCTCGAGCGATGTGAAGTAGTTGCCGACCCACGATCGCCAGACCGAGATCCCGGCCTCGCGGAGGAAAGCAACAACATGGCTGAAGAGGATGTACAACTCCATCGCCGGCGTGGCCCCCAAGCCCGACACGAGGACCGCGGTATCATCGCCGGAGCGGAACGGAAGGTCCGGCAGGACCGTGTCAAACATCAGGCGTGCGATCTCCCGAGCGGGACGAAGCTCGGTGACCCTGACGCCGGGCTCACCATGGTGGCCGATCCCGACCTCCATCATGCCGGGCTCGATCTGGAAGTTGGGGTGGCCGACGGCCGGAATGGTGCAGGGGGCAAGACCGACGCCGATGCTTCTGGTGTTGTCGATCGCCTTCTGGGCTGCGGCCACCACCTCGTCTAGGGTGCCGCCGGCCGCCGCCTTCGCACCGCCCACCTTCCACATTAGAACCTCGCCTGCCACGCCGCGGCGTTTCTCGCGCTCGTTGCCCGGCGCCGATGGCACATCATCGTTGGCGATCACGGTCTCGACTCGAATACCATCCTTCTCGACCATCCGGCGCGCCAGTTTCACGTTCATGTTGTCGCCGGCGTAGTTGCCGTAGAGACACGCTATGCCGGCTCCGCCATTGGCCGTTCTGAAAGCGTCGGCGAAGGCCTGGGCAGACGGCGAAGTGAAGACCTCGCCGACAGCGACTGCGTCCACCATGTTGCGGCCCAGGTAGCCGATGAAGGCGGGCTTGTGACCGGACCCACCGCCCGTGACGATCCCGACCTTGCCCGGGATCGGCACATCGACCGCCCGCAAGACCCGAGGGTTGGACGTGGCTGCAACGATGTCAGGATGGGCAACAAGGAAGCCTTGGAGCATCCCTTCCACGACTAGCGTTGGGTCGTCAATGATCCTCTGCATGCGGCCCTCCGGTTGCCTACTGCGATCATGCTTGGAGCGCGAGCGCCACGCGCATTCGGACCCCTGAGCGATCAGCGGCGCCCATGACCAAGGGGGCGAGGGATTCTCGAACGGACTTGCATCACACTGCATGCTACTATACAGGGGCTTTCCTCGCTGGGCGAGCGGAGCCCATTTCCGCGACGTGGAGAGGGGGGAGAATGCGTACCTCAACCACTGCATCGGATGATCGGCAGTGATGAGTTCTCGAGCGCGGGAGCTCGCGGGGTCCTCGCATCTCGAACCCGATCGCGTTCCGATTGGCGCCGCGGCAACAGGGGGCCTGACGCGCAGGCGTTTCTACGAGGTCGGCCGGAGGCTCTGGGGAATTGCGCCTACGGCCGATCTTGGCCATGGTCGCAGCCATCAAGAGCTACGGAACAACCCACGACCGGGCCATTCGGGTCGCTACCCGGACATCATGGGGAGGAGCCGAGCCGTGAGTGCCAAGACTAACTACGCAAGCGCGTTCGGTATTCATGCAGTTCCAACTTCGGGCCACCGCAGGCAAGGCGTTCGATGATACCGCGCAGGCCTTCAGATGACTTCGTGCCCAAGTACGTTCGGATTCGCGACGAGATCGCGAGGCGTGTCGCGAGCGGTGAGTTGGCCCAGGGTGATCGGATACCCTCGCTCCGGGAGATGTGTGCGGAGTTCAATGTCAGCACCATCACAGCCAGGAGGGCGCTCCTCGACTTGGTCAATGACGGAGTCGTCGAGCTGCGGGGTGGCCGCGGGGCCTTCGTGGCCGGCCGCAGCCGTCGATACAGGATCGCGACGCTCTTCATCGGCTACTCAGAGTCGGCCTGGCGCCGCAATAGCGACTCTTTTGGCCAGCTAGTCGGTGGAATTGCGAGCGCTGCCTGGGAGCAGGACGCCCTCCTTTCAGTCGTGCCTGTTCACGATCCCCGTGGCACCGTGGCGGCTATCGAACGTCTCGTTAGCGAACAGCAGGTTGACGGTCTTCTCCTGCGCATCAATGGGACCGTGGATCTCGCGGAAGTGGACCTCACCAAGCTCCGTGGCATCTCGGCGGTGCTTATCAAGCGAATTGTGGAGCACCCTCAAGTCCGATCGGTCATCCCCGATTCTCGCGGAGCGGGTGTGGAGGCGGTCAACCATCTGGCTGAAATGGGTCACAGGCGCATCGCATTGTTATGCAGCATGGCGCCTGTCGAAACTTGGAGAGATTTCCACAACGGCTACGTCGCCGCCATGAAGAAGCACGGCCTGAGGATCCTGGCGGATTATGCGATCGACGTTCCGAACGTTTTCTCAGAGATCGGGCCCCAAGAGGCGGGCGCACTCCTAAGTCGGCGTGATCGGCCCACGGCCTTCGTCTGCGATTCAGACTTCCTTGCGCTACACGTTTACCGAGCAGCGGCGGCGCGCGGGATCGCGATTCCGGATGACCTGTCGGTCATTGGCTTCGACGACATGGAGTTCGCAAGCCACCTGACACCGCCGCTAACGACGGTCAGGTTGCCCTACTACGAAATGGGACACATGGCGGCCAATACCCTTTTCAGAGTCCTCCGCGGCGAAGCCGTCCCCTCGGTGGAGGCGACGCCCGTCTCCCTTGTGCTGAGAGGCTCCACGGCACCGCCGGCGGTGCCGTTGGACGGGACAACCGCAATAAGGGTAGCGTCGAAGCTCCCCGGCTAGTGCACCGTGAGCAAGGTCCATCACTGAGCCAGGGCATGTCCTGCCGGTCAGGAGGTGGTGGCGCTGGGTAACCTGATCACGCGCTGCTCCGCGAACGTGTCTTTCCTGTTCCCTGACCGGTCGCTTGACGCTGCGCTCACGGCAGCCGCGGCGGCCGGGTTCGGCACCGTAGAGCTTCTTGATCCCTACCACCTGCCGCCGCAGAGTCTGAAGACTCTGCTCGAGTGTCACGGGCTCTCCGTAGACCTGATAAACGCGCCATTCGGGGACTTCGCTGCGGGAGAGCGTGGTCTAGCAGGAGACCCGACTCGGCGCCAAGAGTTCCGAAAGGCGCTGGATCTGGCGGAGGAGCTTGCCTCCGAAGTGGAACCCGCCAAGGTAAACATACTCGCGGGTTGCCGCACCGATGCGCCGCTGGCAGCGCAGATGGATTGTCTCCTGGAGAACCTAGACCGTGCTGCTGCTCGATTCGCACCTGCTCGAATCAGAGTCGTCACGGAACTCTTGAATCCAATAGAGACGCCAGGCTTTCTCCTGAGGGACTTGGACACCGTCGAAAGCATCCTCGACCAGCTGGACGACCGCGTTGGTTTCCAGCTGGACATATACCAGCTCCAACGCACGAGCGGCAATCTCATCCCGTCGATCCACCGTCTCGCCAAGCGGACATGGCATGTCCAGGTGGCCGATGCCCCGCGGAGGTCCGAGCCAGGCACCGGGGAGATAAACGTTCCTAACGTTCTGGCCGCTGTGCGGGCCGCCAGTTACAACGGGATTGTCGGGCTCGAGTATTCGCCAATCTCACCGTCGGATCCATTCGCCTGGATGGCAGAGGCAGGCTGCGCAAAAGCGTGAGTTCCATGAGGCGGCCAGGGCCTTGTGCGGACTGGTGCCAGGCAGGGAGCGCCTTCCGGACTAGGTTGAGCCCCAGGGTTAGCGTGCCATAATAATGGCCTCAGGCAATGGCCAAGGGTCTCCGCATGATGCCCACTCGCACGCAAGCGTCTGCGCGAGATGGAGCTTGGTGGGCAGCTTGTCGTCGAGCTCGAGCGACGTTACGCCAGGCTCGGGACTCTCCAGCTCAGGGACTCTTGCCTCGGTCCAGCGCGTCCATCTTGGCGACCTTGCGGGCGGAGTCGCCCCCCTGGAATTCGCTCTTCAGCCAGTGATCGATAAGCAGGTTAGCGATCTCCGGCGGTGTGATGCGCGCTCCGAGGCACAGCACCTGGGCGTTGTTAGACTTCCGCGCTCGCTCCGCAGAGTACGGGTCGGCGACGTTAGCAGCCCGGACTCCGGGCACCTTGTTGGCGGTGATCGCCATACCGATGCCTGTGCCGCAGCAGAGGATGGCGCGGTCGAACTTGCCGGCTGCCACGTCCGTCGCCACCGCGATGGCCACGTCCGGGTAGTCGACCGGACTCTCGTCGGGAACCCCGTAGTCCACTACCTCGTAGCCGAGCTCCTCGAGGTGGCGGCGGATGCGCTCCTTGAGCGGAAAGCCAAGGTGGTCCGCGCCGATGGCGATGGCCGTGGTCATGAGTCAACTCCTGTGGTGGTGTCTAGCGTGGTGACATTGGGCGGGCCAGAGGCAGAGCGATGGCTGCCGCTCAGGCTTGAAGCAACATAAACGCTTGTCGACAGCGGGCTTGCGGGGCGATCGCGGGTAATCGTCCGGCGCGGAACCTCCAGGAGGGCCCAAGACCCGTGCGGCATGGCGCTCCATGTCGACAACCATCTCTGCAGCCGCCTCTCGAAGTTGATCGCGTCAACCGTTGTGGACGGACCCATACCTGGAATGACGGATGTGGCAGGGCCGTGGAGGCAACGCTGATGCCGACAGGCTCGACATCCCGGGATGTGACAATGCGAACGCGAGGGCGACCATCCAGAGCGTTTCATGACCAGTGACATACGCAGAAGTATCCGTCAGCCTGTCGGAAGAACGTGAACCACCCAGAACCGGCTGCGCCGGCGGTGCAGACCCCCCGCAGCTGGGCGGACGAGCAAGTTGGCGAGCGGTCCCCTCGGCGGCAGCTGCAGAGTATCCGTGCCAGGCAGGAGCCCCCGAAAGCGCGCGACTCGGTCGGGAGTCCGCCATCAATGTGGAAGCGTCGACGCCACTCGTACTGTCCCGTGACCACTCCCGGGCTTGATGGGGGCTCCATCCCTTGGAGGATAGAGGCATACTGGGCAGGCCGACGCCAATGGCAGCCATCCAAAGCACTATCCGCCTGAGCTGAGGGAACGCGCTGTCTTGATGGTCTCCGAGACCATCGAGCAGGCCGGCGACCGCCAAGGAGCAGTCGCTCGGTTCTATTCGCTCGGCATCAGTCTGGCCCATTGTCAGAGCCCCAAAAGATGCCTGACGGCAGCGACCACTTGCTCGGCGCTGGGCATAACCGCCTGTTCGAGATTCTCGGCATACGGAACCGGAGTCCTGGCTCCGCCGAGCACCTGCGGGGCGGATCGCAGCGATGTCCACCCCTCTCGGACCACCCTAGCCACCACCTCGGCGCCCCAGCCGTACATTTCGGGAGCCTCGTGGGCGACCAGCAGATGACCGGTCTTCGCGACCGACCGAACAATCGTGTCTGTGTCAAGCGGATACAGCGTGCGAGGGTCGATCAGCTCGACCTCGATCCCCTCGACCGCCAGGACCTCTGCCGCCTCCAGCACGCGTCTCCTGACGAGCTGGGTGGCCACGACAGTCACGTCCCCGCCGGGCCGGACGACCGCGGCACTGCCGAGTGGGATCGGATCGTTTCCGACCGATCCACGGTCGTTGTACAGCGCTTTGTGCTCGAGGAAGATCGTGGGATTAGGGCTGGCGACAGCCGACAGGAGGAGTCCGTAGGCATCACCGGGGGTACCCGGGACGACGACCTCGAGGCCCGGCACGTGGGCGAATATCGTTTCCAGGGACTGTGAATGTTGGGCCGCCTTCCCGCCACCTGATCCGCCATTCGTGCGAATGACAAGCGGCACGTCGAACTGGCCGCCAAACATGTACCGGGCCTTCGCCGCCTGATTCACGATGGGGTCCATGGCAAGTAGCATGAAGTCCGAATACATGATCTCGACGATCGGCCGCATCCCGCGGAGGGCGGCACCGACCGCGACGGCAACGATCGCCTCCTCGCTGATGGGCGTGTCACGCACCCGTTGAGGACCGAACTCGTCGACGAGGCCCTTCGTGACGCCGTAGATCCCGCCGCCGGTCCCCCACTTGGTCATGTCCTCCCCGATGAGGAACACACGCTCGTCGGCCGCCAGAGTTTCTCGCAGGGCGGAGTTGACTGCCCGCCAGTAGGCCATGGTCGTTGTCGACTCGTCGGCCGCGCCCGGACCATCCTGTCTGGTCCTGATCCTGATGCTCATCGCCGGTTCCCCTCAGGTGCATATACGTCTGCGAAGGCGACGCTGAGCGCAGGAGCCGGTGAAGCAGTCGCGAACGCCTCGGCGGCGTCCACCTTCTCCCGAGCTTCGGACTCGGCCGCTTCGAGACCTGAGGCGTCCATCAATCCAGCTTCGCGCAGGCGGCGTGCGAGGCCTGCAATCGGATCACGTTTTCGCCATTCGGCGACCTCGGCGGCATCCCGGTACATCTCGGTGTCGCCGGCCATGTGTCCTAAGAAGCGATAAGTGTCCGCGACAATGAGGGTCGGACCGCGGCCGGCCCGTGCACGAGCAACGGCCTGCGAGGCGGCCTGATAGACGGCCAGAATGTCCATGCCATCGACGTCGATAGAGGTCACGCCGTACGCCTCGCCACGGCGACGGATGACTGGTTGGGCGGTTACGTCCACGTATCGAGTGGATTGCGCGTACTGGTTGTTCTCGCACACGAAGATCACCGGCAGGCGCCAGACGGCCGCGAGATTCATGCTCTCGGCAAGTACGCCCTGATTGGAGGCCCCGTCCCCGAAGTACGTGACGATCACCTCATGGCCGCCACGCATCACGGCCGCCAAAGCTGCCCCAGTCGCAATCCCGATCCCGCCGCCGACGACGCCGTTCGTGCCCAGGATCCCGAGCTCAGGCACGGCGATGTGCATCGACCCGCCTTTGCCCTGGCAGTACCCGTTCTGACGCCCGAGTATTTCCGCGAGTGTCCGGCCGGGATCGGCGCCGCGCGCCAGGCAGTGGGCATGCCCTCGATGGTTACTAGCGATCGCATCGTCTGGCCCGAGCGCCAGAGAAACGCCTACCGCAACCGCCTCCATGCCAACGGACGGATGCGTGGACCCCCTTATTAGTTTCCGGGCAGCGTACTCAGGCATACGTCGCTCGAACTCGCGGATGAGGACCATCCGGTGTAGTGCCTCCAAGCCGACGGCGGTGAGCGCCGAGTCTGGCGTGTTCATCACTCCACTCTCGCGATGGCTTGGCCGGGCTCGACCACCTGACCGGCGCTGACGAGAATCCTGATCACCCCAGCGGCCGGCGCCTCAATATCGAGCGTCACCTTTGCGGTCTCGAGCACCGCGATCGCTTGGCCTGCCTCTACGACCGAGCCATCCTCCACGAGCCAGGACATGAGGTCGGCGTCCTTCTCCTCGCCGAGGGTTTCGAGCCCCACAACCACGTTCATTCTTGTCTCCCGTTACCCGACCGCCGAAAGTGATCAGGCCTCTTCGGTCGGTAACCCTGCCATGTAGGTATTGGACGCGATAGCTCCAAGGCCATCAGTAGCATCGCCACCTCACCGGTCGCCGCCACGGAGTCCAAGAGGTGAGGAGGGCCACCACGGCTCGAAACCCCCGGGTCGGAGGCATGCAGTTGTGGAGAACAGCCTGTGAGCCGGCCCCCACGAACTGGATACGCAGACTCCGGTGACTCTGCTAGAGCCTGGGATAGCGCCCGGATCAGCGGCACCGTGGTGCTGACGTCACCGCCAGATTGGATCAGGTCGTTCTTGGACCGCGACCACCGCCGCAGCCTCACCGCCGCACTATCGGTCAAGGTTGGAAACGTCCAGGTTCGACGCACAGGCGTCGTCGCATTGACTTGGCAGTAGAGGCGCTGGGGCCGCGCGATTGCCGGACAAACGGCATCGCGGGCTCGCCGCCCCAGGACGGTGAGCCGTCTCAGGGATGCGGCTGGAAGATGGGATCCGGGCCTGGCCCCTCGGACTCTGGGCGACCGCAGCTTCAGGCGGACGCGTCCTGACTCCGCGGCCTGCCCGGGAAGGTCCATCGGCAGAGCTCCTTTTGCTCGGAACACACGTACCAGGGTCTTGCGACTTCTCAGCCATCTCGGGATTGGAAGGCCGCAGGCGTACGGCAGCGCCGCTCAGACACCTACCTCGGTTCATCCCGGGCCTGGCATTCGGGGACGACGTTGCTCACCGGCACCAGGATGGGCATCTGATGACCGCGGCCGACATCGATCGTGCGCCGATCCCAACGCACACCATCGGCGAGAAGCAGCGTGAGCTCGACGGTGATCAGGGCTCGCGCCCCGAACACGTGCCCTGCGCGGAGGGTCGAGTCCTCCAACACAAATGTACCGTGAAGGTGGAGCGTCGGCGCGTCGTCCGCTTCTCGACCAAGATGGCCCTGCAGGCTGGTGATCTCGATCGCGCCCGTTTCTTCGAGGATGTTGGAGTAGCGGGGAATCCCCGCCGCATCGCGAACGGCGACGGCATACCTGAGGAACTCGAGGCTGCCTGCCGCCGAAACGAGCGCTCCTCCTGATGAATTCTGCGAGTCAAAGACATCGAGCATCCGCGCGATCAGGTCCTCGCCGGGACCGATGCGAAGGCTAACAAAGGTTGCGCTCCGGCTTGTCGTGACCATCCTTCTTCTCCCGGACACTGACCGCACCCGACCTTGGTGCTGCCCTGCCTCCTGTCGTGCCAGCCTCCTCTCGGCAGCAGACCTGTCGCCCAGCCTATCCGGGCCTGAACGGGATGCCGGGCTTTGCCGAAAAGACTGGCCTGTCCACGACCTTGGTCCATCTCAGCCCGTCGGAGGAGCGGCGCAGGAAAACGCTGGAAACCGGGCCGTCGCTAGTCCGGCTCGAGGTCAAGTGCCACATCAGATATCCGTCGCTCGCTCGCACCACGCATGGCGCCAAAATCCCGGCAGTCTCCCACGGCGAATCGGTCACCGTTTCCACTGCCTTTGGCCGAGTCCATCCAAAACCCTTACCTTCGCTTTCGCGGATTTCCCACCTCGACTCCGTGAACCTCGAGAACCACAGGTGATCCCCCATCCTTCCAGTAACGACACAGGGATGATCCAGTCCCCAATCATTTACCCGAATCAGCTCGTCAGGCTGCCCCCAACTCTCGCCGTCCCGACTCCTAGACCGGATGATGCTCGACGTCGTGCCGCTCGCCTGGTCTATGGTCGCGCTGGCCAGGAATAGTTCAAGCCCCTCCCCACGCACCACGAGCCAGGGATTCATGATCCGCGATCCCGGGCCCGCCGCCAGCCCAGGGACGGCAAGGCGCCACTTTCCCTCCCACGAGACGCCATCACACGACTGAAACCCGACCAGTTGAGAATCCACACCCGAGTGGGCCTCAACGCACACCATCAGCAGACGCCCAGAATTCGGGGGCCACTCCACCACAGTCGGGTCCAAGTAGCTCCATACCCCGGCGCCTCCACCCCCGCGGGCCGGAGCGAGCACAGGCTCCGCATCAAGCCGTTCCCACGCGACCCCATCAACAGACTGCGCCAGGCCGATCTTCCATTCAAACGTGTAATCGCAGCCGCTGTAGAAGAGCCAGAACACGCCGCCCAAGCGTAGAACACTCGGCCTGCCGATAACCCGAGAATCCCAATCTGGCCTATGGATCCCCACGGCTCTCACATGAGCGCCAATTGATTCGCCCGGTTACGAACGGTCACATCGAACGTCACCGCTATTACCAGCACTACCGCAGTGACTATGCTTTGAGCCAATGACGGAACGTTCAGAAGGTTGAGACCGTTCGTTATGCCCACAATAAGCAGAGCACCCAACAGTGAGTTGTATGGTCTTCCTCGGCCGCCAACAAGGCTTACCCCGCCAATAGCCGCAGCTGCTATCGCCTGAAGGACGAAATTAGTATCCGGGAGCGGCGATGCTCCGTCCAAACGTGCAAGAGTAAGCATGCCACAAAGCCAATACACGACCCCCATGAGCAGAAAACCCATCATTGTCGTGCGCCCCATGTTGACCCCAAGAAGGCGAGCGCTCGCCCGATTACCGCCTACGGCATATGCATGACGGCCAAAGACGGTCATCTGTGTGAGTATCTCAATGAAGGCCGCCCAGACCAAACAGATGATCAGTAGAACCGGCAAACCAAAGGAGTTTGCGAGCTGAAACAGGGGCGGTGCTAGAAGGGCCACAAACAAGATGGCCGGAAGGACGGAGCGCAGACTTCGCCGTCCGCGAATGATCTCTCGTAGCAGAAGAGCAATGCTCACGACTGCTACCGCAACGACAACGATAGGCGCAGCAGGGGGCCCAAAGTATCCAGGGCCGACCTGCTCGAACCAATCGGGAAGCGGCGCAGCGGCCTGTGGCAATACGAGCAGCGCAAGCGCTGGATATGCAAGCATTCCTGCGAGCGTCACGATGAAGGACGCCACGCGAAAGCCGGAGCGGGCCAGCACGGTCACCATGTAGCCCTGTGCGAGACCGATCATCAGAGATATCACGAGCCCCAAAGGAAGCGCGAGCCAGCCCGGCTGGTTGTAAACCATGAGGAGTGCGCCGACGATCGACGACACGAGAACTGTGGCACCGCCGATCGACAGGTCGAACTCACCCATGATGATTACCACGCTGACTCCCGAAGCCGCGACTCCAAGAATGGCTACCTGCCGACCGAGGTTCGACATGTTAATGTTGGACAGGAACAGGCCATGGCTGAGAAGTTCGAACGCTACCCCGAGGATCAATATCGCAAAAGCCAGGCCATAGAGTTGAACGTCCCGGTAGAAGGAGTACGGCACCCGTGAAGGAGCCTCTCGCTGGACGACAGCGGCGCCTTCAGTGGCAGAGGTCTCGGTGGCTGCGCGAAGGGTACTCAACTAAACGGCCTCACTTCGCAAGGGCAGCGGCCCTGTCTGGGCAGTCGCACCGGCTCTCTCATCGCCCCCGACCTCTCCCATGGTCATCAGCCAGAGGAGCTCTTCCGCCGATGTCTCCGACGTGCGACGAATTCCTGCCACCATGCCTGTCCGGAGGACCTCAATACGGTCGGTCACGGCAAACACGTCGTTGAAGCGATGCGTGATCAAGATCAAAGCTGCACCTGCATCGCGCAGCATTCGCATCATGTCTAGCACACGGGATGAGTTGGCGGCTCCCAGGTTAGCAGTCGGCTCGTCCATGATCACGACCTGGGCTTTGAACGCCGCCGCTCTGACGATAGCGACCGTCTGCTTCTGCCCTCCCGACAACATCTCGGTCGGCCGGTAAAGACCCGGCCGGAGTGTCGAGTCGAACTGGTGCAGGGAATGGAGGGTCAGCTCCTCCATCGCCGCCATATCAACGAACCCCAGCCGTCCCAGAATGCCTCCACGCCGAGCTTCGCGCCCTAGCGAGACATTCGCGACTGCGTTCAGGTTTTCACACAGCGCCAAGGTCTGGTGCACAGTTTCGATGCCAGCCAGACGACCTTCGGCCGGATTACGAAAATGGACCGGTGCCCCTCGGATTCGCACCCGTCCCGAAGTGGGGCGTTCCGCTCCCGCGAGAATCTTGACCAATGTACTCTTGCCGGCCGCATTGTCTCCAACGAGTCCCAGAATCTCGTGTTCCCCGAGCTCCAGATCCACGCCTCGCAGAGCTTCAACGGATCCGTAGAACTTGCAAATCGCCTCCATCTGTACGAGAGGGGGGGTCGCCTGAGCGGAACCTGGGCCGAGCCCATCGGCCACCGATGGGCTCGGCCAATTCGAGGTCATGCTGAGGGCGATGGCTGAGGAGGACGATCCGACGCCGGGACCAGGCTGTACACGTCGTTGTACGCGTAGTAACCAGATTCCACGAGCTGCGCCATGATCGTGTCTTTTGTAAGCGCGGACGTCACCACTTGGAAGGTTGGAATCGCAACGCCATTGACCGTCGACGTCGTCGACGGTGGGAGGGGCTTTCCCTGGGCAAGGTCAACCGCGATGTCCGCGGCCAACGCGCCCTGGGAAACATAGTTCTCCCACGTTGTAACTGCCGGGTAGCCGGCGGCGATAAGCTGCACTCGGGCCAAGTCACCATCTTCACCGGTGATGAACACTTTGTGCTCAAGCCCAGCCGCCTTGACTGCTGCGAAGGCGCCTTGGGCCTCATTGTCATTGCTTGCAATGACCGCGACGATGTTGTTGTTGGTTGCAGCGAGGGCCGCCTCGACGACAGCTTGGGCTGGAGCTGGCAACCACTGCACGTATTGCTCTTCTACAACCTTGATGTCACCAGAGTTTACCAATGGCTGGAGGACCTGCCAGATCCCAGTCTTCTTGGATTCGGCAACGTCATTTCCTTGGCCGCCGTAGATCAGCACGTAGTTACCTTTTGGCGCATAAGCAACGGCAGCTTGTGCGAAGATGGCGCCGACCTTGACGTTATCGCGATTGGTAATGTAGTCCACGTCGGGGACCACGTTCCCGTACGAGATGCACTTCACGCCAGCCGCTTTGCAGTCGTTGATGATGGCGCCGGGGGTACTAGCCACGGCCTCGCAGAAAACCAGGGCCTTTATCCCCTGGGCTATCATGTTTTCGGCGATGGTGGTCTGGGACTGTACAGTTCCATCCGGGGTGAACTGAACGATGTATGGCACGCCGAGCTTCTTGCACTCGTTCTCGAAGCCTTTGGCGTCGTAATTCCACCTGTTCTCTGCCATGTCACGGAGGAGAAAGCCCACAAGCGGCTGGGTAGAGGCCGAGGTGGGTGCTACGGTCGCGGCAGGCGTGGCGGTAGAGGCGGCTGACGCGGCGGGGGTGCTAGAGGCAGTGGACGACGAGCAGGCTGCCATGATGGCGGCAAGCGTTGGTAGGGTGAAGGCGGCGGCGATGCCACGGCGCAGAAACGTGCGGCGATCGATTTGGCCCGAGACGAGAGCGTCTGTCAGCCTGTCGAGGCTCTCAAGACCTGTTTTCCTTGATCCGTCCTCGTGCACACTGATCTCCTTTGGGACTCCTTGTCCTTGACGAGTACCGGGTGGACCAAACCTTGGGCTGTAGCCATCCACCCAGGGCAAAGCCTGAAGATCCGGTCGCCTCCTCTCCTCTCCGAGGCCTCGGCCAAAGCCGCGCTCGAACACGCGCTCGAATGCGGCAACTCCCCCGCGAGACGAGGGCTTCGCGGCCTCGGAGTCCATCCTCAAACCCGAGCGCGCGGTTAGTATAGGAACGAGCGAGCGAGTATGCAAGCCTGCTATGCTACACGGCACGTGAGAGCTCGACTTCTCCGGTTGACCATCTTCGGAGGCCCAAGGCTGCGGCGCTCCGGCCTGAGAAAGGAGGGTGACGCAGAAAGCCACAAACACTCTGTTTGCGTCCACGATCCAGGCGTTAGGACGCTTGAGTCGCCGGGACGCGCCAGTACGGCCAGGACATGGATGACGACGCTTTGCCATCGAGCAGTGCAGGCAAATGCCGTAGCCATGGCACTGTGCGGCGGCAGCCCACCGACTGTCCCAAGGATCGAGCTTCGCGGTGCCGCCGAACGGCAGTCAGTACCCGGGCCGAGTGGAGGGCAGCATGAAAGTTGAAGGAAAGCTCGCTATTGTCACGGGTGCCGCCAAGGGCATAGGTGAGGCGTCCGCACGGCGGTTCCGTCGCGAGGGGTGGCGCGTCCTCGGAGTGGCGACCTCACCTGCGCCTGAACCGCTCGCGTCGGATGAAGGGGTCAGTTGGGTGCTCGGCGATGTATCGCAAGATCGCACATGGCAGAGCGTCGTCCGCACCTTTGAGGAGCTTGGCACTGCTCCGTCCACCCTTGTTCTCAACGCTGCTCGGGCGATACATGGCACCGTGCTCGATCTTTCGATTGAAACCTGGAAGGCCCTCTTCGACGGCAACTTCTTCGGTGCCGTATTGGGTGCCAAGACATGTCTTCCGGCCATGATCGCAAACGGTGGCGGCACTGTGGTGGTGGTGTCGTCCATCGCCGGATGGATGGCAGAGCAGCAGCTGATTGCCTATGCATGCACCAAGGCCACACTGATCGAGCTGGCCAAGAGCATCGCCATCGACCACGCGCGCGATGGGATACGGGCAAACGTTGTCGCGCCCGGAACCACTGATACCCCCTCCTTCCGCCAGGGGCTGGAGTCTTCTGGAAATCCCGAGGAATGGCGGGAAATCAGGAGCCGACGGAACCCGCTGGGCCGTATCCTGACAGCGGATGAAGTGGCTTCTGCGGTGTGGTTCCTTAGCACCGAGGAATCGTCGGGCATGACAGGCTCCGTGGTGACCGTGGATGCGGGCCTGACCGCCTGTTACGACTTCCGCGGCCCGGACGAGCCGAACTACCGCTGAAATGGCCAACTATCCAGCGATTGACGTGAGAGATAGAGCCCTGGCTCGGGGGTGATTCGATGTTCGAATACGTAGACGCCCACGTCCACCTATGGGACCTGAGTCTCAACAGCCACGGTTGGCTTTCGGACCCTGATGTCTTGCCCAGTCAGGAAGCCTATCTGGGTCCGTACGAGGCTATCAAAAGGGACTATGTCGTCGCCGATCTGATGAGAGACTTCACGCCGCTTGGTCTGCGCAAGGTTGTGCACGTGCAGGCGGATTGGGACGGTGACCCAGTTGATGAGACTCGGTGGCTGCAAGGGCTGGCTGATGACGGAGGCTTTCCGCAGGCAATTGTCGCATTCGCCGACCTCCGAGGGCCGGCCGTGGCATCAGTCCTCGACCGCCATCTCACCTACCCAAACGTTCGGGGCATCCGAATGGTCGGTCACTACTATGGAACAGACCTCCTCCAAGACCCAGCGTTTCTCCGAGGCTTCGAGGAGGTCTCGCGCCGAGGCCTAACCTACGACCTCTGCATCGATTGGGAGGTTGTCGAAGGCGGCCTTGCCCTGGCTCGAGCCTACCCCGAAACGCCCATGGTGTTGGAGCATGTGGGCCGCCCGCTCGAGCGAACCGCAGGCTGCTTCCGCCAGTGGAGAAGAGCCCTCGCCAGACTGGCTCAGGCGCCCAATGTCGCCGTGAAGGTTTCCGGGCTGGGCATGGGGGACCATGAATGGACGGCCGACAGCATCAAGCCTTGGGTCCTAGAGGCCATTGAAATCTTCGGCCCAGACCGTTCCATGTTCGGCAGCAACTGGCCGGTGGACAGTCTGTACAGCGATGCTTCCCGCCTTATCGATGCTTATCGTGAGGTTGTCTCGGCGTTATCGCCAGTCGACCAGGCGGCCTTCTTCTCACGGACGGCTGAGCGCATCTATCGCATCTGATTTGACGACCGGGTGCCGGTAATCTCAGACCCTAGCACTGGAGCGGAGAAATGACTGACGTACCTGTTATGCGGGGCACAGCCCCTCGACGCGCACGCGCCGCCGCAGCAGGATCTCTTTCAGCCAATTGGGTTAGCACTGCGATGGGCGTCCGGTGGAACGAGCAGTACTTCTCAGATCCATACTTCCGGCATGCCGAGAACGGCAGGATTGCCAGCTGGCTCGGCCCGTTCAACGCGGCCCTCCAAGAGCGAGTGGCGCGCTACAACGTGGACTGGGAGCCGGCCGGAGTGAGCGGCATCATAGGTATGTACAGCCCCGAAGCCATAGCGCGGTATGCAGTTGGGCAGCCGCAACCCTTCGTCGTCGTAACCGCCCTCTTTGGAGGAGACGTCTGCTACTTCGACTCCGACAATCCCGACGTCGCCGGGTATCCGCTCGCGGCAGCGGCCGAACCCGACGACATCAAGATCCCCGACGTCCTCATGACGTCGCCGATGAGTAACTACCTCGCTCAGTACAACGATCTGGCGGCACGTGTAGGCGCCGAGAATGTCGACATGTGCGGCTTTCTCTACTTGCATTCACCCATGAGCATTGGTTATCGGTTGCGAGGCGAGCAGCTGTTCCTCGACATGGTGGACCGTCATGATATGGCGGCAGCGGTTCTCGATGCCGCGCTCGAATCGTCTTGTGCGGCCTGGGACGAATGCGCGCGTCGTTCTGGCCCGTTTGTTCCGCCGATGCGGCTTGCGACGGATATTGCCCCCTTGATCTCTCCGGGCTTGTATCGGTCCTGGGAGGTACCGCGGTTGCAAGCGGAGATCGATCGGTACGGACCGGCGCTCATACACTCCTGCGGCCGCTCATCGAACGTCTTGGAAGCATTGGCAGAGCTCTCAGGCGTGGCTGTGATGGAAGTGGGAGCAGGGACTGATGTTGCCCGAACTCGCGCGCTGTTCCCAAATGCCGCGATTAACTACGTGATGGATACGGCTGGATTGGTCAATGCGGCCGCAAGCGATGTCCGTAAGGAGATAGCGGATGTGTTAGTCCAAGGAGGTCCGGGCCGGGTGACCGCCGTGTGGGCAGTAGAGACTGGGACGCCACTAGAGAACATCGAAGCGATTTACGCAGCGGTCGGCGAGCATAACGACAACCTCTGAGGCGGCAGACTCCAGGGTCAAGTCGGCATCGCCGTTAGGGTTGGTTAGGCGCCAGTGGGTTGCTCGCTCCCCCTGGGCATTCTGGGCCTGACCCTGACACTCCCGGCACGGGATGAGTTGGCCTTCGCTCGCTTGACGATGTCCTCGTTGAACGCCATGTCTCACCTGTTTGGGCAGCAGCTCGGCCTCGATCGCACGAATCCGGCTGGCCTGGGCCGGCAGCCGGTCACACCCACGCGTTCCGATCAAGGAGGGAACCATGCAGGCAGTGGTCTACGATGGGCCCCGACAGTTCACGGTCAGGGAGGTCGCCACCCCGGACCCGGGACCAGGCGAGGTGCTGGTTCGCGTGATCCAGACCGGCGTGTGCGGCACCGACCTCCACCTGCACGACGGCCAGTTCATGGCCGTCTACCCCATGACCCCCGGGCACGAGACGGTCGGTATCGTCGAGCGCCTCGGCGACGCGGTGGACGCGCTCCACGTCGGCGATCAGGTCGCGGTCAATCCCAGTGCCAGCTGCGGGCGGTGCGGCTACTGCCGTGAGGGGCGGCCGCTCCTCTGTCGCGAGCTCACCGGGATCGGCTCGAGCCGTCCGGGAGCGTTCGCCGAGTTCGTGGTCGCGCCCGAGGCACAGGTGTTCTCGGCCGCGGGGATGGACCCGGACGTCGCCGTGTTCATCGAGCCAACGTCGTGCGTCATGCACGGGATGGACCGCCTGAGGGTGACTCCCGGTTCCTCGGCACTTGTCGTCGGGGCCGGCCCTACCGGGCTCCTCCTGGCCGAGCTGATCGCGGCTGCCGGTGCGGTGCATGTGACCGTGGCGGAGATTGCCGCGTTCAAGCTCGAGACGGCGGCCCGGCTGGGGATCGACCGCACGTTCCTGATGGATCGGGCCGACCTGCCCGGGGACGTGGCGAGGCTGCGCGAGCTGGCCGGCCCTGGTCAGGACTTTGGCTTCGACATTGTCGTCGACGCGACCGGCGTGGCTGCGGTTGAGGAGGCCTGCGTCTCTCTGGCGCGGAACGGCGGCACGGTGCTGTTCTACGGCGTGGCGGACGAGCACGCCCGCATCCGCATCTCGCCGTACGAGGTGTTCCGCCGCGAGCTGACACTCCTTGGCTCGTTCGCCGAGATCAATTCGTTTCCGGCGGCGATCGCGGCCCTCCGGTCGGGGCGCGCCCGGACGAGCGGGATCATCACGCACCGATTCAATCTGGAGGATTACAGTGCGGCCCTCGACGCACTCCGGGGCGACCCCACGGCGCACAAGGTTGTCGTCCAGGTGTGAGCGAACGGCACCGACGGAGCCAGGCGCGCCTGACGGCGCCCGACCCGCCGCATGACGACGCCCGGAGCACCCGCCACCGCAGCAAGCTGGCCGCGCCGGTTGACACGCGGTTTCCCAGTCCCATGATTTGCGTTACGGGGTGCGCGCGATGCTCACGGGGATGGCGGTTGCCCTTTTGGCTGCTCTATCCGCATTGGTCTACACGCAGATGTGGCTCGGGGTAGCTCTTACGTCGGTCGCGCTACTTGTCATCGCGTATCAGGGTCGTCAATGGATTAGCGAGCCCCAAGCATCGTGGCGCGATCTCGTGATCGGCTCCGCCCTCGGAGTCCTGGGTATCGCCAGCAGCTTCGTGCACTGGCCCTGGCTCTGAGACCTCTCGATCGGCCGAGGCCCACGTAGGAGGATCGTGTGAGGGACGACTTCCCGTCCGGCGTCAAGGACGAGCTCGCCAAGAGGGTGGCGTTCCTCTGCTCCAATCCGAGGTGCCGCCAACCGACGAGCGGCCCGCAAACCGGTCCATCGGGGACCGTGAACGTCGGTGTCGCCGCGCACGTGACTGCGGCTTCGCCCGAAGGTCCGCGATACGACCCGGCGCTGTCGCCCAACGAGCGTGCCTCTTCCGGCAACGCAATCTGGCTTTGCCAGACATGCGCGAAGCTGATCGACAGCGATCTGTCCGGCCACTCGGCCCCGTGCGCTCCCTCGGCCCGGAGCTCATGTGTTCGCGGTGCCGCAATGAGGCCGGGGAGTCGGAAATCATTCTGCTGCGCCGGCAGACACTCGCACCACATTCTGCTGGGCCGGCAGAACCAGCACGGCAAGGTCGGAGGCGCAAGTGGAGTCAGACCGACACTATACGGGTGATCACTCGGGGCCCAGAGCAAGCCGTCACCGAGTGCGCGGGGTAGGTCGCTGCAGGAGTCTTCGCGCCTTGGTGAGATCCTCCACGAGCCACTGCTGGCGCTCTTCCGGACCTCGCGGACCCACCCGGGGTGTACCGTCGGGATCACCTGCCAACCTCCGATTGGGATGGGGTCCTCTTTCCGGGTCACCAGTACTCGCAGCCCTGCCTGCTTGGTCACGGATCGTAGAGCGGTCCCGCCAACGGCGACGATCACCGTTCGAGGTGCGCCTCCAGGTCGCGCATGAGCCGATCTCGGCAAGCGTCGATCGCCTTTACCCGCGGACGGACGGGCTTCGGGAGGCAGGCGATGGAGTTGGTGATGAAAGGGTCGGCCTCTGTCAGGCCGGCCTCTTCGATAGCCCGGTTCAGAGTCACGCCTGCCGGACCTACGAACGGACGCCGCTGCTTGATCTCAGTCTTTCCGGGAGCCTCGCCGACGATGGCGATCGCACTCGACGGGTTGCTACGCCACCCGACGGCCGGGCCGCCGTACGGGCAGCCTGGGCAGTTCTCTACGCGAGACTCGGCGTCGAGCTTGGCATCGATCATGGCGGCGATGATCTCCGCGAGCCTCGGCGTCAGCGGCATGGCCAATCTCCAGTCAACGCGGGCAAGTCTAGTGGTCGGTCGGTCGCCATCCGCTGCGGGCAAACCCTGCGGCTCCTAGTGTCGAGACGCCAGCCTGGAGGGCGTGTCTTGACCTCGGGACCGGGCCGCCGCTCGGCTTCCTCGTCAGTCCTGGACCGCGTCCACATCGACCAGCCTATAGCGGACTTGCTCCCGTTGGTCCGCCTCGGTCTTGGTGACTGTGCGTTCGAGGGTCGCTCGGACCACCTTGTCGAACAACGAGTCAACCGCCGGGCGAATGTCGGAGATGACACGGCCGGAGAGCATCTCGACGTAGGATGGCCACCCTTCGGGTTCTCTCGTGACCTCAAGGTCGAAGATCGCCTTGCCCCAACGCACACCCGACAGCCTGCCCGTCTCCACGACGGTCGTGGTCGTCTGTTCGGTCTTCGAGAGGGCGTCGAGCAGCCGTCCGGCTGCCAACTGCGGGACCCGCACTTCCTTCGGACCTTCCGCGAAGGGGCTGCGCTGCACCAGAGTCGCGGTTGTCCCGGACTTGGCCAGCGCCGCGCTCAGTTCGCGCATGTCGCCAACCGCTCGATGGCTGCCCAGATCGGCGATGGCAGCCCAAAGGGCCTCCGGGTCGTTCTCGTCCTCCGCCGCGTGCAGAACTTCAACGATGCGGTCGAGGGCTTCATCGAAGGGCGGGGCTTGTTCCTCTCCTTCAAGGGTCAGCGTCGCCACGCGTCGCGGCCCATCGAGGAGGAGCTTGAACGACCCAGGGGCGGCAGGGGCGACGCGCAAGGCGGCCGCCTCCAGGACCGGGGACGGGAGCTTCCCGCGTGCCGTCTCCTCGCCGTACATGATCGTTTGCACGAGCGAACCGAAGGCGGCTTGCACACGGCTCACGAAGTCGCCCAGGAAGTCCGCCCCGATGGTCGAGTCCCTCTCGGCGCCGCCGACCAGGGTGATTTCGACCTCCGCCTTGCCCTCGATCAGGTCGGCTTGGTGGAACAGGTCCGCCTGTCTTCGCAGAAGTCCCTGGAGCGCGACCCACTCGGGCGACCACTCGGCCAGACCAGCGCTCTGGAACGCCTCGATCACGTTGCCGAGGTCCGTCAATTCTGCACGTATGACGTCTCTCGTGGTCATGGCTCGCCTCGGACGGAAACGTACCCCTTTTCGGTGCCGTCTTCCTTGCTGTGGGACCACCAGTGATCCCAGTACCCACGATACAACTGGTAGAGCTTCGCGAGCGGGTGAGTCGAAGGGCGGACCGGCACGAGGTACGCGTCGCATCCGAACCGGAGCTTCACCCCGAGCCCGACAAGCGCGCCCGACAGCCGTTGCATGTCGTCCGGTTGGAGTTGGTCGAGCAAGTCGCCCTCGATGAACGTCGCGACGTCTACGTCGCCGGGGTCGCGCTTCGAGGTCGTGAAGCTCCCGTCGACCCACTCCATGTCAATCGGGACGATATGCGAGACGGCTTGTCGCCTCGCCCGCCATCCTCGGTAGAGGTCAGGCCGCGTCACCGACAGCGGGAAGGTCTGAACCAGCCGTTGCTCAACCTCGGCGGGGTTGGACTCATGGCGGCCGACTGGCAGTTTCCCATCGTCGCGAAACCCCGGGATCACAGCGTGCGCGCCGGGCAGCAGGCCGGAGCGTGCCAGCCCTGTCCCATATCTCGCCCCCACTTCTCGACGCGTGACGGACGCCACAAGAAGCCTACGCGAACCGCGCCCGTCTCTGCACGCCTTCTCGGTCGGGGCCTCGGCTAGGCGATGGTCCTATGCGCTCCCACCGGAGGGCCCGTGCCTGCGCTTGCGCACTATCTCACCTGCCCGGCCACGAACCCGTCCACGAGGTCCGCCGTCAGCGCGGGGCCGATCACCTCGCTGTAGACACGGTCCAGCTCGGCGTTGCCGATCTGCATGATTACGAACGCTTCACCCATCGATGGTCCCCTTCCATTCCGGTCCCTCCTCTGCGGCGCGAACGCCGCGAACCTCAGACCAGATCGTGCTGTCACGCCCAAACGCCACTTGGAGGTCGGCGAGATCGGCGGGCTGGAGCCGTTCGAAATCGCCTTGCGGAACCTTCAAATAGCTCCAGGACACGCCCGTGAGAAGGGTGGCGTTCTCGCACCAGATACGGGCTGCGCGATCTTTGTGGGCAACATCGACGTCTTCGCGGCCTTTGGTTTCGATCAGGAAGTGCCCGCCGTCGGCGTCAATGGCCACGAAATCCGGCTCGTAGAAGCGCAGGTTGGTGGCGCTGTCGGTGTACTCGATGGCAAACCCAAACCGCACCGGAAGCTTGGCGAAGGCCGCGACATCTGGTGCCGATTCCAGGAACCGCGCAAACGCTCGCTCAAACTCGTTGTCAGCGGCCACGAGATTGAAGACCGTCTTCGAAGCGGCGAATGTGGGCCGCGAGAATGGGAAGGGATCGGTGGAAGAGAGCTTGCGCCCGCTGCTTTCGAGGGACGGCGCCAGCTCCTCGATCACGAGTTCCCGCAGCGCTGAGGCGAACGTCTTGACAGTCACGTACTGGGCGACGCTGGTCGCGATGGCCTTCACGATGCCGCGATCAGTCAGATCCACAGGTGTACCGAAGGCCCTCGTGGTCAAGAACTCGCGAACCTTCGGCACGAGGGCGGCGAACTGAGAAGGCAGCTTGACGTCCTCAGCTATCCGCTTCGCGTAGTAGGAGATGACCTCCTCGGCGGTCTGGGGCTCCGGGATCGTGTAGTCCCGCTCGATAAGCTTCTGCAGGGTGATGATGTCCACGCCCTCGTAATGGAACAGCTCGGCCGCAGCGTCTCCTTCCCGGCGCGGTAGCCGCGGGCAGTTCATCGCCGAGACGTCGATAGCGGCGATCTCTTCGGCGAGCGTCTTCTTGCGCGCGAGGATGGGACCGAGGACGGGAATCGTGACGTCGCGATCCAGCTTGCTCGGATCGGGCGCGATCGTCGTGATGACCAGCGGCTCTTTGAGATCGAAGGTGTCGAGCGTGATGTCTTCTTCACGTTCCAGTTGGGCGACAAACTTCAAGAAGGCCGCGTTGCCGATCACATCGACCCGCTCTGTGTACTGGGTTGCGAGGTTCCCGAACATCAGCCGGAGCCCGCGGCCTATCGTCTGCTCGGGCAGAATGTTGGCTGTCGATGTATACGGGCGCAGGCCAACGATGACGGTGACGCTTTGTACGTCCCAGCCTTCGCGGAGCATTAGTACGCTGACGATGGCATTGATCCTGCTTCCGCCTTCATCGACGCGGCGGGCGGTTTCACGAGCTTCGTCTAGACTGCTCTTGGAGACCTCGCCCGTGCGGTCCGTATGGATGACCAGCAAGCGATGATCGCCTTGTTCATCGGCTCCGAACTCGGACGGGTACTTGACCCTCAGGTAGTCTCCGACCTCATCAGCCTCGGCCGTGCTGTTGAGCATCACGAATAGCACCGGCTTCTTGCCCAAAGGCGCAAGTTGGTCGCGGTACTCGCGCCAGCGCTCCACTCCAGCCGTCAGATAGGTGCGGTACTTGACGCTCGCAATGTCCGACGGTTGCTCCCGAATGCCGGCTGTCATTCCCTTCATTGGCCGTTTCACGACGTTGTCGATGATGGCCTGCTTCAATGGGTAGTCGAACACGGTCCAGGTGAACAGCCCGCCCTTCGGGTACCTGGGAGTTGCTGAGAAGTCAAGCTGACCGGCCAGACCGCCGGCGAGGTCCGCGTGAAGCCGCCGGATGACTCTGTTCCATTCGCTTTCTTCGTCGTGAGTGTGGTGACCCTCGTCGTTGATGACCAGGCAACGTTCCCCTCGTGCGATCAGGCGCTGGTCGAATCGATCCACATCCTGGCTGGCGACCGGTCTCGGTCCCAGAACCGCCGTTAGCGCCGGTGGCTCCTCGCCTGGGCTCGCGTCCTGCCGGTCGTAGAACTGCTGGACGTTGGTCAGGTACAGCGCGCCCTGCGATGTGGCGCGCTCCGGCTCGCCCCGCACGTAGCAATCTAGGTCCCAGAAGATCGACAGCTCCGGCGGAATGATCGGGTCAAGTCGGAAGATGCGCGCCCCGCCGAAGTCGGCTCGCAACCGCTCAAAGACAATTACGTTCGGCGCGATGACCAGAAAGGACGTCGCGTACTCGGGACGTCCTTCAACCACGGCGTTGAAGTAGTGCCAGGCGACGGCGAGTGACATCACCTTGGTCTTACCACTGCCGGTCGCCATCTTCACCGCATATCGCGGGAACTGGTCGTACTGGAGCAGGTGAATGTCCGGGATAGTTGGGGCGAAGCGCTCAAGGAGATCCTTGTGGCTGCGAACGCGTGCGACCTCGAAGAGGTAGACCATCGTTTCGACGGCTTCCCTCTGGGAGGGGTAATAGCGAAAGGCGGAGCCGTTGGGAAGTCGGTGGTCTGCGGCGAACCAGTACCGAAGCAGCAGGCGACTGGTGTCGGTCGCGCCCTTGTATCCAGCCCCGCGCCATGCAGCCACGTCGCGCCGGATTGCTGCCACCGCCGGCGCAGTAGTGACCCGGGCCTCGAACAAGGCAACCTGATCGGAATCCACGGACCCCCTGCGGCGTGGCATCAGGGCACCTGCACCTCGATAGTCTTGGTGGTGTCATTGCCGAGAATGTCGATCACCTTCACGACAATCTGGTAGATCCCAGGCGACTCATACGCGCGCGTCGCCTTCCGCTTTAGCTCAGGGTCCGTCCGACTCCGGTAGGTCTGCCACTCGTTGTGGAACGTGTCACCGTGGTTGTCCCAGTCGACGGCCCAGTAGTCGATCCACTGGGACCAATGCGTCACGGCGCGTTGTATGTCGTCTGGCACCTTATCGACCGGGATTACGAACTCAGTCAGCTCAACTCCGACTCGGCGAGCAGCCCGGGACACGTCCACGGACAAGGCGGCCAGCTCGAAGAACTGGACGTCGCCCTGTTCCACGGCGCGACTGTCAAGCACTTCACGCGGGATACGGAAGAATCGGACGTCGATCTTCGCTCGGGCGGCTTCCTGCTTCGCGACTTCGTTCAGCTCGAATGCGAAGTCCCAGCCCAGGACGTCTACTCCGTTCTTGGTCGGCGCGCTGGGGCCCGAACCTGTCGCTCGCCGGAACTCAGCCGCGATCTGCCGGACATCGCCAACTGTTACCGGCGAGTCTACTGTGCCGACGTAGACCATCCGGCCAGTCTTGACACCGTGGAGCCAGATGTACCCGTCGATGGGCTTTGCTCTGTAGAGGTCGAGGATGAACTGCCGGTAGGCCCGGACGCGCCCTTCTGCGTCCGATCCGAACTGAGCGGCTTGCCAAACCTGCCTTTCGTACTTGCCGAGGTTCTGTACGACGAATGGCCGAACGTCCGGGATCGACAGGAGTTGCTTCCTCGTGACGTGGATGGCGAACCGACTCAGATCGCATGCGATCCATCGGCGGCCGAGCTGGTCCGCGGCGACTGCTGTCGTTCCACCTCCAACAAAACAATCCAGCACGAGGTCATTGGGGCGTGACGAAGACGCGATGATCCGCTTCAGCAGGGCGGGTGGCTTCTGGGTTGCATATCCCGTCTTCTCAGCATCGGCCAAGTGCATCGCGTCTGGGATGTCTGTCCACGTGTCGCCAAGGAGGACATCCTCGACAACAGAATCGCCTTCTTGACGAAGGAAGTACTTGATGCGGATGCTGCCCGTCGTGGTGCGATGGATTCGACCTTCGGCATCGAGAGCTGCGATGCTTTCGTCCGTGTAGTCTCCGCGCGGCGCGGTCTTGAACCAGCGGCCGTCGGGGTCTTGCCGATACCCCGCCTTGGTGGCCGCGGCGATCGGTGTGCGTTTGGCTGCGTACTGCGGCTGGTAGGTGGTCGTTGCGGTCTTCCCGTACCACAACAGGATGTCGTGGTTGCGGGGGAATTGACCGGCGACTGCCTTGGCTCCGCGACCGCTGCCGCCGTACGACCAGATCACATCGTTTCGGAAGTTCTCACTGCCGAAGACCTCATCGATCACGCACTTCACGTAGAAGGCGACGCGGTAGTCCAGGTGTACCCACAGACTTCCGGTCGAAGCCAGCAGTTCGTGGAGCAGGACCAGCGTTTCGTAGAACCAACCCAGGTACCGATCAAGCGGGAGCACGCCGCGAGCGGCCTCGTCACGTGAGACCCCCCAAGTATCGCGGTAGGCCTTGACCTCGATCATCGACGGCGGCTTGAACAGTTCGTGCCCACCTATCTCGACTTCGAAGGAGAAGTCCTGCCCCGTGGCAAAAGGCGGGTCGATGTAGATGAGATCCACCTTCCCTGCGAACTCGGCGAGCAGGGCCGGCAGAACGTACTTCTTGTCTCCCCAGATGAGGCGGTTCCGCCAGTCGGCAATCTGCCCTGCGCTGAACAGGTCGAGCGATCGCTGTCGTTCCTGAGCGGACTCGTTGACCGTTTCGATTGTCTGAAATGGGAGAGCGACCTTGAGGGGGGCGACCCTTTTCCCGTCGCGATCTCTCTTGCCGTCCCAGGCCAACTCAGGCATCAGACCCCCAAACGCGGTAGCGCGCTGGAACCCGGGAAGTGAAGCGGACGACGAATCACGCCTATCGCCTGCTGCTGTCCTCCAGTGACCGACAGTCTACTCGGGCTGTACGGCCACGGCCGGATTGGAATCACCGGCCGCCGACGAACGCGCCCGTAACCGGTTCCTCGCGGCCCTCTGAAGAGCGGCGCGCGCGGCGGGCTGCGCCGTTCTCGGGATCGCTTCGTCACAGCCCCCGGCTGTGCTGCTCAAAGAGGGCGCCTTCGTCGTCGCGGCCGACTTCACGGAAGTGCCACGCGAGGTCAGGGCGGCACTCGGGCTGGACCGACTTTCGGAGCTTGCCCGTCTCGGCGGGGACGGCGACGCGGCCGACGGCGCATCCGCGAGCGGGCCGAGCAGGCACCTTTGTTCGGAACCTGACGACCCGACTTCTGCTGAGGGAGGCCGCTCAGGCGATCTCCCTCGGGATAGCGAGCGCTGGCCTCCCTCAGCTGGCGCCCGCCATGGACAACCCGAACGCGTTGAGCCGGACCGGCGGCTGAGCTAACATGGGCCCCTGCCGAGCGGGAGTAACTCAGCTGGCAGAGTGTCTGCTTCCCAAGTCTGAGCCTCCCAAAGCCACGCCTTCCCGCGTGGCGACCTTCCGTTTTCGATCCAGTTATACGCTGTCGCTCGTCGCCCTTGAAGGGGCTGGCGCCCGACGAATATAGGTCTCCGACCGCGACGCCCCTAGAGCGGAACGTGGGCGTCTAGATGGCAGAGAGTCAGGCCCGGCGCGGCCTTCGCCATGGCGCCGACCCACCGCTCGTCATTGGTTACCACGACCGAGGTGATGCCGTCGAGTGCCGAGGCGATGATCAGGGAGTCGGGGGTCTTGAGCCCGGTCGTCGCACGAAGGCGCGCCGCCTCGCGGGCGACTCCGTAATCCACCACCGTCACGGTCAGATTCGGGAAATGGAGCAGGAACGACTCGACCACGTTCACGGCCGCCTGGCCGGCTTTCATGGGACGGACCAGGGTTTCGCCAACAGTCACGGCGCTGATCCTTGCGGGGTTGCGGCCGCTGTTGACGAATTCGTCGATGACCAGCGTTGCCGCCGGACTGATCGCCTCACGACCGTCGAAATACGCCAGGACGACGGAAGTATCCAGCAGGATCTGAGCGCCACGAGGAATCGCGGCCTCAAGGGAGGACCTGCTCATGGCTTAGCCCCAGGACGCGCGTTCGCCCTCGAGGTAGGTCTTGGTATCCGGTCCCCAGAGACCTGGCAGAGAACCGGCGTAGCTGTTCCGAACACGCCGAAGCAGAACAGTGTCTTGATCGTCTGGTTCGAGTTCAACAACGAACTTCTCCCCGGGCTCGATCCCCGCGGCCCGCACGATCGGGTCCGGGATTGTGAGCTGGTTCCGCGCGCGGAGCCGTGCTTCCGCGCTTACGGTTTCGGACATGGCCGTCCTTCCTAAGTCATAGTCGCGCCGTTCGAGAGCAGTGCGAACGATACTCCCACTTCAGAGACACGTCAACCAATCGGAGTGATGCCGAACGCTCCGACAAGCCACGCCTGGTCGTGCTCGTTGGCATGAGCGAGGCCGGCGGGACGGTCCGTGCCGATCCGCCCTACGCTCGACTCGGGCTCCTCAGGCTGTCCACGAGTTGGACGACCCATCGGTCGAAGGCGCCCGAGAATTGGTCGCCGAATGCGGCGGCGTTCGGCTGAGGGAGCCCCTCGCCCAGGATCCTCGTCCGCAAGCCTTCGACGACTCGACGTGCCTCGATCGCCCGCACCGACGGTGACATCCCTTCCTGCCTGGCGAAACGAAGCACTTCCAGCGCCACGCCGAATCGGGTGACCCAGTCTGGCTGGGCGATGGATGGTCGGAGTCCCGGGAGGATCTCGTCGGCGCGCGCCAGGGCAAGGCGTCGTTCGTTGCCAACCGTCCGCGTCTCAAGCAACCCCGCCAGCACCAGCGCGTCCACGGCAAACGCCACACTGGGCTTCGTGAAGCGCGTCGTCCGGGCGAGGTCGGCGACGCTGAGGCCGAGCGCGGGTGCCGCCAACAGGGCTGCGAGGATGTCGGCCCGGGCATTCACCCCGAAAGCCGCGCGCAGGCGGATCCGTAGCAGCGGCGGCGCCAAAGCCGAGTCGAGCCGAGCCTTGCCACGCGTGACGTAGTCCGAGCGCGGCTGGGTCGCCATCGGCCAGGTGGGGCCGGTGGCAGCGGCGACCGTGGCCACGTACTCACCGATCGCCTCGGGCGGCGTCCTGAGCTCGCGGACCACCTGCTTGAGGCGCGATCCGTTGACGTACCGGCCGTAGGCGACGCACCAGTCGGTGCTCACATCGCGCAGGCGGGCGTCGGCGTCACCCAGTTCCGCCGTGAGCGCGATGAGCGCCTCAGGGTCGACCACGGCATCGTCACGTTCACCGACGGCGTCGACGCCGAGCGCGATCCACTGGGTCCACGCTCGGCTGAGCAATGCGCTCTGGAGCGAGCTAGTCGAGCCGGCCATCGGCATCCTCCACTCCGAGGCGGCGGAGCGTTTCGACCAGCACCGATCGGTACCCGGGCGACGGGTCGTGGGTGAGGCTCCAGCGGGCGGCGGTCAGGAGCTCGTCCCGATCCGGACCGAGTTCCTCCAGATCCTGCAGATGCCGGCTCCGCGGTCCCTGGTCGACGGCGGCGTAGAGCTTGAAGCAGATCATGTCGAAGCGGCCCGCCAGCCAGGTGACGAGTCCGCCGTAGTCGCGTCGTTCGAGGCGACCAAGGAAGCCGGCCGGGAGGCCAAGATCGAGCAGCGACTCGGGGCCGAGGTTGATCCAGTCGTTCGCGAGTCCGTAGGCTCGCGCGACATCAAGAACCGCTGTGCGAAGCCGTTCGGGCATCGGCCGCATCGGCTCGACCCCGGTGGCCGTCCACGCGCCGAGCAGGTCGAGATCCTCGGTGGTTGGTCGCGTGACCAGCCCGCGCAGGATGAGGTTGCCGCCCCCGATGAGGACGACCTCATAGTGGAGGCCGCGGGCCGCCAGAAGCTCCCCGAGTGCACGGAGCGCTGTGTCGAGCTGGGTCCGACCGATCGACATCATCGGCCGACTGTAGACTGGTCCTGAGTAAGAGTCAATCTAGCGAATCGCCATAATCAGACAACACGAGCGGCGCGACCCCTGGCGCGATCCCGATCACTGGTTCCGTTCATATGACTGTCATGGAGAGGGCCTCACTGGTGGAAAGTGGGTTCTCGTCGGAACCTGCACCAGGGGGCCCAGCGCATGTTGTACGCCGGATTGGACCTGTCGCGAAACGACTGCACTCGCGCGCCGCCGCTTACAGCTTGTCGCCCGGACTCAGCCGCTTGCCCACCTCAGTGGCCCGCTCGGCAGCGGCCGACGCCGCATAGCGCGAGACCATCGTCCGCGAGCGCCAGCCTGCGAGCGTCATCAGGTCGGTTTCGTTCATCCCATCGGCGAGCATCTTGTGGGCATAGGTCCGGCGAAACATGTGAGGGTGAACGTGGTCACCGAGGCCAGCGGCGACGCCCCGGTCGTGGATCATCTGGCCCATCCCGGATTCGGTGAAGGCGCCCTTGGGTCCGAGCCACAGGTTGGGCAGGTGCGCGGAGTGATGCGGCCGGAGTGATTTGCCGTACCGGGTCCCGCCATCTCGGTAGCGTAGGTAGCGATCGAGCGCCCTGACTGCCTCTCGACCGATCACCACCAGGCGCTCCCGCCGGCCCTTGCCCTGCACCCGCAGCTGGCGTTCATCGAGGCTCACGTCGTTCGTGTCGGGGACGTCGGGGGTCCAGCGGAGGGCGGCGATCTCAGCCCGACGAGCACCGCTGTCGAGTAGCACCCGGATGATCGCCTCGTCGCGCCGGCCGGCGAACGTGTGGTCTTCGGCACAGACCTTGAGCAGAGCCCGGATCTGGTCGTCACTCAGCATCGGCGGCAGCTGCTCCCCGACGATCGGCGGCTTCATCCGATCCATCGGCGAAGCCGCGATCATCTCCTCCTCGACCGCCCACTTGAAGAACGCCTGGAGGCTGCGATAGCGGTTATGGGCGGTCGTGGGCCGATATCGACGAAGCTGGTCGGAGATGAAGGCCTCGACGTGCTCGCGGCGGATGGCAGGAAGGGAGGTGGGCAGACCCTGGCGAGTCACAAACGCCTCGAACAGCAGCGCGGCATCGAGGTAGGTCCGCTCTGTCTTGGGCGACAGGTTCCGGGCCGCCAGGTGGCGCCGGAAACTGGCGATGTCGGCAGCGAGCGCGCTCGTTGCCGATGCGGTCGGAGGCAGTGTAGGATGAGCGCCGCTCGGTCGGTCACGTCGAAAGGCTGGCGGCGAGGCTGGGTTGGATGGCTTGCGCACTTCGAACCACCTTCCTCAGTTATCTGCTCTAGAGCCATTGAGACAGGCCCTTCCGGAAGGCAGACGCTCCACGGGAGCGTGATTCGAGCGGGAGTAACTCAGCTGGCAGAGTGTCTGCTTCCCAAGCAGAATGTCGCGGGTTCGAATCCCGTCTCCCGCTCCACCTTCCCCTGAACTCGTCTGGCCCGAGTTAGGGCTGTCCAGGGAGGCTTCGGAGTCGCGCAGTCAGCGTGTCGCGGCCGCACCTCGGTCGAGTGTGCGTGCGAAGATTCGGCCATGTCGAGGGCGGTCCGCTGGTCAAGTCCCAGCACGTGGTGTCACGCGTGATGTCATCGTCGCGCCCCGTCGTCAGCTCGCCATGAGCAGTGGCGGGCCCACCTCCTCGGGGTTGGTGACGGCGTCGATCACCGACATGGTCTCGGGCCGGAAGTAGCGCCGGCCGTCCTGCCACTCGGTGCGGGGCGTGGGTTGCGCCCAGGCGTTCCTCCGAGCTCAGGCCAGGTCGAAGCGATCGAGGTTCATCACCTTGTTCCAGGCCGCCACGAAGTCACGCACGAACGTCTCCTGCGAGTCGTCGCAGCCGTAGACCTCGGCGTAGGCCCGGAGCTGGGAGTTCGACCCGAAGACCAGGTCCACGCGGGTGCCGGTCCACTTCAGCTCGCCCGTCCCACGGTCGCGACCCTCGAACAAGTCCTCGGCTTCCGAGGTCGCCTTCCACTCCGTGCTCATGTCGAGGAGGTTCACGAAGAAGTCGTTGGTGAGCGTCCCGGGACGATCGGTGAACACGCCGTGCCGCGTCGCTCCGGCGTTCGCGTCCAGGACGCGCATGCCGCCGACGAGAACCGTCATCTCGGGTGCGGTCAGCGTCAGGAGCTGCGCCCGATCAACCAGCAGCGCCTCTGCCGGCGCCGTCTGGGCGGCCGCCACGTAGTTGCGGAACCCGTCGGCCCGGGGCTCGAGCACGGCGAACGACTCGACGTCGGTCTGTTCGAGCGAAGCATCCGTGCGCCCGGGGGCGAATGGCACCTCGACGTCGTGCCCGGCGTTCTTCGCGGCCTGCTCGACCGCTGCGCACCCGCCCAGGACGATCAGGTCGGCGAGCGAGACCCGCTTCCCGCCGGCCTGTGCGCGGTTGAAGTCCGACTGGATCTGCTCCAGCGTCTTCAGCACCTTCGCCAGCTCGGACGGGTTGTTCACCTCCCAGTCCTTCTGCGGGGCGAGGCGGATGCGCGCTCCGTTGGCCCCGCCGCGCCGATCGGTGCCACGGAACGATGCCGCCGATGCCCAGGCGGTCGAGACCAGCTGGGAGACGGACAACCCGGACGCGAGGATCCTGTCCTTCAGGGCGGCGATGTCCCGGTCGCCGATCAACTCGTGGTCGACGGCGGGGACGGGGTCCTGCCAGATCAGCCGCTCGGCCGGAACCAGCGGGCCGAGATATCGCGAGACCGGCCCCATGTCGCGGTGCGTCAGCTTGTACCACGCCCTGGCGAACGCGTCGGCAAACTCCTCGGGGTGCTCGTAAAGACGCCGCGAGATCTTCTCGTAGGCCGGGTCGAACCGCAACGAGAGGTCGGTGGTCAGCATCGTGGGCGCATGGCGCCTGGAGGGGTCGTGGGCATCCGGAACCGTGCCTGCACCGCCTTCCGCGATCCACTGATAGGCACCGGCCGGGCTCTTGATCAGCTTCCACTCGTAGCCGAACAGGTTCTCGAAGAAGTTGTTGCTCCACTTCGTCGGCGTCGTGGTCCAGGTGACCTCGATGCCACTGGTGATGGCGTCGCCGCCCTTGCCGGTGCCATAGCTGCTTTTCCAGCCGAGGCCCTGTGCTTCGAGGGGGGCCGCCTCGGGCTCAGGGCCGACGTGGGTCGCGGGGCCCGCCCCGTGGGTCTTGCCGAACGAGTGCCCGCCGGCGATGAGCGCCACCGTCTCCTCGTCGTTCATCGCCATGCGGCGGAACGTCTCGCGAATGTCCTTCGCGGCGGCGATGGGATCCGGGTTGCCGTTTGGGCCTTCCGGGTTGACGTAGATGAGGCCCATCTGCACGGCAGCGAGCGGGTTGGCAAGCTCCCGGTCGCCGGCGTAGCGCTTGTCCGCGAGCCAGGTGTCCTCGGGACCCCAGTCGGTGTCTTCGGGCTCCCACACGTCCTCGCGGCCGCCGCCGAAGCCGAATGTCTTGAAGCCCATCGACTCGAGGGCGCAGTTGCCGGCGAAGATCATCAGGTCGGCCCACGAGATCCTGCGGCCGTATTTCTGCTTGATCGGCCAGAGCAGCCGGCGGGCCTTGTCGAGGTTCGCGTTGTCGGGCCAGCTGTTGAGAGGCGCAAACCGCTGCGTGCCGCGGGACCCGCCGCCGCGGCCGTCACTGATCCGGTACGTGCCCGCGCTGTGCCACGCCATCCGGATAAAGAGAGGCCCGTAGTGACCGAAGTCGGCCGGCCACCAGTCCTGCGAGGTGGTCATGACCTCGAGGATGTCCCGCTTGAGGGCCTCGAGGTCCAGCTTCCTGAACTCGTCCGAGTACTTGAACCCCTTCCCCATGGGATCGGAGAGGGGGGAGTCCTGGCGGAGGATCGCGAGGTTCAGCCGATTGGGCCACCAGTCCCGGTTCGACCTGACAGCAGTTCGGTCCATGACTTCCTTCCGATCGTGGCTGGGATCGCGGTGTCGTGCGCTGATAGGGTAGACCGCCCCTCGAGCGGGCGCCCGTCCCCGGGGCCGGGCGCGCGCCTCATGGGCCGGCCGGCCGTCGCTGGGTCGCGCTCGGTGCGCCGTTGCGCGGGACGCCCCGGCGACACCATAACTATCGGTGATTCGCTCGCCACTTCACGCTCGTGCCACAACGCTCACGAGCTCAGGACTTCCCAAGCAGAATGTCGCGGGTTCGAATCCCGTCTCCCGCTCCACCCCCCCTCGTCACCGCGCCGGACTCGCGTCGCCTGACTGGCAGCTAATCTCCTGTGAGGGTCGTTCCATGCCGCTTGTTCCCTCGTGGTATGCTGTGGACCACATAATAACTGTGGAGCAAGCGATGGCGCGTGCGAATCTGACCCTGCAACTGGACGCGGACGTGATCAAGCGTGCGCGGATCGTGGCGGCGAAACGCGGGACGTCGATCAGCGCGCTGGCGGCCACCCGACTGATAGAGCTGGTGGACGAGGACGAAAGGGTCGAACTCGCCCGCGAGCGCGCCGAGGCGATCCTGAAGAAGGCAGCTCCTCGAGGCGGTCGAAGCTGGACGCGCGACGAGCTGCACGATCGTCAGGCACTTCGGGACCGATGACCGCCGGCCGGCGGACGTTCGTCGACACCAACGTCCTCGTCTACGCCCACGACGCCACCGAGACCGAGAAGCAACCGATCGCCCGAGCGGTGCTCGAGGAGCTGTGGGCGGACCGCTCGGGGGTCGTGAGCACTCAGGTCCTCCAGGAGTTCTACGTCGTCGCGACCCGCAAGTTGGAGCCTCCGATGCGCCGGCCGGAGGCTCGCGAGATCGTCACGCTGTACGCGACGTGGTCCGTCGTCCAGATCGACGTCGGCCTGATCCTCGACGCGGCAGCCCTCGAGGAGCGAGCCCAGTTGTCGTTCTGGGATGCCCTCATCGTCGAGGCTGCGCGACGTGCCGGGGCAGTGGTCCTCGTCAGCGAGGACTTCCAGGCTGGACACCGGATCGCCGGGATCGAGATCGAGAACCCTTTCGATGTGGTCCGTTAGGCCGAGCCGGCTGCACGAGTTCTCCGCGATGAGCGCAATCTCACCGGCCCGTTTCGCTCACCACCATCCTCACGCCGCGTCCGTCGCAGGAAGCCTCCGCTTCCCAAGCAGAATGTCGCGGGTTCGAATCCCGTCTCCCGCTCCACTTTCACCCGGGCCAGGACGCGGCCGACGCCTCGGCGACAGCCTGCGCGAGCCCTTCCGGATTCTGCAGTCCCATCGCGTGTGCGGTCTTCGGGACGACCTTCCATCCCACGCCCATCGCCGCGAGCTCACGCTCGAGTTCGGGCTCAGGATCGCTCATTTCTCCCAGGAGATACCAGCGCGGCACCGTGAGCTCGGCCAGGAGCGAGCGAACGCTTGGCTGGGTCGCGCGTTCCATCGAGACGGCCTCACGATGGATCGCGCGAGGCTCGACGAGCCGCTCGATCCCGAGGTGGGCGGCTCGAAGACCGCCCGGCTGCGCCTCCGCTTCCCTGAAGTGGGCCTCCAGCAATTCCTGGAAGCCGCGATCGACGAACTGATCTTCGGTCTGGCCACCAAGACGGACACCGCCTCCAGCGTCAACGTTTCCCTCGGCCATGACGAGCAGCGACACGACTCCGGGCCGAGCCGCCGCCACGAGGATGGCGACCGCGCCGCCCATGCTGTGACCCACCAGGCCGCACTTGCGCAGTTCCAGGGCATCGATGAGCGCGACGATCGTCCGAGCGTGATCCTCGATCCTGTAGCCGAAGTCAAGCGGCTTGTCGCTGTAGCCGTGGCCAAGGAAGTCAATCAGGAGTGAACGGCGCCCTCGCAGCGGCGCCTGAACCGCGGCCGGGATCAGCTCGCCCGTCGAGGAGCACTGCCAGCCGTGCAGCCAAAGCAAGGGGGGATCGTCGCCTGGAATCTCGACGTAGCGGAGGAAGGCGCGATCGGCGGGCAAGTACAAGGGCTTCATGCCGGCCGCCGTCGAAGTGCGCTCGACTGCCTTTCCAGCACCATCTGCCGCCGTACCCGCAAGTCCGGGTGCTCGAACTCCAGCCCCGAATACGCTGCTCGCATGTCATGCCTCTCTCACGCGATGCACTGGCCGGTTGACGCGCCAGTTGACATGGTCGAAGGAGACCACCTCGGGCTACCTTGCGGCGAGACCCCCGACCGAAGCCAAGTGTGCACGCGGTTCGGTGAAATAGATACCCTCGCGCTTAGGTTTTCAGGAGCCAGGCCACCGAGACCGCCGCGATCGGCCTCGCGGGACCACGTCGACGAAGACACGATAACTCGGTCACTTTCGTTGAGGCTCCCACGAGGGCTGCCGCTACGTTCAGGCACCTCTAGCTCCCAAGCAGAATGTCGCGGGTTCGAATCCCGTCTCCCGCTCCACCTCCCCGATCTCCGCCAGCAGCCAACGGACCATTCGGTTGGGGGGTCCCTCCCTTTCGCCCCGCAACATCCCGGATGTAACATGGCCGCGTCTCGGTCTACGTTCCCTTCGGCTGCGGGACGGTGAATCGGGAGGGTTCCATCGTGAGGCGTCGTGGGCGCACGCTGGTGGCGGCACTGTTGATCGCGGGCAGCGTGGCGCCGGCCACGCTCCTGGCGCCGGCGCCGGTCCGAGCGGCCTTCACCTTCATCGACCAGCACAGTGAGTCAGTGCCGTGGGAATGGCTGGTGAAGGGCGACTACGCTCAGACCTTCACGGTCGGCAGCACGGGCTCGATGACGGCCGTCGCCCTCTGGGTGTTCACGAGCCCGAACCAGCACGCGACGGTAGAGGTGGGAATCAGCCCCCTCAACGCGTCCGGCTTCCCGATGGGCTTTCCGCTGGGGACCGGGTATGCCGCTGCGACCCCGAACGACGACTTCGTCACATTCTCGCTGCCGCATTTCAGCGTCACCGCGGGGCAGCGCCTGGCCATCGTCTTCCACGTGCTCTCGACCTGCGCCATCCGGGGCGACACCGCCAATCCCTATCACCGCGGCATCGCGGCATCGCGGAGGAATACAAGAACGGGGGCTGGCGCGGTTTCCAGTTCGTCACGACGACCGACTTCGCCTTCAGGACGTACGTATCCTCAGTGATCGCGGTTCCCGTTCCGAAGGTTTCGCTGGCTCCCACTCCGCAGCCCACTCCGCAGCCCCCTTCGCAGCCCACTCTGCAGTCAACGCTGGCGCCGGCCCTTTCCTCGGCGCCCACCGGCACTTCTGTCGCTGCATCGATGGTTGCGGCGGTCGCCACGGGCACGCCGGCCGGGACGGAATCGCCCGCGGCGGTCAGGCCCTCGGAGGTCGCCGCCGCAAGCACGTTCACACCCGGGGGTCCAGCGAGGCCTGGCGGTACCGGCGACATGGGGTTGCCCGCGATCCTAGCCGCGATCGCGGCGCTGGTCGTGGTGCTTGGCGGCCTCGCGTTCCTGTTGCTGCGGCGCCGCCGGCAGGCGGAGACCTGAGGTCACAGAAACCTCAGTCAAGACACGCTATTTCGGCCACTTTCGTTGAGGTCCCCACGAGGGACGTCGCTACGTTGGGGCCGTCCTAGTTCCCAGGCAGAATGTCGCGGGTTCGAATCCCGTCTCCCGCTCCAAATTCCGATCGCGCGGCAAAGAGCGCCTGCGTTTCGGTTCGCAGCCTCGGCCCCACCGCTATGCTGGCTGCGCTGTGGACCGTGAACGAACTTCCCTCGAGAACGTCCTCGAGATCCTCGACGGGCTGGAGCGAGCCGGCGTATCCGCGTCCATAGGCGGCGGTTGGGGCGTTGACGCGCTTTTCGGCGCACAGACCAGACCCCATTCGGACCTCGACCTCTGCATTCCGGCTGAGCATGCGGCTGCCGCGACCGAAGCACTGGAGGCACTCGGGTACCGTCTATCCCTCGACGAGCGGCCGACACGTTTCGTCGTAACTGAAGCCGGCGTTGGCTCGATCGACCTCCACCCACTGCGGTTCCTGCCCGATGGCACCGCGCGCCTGCCAGGCCTGGACGGCACCGAGTACGTCTTTCCTGTCGGCAGTCTCGACGCGCGCGGCAAGATCGGCGGCCGCAGCGTTCGCTGTTTCACCAGAGAGCAGCAGCTGGCCGCCCATAGCGGCTACGAGCCGGGCGAAGACGACCTGTGGGATCTTGCGCTGCTCCGGGCCATCGAATCGAACCCCTGAACCGGGCGGGAGAATGGCCGCGGCGCGAGCTGCACGGAACTGGGAAGCGACGCACGCAAGGCTCGTCAGCCAGGCGGCCGAGACCGAACGTCCATGCCGCCGATCTCGCATTCCTCGAACACCACGTCATCGAGTCGAGCACCGGCAAGGTTGTTGTGCCGGGCGGCGCGACGATCGTTGCGCGTGTCAGGCCACACCCGTTTGGGTGGTCCTGCTGGCAGACAATCCACTCAGGAGCGCTGCGGACATGCCTGGGCGGGCCGGTCGCAGGCTCGAGGAGAAGGCATGGCGACTGTTCCGACGGGCGGACGGCGATCCGCCACAGGCGCGCGACGAGGCTTCCTTGCGGTTTGTCTCGGCCTGTCGATCGCCGGATGCTCCACCGCCACGGCCACGCCGACCGCAACGCTGGCGGCCGCCGCCACACCGACGGCGACGCCGACGCCGGCCGCCGCCACACCGACGTCAGCACCGACCCCCGCCGCGCCCACGGCAACACCCACCGCCTCGCCAACGCGGGTGGCGACCGTCGCTCCGACGGTGGCGCCGGGGCCGTTGTGCACCGCGTCGGAGCTGACCGGGGCCGTGATGATCTGGCACACGCTCACCACCGGCGTTCAGGGCGACTTCTTCACCGGCCCCCGGACGAGCACTGTCGGAGGGAGACTGTGCTACATGCGAGGCACGGCCGAGGGTCAGATGGTCTCCGACGGCACGGTGATCGCCGACAGCGGCGCCTCGTCGGCCGGCGTCGTCAGCAGCGACCCGTACCTCCCCGTGGACGCGGGCGGCAGGATCTACGCCAGCGTGGTCTGGAGCAACTGGTGCCCCAAGGGGCCGTCGCAGCCCGTGACCATTGCCTTCGTGCTGCCGGGCGGCCTGGGTCGGTCGGTCGTCAACACGAGCGGCCCGACGCCCGTGCCACCCTGCGTTTCGTCCGGCTCGCCGACCACGGTGACGTCGGTTCACTGGCACACTACCTACCCCTGACGCGCGTGGGCGGCTCGGCCACCCAGCCACTCCCCCGATCCGCTCCAGCTTCCTTCTGTTGGGTCGCGCACCTGATATCGTCCGATGTCATGCAGGCGCGCCTCCACGCGAACGTCATGAACCCGCCGTTCGGCAACCCGGAATGACGGCGACGCCGAGCCGGTTCGGTGTCGTCGGCACCGGTTGGCGGGCGCAGTTCTACCTGCGGCTGGCCCGCCTGCTGCCGGCGCAGCTCGAGGCGGTCGGCATCGTCGGGCGCACTCCAGAGAAGGCTGCGCAGATGGCCAGGGAGTGGGGCCTGCCGGCCTGTGGCTCCCTCTTGGAGCTGGTCTTGAGTCAGCGCCCGGACTTCGTCGTGGGCGCTGTGCCGTGGTCGGCGACGCCCCTCGTGACGCAGGCCGCCGTGGAGCTACAAGTGCCGGTCCTGTGCGAGACGCCGCCCGCGCCGGACCTCGACGGGCTCCGAAGCCTGTGGCAGTCAGTTGGGGCGAGCGGCCTCGTCCAGGTCGCGGAGCAGTACGCGCTCATGCCCAGCCATGCCTCCCGGCTCGCGCTCGCACGCAGCGGGGCCATCAGCACGGTAACGTCCGTCCAGGTTTCCTCCACACACCTCTATCACGCGGTGGCGCTGATGAGGGCCTTCCTCGGCGCCCGGTTCGAGCCGGCGACGGTGAGCGCTCGGACCTTCGTCGCGCCCCTGATCAACCCGCTGGTTCGCGACAGTTGGACCGACGACGACCGGCCGAAAGATGCCACGACGACCATCGCGACCATCGACTTCGGCGGCGCCATGGGGCTCTACGACTTCACCGACAACCAGTGGCACAACCAGCTCCGGTCGCGCCGGATCGTGATCCGTGGCTCCGCGGGAGAGATCGCGAACGACGAGGTGGTTCGGCTCGTCGGGCCGCGCACGATCGTGCGGACTCCGCTGGTGCGGCGCCAGACCGGCTACGACCTCGATCTCGACGGGTTCGACACCGACCACATCAGCGTCGGCGACACCATCCTCTACCGCAATCCGTTCCCGGCCCTGCGCCTCAACGACGAGGAGATCGCGATCGGCACGCTGCTCACGGCGATGGCGGCCTGGGTCCGGGGCGAGGGCGCGCCGCCCTATCCGCTGGCCGAAGGCTGCCAGGACCACCTGGTTGCGCTGGCGATCGAGGAATCCGCCTCGAGCGGGGCGCCGGTCACCACGTCGGCCGAGGCGTGGGCCGCGGCCACGCCCTAGACGGCCAGGCTCATTGCCCGGTCGGGGCGGAGCAGGAACGGGGGCAGGTAGGCCGGGATGTTCGAGAACGGAAGAACGTCCGGGTGGAGGGCGATCCCGAGGCGATCATTCATGAACTGCCGGCGCGCCTGGATCCGCTGCCATGCCGCCGGATAGCCGGCCGCAAACGCGTCGCGCAGCGATTGATCGGCGAGAGCCACGCCATCCTCGATGTTGGTCGTGAAGTAGTCCGACCCGGTCGCGGGGATGATGTCCACCTGGAGGGCCATCCCAGAGCGCAGCTCTACTCGCGAGCCTCGGCTTATCGGGGAGTTGACCCACTCGTCGAGATGTATCTGGTGGCCCGGGTTGAGAGAGATGCCGAAGAACGGGTCGCCAAGGTGGCGGCTGATGATCTCGTGGAGCACGCCCCCGGTCTGGCCGACATGGAGCGCGCCATACCACTCGGCGACGGCCTCGAAATACGGCCCGACCAGGCGCTCGACGTAGTCCGCGATCCCCGGCGGCAGTTCGGCGGGACCGTCCATCACGAAGCCGGCCCGGCAGTTGAGCGCGCCCCAGACACCGAACGCAACGGTGAACCTGTCGCCCCGCTCGATCCGACGATCGCCCGGGCTGAGAAGCCCCAGCGAAGCCTTCGGCCCACCTGAGAGCATGAGGTGGCATGACAGCGGCATCCCGTTCCACCGCAGCAGCCGGACCGCCTCGCTCTCGCTGATCCCCGGCGCAAGCCCGAGCAGAAGGCGCCGGACGCCATCGGAGGTCTGGCAGGCCGCGTACTCGAACGCTGCGAGCTGTTCGACCTCGTTGATCACGCGCAGCCCGTCGGCGGCATCGATCAGCAGGCCGGTCGCATTCTCGACCGCACCGGTCGGGCCGGCCAGGCGCCGAAGCTCGTCCACGAGGAACGCCGGCGCATCGATCGCCTCGCGGCTGGCGTAGGTCTTCCAGCCGACCACGCCCACTCGGCTGCCCCGTCCGATGCCCTCATCGGCGAGGATCTCGGCCAGAGGCCGGGATCGATCGCGGGGCTGTGCGGGCAGGCTCAGATCCTGGAACAGCACCGGCCGCATCTTGAGCGGCGCCTGGGCCGCCATGCCGTGGCACTCGTTGCCGACGAGGATCGCCGGTTCGCCGGTCGGGCCGAGCACGAGAATCGCTTCCTCGAAGCGGGGGTCGAACCCGGTCAGGTACGCCAGGCCGGCGCTGTGCTCGCGGTCCGCGTAGACCACGAGCCGGCTGTAGCCGCCTCTCTCGGCGCGCTCCCGCAACCTCGCCACGCGGGCCGCGTACAGGTTCGCCGGGATCTCCGGCCGCGTCTCCGGCATGCCGAACTCCGGCATGCCAATCTCAGCGAGCCTCGCCTTCACCACCGAGCAGCCCCTTCGTTCAGGATTTGGGAGGCGACCATGGGCGCGCCTCGGTGGCGCCCCGCACGATGTCCACGAACTGGTTCGCGGCCACGGTCATCCACGGCCCGGTCTCGCCATCCGGCCACTGGATCCGGACCTGGGCCGTGCCGGCCGGGCCGAGCCCGAAGTGGGTCCAGCCGAGCTGGCCGCTGGCGTGGCCGCCGCCGACGGTCAGCTCGCGTCGCACCGTGGTGTCGCCGATCTTGATCTCGACCCAGGCCCCGATGGCGTCTCGGTTGGAGCCGGATTGGCTGGGCCGGATCGCGAGCCAGTTGCCCATTTGGGCCGGCTTGGCGGCATCGCCCGAGCCCACGCTCCGCCAGACCCTTACCGCCGCGCCGTAGTTGACTTCGACGAGATCGAGCATGCCGTCGAGGTTGAAGTCGGCCAGGGCGGCCCCGCGGCCGCGGGCGTAGTTGAGGATGCCGGCGACCTCGGCGGATTCCTTGAAGGTCCCATCGGGCTGGCCCAGGAACAGGTTGTTCGGGTCCTTCTGAGCGAAGTCGGGCTGCGCGCTGACGTTGCCCTTGGAGATGAACAGGTCGATGAAGCCGTCGTTGTTGACGTCCTGGAACTCGGGGTGCCAGGCCGTAGAGGGCAGCACGTCGCCGCCGGTGAACGGCTGGGCGGCGGTCACGCCGCGTTTGAGGGCGATGTCCCGATAGGCCGGCTGCTCGGGTCCCATGGTCAGAGTCTGGAGCTTGTTGTCGCCCTGGCTGGTGAGGAACACCTCGGGATAGCCGTCGCCGGTGAGGTCGTAGCTGGCGATGCCCATGCCGAAGATCTGCATCGCCACCCAGCCGTCCGCATCGGTGTATGCGCGCGGCGTCTCGCCGTTCGCGATACGCCACAGCTGATCTGATCCGCCGATGTAGTAGTTGCGGTCGTTGGTCATCCGCAGGTCGCGCCGTCCGGAGCGGTCCCAATCGCTGAACAGGATCGACAGCGTGCAGTACCCGGGCGTGAGCGCGATCGGCGGGCCATAGCCACTCCCGTCCGCTTTCGGCCGCCAGAGCGCGTTGTCCGCGCAGTCGAACGTCGGCGCTCCCGTGGAGTCGAGCTTGAGGTAGTGGCCGATCGCCAGCGTCGGCAGCTGGGCCGCGCCCTCCCATTGCGCGCTGAACGCGGTCGTCCAGGCGTTGCCGTCGTCGAAGGACCACGCCGCGTTCGCCGCCTCGAAGCGGCAGTCCCCGAGTCCGCGGAGAAGCTGCGCCCCGCCGACACGCAGAACCGCCAGGTCCACCTTGCCGTCGCCGTCGATGTCGATCGGATAGGCGCCGGTCGCACCGGTGAGATCGGTCGCCGGATCGTGCAGCCTCGTGAACTTCAGGGCGCCGCCGGTCGGGCTGTCGTTCCGATAGAGGGCCGCGGCGTTGCTCCCGCCCGCGGCATACATGTCGGGTCTGCCGTCGCCGTTGCAGTCGAACACGGCGACGCCCCCGCCTTCGGCCAGGGTCGCGCCACCGTCGTAGACCTGGTCCACGCCCGCCGTCGAGGTCTCGTCCACGAAGCGAGGCGGGCCCGCCGCGGTCGTCGGCGTGGCCCCGCCCTGGTGGATCACGACGTAGCCGAGGACGGCCGCAGCCACGAGAGACACGGCCACCACGGCGGCGACGACGCCCACGAGCCTGCGGCTCACCTGTTCACTCGCCTGGAGGAGCGCCGAGACGCGTCCTGGCCGGAGCCATCAACCTCACGAAGGAACCGTTCCGCTGTAGTAGCCCTGGGCCAGAGTCCAGGCGGTCTTGCCGCATTGGGAGCCGATCCGTCGACCGGTGAAGTCGTCGGCCTGGATGTGGATCCCGCCCCACAGGCGCGACTGGCCCGCCTGGTCGGCGGCGTCGTAGTACGTCGCCCATTCGAGGCGGATGTCCTTCGTCGGCCCGACCTCGAACTTGAGCGAGCCGGCCTTGATCGTGTAGCCGCTGACGCCACCGGGGAAGTACTCGCTGCCGGTGATGCCGACGAGCACCTCGGCAGCCGCTCTGCTGAACGAGCTGTGCCCCGAGACCCAGGCGGGGAACGCCGGGGTCACGAAGGTCGGCAACTGATACGGCACCCAGTTGGCGGCCAGGATCCACTTGACCCCGCCGATCTGGGTTTTCGGGTCCTTCGGATTGCCCGCCCAGGCCCGGATAGCAATCTCGCCGACGTGGCCGGCGAGCGCGGCATGTCGCTGCCCGGGCGCGCTGGATTCGGCGGTGACGACCTCGATGAGACCGGGCACCAACGGCAGGCCCTCCTTGTTGTAGGAGGGTCCGCTGGGATCGCTCGATTGGCCCAGCCCGCCCATGTACCGGATCATCGAGATGGGCCGCACGGAATCGTAGTCGCCCTTCAGCCCCCAGGCCGCGATGGCGGCATCGTGCACGGCTCCGTTGAGCGCGAGATAGAGCTTGACGTCCCACTGGAGCCGATCGACCACGGGACCCTTGCCTCCGATACGGAGGTTCGGCGAGAGCTCGTCCGAGACGAGGTTGGCGAGGACGTTCCAGTGTCCCGGCGGCGTCTCGGAGTTGGGGCCATCGGCCCAGAACTCCGCCATGACCCGCCCGAAGTCACCCTGGTTGACGACGTCCGGCGGGTACGGCTGGCCCGTCGCGGGATTGACGGCGTGGCCGTGGCCGTCGTTCGAGCCGAGGCTGTTGCCGCCGCGCGCCCCGGGCGAGATGTCGATGGTTGCGCCTTCGGTGGGATCGAGCAGGCTGCTGTCGCGGATCACCTCGACCGCCTGGTCCTTGAAGACTTGATCGGTCGCCGGATCGCCCAGCCGGGGCGGTGGACCCGGGTCGATCGGCACACCGGTAGTGCCCCCGTCGGGCAGGCCGAAGCTCTTGACATGGCCCCACTGCGGCCCGACGTTCTGCTGGACGCCGTTCACGACCGGGATCCCGTTCTGGGAGATCATGTGCTCGATCTGAAGGGGCTGCCAGCGGTTGGGATCCATCATGACCGTGCCCGGCTTCGCGACGACCAGCGGCGGATTGACCGGCTTGTAGTCGGGGGCGGCGTATCCCCCGGCCTGGTTCGACCCGTCGGTCATCCCGTACGCGATGATCGTCTTGGCGATCCGGTTGCCGAGTGCGGCCGGTGAGTCGCCCTCGGTCGTCGTCACGGTGAGGGGATAGCACAGCGAGTCCATGACATCGTCGAACTCGGAGAGCGACTGTTCGGCCCCCACGGCCTTGATGTAGCGGGACGTGAGCAGCCGGTAGGCGGCGTAGCTGATGGCCTCGTCGCGGGCCGCGGCCACGTCGGAGGCGGTGTGCTTCTCATTGACGAAGTAGCCGGCGGCCTGGGGATCGTACGCCGCCCATGCGTCCCACATCGCCGCCGACATGTGGAACAGGTTCCGGGCGTGGACGGGCGGGTTCGGGAGCGCCCGCCGGATCGCGTCCAGCAGGGCCTCGTCCCAGCGCCGGGCCACGGACCACTCAGGGTGACTCTGAACCGCCTGGCACCTTCGTGCGGGAGACCACGGGTGAACCGCCACGGCACCCAGGGCACCGGCTACCAGCACGATCACAACCGCGGCGGCCAGCGCGATCACGCGCCTGGGCCTTCTCGTTGGCATGTCCTCCGTCCTCCGACACTTGGGCGCCCGACGGGGCTCCCCGGACCTGACCAACCGGTCGCCAGTTCTGCGGTCACCGGGCCGTACCGTCCCCGGTCTCGGCCCAACTGCCCTGGACGCGCGGCCTGCGGGTCATCCAGGAGATTGACATGACCGTATTGTTTGTAGGACTCTATCACAAGGATTTGGGAGAGAGGAACACAAATCCCGTGTGACACCCATCGGGACGAGCTCTGGCCCGGGGAGAACCGTTCGACGGGCCCACCTCGTTGCGAGTAGTCGATCCCTCGACCACCGCAGGACATCGGAGACTGACAGGAGGATGACAGCCCAGAGACGGAGAGAGATCCCAGACATCCGGTAGATCCGCAGACGTTCTACGGACACTTCCAGAGGAGGAAGGACTCAATGATGGTTAGTCGCAGAGCCGCGGCCTTCATCTCGATTGCCGCGCTCATCGCCTCGGCCTGTTCTAGCACGGCCACCCCAGCTCCGACCACAGCGCCGACCACGGCGCCGGTCACCGCCGCTCCGACCACAGCGCCGGTCACCGCCGCTCCGTGCGTGGTTGGCGTTTCGTGGAACAACTACCAGGAAGAGCGCTGGGCCAAGTGGGATGAGCCCGCGATCAAGAAGGCTCTCGCCGCTGCCGGTGCCACCTACATCTCGAACGACGCGAAGTCGTCCGCCGATACCCAGCTCTCGAACGTCGACGCTCTGATCAACCAGGGCGCCAAGGTCGTGATCATCCTGGCCCAAGACGGCACCGCCATCAAGCCGGCGGTCGCGAAGGCCCTCGCGGCCGGCGTTCCGGTCATCGCCTATGACCGCCTGATCGAGGATCCGGGCGCGTTCTACATCACCTTCGACAACGTCCTGGTCGGCAAGCTGCAGGCCGCGGCCCTGCTGAAGGTCAAGAGCTCCGGCAACTTCGTCGTCATCAAGGGCAACAAGGCCGACGCCAACGCCGACTTCCTCCGCGCAGGCATGGTCCAGGCCGGTGTCCCGGCTGTCGGCCAGAGCACCGACGCCCTCAAGAACGTCGGTGAGACCTACACGGACAACTGGGATCCGGCGAACGCCCAGAACGAGATGGCGCAGTTCCTCACCAAGAACAACAACAAGATCGACATCGCCTTCGTTGAGAACGACGGCATGGCCGGTGGCGTGATCGCGGCTCTGAAGTCCCAGGGTCTCGCGGGCACCGTTCCGGTCTCCGGCCAGGACGGCGACGCCGCCGCTCTGAACCGCGTCGCTCTCGGCACCCAGACCGTGGACGTCTGGAAGGACGCTCGGTTGCTCGGTGACGCTGCCGGCTCTGCGGCTGTCCAGCTCTGCGCTGGCACCGCCATGGCCGCGATCAAGACGACCGAAGGCGCCTCCGCCAAGTTCGCGACCCCGGGCGGCAACAGCCTCAACTCGATCCTCATCACGCCTGAGGCCATCACCAAGGACAACCTGACCGACGTCCTCAACGCCGGTTGGATCGACAAGGCCACGCTCTGCAAGGACGTGGCCGCTGGCGCCGTTACGGGCTGCTAGTAGCTCGAGACACCAGGTAGTCAATTTGCGCGCCCTGCACCCGGACTCCGCGGTGCAGGGCGCGTACTATGAGGCTGCAGGCGTTTTGATCAAGGGGCAATCGAGAGGCTGACGATGACTCAGGTTACGGGAGACTTGGGGGCAGAAGAACCTCGACGATCGTGGTCGCGCTGGACCGAGCTGATAGGCGCCGGATTCAGGGGTGCCCGATCCGGTGCCCGGACGATGGAGATCGATCTCCGGCTGGCCGGCATGATCGTGGCGTTGATCTTGATCTGGCTTGGCTTCGGCTACGCCTCGGACGGTCTCTTCCTCACACCCCGCAACTTCTACGACGTCGCGGTCCAGAGCGTGCCCGTCGCCATCATGGCCACGGGCATGGTCCTGATCATCGTCTCGCGCAACATCGATCTTTCGGTCGGCTCGGTCATGGGCCTCACGGCCTACATGGCCGCCATGACCCAGCGCATCTGGCTGACCGAGGATCTGCACCTCGCCTATGGCTCGTGGGAGATCTGGATCGTCGCGCTCCTGGTCGCGATCGCCGTCGGTGCCCTGATCGGAACCATCCAGGGCAGCCTGATCGCCTACGTCGGGATCCCCTCGTTCATCGTCGGCCTGGGCGGTTGGCTGATCTGGCGCGGTCTCATCTTCAAGATCCAGCAGGGCCAGACGATCGCCCCCATGGACAAGAACTTCGCCATCATCGGCGGCAATCTTTCCAGCGGCAGCGCGATCAGTGACACCGGTGGCGCGATCGGATTCTGGCCAACCTGGATAGTCGCCATATTGATGTGCATCGGGATCGGGTATGCGCTGATTGCCAGCAGGCGCAAACGCCGCGAGTACGGATTCCCCGTCCGGCCGCGGTGGGCCCTGGTGACGCTGATGGTGGTGGGCTGGGTGACCGTTCTGTATGGCGCCTGGGTCCTGAACAATTACCCCCTGCCGCCTGGGCTGGCAACCCAGTACGCCAAGAACCACGGCATCACCGAGCCGCCCGGAGGCCTGATCATCCCGGTCGGCCTCGCGGCGCCTGTCTTGATTCTGCTCGGCATCGCGCTCGTAGTGGGCTACCTCGCGACCCGCCGGCAGTTCGGCCGCTACGTCTTCGCGATCGGCGGCAACCCCGAGGCCGCCATCCTGGCCGGTATCAACACCAAGCGCGTTATCCTCGGCACGTTCGTTCTGATGGGCATCCTGGCCGCCCTCGCCGGATGCATCCAGGCGTCCCGGCTCGACGCCGGCGTGACCAGCACCGGGACCGGCTACGAGCTGCTCGTGATCGCCGCGGCCGTCATAGGCGGCACCTCCTTCGCCGGTGGCATCGGCACGATCCAGGGCGCCGTTTTGGGCGCGGTGCTCATGCAGTCGCTCAAGGCCGGCATGGTCACAGTCGGCCTCGACTCGCCGATGCAGGACGTCGCGATTGGTTCGGTTCTGGTATTCGCCGTCGGCCTCGACACCATCGCCCAACGGCGCGCCAAGTAGGCCAGGAGCTAGAGATGAGCATCGTACCCGCTCCCCAACCAAAGGCCGCTCCGGTGGTCAAGGAAACGCCCCTGGTCGAGCTGCGCGAAATGTGCGTGGCGTTCGGAGGCGTCCACGCCGTCCAGAACGTCACGGTAGACCTTCGGCCGGGCGAGGTTGTCGGCCTGGTCGGCGGCAACGGCGCCGGCAAGACGACGTTGATCCGTACCCTGTCGGGCGCGCATCCGGCCGACTCGGGCCAGATCCTCATCGACGGCCAGCCGGTGGCGATCGCCAACCCGCGCGAGGCAAAGGCGCTCGGGATCGAGACGATCTACCAGAACCTGGCGCTGGCCGAGAATGTCGACGCCTCCGCCAACTTCTACCTCGGCCGCGAGCTGAAGACCCGCACCGGGTCCCTCAACGACGCGGCCATGGAGTCGACCACCCGCAAGGTCCTGGGCCGGATCAACCCCAACTTCAAGAACTTCAAAACGCCGGTCATGTCGCTTTCAGGCGGCCAGCGGCAGTCCATCGCCATCGGCCGCGCGATCCACTTCAATGCCCGGATCTTGATCATGGACGAGCCCACGGCGGCCCTCGGCCCGGCCGAGACGGTGCAGGTGCGCAACGTGATCAAGCAGCTGAAGTCCGAAGGGATCGGCATCTTCCTGATCAGCCATGACATCCACGACGTGTTCGATCTGGCCGATCGAATCAGCGTCATGCTGCACGGCAAGCTCGTCGGCACGGTCAACAAGGTGGACGTCACCACGGACGAAGTGCTGGCCATGATCATCATGGGGAAGATGCCCGGCGAGGTGACGCAGAAGGACCTGGCCGTCCTCCACGGCTGACGAGGCCGCTAGTCGGCCAGGGCGAAGGGCGTCGAGTCGGTGGCAGCCAGGTGGACTGCCCGGGCGCCGGTCGTGGAGCCCACGACGTCCGTTCGCAGCAGCGTGAACGGCGGCAGCGACAGCTTGTCGATAAGCGCCTGGTTTGGGACGGGGTTGACCGTGCCGTAGAAGCCGACGAGCGTCGACATGACGGCCACGCGGTCGGGCGGGGTTCTGGCCAGGAGCGGGTAGAGCGACTGCTTGGGCGTGGCGTTGCGACTGCCGTGGTGGCCGACCTTGTACAGGTCCACCCCGCGCAGCCGATTACAGATGGCCGCATGGTCCGGCGCGGCCGTCAGCGCGTAGCCCCAGTTCTCGATCTCGGCGTCGCCCGGCAGCAGGAGCTTGTGGCCTGCGGCCTCCACGAGCAGCACGAGACTGGTGTTGTTGAGCACGGCGTCGAGCTGGTGGACCAGGCGTTCGGCCGAGCGGACGAGGTGGTCGTCGAGGCGGTCGATCAGCCACCGGCCAGGGCCGGGTTCCAGCAGTGACGCCGCGTCGCCATCCATGACGATTGCGGTGCCGGCGGCGGATGCGGCGAGGGCCGACGGATCGGCGCTTCCCGCCCCCAGCCAGTACTCGGTGCTCTGCGCCGCCTGGTGGAGGATCGCGGGCCACGTGTCCGGATCCGGCGGACCCAGCACGGAGACGGAAACTCCGGGCAGCACGTCCAGGACGAGCGGGTCGCCGAACTTGAGGTAGTGGGCCGAGCTGCCGGCGGCCAGGTCGTCCAGCGCCTTGATAGCGCGGTCGTTGCCGAGCTGCATCGCGGCCATGCCCATCAGGGCCGATTCGGCCACGCTGAGCCGGCCGGCGAACGAGACCGAGGTCAGGCTGTCGGCGAATCGATGGCCGGCCGCGAGGACGTCGAGCAGCTTGCGCCGACCGGGCGCCGGGGCGGGCGGGGCGGGCGCACCGCCGGGAACCTCCGTCCACGGTCGAACGATCGCGTCGGGCGCAAGCCTGGCGATCGTGGCGCCGCCCGCAGCCGGGTCGAACCCCGCCAGGTGGTCGCGGTGGCGATGCGTGAGAACGACGACGTCGAGCTTGCCATGCGTGTCGGCCTCGATCAGCGCGGCGACGTCCCGCAGGCTGGGCCCGCCCTTCGCGGCCTTGGTCGACCCGAAGTCGATCAGGACGTGGCGCTCCGCTCGCCCGTCGATCGCCGCCGCGTAGGTGAAGCTGAGCAGCAGGCAATCCCCGAAGCCGACGTTGTAGGCCCGAAAGTCGATGCGAACCGGCGACTGGCTCACCACGTCTCCCCCAGGGTGTCGGGCTCTTGCGCGTGCATGACCGCGAACCTCTGGCCGAGCGGCGTTCCCTGCGAGTAGCCCACTCCACCGTGCGTGTCGCGCAGCCCGTTGCGAACCAGGTAGTCCAGCCTGCGCGACTGACGCCCCCAGTCCAGGAGCGGCTTGGGCTGGTGGTATCGCAGCCGGCCGAACTCGTCGAAGATCACCGTTCCACCGCCGAGCAGCTCCAGCCGCGTCGTATCGCTGACGCCGTCCGGGACCGCCAGCTCGCCGCCCAGGCGCGCCGCCAGCGCTCGCAGCTCGGCGGCCGTGCCGTCGAGCATCTGGATGTACGTGGCCACCACCTCGCGCACGACGAAACCGTCCGGCGCCACCCGCGCGCAGGGCGTGACCGTCTCGACCGAAAGGTAGTAGTCGGTCGGGATGTCGAGCAGCGTCGCGTTCTGCCACAGCAGCCGGAAGACCTCGGAGCGGCGAATGCGCAGCTCCTCCTCGTGGATCAGTCGATACGTCGGGGCGTCCTTGCGCCCGAAGGTCTGGACGTGCCGCGGCCGAGCCTCGCGGATGCCATAACGGCTGAAGGCCTTCTCCAGCGTGCCGCGGTAGTCGTGGCGGTCGTCCGGAACGACCTCCTCGTCGGCCGCCAGCAGCGCGGTAGCAAAGTCGTCGAACGACAGATCAACCGGAGGCAGGTAGTCGATGGCCCGAATGCACATCGCCAGGACGTTGCCCGCGGTCTTGACGCCCTCGTCGGCGACACGGGTGCGGTGGAGCGGTGTCCCTTTCGCGTGGACGTCGACCAGGCGCCTGGTCCAGATCTCCAGCATGGCGTTGCCGACGGCCGCGACCAGAACCTCGCCGCGCGCATGCGGCTCCTTGAAGGCGGGGTCCGACAACATCGAGGGGTTGGCGGCGAGAGTCACCGAGCGGCGCAGGGCGTCGCCGCCGTGCACGCGAACGGCCGCCCCGAACTGCTCCGCCAGGCCGAGTAGAGCCGTCCGGGCCAGCTCGCCGGCGTTCACCTTGTCCTCGTCCACCAGGCCGGTGTCGGGGTCGCCCGGAATGAGCGCCAGAACCGTCTCCCGCATGGAGAAGACCGACATGAGGGCCACGATGTCGGCCAGGGCTTCGTGGAAGGCGGCCTGGTCCGGCAGCGACGGCTCCTCGAAACGGGGTCGCAGGCCGTCGAGGATGGCGTGGGTCGTCTCGTGGGCGACGATGTCGTGCGAGAGCGAGGTGTACACGATCGGCGCCCCGGGGGGGTCGGCCGGTTGAAAGTAGCCGAACAGGACGGCGCACGAATCCGGATCGTAGAAGGCGTTGGCCTCCGCGAAGGCGGCCGGTACCAGATACAGCTGGTGCCCGGCGAAGCCCCAACCCAGCCGCCGGCCCAGCGCGTTCTCGAACGACTCGAGAGTTCGGGAGGCTACCACGTAGACGTTCTGCGCCCTGACCCGAGGGTCCGATGCGAGCGCGCCATCCGGACAGGAGGCAATCGTGTCGACCCACGGATCCGGCGCCGGAGCCACGACCCGGCGCGCCGTCGAGTCGTAGTCCACGACCCAGAAGCGCGGTCCACGCGGACCCGGCTCCAGGCGTTCGAGCGGGATCGTGGCGACCGCGCGCAGGACCGCGCCGTCGACCTTGACTGCCGGGTCCTGGGCGATGACGGTCAGCCGGCCGGCAGCGGCGCCGGGCGGCTCCGGGTCGAACCGAGACGGTCGGTCGGCGCCATCCACCATGGATCCTCCCCGCGCCCGGCCGCTGGCTCGATCCCGTGGGCCACGAAACGGCTCGGCCGCGCCGCAGTCAAGCACGGTGGAAGCGGCGCTGTCAATGCGATCTCAATCCGGGGTACGCGGTAGCGGGAAACCACCCGCAGGCCCCCGCGACTCCCCCGGCTATTGCAGAGCGACGAGCACCGCGCGGCCGAACTTGGCCGCGAGCCGAAGATGGTCGCGCGCCGAAACCAACGCCGCGCGCGCGGCATTCAGAATCGGCCCGGCCGTCCCGGCGTTCCACTCGGCGGCCGTCAACGGGACGAGCTCACCGGGCAGCGGGGATGCCAGCGCCATCGCCGCCGCCACCTCGCCGGTCATCGAGTCAAGACTCGCCTGGGCGGCGCTCACGTCCTTGCCACCAGCCTGGGCAATCGCGATCCGCCCCGCCAGGTCCGTCGCCAGCTGCGCAAAGGACGGCTGCAGCGCGAGCACGCCGTCGGCAGCTCTCACGAGGTTGACCTGCGGCACAACCAGCAGGTACACGCGGTATTTCGAGGCGATCTGGACGATCTCGAGCCTGAGCGCCGGAAGCGCGGTCTGCCCGTCGATCGTCGTCTGGAGACCGGCCAGGCCGGAAGACTCGGCGCCGATCTCGGCCGCCAGCGCAGCCCGATCGGACGCCGTCAGGGCAGGCGATTCGTTCACGACCGAGACCATGGCGGCGAGAGTCTTCTGGCGACGCCCGATCTCGCAATCGCCGAAGGCCCGCAAGGCCGCGACCGTGCCGTGCGACCGCGCGGCCGTTGCCTGTGTCGCGCAGGTCCCCTGGCCGGCGGGACCCCCTGAGACCGGGGCGGACGAGACCGCGCCCGCGCTCGAGGAGGAAACGACGACGAGCGCGGCCGCTCCCACGGCGGCGATGACGTTACGAAGCCGGGCGTACATGAGACGTTCCTTCGACCTGGCGGCCTACTCGCCGCCCTGGTTGGACGAATCCGAAATGGAATTGTTGATGTCATTGATCAGCTGATTGATCTGGTCCAGCTCGCTCGCCACGGGATCGGGCGTGGGCGGAAGGGTGGGGCCGGCCGTGCCTGAAGCCGAGGCGCTCGAATCGGGCGAAGCGGTATCGAGCTCGCCGACCGAAAGGCCTGGCGAGGCCGGGCTCGAGGTCGCCGACGGCGTGTAGATCGGGCTCGGGCTGGGCGTCGCGTGCCGGCCGCAGGCGATCAAGGCCACGCCGACGAACAGCGCGGCCGCCGCGAGCGCGGTGGCTCGGGCGCGATCTCGTGTCAGCACAGGTCCTCCGGTGCGTCCATCTCGAGTGGACGCGGCCAATGATGGACCGTCACGCCCGGCGGGCCCATGGTCGCGACGTAAGCGGGATGTAAGAAGCAGGGTGCGGCTACCTGACCGCGGCGATGACTTCCGCGGCGGATCGGACTCGGCCTAGGCGCGGGAAAAGGGATAGCACGGTGTGGCGGTGGTCATCCGGGTCGCGGGCGGCCATCGCGTCTTCCACGAAGATCTGGTTGTAGCCGCGCTCATAGGCGTCGCGGGCCGTGCTCTCGACGCCGATGCTGGTGGAGATGCCGCACAGGATGATCGTGTCCACACCCCGGCGGCGCAGCTGCAGATCCAGCTCGGTGCCGTAGAAGGCGCCCCAATGGCGCTTGGTGATGACTATGTCGGTTGGCTGGACTCCGAGTTCCGGCACGAGGTCGGCCCAGTCGGGCGGCAGGGCCCGGCCAGCCGCCGGAGTCGCATCGGTGATCGGCTTCAGGGCATCCTTGCCGTCGGCGGATGGGGTGACATGCACGAGAACGACCGTGCCACCCGCCTTGCGCAGGGCCGCGGCCACCTGCGCCGCGCGCGCGACAACCTCGGTCGAGGCACGGGGCGCGCTCGGCACGGCGACGATGCCGCGCTGGAGGTCGATGACAACGAGCGCCGTCTTCGCCGGATCGATCTTGAGCTCCGCCACGTTCTGCCTCCGGGTCAGCTGGATCGTTTGTCGCGCGGTCAGGCGGGCCGCGTCTGCCGGTTCGATCGTACATTTGGATCTTCCCGCCGTCAGCCCCTCGTCGCCCTCCATGGGCGCCGGCCTTGTGTGGGCTTGACTGGTGCTGTACGACTGGACGATGCGATTCGCCTTCATGGTCGATCCTCAGGAAGGCCTGCCCTACTCGCGCATGTCCGAACTGGCCCAGGCGGCGGAAGCGGCAGGGTTCGAGTCCTTCGTCCGATCGGACCACTGGCTCTCGCTCGCGGGCGACTGGTCCGCCCACGCCACCGATGCCTGGACGACGCTTGCCGCGCTGGCTCGGGAGACGACCCGAATCCGCCTCGGGACGATGGTCAGCCCCGTCACCTTCAGGCTGCCGATCGCACTTGCCAAGATGGTCACGACCGTCGACGAGATCAGCGGGGGACGAGTCGAACTGGGGATCGGGGCCGGCTGGTACGAGCCCGAGCACCTGCGTTTCGGGATCCCGTATCCGTCGATGGCCGAGCGCTTCGAGATGCTCGACGAGCAGCTGCAGATCCTGATCGGCCTATGGACGAGGCCCCTCTTCAGCTTCGACGGACGCCACTACCGGCTGCGCGATGCGGTGTTCGAACCCAAGCCAGTGCAGCGGCCGCATCCGCCGATCGTCGTCGGCGGCTACGGCAAGCCGCGGCTGGTGCGACTGGCGGCGATGTACGCAGACGAGCTGAACCTGGACAACCCGAGCCCGGACTACTGCCGCGAGGTCTTCGATCGGCTGGACGACGCATGCCGGGCGGTAAGCCGGGACCCGGCGACGATCCGTCGCTCTGCGATGCTGGCCTGGGATGGGGCAAACGCTCACGCCACTCCATCCGAGCAGCGGCGGCTTCTCTCGGCCTACGCTGTTGCGGGGGTCCAGAAGATCGTGCTCGACGCGTGGCCCGGGCCGGCCTCGCCGCGCTCGATCGAGGTCCTCGGCCGTGAGGTGCTGACCGCGTTCCGGTAAGGGGGCAATCGCACGGATGAGGCAGCAGCGGCAGGACCGAGTCGTTCCTAGTGCTGGATCTCCTCGGGTGTCTCGTACCAGCGCACGCGCTCTCCGATCCGGGCGCGCGCCCGCCAGGCGATCGACTTGGGGGCCGCGGCCATGGCGGCGGCAATTCCGTCGACTTGCCGCGCGACATCGAAGTGGGCGCCCGCCACGGGCTCGGCGACCCACAGCTCGGCCACCTTGCCCAGGTTGCGCTCGACTGTGTGGCAGAACCCCCAATCCGAGCCAAGCACGGCTGCGATCCGGTCGAGCCCGATCGCCCCGTCGCCGTCCTCACCGAGCGGATGATCGGCCAGCAGGCAGAGCACGTCGCCCAGGTCCTTTCGGTTGATCTCCCAGATCTGCAGCTTCGTCAGGACCAGGTCCGCCAGCGTGACCGTGGGTTGCGGTCCGTCGAGCCGCCCGCGCAGGTCCAGGCGATGGCTCATCGCCAGCTCGTCGATGAGGATGTCCATCGTCCAGTGCCCGTTGGGCTCGGCGTAGTTCAGGCGCTGAGCGCCATGGATGGCATTGAAGAGTTTCTCCGGGATGTAGCCCTGATCCTCGAGGAAGCACTTCAGCGCGGCGCGCCCCTTGGAGCTCGCGACGAAGTCCATGTCCGCATACTCGCGGACGAACGGGAGCTTCCGTACCGACTCCGAGCGCAGCCAGACGGCCAGCCCGCCCATGAGCCGCATTGGGATCCCTTCGGCGACCGCAAGCTCGGCCAGACGCTGGGCCTCGGCCCGGATCTCGGGGAGGATGGGCGGGTTGTCGGGCACGAGTTGCGCTCCTGGCGGTGGGTCGGGAGTGGGCAGCGGAAGCGAGCTTAACAGCAGCGACCCCGGCTGTGCAGCCGGGGCCGCTGAATATTGCGGAGCGGAGGGATCACTCCGGCGGGAGTTCCTTGTAGACGAGGTTGATATCGATGCCCTGCCGTCGCCTGAAGAACCAGGAGAGCAGGTAAACGGCCAGGCCGACGACGACGATCATGCCCATGAAAGCGAAGATCTGCCATCGGTTGTCCGGGTTGCCGGCCAGTGCCAGGGCCGGATACTGCCACGTGCACCAGGCCAGGAAGACCATGACCGCGATGGACAGAGGGGCGACGATGAACAGGATGGGGACGCCCGCGATCTTCCAGTTTGCCGGCGAGGCCTGATAGAGGTCCTTGCGGCGGAACGGGAAGACGATGGCGGCGACGCCAACGATCACCACGCAAACGACGCCCGCGAGCACGCCCAGGGCGAGCCACGTCTGGAAGTCGGTGCTGACGATGCTCCAGATGAGCATCAGAGTCACGAGCACCATCTCGAAGAGGATGGCCCAAATCGGGGAGTGGGTCCTGTCGTTGACCTCTGAGAGCTTCTCAGGCAGCAGCCGGTCGAAGGACCAGGCGAACCAGGTCCGGATCGGCATGTAGGTGTTGCCGACCATGGCCGGCAGGCTCCAGAACAGGAACGAGCCGACGATGAGGAAGGTCAAGATCGGGATGTTGTAGACCAGCGAAGAGAGGAAGTGGTACCAAGGCCCCGTCGGGACGGCATAGCCGGATGCCCCAGAGTTGACGGCGACCATGAAATCGTAGCCGGTGACCTTGAAGAGGAGCAGCACGCCGACGACGATGAAGATCACGTCCCAGGCGAGCGCACCGAACATGATGGACAGCTGGCGGGCGCGGTTGGCGGCGCTCTTGAGCTCACCACTCAGGTAGACCGACCACCAGTTCCACATCATGAAGGTCATGATCACGAAGATGGACGGAAGGGTGGCGTCCAGGTTGCCGGCGTTCGGGCCCGATCCGGGCGTTACCCCGGCGCTGCTGATCAGGGTCGCCGCATCGGGGCTCGAGTACTTAGCACTCACCGAGTTGAAGTTGTTCACGAAGTCGGCATGGCTGCCGAAGATCAGCACGATGAACGCCAGGAAAGTGCCGACGGAGGCGATGATCCAGAAGGCGTTCTGCCAGCGGAAGGTCGTCCGCAGGCCGGCGACCAGGATCGCCCCCATCAGGACGACCATGACCATGGCCCCGACGAAGATCCAGTGGCTGTCCGTCTGGAAGCTCTTGCCCCAGTCGATCAGGGTCGAGTTGTCGAAGGTGATGCCCAGGGTCGCCAGGATGGGGCCGAGCGCGAAGACCGGGAAATAGCGAGCCCAGAAGGTCGCGCCGATCGTAGCCGATAGGGCCGCCCCGAAGTTCGACACCAGGGCCGCGGGCGGCGACAGGATCCGGCTCACCCAGACGTAGTCGCCTCCCGTGCGCGGCATGCTCGACGCCAGCAGGGCCATCATCAAGAGCACTGGGATGTTGATGATGAACGAGATGATGGTCGCCCAGACCAGGTCCGAGCCGGGGAAGGCCGTCAGGGCGAAGAACACACCCCAGGCCAGCGTGGCGCCGACCGGTGCCGAGAAGACGGCATTGAAGATCGTCGCGTCGAGGGCGTTGGCCTCACGTACGAGACCTGTGCTCTGGCGGACGAAGAGCTGACTACCTCCTGCCACTCGTCACCTCCTGACGATCCTCGCGAGGATCGCGTCTCCGGCCGAGGAATGGCTGCTGCCCGGGCCTCACAGCGGGGTGGGCCCCTCGACAGTCTTTCGGCCCACTGGTAGTAAACACAATCGCACACGTAGCGTCAACCAACTTATGTGCGATATCATCATCTGAGATGTTCGAGTGTGTGAGCATCTTCGTCGAAGCGGATACGCCCGAAACGGGGAAGATGCCGGGATGCCACTGGCCGCAGATCGCCGAGTCAAGATCCTCGAGCGAGTAGCCGAGGGCATATCGATACAGGTCGCCGACCTCGCCCGGGAATACGGCTGCTCGGAGATGACGATCCGGCGCGACATCGCGCGCCTGGAACGTGACGGCTTCCTGCGCCGGACATACGGCGGAGCCACCGCCCACCTCACCCGCTCGCTGGACGTGGCCTTCAATGCCCGGGCCCTCGCCAACGCCCGCGAGAAGCGGCTCATCGCCCTGGCCGCGGTAGGGCTCATCGAAGATGCTCGCCTGCTGTTCGTGGGCATCGGCACGACAGCGGAGCACTTCGCCCGATACCTGCCCGCCCGGCCCGACCTCACGGTGGTGACCGGTTCGCTGCCGATCGCCAGCCTGCTGGGGACTCGCCCCTCCCACGCCGTGGTGCTGGGCGGCCACGTGAGGCGTGACGAGCTGAGCTGCGTGGGTCCGGCCGCACGGGCCACGTTGGAGCGGTATCGCTTCGACCTGGCCGTCCTGGGCACGGCCGGCCTGACGGCCAGGTGGGGCCTGACCGACCTCAACGACGAGGAGGCCGAGATCCACCGCATCGCCGTCGAGAGAAGCGAGCGCCTGATGGTCATCGCCGACGGGTCGAAGATCGGACTGGCCACCAGCTCGGTGGTCGCGTCCGCACAGAGCATCCAAACCCTGGTCACGGACGCCAGCGCTCCCCCGGGCGAGCTCGAGGCGCTCCGGGCCCTGGGCATGAAGGTCGTGGTCGCGGTCGCCGGAGATCGCCGGCACATGGAAGAAGACGAGGCAGCGGAGGCCTGAAAGCGCAATGAACAGCCTGGATCGCATCTTCGGGGTCAAGAAGCCCGTTGTTGCCATGCTCCATCTGCCCGGTCTGCCCGGACGTCCTCTGCACGACGTCGCGGGCGGGCCGGACGCGATCCTGGCCCCAGTTGCACGCGACCTCGACGTGTTACAGGACGCCGGCGTCGACGGCGTGCTCTTCTGCAACGAGAAGGACTACCCCTACCAGATCAAGGTGGGGGTCGAGATCGCGACAGCCATGGCAGCCACCGTCGGGCGGCTGCGCGATCGCATCAGCATCCCGTTCGGGGTCAACCTGCTGTGGGATCCAATGGCCAGCCTGGCGGTCGCCCGCGCCACCGGCGCCTCGTTCATCCGCGAGGTGCTGACCGGCGTCTACGAGTCGGATCTCGGCATGATCGAGCCCAACATCGGCGACATCTCCGGCTATCGGGCCGCCATAGGCGCGACTGACGTGGCCCTCTTCGACAACATCTCGCCCGAGTTCAGCAGCCCTATCGGGACGCGGAGCGTGGCCGATCGAGCCCGGGGCGCCGCGTTCATGGGCATGGACGCGATCTTGATCAGTGGCTGGGCGGCCGGCAGCCCAATGGCCCTGAGCGACCTGATCGCGGCCAAGCAGGCGGCGCCAGAGACTCCCATCATCGCCAACACGGGCGTCTCCGCGGATCGAATCCAGGAGATCCTCAAGGTCGCCGACGGCGCGATCGTCGGCACGAGCCTCAAGGTGGACGGCATCACCTGGAACGCGGTCGATCCGAAGCGGGTACGGGACCTGATGGGGGCAGTTCGCGAGTTCCGGGCCGCGACCCCCGGCAGCTGACGAGTCCCGCCACATGGCTCGCAAGACCCGCATCTACTTCGCCACGGACCTGCACGGGTCCTCGAAGTGCTTCCGCAAGTTCCTCAACGCCGGCCCGGTCTACGGGGCCGACGTGATGATCCTGGGCGGCGACCTTGCCGGCAAGGCGATCCAATCCATCGTGCGCCAACCTGGTGGCAAGTATCGCTGCAACTTCATCGGGTCCGACTACGAGGTCGAGGAGGGGCCGGATCTGGAGGCCCTGGAGAAGCTGGTCGCCGACCACGGCTACTACCCCTACCGAGCCGAACCGGGGGAGCTCGAGGCCCGCAGGGACGCGGGCACGCTTGATGACCTGTTCCTCGAGCTGATGAACCAGCGGCTGGAGGGCTGGCTGACCCTTGCCGACGAACGCCTGCGGCCCATCGGCAAGCGACTCTTCTTCATGCTTGGCAACGACGATCCGCCGCCCCTGGCCAGGCTTCTGGACAACGCCCCTTGGGGAGAGCATGACGAGGGCAAGGTCGTGTGGCTGGACGACGACCACGAGATGATCAGCTGGGGCTTCTCCAACAAGACGCCCTGGAACAGCTATCGCGAACAGGACGAGCCGGAGCTGGCATCTTCGCTTGCCAGGATGGCCGCGGGGCTGGCCCATCCGGAGCGCTCCATCGCCAACATTCACGTCCCGCCCTATGACACCCAGCTCGACGAGGCGCCCGTGCTGGACGAGAAGCTGCAGGTCCAGCAGGTCCTGGGCCAGGTCAAGATGGCGCCGGTCGGGAGCACGGCGGTGTGCGATTTCCTGACCGCACGCCAGCCCCTCCTTGGCCTGCACGGCCACATTCACGAGTCCTCGGGCATCCGGCGCCTAGGTCGCACGATCGCCATCAACCCCGGCAGCGACTACTCGACCGGGACGCTGAACGGCGCGCTGATCACACTGGAGAAAGACAAAGTCTCGGCCCACCAGCTCGTACGGGGGTGACGATGGCCGCTCCGGGCGAAGTGCTCCTGGCGATCGACGTCGGCACGTCCGGCGCGCGCGCCGTCGCCTTCGATCTTGATGGGCACCGGCTGTTCGAGGTCCGCCGCGGGTACCCGATCGTCACGCCGGCGCCGGGCTGGGCCGAGCAGGACGCCAGGCTCTGGCGGTCGGCGGCGCTGGGGGCGCTGGGCGAGGTTGTCCGCCGACTGGCAAGCGGCGGTAGGACCGGCGCCGTTCCGGGCCCCGCGAGCGGCACCGGTCCGAGGTTCCGGATCCGCGCCATCGGGCTGACCGGGCAGTGCCCATCCGTCGTGCCGGTGGACCGCCACGGCGAGCCACTCGGACCGGGCCTGATGTACCGCGACAATCGCGCTACCGCCGAAGCCGCCGAGCTCAGGGAGCTCTTTGGTGACGCGCGGATCCACTCGCTCACGGGGCACCTGCCCGCGGCCTTCCACATCGCCCCCAAGATGCTGTGGCTGCGCCGCCACCGTCCGGAGATCTGGACCCGCGACCCGCTGTTCCTCCAGCCGCGCGATCTCGCGGTCGAGGCACTCACCGGGGTTGTCGCCACGGACGGCACTCACGCCGCCGCGACCCTGCTCTACGACCTGCGCGCCGGCCGGTGGAGCGCGGAAATGCTTGCGGCGCTTGGCATCGACCCGGGCGCTCTCCCGCCCATCCGCCGCTCGGCCGAGGTGATCGGCGAGCTGCGGCCCGCGCTGGTGCGGCGGTTCGGACTTGCAGGGCCGGTGCCGGTGGTTTTGGGCGGCGCCGACTCGCAGGCCTGCGCCCTCGGAGCGGGGGTCGTAGAGCCCGGGCCGGTGAGTGAGATGGCCGGCTCCTCCACGTGCCTCAATTCCGTCGTCCCCGAGCCGCTCGAAGAGCTGCTCATCACCCACTACCCGCACGTGATTCCCGGGACGTTCACGACCGAGACGGGAATCAACACGACTGGCGCCGCGGTGGCGTGGCTGGCGGACCTCCTCTACGGCGGACGCGCCGGGCGTGCGAGCGGAAACGACTACATGGCTCTCGACGCCGAGGCGGCCGCGGCTCCGGCGGGCGCAGACGGCGTGCTTGCGCTGCCGGTCCTGGGCGACGGCGAGCGCACCGACGCGGATCTGCGAGCCGCCTTCACGGGGCTATCGCAGCGGCATGGCCGGGCGATCCTGGCCCGGGCGATGCTAGAGGGAGTGGCTTTCGCGATCAGGAGCCAGCTGGAGCTGCTCTGCCGAGCCGGCGCCCGTGTCACGGAGCTGCGCGTCTCCGGGGGCGACACGCGGCTGGCGACGTGGAATCGGATCAAGGCCGACGTCACGAACCTTCCCGTGCGGCCGATTCCCGGCGACGCCGCCACGACCGGAGTGGCGATGCTGGCCGGGCTCGGCGCCGGGGTATATCGAAACCTGGACGAGGCGATTGCCCGCTGCGTCCGACCCGATCCACCAATCGAGCCGTCGTCTGCCCCTCGCGCCACGTATGACCAGGCCTTCGGCGCTTACACGGAACTGGCGACGTCGAAGGTCGTGCGACGCCAGAGCAACCCATCGGGCTGACGGCGCCGGCTCAATAGAACGGAGTTCTCACATGCGACTCGAGCTCGGCATCAATACCTGCTTCGCCGTCAAACGCTGGCCTGTTGCGGCCGATTGGGCGCCGATCGTCGCTGACCGGCTGGGCCTGCGGCTGGTCGAGCACTCGTTCGACCTCGTCGACCTGGCCGGCAGCTCCGGCCCGGCGCAGGCCCACGCGTTGACCGCCGCCGCCCGTGAGTTCGACCTGACGATCCGTTCGACCTTCACCGGGCTCGCCGCCTACTCGTCGAACATGCTGCTCAGCCCCGCTGCCGACACCCGAGCCGATGCCCAGGAGTGGTTCCGTCGCGCGATCGCCTTCAGCGAGAGCATCGGGGCGGTCGCAACCGGCGGGCACGTGGGGGCCTTTTCGGTGAGCGACTGGCACGACCCGGCGCGCCGCGCCGAGCGATGGGATGGCCTGCGCTCTGCACTGCACGAGCTGGCCGCCGACGCCCGCGCTCACAACCAGCAGGCGCTTCTGGTCGAGAAC
>Ga0187878_1000269_pt1 | contig 63508 bp, 55 predicted proteins | sample June2016WEW_17_1_FD_132979 | JGI IMG/M metagenome (GOLD analysis project Ga0187878, IMG submission 132979) | Peatland microbial communities from SPRUCE experiment site at the Marcell Experimental Forest, Minnesota, USA - June2016WEW_17_150 | ecosystem: Environmental > Terrestrial > Soil >... | reverse complement strand
ACTCCGCTCGCTGCAGAAACTGCCTTGGACGGTTCGCATGTTCTTCCTGACGCCGGACACCCAGTACGCCGCTCTGTGAATCCGACCAAGTCAAAAGTCTACCTACTTATGGCCTGATTAATATCCTGAGATAGGAAATGGGTGCTGCGTCCGCCACTGGGCAATCTCCAGAAGAAATCCGCCGGCTGGTGCGTGCGGCGGCAGTTCAGCACCGACCGATCGCGGCGCTGTATGACGGCACGCGGAGGCTCTTGTGCCCCCATGTGCTGGGCTATAACCAGCCGGGCAAGTGGCGAGTGTTCTGTTATCAGTACGGGGGCGAAAGCAAGAGCGGACCGCAGCCGGATGGCGGGGAGGGAATCTGGCGCTGTCTATCGCTGAAGAAACTCTCCAGCGTGGAGTTGTTGGACGGTCCCTGGCAAAGCGAACCCCACGCTCGCCAGCGTTGCGTGGAGAACATTGAGGTAGACGCAGAGGACCATCCTGGCGACGATCCGCGGAACGGGCAGTGAGGAAGTTGCTGAAGCAGGTGGCGCGCGATCACGATGTGGAGCGTGGCGATCGAGTGGGGATTATGCCGTTCGGGACGGACGCGGCGACCCGCGCGGGCGGAAGTCCAGCTGCGGCTCCGGGGCTGATAGTCCAACATGGCCGGCGCGGACTGAGGGGGAAAAACGGTTCCGCTCGCTGATCAGGAACCCATAAGCGGCGATGCACAAGGTGGCGTGATGGTGAAAACCGCGCCAACTCCGTCCTTCATAATGGCCTAATCCAAGTTCCTGCTTGAGTTCCTCATAGTCGCGTTCAATAATCCAGCGGTGTTTGGCAATCTTCACCAGAGACTTCAGTGAGGTCCTGGCCGGCAACGTGGACAGCCAGTATTTCGTAGGTTCCGATTCTTCCTCGGGCCATTCGATCAAGAGCCATTCTTCCGGGCGTGGGACAGTCCGCTTTTCATCGCGGTGGGCAGGACGCACTCGGACAGCGGCGAAACGAGAACGCAAAGTTCCTTGACTGCCTGGGCGCCAAGCGATATCCTTCCAAACCGAAGACGGCAAACTGAGGGCCAACTGCTTCACCGAAATAGGCGGGTGGTCGGCGTTGCGTTGTAAGCGCTTCGGTGGTGCTCCACGGCCGGGCTTTCGCGGCGGGGCCGGCAAGGGTTGTTGTCCAGGCTCCCAGACGGTGGTCGAAGACTCGATGCCTACTATATAGGACAGTTCGAGTTGGGTGAGGGCGGTGCGAAATGGCGTGCCGTTTCCATAGCCGGCGTCTGCCAGTACCACTCCTGCGGGAATCTTCTGCTCCACCGCCTTCCGGATCTGTTGTAAAGCAATCTCCGGCTTGGTTTGAAACTCAATCCCTTCTGGGACCCCGGCCTGCTGGCGGCGCGCGGAATCCTGAGACCACACCTCCGGCAGATACAGCCGCCAAGCCATGGGCAAACTCGAGTTCCAGGTGCTCACCGACAAACTCACGGCCGCCTGACAGTTATCGTGTTTGCCGATTTGACCGCAGTACTGCCAAGCCACTCCTACAGAATGCTTTCCCTGCTTCGGAAACCCCGTGTCATCCACGATCCACGCCACCACTGGACCGTGTTTCTGCATGGTCGGCAAGACATCCCGCCGCACCTGCGCCAGCATCTCTTCGTCGTTCCATGGCGCGTCCGCCACCAAGTGGTGTAGCGACTGGTGCATGCGACGAACATTGTTTGGGGCCAAACGCGCAGCCATCGGCTCCACACTCTTGCGCTCTCCTGGCAACAACAGCCCCGTGCAGTAGTTCTTCAAGGGTGTGTGCCGGTCGGCGTGCCCCGCGGCGTTGGCCAGACCCTCGATATAGGCCGCGAAGCGCCTCCGTTGTGGGCCTGGCGAAGAGAGGCGTGATCCCACGAAAACAATTCTACATCATATTGTTTGTTTTTAACATAGTAATACTAGGCGCGCTCCTGGCCTTGGTTCTCGATGGCGCACCCGGGGCAGTTGACGTGCTCGAACTGCATCGTGGTGTGGTGGATGTGGAAGCGCTCCTCGAGCATGGCGTTCAGCCGTTGGAGGATCGAATCGCTGGCCGAGGGCGGCACGTCCTGGATCAGCACGTGGCAGCTCAGCGCGCGCGTGCTCGACCCCAGGCTCCAGATGTGCACGTCGTGAACGTCGATGACGTCCTGGACCTGCCGCATCGCTTGCATCACCGCGTTCAGGTTCAGGCCGCGGGGCAGCCCTTCCAGCAGGATGTTCAGCGATTCCTTGATGATGTCCCAGGCGGTCCAGACGATCAGAAGCCCGATCAGCGCCGAGAGCGCCGGGTCCGTGCGGGCCCAACCCGTCTGCCGGATCACCACCGCGCCCACCATGATGCCGATCGAGCCCAGGGCGTCTCCCAGCATGTGCAACCAGGCGCTACGCACGTTGAGGTCGTGGCCCCGTTCGGCCCGCAGGCCCCACATGATTGAGGCGTTCACCACCAGGCCGAGCGCCGCCACCAGCAGCATGGTGGTTTCGTTCACCTGCCGCGGCTCGCGCCAGCGCTGGTAGCTCTCGTACAGGATGTAGCCGGCGAGCATCAGCAGCGAGAGCGCATTCACGAAGGCCGCCAGTACTCCCGCCCGGTGGTAGCCGTAGGTCCGGCTCTCATCCGGCGGCTTCCGCCCGTAGTAGACGCCGAACCAGGCCAGCAGCAGCGCCAGCGCGTCGGTGAAGTTGTGGCCGGCGTCGGAGAGCAGCGCCAGGCTGTGGGCGCGGATTCCCGCCGCCACCTCGACGATCACGAAAGCGGCCGTCAGGGCCAGGGACCAGATCAGGACTTTTCCTGCGTCGTGCGCGTGGGGGTGTACGTGCAAAGCCGAGCCCTTTCCACTCCAGTCTAACCAACCTTGCTGCGTGCCAGCCGCAGCGCCAGCACCGCAGCCAGCGTCACCGCCGAGACCACCACCACCGCGGTCAGCCCGAACAACACGCCCGGACCGCGCATGGCGGTATTCTCGAGCGCCTCCCGCACCGCCGCGAACGATCCCAGGTACCAGCGAATGATCGTCGCCACCTTAGCCCGCCCGGCGTAGCCCGAATAGAACGGAATCAGCTTGGCCACGTAGGTCGCCGAGATCACGTAGGCCCACAGGCAGACCGAGGCGATGGCCACGATGCGCCCCGCCAGCCGCCCGCGCGCCAGGCCCAGAAACAGCAGGCAGAGCACGATCGGGACGAGCGGCTGAGTGTGCCAGGGGTAGATGATGGCCGATCCGCCCCGGCCGTAGCAAAAGCCCGCCACCGCCGAATAGGCCAGCCCGGCCGCGAAACAAACCAAGGCGGCCAGCGCCAGGCGCTCCGGCACGGAGGGTGGGTTGCGCCGCGCCGCGGCCATCGCCGCCAGCATCAGAGCGATGGTGATGGCCGAGAACGCGGTGAACGAGTTATTGCCGGTCCACAAGCTCGCCCGGGCGGTCGGCAGGAGCATGCGTCCCCAAGGCACCCGGAATGCCGCGGACGCCAATTCCCGCAGCGAACCCTGCCGCACGGTGAGCTGCATCCCGCTCAGGTTGCCATAGAGCGCCATGTTCCGCACGTACCACGGGCCCGCCGTCGCCGCCAGCAGCACGGCAAACCAAGCTGCGCCGTCCCACCGCAGCCGACGCTTCCACAGGAGCCATGCCACCAGTCCCAGTGCGAGCGGAACGAAACACAGGAAGTAGGCTTTGGTGAGCAGGCCCGCGCCGAGCGTCAGCGAGAGCGCCGCGGCCGATGCCCGCCCGGGTTTTTCCCAGGCCCCGATGGCAACGCTCACCAGCAGTACGGCCAGCGGGATGGCCAGCCAGTCGTTGGCCAGGTGCGCCGTCGTGGCGTAGAACATCTGCCAGGACAACGCCAGGAAAACGGCCGAGGCCGCGAACTCCTCGCGGAGCTTCAACTGGCGCGCCAGACGAAACGCCGCGAGCGCCGTGGCCACGCTCGAAGCGATGGCGCAGAGCATCCGCAGGCGCCAGACGCGCTCCAGGAGCGGCTGCTGGCGCCAGAGGTAGTCCGGCGCCGCCAGCAGAGCGTAGGCCAGCGGCGGGTGCTGGGCTTCATAGTTCAGCGGCCCGACGTTGGAGCATCCCGTTGCCGGGCGCAGGCTCTCCAATTGCCCGCGCAGCCGCGCTCTGTCGGCCGCCTCCAGCCCGAACCATTCCCCGAAGGTCATCACCACCGGCAGGTTTTCTTTCACTGCGTAGCTGCCGGGGGCGATGGCCAGCGACCGCCAGATCTCCTCCATGATCGTCGTCTTTCCCAGCACCGGAAAGCCGCATCCATGGGAAAGCGCCTGCACATAGGCGTAGTGAAACGGCTCGTCGAAACCATCCCACAGCGGCAGCAGGGAGAGGTACAGAATGCCGTTCAGGATGCCGTAGCAGACCAGGACCCGCCGCATCGCTCAAACCGCGATCGGGACCTGCTCGAGGATCGTGATCCCAAACGCCTCCAGCCCGACCACGCGCCGCGGATGGTTGGTCAGAAGCCGGATCGTGCGCAGGCCGAGATCGGAGAGGATTTGCGCGCCGATGCCGCTCTCGTGTTGCAGCAGCCGCTGCCCGTCCGGGCCGGTGTAGTGGGCGAAATCCCGGCTGTGCGGCAGGAGCTGGCCGACTCCCCCCTCGCCCGCGGCGATCCGAATGCCCGGCCCGGTCTGATGCAGGTACACCAGCACTCCACCCTCCGCGGCGATGCGCTGGAGCGACTCCCGCAGGGTCCTCTGACACTCGCAAGTGGTGGCGCCGAAGACGTCGCCGTAGACGCAGTGGGAGTGCATGCGCACCAGCACGCCCTCGCCTTTCCCCAGCTCTCCCCGCACCAATGCCAGGTGGAGTTCCGGGTCGGTGGAGGTGGCGTAGGCGATGCTGCGGAATTCGCCGAGTTGCGTGGACAGGCAGCCCTCGCCCACCCGGCGGATCTGCCGCTCATGGCGCAGGCGGAAGCGGATCAGCTCGGCCACCGAGATCATCTTCAGTTCATGGTGGCGGCAGAACTGCTCGAGCTGCGGCACGCGGGCCATGGTGCCGTCGTCGTTCATGACTTCGCAGATCACTCCGGCCGGGAAGAGGCCCGCCAGCCGGGCCAGGTCCACGGCGGCCTCGGTCTGACCGGCCCGCACCAGCACGCCGCCTTCCCGGGCGCGCAACGGGAAGATGTGGCCCGGGCGCGCCAGATCGCTGGGCCGGGCCGCGGGATCGATGGCCACGCGGATGGTCCGTGCGCGGTCGGCCGCCGAGATGCCCGTGGTCACCCCCTCGCGGGCGTCGATGGTCTCGTAGAATGCCGTCCCCAGCCGGGAGGTGTTGTGCGGCGAGAGCGGGTGCAGATGCAGTTCCTCGCAGCGCTCCGCGGTCAGCGCCAGGCAGATCAGGCCCCGCCCGTGCCGGGCCATGAAGTTGACGATCTCGGCCGTGACCTTCTCCGCCGCCACGGTGAGGTCCCCTTCGTTCTCGCGGTCCTCGTCGTCCACCACGACCAGTATGCGGCCGGCGCGGATCTCTTCGATGGCCTCGGGAAGCGACACAAAGGGCATACTCTCCAGTATCCAACAGCCAGGTGGGGCAGGCGGTTTCGCCCGCGTTCTCAAGGATACAGCCGGGCGACCGCGGCCAGCGTCACCCCTCCCGCGAACAGGATCAGCATCACGCCCATCAGGATTCTGACGGCCACGTCGGCGCCGCGGAACTCCTTCCACGCCAACAGGCCCCACAGCGCACCCACCACCGCCGCGCTCTGACCCAATCCATAGCGCATGGCAGGCCCCAGACGCGCTTCCGGAGCGCTCGCTACCACGAAACTGGCGATGGTCCCGGTGGCCCACACCATGCCGCCCAGAACCCCCAGCCCGTGTTGCTTCCAAGTGCCCCTGAGGTAATCCAGGATCTCGACCGGCTCTCCCTGGACCGTCAGGTTCATGAAAAACAGGTTGAAGATGAAGGTGGAGAAAAAGATTCCGGCCGCGAAGACGAACGCCATGGCGTAGGGGCCCAAACCCGCGTCGCCCTTCTGGCTGAATTCAACCAGCGGGTAGATTGAACCCATCAGCAGGCCGCCGATGGCGCTCAAGATGGTCGCTTTCCAACTGGTCTTGGGAACGGTCCCTTTGCCCTTTCCCGCTTTGATGGCCAGCCTGGCCTTGGCGAGCTCCATGCGGCGATAGGCATACGTGTTGACCACGATGGCCGCCAGCACGATGGCCAAGCCGGCCAGCAGCATCGTCGGATTACTCTCGGGGTGGCTGGCGTGACCCCAAATTGCGGCCACGATCAGGCCCAGGCCGAGACCCACCGGCAGAGCCACCGACATCCCGGCCACCGAAACCGCCGCCAGCAGCAGCATGTTGCCGAGATTGAAAATGGCGCCGGCGCCCATCCCGTAGACGATGTTCCGCTTGCCCGCCCGCATCAGGTCGTCGGTGAACAGGAACCCGTCGAAACCGAGCGTGCCGAAAGTTACGGCCGCGAGCGCCGCGGCCAGCGCCGCCCCCAGTATGAAGTCCCAATAAAACAACTCAAATCGCCACTTCCCGGCGAGTTTGAAAGTGTTCACCCACGAGCCCCAGCAAATCATCGTCAGGATCATGAGCAGCAAGGCGGCAAGATACGTCTGTGGCAGAACCATAACTCTCCTGGAGATGCGAGATTACCACAAAAACCCTGTGCGTGGCGCAAGGTTCGGGGATTGCGTGTGCGAACCTCACCCGGCGTATGATACCATCCCGTCGAGAACAGGAGGAAGCATGAAAATCACCGCGGTCGTAGCGGCAGTTCTTCTGGCCGCCGGCTCAGCCTCGGCGCAGCGGCACAAGGTCGCCATCAACCCCGCGACCCCGGAAGGGCAACTGCTCCAGTCGATCGAACAGGAATCCGACGAGTCCAGGAGGTTGACCCTGCTGGAGCAGTTCGCCGAGAAATACCCCAAGCACGAAGGCGCGGCCTGGGTCTATGAGGAACTGGTGGGGGCCTACGCCAAGGCCAACCAGCCGGACAAGCTCATCGCCAGCGGCGAGAAGCTGCTGGGGCTCGACCCCGGCGACGTCGAGGACGCCCACACCTGTCTCAAGGCCGCCCTGGAGGCCAAGCGCGACCCCGACCTTGTGCTCAAGTGGGCCGTGCTCACCTCCGAGTCCGCCCGCAAGGTGGCCCAAATCCCCAAGCCCGCCCAGGAGGACCAGGTGGAGGACTGGACGCGCCGGGTCGATTTCGCCAAGCAGGTGGACATCTACACCGAGTACGCGCTCTACGCCATGGCCCTCCAGACGCCCGATACGCAGAAGAAGATCCTGCTCGGGGAGGCCCTGGAGCAGCGCAATCCCCAGAGCCAGTACATCACCCAGGTTGCCGAGCAGCTCTTCCTGGCCTACATCCGTACCGGCGAGAACGCCAAGGCCGTCGCCCTGGCCGAAAAGACGCTGGAAAAGGACCAGAGCAACGCCGAAATGCTGCTGGCCGTGGCCGATGACTATCGCACCAAGAGGCAGGCCGACAAGGTCGCCGAGCTGACCGCGAAGGCCATCCAGGTCGCTGGCTCGAAACCCAAGCCGGACGGCGTCTCGGACGCCGACTGGAGCACCTGGAGGACCCAGATCGCGGGACGCGCCAACTATGTGATGGGTCTTACCTACGCCGCGCAGGAGAGGTGGCCCCAGACGGACCAGGCGCTGCGCGCCGCCTTGCCCAGCGCCGAGGCCAGCCCGGACATGAAGGCCGAAGCGCTGTTCTATCTGGGACTGGCCAACTACCGCATCGCCGAGGCGGGCAACATCGAGCGCGCCCGCGACGCCCTGCGCTTCTCCGAGCAATGCGCCGCCATCCCCGGCCCCTACCAGGCCCGTGCGCGCACCAACGTGAGAGCCATCCGCTCCCAGTACCGCGTCCGATGAACATTCTGGTTCCCAATCTCGGCTCCACGTCGTTGAAGTACCAGATCCTGGAGATGCCTTCCGAGCGGGTGCTGGCCCGGGGGCGCTTTGAGCGGGTCAGCGACTACCGCGAGGCCATCTCCCAGATCCAGGTCGGGGAGGTCCCGATCGACGCCGTGGCCTTCAAAGCGGTGCACGCCGGCCCCAAGTACTGCGGCACGTTCGCGATCGACGCGGGCGTTGTGGCGGCGATGGAGGAATTCCTCCCCGCCGCCCCCGCACACAATGCCATCTACCTCGCCGCCGTCCGGGCCTTTCGCGAGGCCATGCCAGGAGTGCGGCTGATTGCCGCCTTCGAGACCGAATTCCACTCGACCATGCCCGAGCAGGCCGCCCGCTACGGCGTTCCCGCGGAGTGGCGCGAGGATTTTGGCGTGCGCCGCTATGGTTTCCACGGCGCCTCCCACCAGTACGTCGGCGAGCGCGCCGCCGCCATGCTTTCCCGGCCCCCCGTGGAGCTGCGCGTCGTAAGCTGCCACCTCGGCGGCAGCTCCTCGATCTGCGCCATCCAGTACGGCCGCTCGATCGACACCAGCATGGGCTTCTCGCCCCAGTCCGGCCTCGAAAACGCCACTCGCCACGGCGATCTCGACGTTTTCGCCGTGCTCTACATGATGGACCGCCGCGGCTGGGACACCGCCGAAGTCCGGCGCCAGTTGACCCGCAACGGGGGCTTGGCCGGACTCTCGGGCATCCCCGGCGGCGATGCGCGCGACCTGGAGGCTGCCGCCGCCGCCGGCAACTCCGAGGCCGCCCTGGCTCTGGACGTATTCGCGTACCAGGTGAAGAAAACCATCGGCGCCTACGCCGCCGCCATGGCGGGCCTCGACGCCGTCGCCTTCACCGGCGGCATCGGCGAGAACTCCGCGCGCCTTCGGGCCCGGTGCTGCGCCGGCCTGGAATTCCTCGGCCTGCGCCTGGACCCCGCGCTCAACCACGACGGCGCCGGCGACCGCATCCTCTCCGAGCCCGGCTCCCCGGTCGCTATTCTGGCCCTGGCCACCAACGAAGAGCTCATCGTCGCCCGCCGCGCATATACGGTCATGACCACCCAGTTTCCGGGTTAAGGGCCTGGAGTTCAGCGCACCAGCAACCGATATCTTCGGCAGCAAGCCCAGCGCCATGAACGCCCAAACAGCCGATTCCGCCCCTCCCCTCGATCGCGCCTCCCGCCACGCCATTTGCCCGTTCTGCGGCTCGACGCGCGTGCACCGGTCTCGCCGTCGCAAGATGGTGGAATGGTTGCTTACCTTCGCCGGTGGCCGTGTTCACCGCTGCGAGGCTTGCAGCACCCGCTTCGTCAGCCTCCTGGCGTCGACGATCTGCGTGCGGGACGCCCAACGGCTTTTTCGCAAGCTGCTCATCTGCGGCCTGATTCTGGCTGCCGCCGTCGTCGTCGCGCTGGCGCTCTTGTTCTTTGGAGCGTACCTCGGCGTCCTCCCCTCCGCGGAACCGGGCGCATAAGCGGCGTCTGCAGAGCGCCCCCCGCCAAGCCCGTGGCTATCGGCGGCGGCGGCGCAGTGCCAGAGCGCCCAGGCCGAGCGCGAGCATCAGCCAGGTGCCGGGTTCGGGACCCCACTCTCCCTCAGCGAGGCCGCTCGGATGCGTCAAGCCTGTGACCACGGTTCCGAGATTCGTGCCAGATGAGTCAAACTTCGTGATCGTGCCGGCGGAGTAGTCGACCACATAAAGATTCCCGGCGGGATCGAATGCCAGGCCGTTGGCGGCCTGGAAACCGTCCGCGAAAACGCTTTCGCCCCCCAGTGCCGAGTTGAACTGCACGACCTCATTCGCGAAGCCGTCACCATTAGGGGCATCCGCGGCGGACACGTACACATTGCCGGAGGAGTCAATCGCGATCCCCCGGGGGTAGAGGGCGGCCGCGGATGCATCCCAAACAAACGTGCCAGGCAGGCCAACAGTGTACTGGTCCACGACCGCGGCTCCCTCGGAGCCGACGTAGACCTCGTTACCGTTGACCGCGACGCTCCGCGCGAAACTTGTAACAGAGATGCAGGTTCCGACGGTCGTGCCGGTGGTGGGATTCACCTCGCAGATCTTGCCGCTATTGCGATCGACGACCAGAAGGTCGCCGTCCGCGGCGATCGCCAATCCGACCGGATTGACGATGCCCGGGCCGGTGATGTAGCCCATGTAAACCCCGTAGATGGAGAACTCATACAGAGTGCTGGTGACGTAGTCGGAGACCCAGACGTGCCCGCTGGAGTCGAAAGCCGCGGCCGTTGGGAACGTGAACCCGCCTGTGGGACTGAGCGTGGTCAGCAGGACCCCGTTCAGCGCGAAGACAGACACCGTGGTCTGAGCTTCCTGAGCCACGACGAGAGCCAGGGAGCTTCCCAGCAACGGCGTGCCGAGAGCAACCATGACTACCAGTAGAACGAGAAACCTTAATGCTTTCATCAGCCCTCCATCCGGATTCCGTTAGGACTCCGGTTTCGGAGTCCCGCGTGGGATTCATTATACACCAGGCTGCCTCCCCGTCGAGGTCCAATTTTTAGGTCCAATCTCGAGAACCTGGACCCAAGAGCGCTGGAGCGGTTCGCGGCTCGGGATCCTGGGTGGCCCAGCGCCAGGAACAGTTCGCCGAAGTGCGGCTCGCCGGCGGGGTTTTTCCTGTTGACGTCCAACAGAAAACCGCGTATGCTCGTCATGTAGACAATCAACAGAAAGGCTCCCTCCCCGTCATGGCCAGCGAGAAAACCGACGTTCTGCAGGGCACCCTAGACCTGATCGTCCTGCGGACCCTGGAGAGCATGGGCCCGCTGCACGGCTATGGCATCTCTCAGCGGCTCGGGCAGCTCTCCGAGCGGGCTCTGCAACTCAACCAGGGCACGCTGTACCCCGCGCTGCTGCGGCTCGAGCAGCGCGGCTGGATCGCGTCCGAGTGGGGCAGGTCCGAGAGCAACCGCCGGGCCAGGTTCTACAGCATCACGCCTGCGGGCCGCAAGCAATTGCGGGTTGAAACCGAGAGCTGGGAGAGAATGGCGGGCATCATCGCCCGCTTGCTTCAACCGGTGGATTAGGAGGAAATGATGCCGCCTCTCCGCGTGCTGGCCTCGCGTTTGCTGGCGCTTTTCTCGAGACGCCGCCTGGACCAGCGGTTGGACGAGGAGGTGCAGTGCCACCTGGAGATGGTCGCCGCCGAGAAGATCCGCCAGGGCATGACTCCCGAAGATGCGAGTTCGGCGGCTCGGCGCGAGTTCGGCGGCGTGGAGCAGATCAAAGAGACATATCGCGACGCGCGCGGGATTCCCTTCGTCGAAAGCCTGATCCAGGACCTGCGCTACGCCGCCCGCGTCCTGCGCAAGAGCCCCGGCTTCACGACCGTCGCCGTGCTCACGCTGGCGCTTGGCATCGGAGCCAACACGGCCATTTTCAGCGTGGTGAACTCCGTCGTTTTGAAGCCGCTGCCCTACGCCGCCCCGGAGCGCCTGGCGCGGCTCTATTCGGAGTTCCCCGGTTTCCCCGGCGGGGGCTTGCATAAGTTCTGGATCTCGCCGCCCGAATTTCTCGACCTGCGGCGCGAGACCACCTCTTGGGAGTCTCTCGACGCCTGGACCGGCGCGACCGCGAACCTGGCCGGAGGCGCCGAGCCCGTGCGCGTGACGGAGTGCATTCTCTCCGGAGGGCTGCTTCCCACGCTGGGAGTGCAACCCGCACTCGGCCGTTTCCTGACGCCCCAGGACGATACCAAGGCCGCGAACCCAGCCACGGTGATCGCCCACGGGCTATGGCTCCGGGCCTTCGGAGGCGATCCGCGCATCGTCGGCCGCGACGTAAGAGTGAATGGCCAACCCTTCACCGTCGTGGGCGTGATGCCGCCGGAGTTCCAGTTCCCTCCCGGCGAGATCGACGCTCCGGATGTCTGGATTCCGCTGCGGCTCGATCCGGCCCGGCCCGGTGACCGCTCCCATCACGGCCTCTCACTGATCGGCCGGCTGAAGAACGGAATCTCATTGGGCCGCGCCCGGGAGGAGTTGAATCGCCTGGTCAGTCGTTGGGCCGCGGCGGCGCCGCCCCGCACGCATGCCTTTCACCCCAAAGACCATCCCGTCCTCGCGTTTCCGTTTCATGACGAGGTGGTCGGTGCAGTCCGCCCCGCCATGCTGACCATGCTGGCCGCAGTCGGTTTCGTTCTGCTGATCGCTTGCGTCAACGTGGCGAACCTGCTGCTGGCGCGGGCGGAGGCGCGCCAGCGGGAAATCGCCGTGCGCGTGGCCATCGGCGCCGGCGCGAGACGGCTCCTGCGCCAGTTCCTGGTCGAGGGCCTGCTGCTCTCGTTGTCGGGCGCCGTCTGCGGACTCGGCTTGGCTTTCGGCGGCCTGCGTTTGATCCTGGCGGCCAGCCGGAACAGCATCCCCCGCGCGGCCGAGATCGGCGTCGACCTCCGCGTGCTCGGGTTTACGCTGGGCATAGCACTCCTCGCCAGCGTGTTCTTTGGTCTGGCCCCGCTGGTCCATCTCCTCAGTGCGAACGTGCACGATTCCCTCAAGGCCGCCGGCTCGCGTCTGACGGCGTCCGTCCCGGCCCATCGAGTGCGCCAGGCCATGGTGGCCGCGCAACTGGCGCTGGCCCTGGTTCTGCTCATCGGGACTGGCCTCATGCTGCGAGCTTTCTGGAAACTCCAAGCCGTCCAGGTCGGATTCCAGCCCTCGAGGCTGCTCACGGCGCAGATTCGCCTGCCAGGCTCCGTCTACCCTCCCAACAGCCGGATCTCGTTGTTGTCGCGCCTCCAGCAGCGACTCGCCACGTTGCCCGGCGTCGTATCGGCCACGATTGTGGGTGGCCTGCCTCCTCTGCGCCCGGTCGATGCAAACGACACCGAGATTGAAGGCTTCGTGCCGCGTCCCGGAGGGCCCATCCAGAACGTGGACTACTACCAAGTCGCTGGTGAGCGTTATTTCGAGACCATGGGCATTGCGCTCATCGAGGGCCGGTTCTTCGATCCGCGCGACGGCGAGGGCGCGCCCGCAACCGTGATCGTGAACCAGACCATGGCCCGCACCTTCTGGCCCGGCCAAAGCGCCATCGGCCGCCGCATCAATCCCGACAAATGGCGCACCATCGTTGGAGTGGTGGGCGACGTCAAGAACGCCGGGCTGGACAAGCCAGCCGGAACCGAGCTCTACCTGCCGTACCGCCAAGCCGGCGACTCGCTGGGAGGCGCCTGTGTGGTCGTTCGGGCGGCACGAGACCCGCTCTCGCTCGTCCCGGCCTTGCGCGCTCAGGTCGCCGCCCTGGATTCCTCGCTGCCCATCGCCTCCGTCCAAACCATGGAAGACGTCCTGCTGGCCGCGCAGTCGCGCCCCCGCTTTCTGACTCTCCTGCTCACCCTTTTCTCGACCGTCGCGCTCGCGCTGGCGGCGGTTGGAATCTATGGCGTGATGTCCTACTCCGTGGCGCAACGCACCAGCGAGTTCGGCATTCGCGTCGCCATGGGCGCCCAACGGACCCAGATCCTCGGCATGGTCATCGGCCAGGGCCTGCGGCTGGGTCTGATCGGCTCCCTGGCCGGCGCCGTGGGAGCTTTCGCGCTCACGCGTTTCCTCCGCGGCCTGCTGTTTGGCATCGACCCGCTCGACGCCGCCACCTTTCTCGCCACGGCCCTCCCCTTTCTGGCCGTGATACTTGCAGCCTGCTACCTCCCGGCTCTCCGAGCCACCAGGGTTGACCCCAACTCCGCGCTGCGGCAGGAATGAGCGATCGCGCCATCGGAACTCATCCACGCTGCCGTTTCAGCTTCACCCGGCCACGCAAGCTTCGACCAGACCGAAGCAAGCCAGCACCTTCCCGGCCGATGAACCGTCGCGCAGCGTGAGATAGTTGCGCTCGAGATCTTCCGCCGTGAGATGAGTCAGCATCCGGTAACCCCGCTCGAACAGGAACGGTTCTATGGTGCCTTCCGGAATCCCAGACTGGATGGGTTCGGCACGGTAGCTGGCGCGCATCGCCGCGGCCGACTCTCTTACGCCATAGCGGCTGGCCATGTCGGGAGCCTGAATCCTGTAGTCAAAACACACCCTGCTGTCCACCGGCGAGTTCCTGCGCACGAACTCCAGCGTCCGATCCACCGCCTGGGCGGGAAGATAGTAGGTGACTCCCTCCCACAGGAAGAGGGCTTTCTTGCCGCGATCGAAACCTGCCTGGAACAGCACCTCTTCGAGGCTGTCCTGGGTGAAGTCGATCGGAACAAAACTCAAGTGGACGGGTATGGGAACCTTGGCCCGCTCCAGCAACTCTCTTTTGCGCGCCTGAGTGGATTCGATATCCAGCTCAAATATCCTGGTGCCCTGGATGAGGTTGGCGAAGCGGTACGGCCGGGTGTCGTACCCGGCTCCAAGGAAAACAACTTGGGGGAGGTTTTCTTGAAGCGCCCGCCGCACAATGCCGTCGAAGAAGGCCGTGCGGGCCACGAAGTACTCATAAGATCCCGGAGGAATCACTTTCCCCAACACCCAGGCGCGGGCCGCGGGATCCCGGAGCGGCTTTTTGGCATCCTCGGTCAGAAAGATCTCCGCGAGGCAATCCGGCCCTCGGATCTCTTCTCTCTCGTCGTGGGCCGCCAGAGCGCGGCAAAAGGCGACCACCAGAGCCGACTCCGACGGCTGGTCTTCAAGGGACTTGGCCTTCGCGGCCGAATCCGTACCGGTGAGGCCCAGAATATTGCCAAATGGATCGATTACCCGCGCGATCTTCGAGCCGAGGACCGTGCGCATGACCTCGGTATGCGGAGCCGCCCCGGCCTCGAGCAACTGCCGGTAGGCCGCCTCGATGTCATCGACGCCCCAAAAGGCCACCACGCGTTCGTCGCTCCCCGGAGGCGCACTCTGAATCGGAAGAAGGGAACATTGAGAACCGCCGATCTCAAAAACCACGCCCAACGGCGAGTCGAGGACCGGCTCTTTGCCGAGGATCCGGCGATACCACCGCTTCGCCTTCTCGAGATCGGCGACGCGATACGCAACTCCAGTCAGAGACTTCAACATTTCGGGCCTCAGTATATCGTCAGCTCGACCGGAGCGCCCACCGCCGCGCCCGTCATCTTGGCCGCCGAGGCCTGGTTCGCCGCCGCTTCCAGGTACCCCGAGCTGCCCACCACCAGGAACAGTTCGCCGAAGCTCCGTTCGCCGAAGGTGCGCGCCAGCTCGGTGATCTCCTGCTGGCCCGCCGTCAGGGAAAACGGCCGCGTGCGTACCACCGGGAACTCCGCGATGTGGAAGTTGGTGATGAGGTTGCCGAACCGGTCGATCTTGAGCACGGTCCCCTTCCAAACCCGCTTGCCGGTGCGGACCGGCTTATAGAACTCGAGCCGGCAATAGTCGCCGATGATCTTGCCGAACCGCGCGGCCGGCGTCCCCTTGGCCAGATACGCGGCCGCGGGAGCGAACACGTCGCGCCCGTGGAAGGTGTCACTCACCGGCTGGAGAAAGAACTTCTCCGCGGTCACTGCCCGCACCTTGTGCTTCTCGCGCGCGTAGATCATGGAGAGCACTCCGTTGTCCGGCGCCAGGAAGTACTGCCCCGCCGCCTCCGCCAGGATCGGGCGCCGCAAGGTGCCCACCCCGGGATCGACCACCACGACGTGCACCGTCTTCTTCGGAAACCAGCGGTAGGCCTCCGCGACGACGAACCCGCCCTCGCTGATCGCATACGGGTCGATCTGGTGGGTGATGTCCACCACTTGCGCGTCCGGGTGGAGGCCCAGAATCACGCCCTTCATGACTCCCACAAAGTGATCGGAAGTCCCGAAATCCGTGGTCAGAGTGATGATCGATCGCGGCATAAACCCTCGCTCTTGTTAGAATGGCTGAAGAAGTCCTGTGGAACGCTTCTACTTCGATCACAACGCGTCGACACCGGTGTCGCCCGAAGTTCTCGAGGCCATGACGCCGGTCCTCGGCGAGGTCTACGGCAACGCTTCCAGTATCCACCATCAGGGCCAGGCGGCCAAGCAGCGACTCGAAGCCGCGCGCAGCCAGGTCGCCCGGCTCATCCACGCGCAGCCGCGCGAGATCGTGTTTGTGAGCGGCGGCACGGAGGCCGACAACCTCGCCATCTTCGGCACCGTGCGCTACTCGACGCGCGAGCGGAAACACGTCGTCACCACCGCCATCGAGCATCCGGCCGTGCTGGCGGCCTGCGCCCAACTCGAGCGCGAGGGCGTCGAGGTGACGCGCGCCGGCGTGGGCTCGGACGGCGTTGTCTCGCCCGACGACATCCGCCGCGCCCTGCGGCCCACGACCGTGCTCATCTCGGTCATGCACGCCAACAACGAGCTGGGTGTCATTCAGCCTATCGCGGAAATCGCGCGCATCGCCCGCGAGGCCGGCGTGTGCTTCCACTCGGATGGCGTGCAGGCGGTGGGCAAGCTGCCCGTCGACGTCGAGGCCCTGGGCGTCGATCTCTACGCGCTCACCGGGCACAAGATCTACGGGCCCAAGGGCGCGGGCGCGCTCTACGTGCGCAACGGGACGCGCCTGGGAGCCATCCAGTTCGGCGGCCACCACGAGCGCGATCGCAGGCCCGGCACCGAGAACGTCCCCGGCGCCGCCGGCCTCGGCGCGGCGGCCCAGTGGTTCCAGGACAACCTGGAGGCCGAGACCGCGCGCCTGCGCGCTCTGCGCGAGCGCCTCGAGGCCGGCATTCTCGAGCGCGTCCCCTGCTCCGGCGTCAACTGCGCCAGCGCGCCACGCACGCCCAACACCTCCAATATCTGTTTCGACGGACTGGACGGCGAGGCGCTGGTCATCGCCCTCGACTTGCGCGGGTTCGCCGTCTCGGGCGGCGCGGCCTGCTCCAGCGGCGCCGTCGAGCCTTCTCACGTCCTGACCGCCATCGGCCTCGAGCCCGAGCGGGCGCGCGCTTCGATCCGCTTTTCCCTCGGCCGCTCGAACAACGCCGAACAGGTCGACGCGCTCATCGACGCCGTGGCCGCCGTTCGATCCCAGCATGCCCGATAGCCAGCCCATTGCGGTGGCCATGAGCGGCGGCGTCGACAGCTCGACGGCCGCGGGTCTGCTGCACCGCTCCGACGTCTCCATCATCGGCCTGACCATGCAGCTCTGGAATCAGCGGCGCTTGCCGGAGCTGGTTCCGGAGGGCGGCCCCGTCGGCCGCTGCTGCTCGCTGGACGACGTCTACGACGCGCGGCAGGTGGCCCAGCACCTCGGCATCCCATACTACGTGGTGAACTTCGAGGAGCGCTTCGAGCGCGACGTCGTGCGGCCCTTCATCGAGGAATACCTGGCCGGCCGCACGCCCGTCCCCTGCACCCTGTGCAACAACCACATCAAGTTCGGCCAGTTCCTGGAGATGGCCGCCTCGGTCGGGGCCGGGAAGGTCGCTACCGGCCATTACGCGCGCATCGCCCGCGACGAGCGCACCGGCCGCTACCTCCTCCGCATGGGCGCCGATGGGGCGCGCGACCAGACCTATTTCCTCTGGGGGCTGACGCAGGAGCAGCTCGCGCGCACGCTGTTTCCCTTGGGGGAGCACCACAAGTCCGAGGTGCGCGAGATAGCGCGCCAGATGGGTCTGCCGGTCGCCGAGAAGGGCGACAGCCAGGAGATCTGCTTCGTGCCCAACGGCGACTACGCCGCCTTCATTGACGCCTGGTTCCGCGAGCAGGGCGTCGCCCGCGATGCCGCGCACGGAGAAATCGTATCGACCGACGGCCGAACGCTCGGCGAACATGCCGGCGTCCACCGCTACACGGTCGGCCAGCGGCGCGGCCTGAACATCGCCGCCGGCGAGCCGCTCTACGTCATCGCCACCGAGCCCGCCACCGGTCGCGTGATCGTGGGCCGCGACGAGGAACTGCTCAAGTCCAGGCTCAGCGTTACGGGAGCGAACTGGTTCCCGTTTGCCGAGCTGGCCGCCCCTCGGCGCGCCGAGGTGAAGATCCGCAACCAGCACGTGGCCGCGCCCGCCACGCTCTATCCCGGCGCGGATCCCTCCCGCGTGGAAGCCCGGTTCGACCAGCCGCAGCGCGCCATCGCGCCCGGCCAGGCCGCGGTCTTCTACGATGGCGATTGGGTTTTGGGCGGCGGCTGGATATCCTAGTGTCTTGAAACCTCGCTCGCGGCTTCGCACCGCACTCGAGTACGGGCTGGCTCTCGGCGCGCTCAAATCGCTCCAGGTTGCCCCGCGTTCCGTCGCCGAGCGCCTGGCCCGCTGCTACGCCGCGCTGCTGGATCGCGCCGTGCCCCGCCTGCGCCGCGTGGCCCTGCGCAACCTGGCGCTGGCCATGCCGGACCAGACCCCGGCCGAGCACCGCCGCATCGCCGACGGCGTATTCCGCTCGATTGCGCGCCTCATCCTGGCCCTGGCGCGGTTCCCCTCCATCTCCCGCGACAACGTCTCCCACTGGATCCGGTACGAGGGCTACGAGCACTTCGAGCAGGGCCTGGCGCGCGGCCGCGGCGTGCTTTTCGCCACCGCGCATCTGGGCAACTGGGAGTTGAGCGCCTTCGCCCACGCCCTGCTCTCCGCGCCCATGCACGTGCTGGTGCGCCTCCTCGACAACCCCCGCATCGACCGCCTCGTGGCCCGGCGCCGCGCTCTTTCCGGCAACCACCTGATCGAGAAGAAGGACTCCGCCCGCGCGATCCTCAAGGCCCTGGCCGCCAACCAGGCCGTGGGCATTCTCATCGATCAGAACGCCAGCCTGGATGAAGGCGTCTTCGTGGATTTCTTCGGCGTTCCGGCCTGCGCCGGCACGGCCTTCGTCCGCTTGGCCGCGCGCAGCGGCGCCGCGGTGATTCCGGGCTTCGCCCTATGGTCGGAGGCCGAGCGCCGCTACGTCCTGCGCTTCTACCCCCCTCTCGAAATCACCGGCAACGCCGAAGAGGACACCCGCCGCCTCCACCGCCATCTCGAAGCCGTCATCCGCGAATATCCCGACCAATGGCTCTGGATTCACCGCCGCTGGAAAACCCGCCCCACTGGCCAGCCGCCGCTATACTGAAAGACGGCCGAACCGCCGCTCGCCCGAAAGGAGAGGCGATGAGATTCGATCGAGTCCCGATCGCAGCCCTGCTGCTGGCCGCTCTGCCGCTGGCCTGGACCTTGGACGACCAGCCCGTCGTCGAGTGGATCGCTACTCACGCGGTGCGCCTCACGACACCCGAACCTGGTCACGGCTTCGCGGACATGCAGCCGCTCAAGAAGGTCATCGGAAACGCCCGCATCGTCGCCCTCGGCGAAGCCACCCACGGCACCCGCGAGTTCTTCCAGCTCAAGCATCGCATGCTGGAGTTCCTGGTCACCGAGATGGGCTTCAGCATCTTCTCCATCGAAGCCAACATGCCGGAAGCCTACCGCCTCAACGACTACGTCCTAACCGGCAAAGGAGATCCCAAGCAACTGCTGAAAGGCATGTATTTCTGGACCTGGGATACACAGGAAGTCCTCGACATGATCCTGTGGATGCGGGAGTTCAACAAGTCGGGCAAGGGCCGCGTCGAATTCACCGGATTCGACATGCAGACTCCCAACGTCGCTGTGGACATCGTGCGCGATTTCGTCGCCAGGACCGACCCGGGCTACAGCGCCGCTCTGCGCCGGGCTTCCGACTTGGCCGTGGCGCCATTCCGTCCCACGCCGGCAGGCCAGAACTTCGGTTACGCGACGGGATCGTTCGCCGTGAAGGTTGCCGCGGGCAAGCGCGTCCGCTTCGGCGGCTGCATCAAGACGGAAGGCGTCAGCGGCGGCTATGCCGGGCTGTGGTGGCGCGTGGATGGCGCTTCCGGGGTCCTGGCCTTCGCCAATCTCCAGGACCGCGCCCCCACCGGGACCACGGACTGGAAACACTACGAGCTTGAGATCCCCGTGGCAGCCGACGCCAGGAACATCAATTTCGGCGCACTCTTGGCGGGCGCCGGCACGGCCTGGTTCGATGGCCTGACCGTCGAGCTGGATGGTGTGCCCTACCAGGACTCGACCGCGTTTGATTTCGATTTCGAATCGCCGTCGCCAAGGGGCTTCTTCACCGGCGGCGACGGATACCAGGTGCAGTTGGACAGCCAGGTATTCCACAGCGGCAAACAAAGCCTCCGCATGAAGCGAGTGGCGGCAATGCCGGGTGATCCGAAGCCCGCCGATCCCAAGCTGGCGGCCTCCACCTGGCAGGACGTAGTCCGGCATCTCGAGACATCGCGCCAGGCGTACCGCGAGAAGGGCGCCGCCCGCGACACCGAGTGGGCCATTCAGAATGCCAGGGTCGTCCTCCAGTGCATGCGGATGCGAGCCAACCAAGTCACGCGCGACCGCAGCATGGCCGACAACGTCAAGTGGATTCTGGACCGCTCGCCCGGCGCGAAAATCGTGCTCTGGGCGCACAATGGCCACGTCGCTGCCGGTGGCTCCCCAGGATACGAGCCGATGGGGGCTGCGCTCCGCGAGATGTTCGGCGACCAGATGGTGGTTTTCGGTTTTGCCTTCAACCAAGGCTCGTTTCAGGCCATCCGCCCGGGGAACGGGCTGCAAGACTTCACCGTTCCGCCGGCGCCCGCCGGCAGCCTCGACGCGACTCTGACTGCAACCGGAATCCCGCTGTTCGCACTCGACCTGAGGCAGGCGCCCAACAGCGGTCCGGTCGCAGCCTGGCTGAGCGAACCCCACAGAACGCGCTCCATCGGCGCCGTGTACTCCGAGGATTCGTCCTCTGGGTACATGGCTCTCGTGACGGCGCCTCAGTCTTTCGATGCCTTGCTCTTCGTGGAGAAGACCACGGCAGCCCGCAAGAACCCGGATCTGGTGTCCCATGATGGCCCCGCCGGCGCCCAAACCGGGCAGCCCTCCAAGGAACTCTGAGGCGATCGCACAGGAAGGCCGGGACCAGGACTTTCCCGTGTCGTTGAGGCTCCCGCCCGCCAGAGAGCGGTCACTCCCCCCGCTTCTCCTGGATCGCCTCGGGATCGAGCCCTTCGGCCAGAAGAATGGCTTGCGCCAGCTCGCGCATCGGCCGCCGCAGACGCCGGCTCTCGTTGCGCAGCCGCAGATAGGCGTCCTGCTCGCTGAGATGGAATCTTTCCTGGAGGATTCCCTTGGCGCGCTCGACCAGCGTGCGGTCCTCCAGCCGGCGCTTCATTTCCTCGGTGGCCTGTTGCAGCCGCAGGTTCTCTTCCGCCAGGCGCGAGCGAACGATAGCGCCTCCCATCTGCTCGCCCAGAAACGTCAGCAGCCCGATCTCCTCGGGCGTGTGCGCGTGCGGCTCCATGTGGTGGACATTGAGCACCCCAATCACCTCGCCGCCCGCCACCAGCGGCGCCGACAGCAGCGCCTCGTAGGTGTCCTCCACCAGGGCGGGGAACTTCTTGAAGCGCGGGTCGTCGTAGGCCCTCCGGTCGAGCGCCACCACGGACTGGTGCTCGACCACCCAGCCGGTCACCCCTTCCCCTTTTTTCATTCGCAGCGCGCCGATCTCGGCGGCGTGCGGCAACTGCGAGGCTTCGAGCACCACGTCTCCGGTCGCCGCGTCCGGCAGATACACCAGACACGCGTCGCAGGCGGTCACCTCCACCACCAGGTCCACCAGCTCCTGGAGCATCTGCCGCAAGGTCAAGCCGGAACTGACGATCCGGCTGGTACGGTGCAGCAGCGCGAGATGATGCGGCTCGGCCGCGGCGTTCCCGGAGGCGCCCATCCTTCGAGGTTACGGCGCATCGCGTTGCGCGTCCAATCGGAACTTTCTATGCGGCCCATAAGCGCTTCCCACCGGCCGGCGAACTTTCCGCCGTTACTTTCCGTATCCAGTTTCGTCAGACTCTCCGAGAACATCCCATGAAACGTCTTGCCGCATTCGCACTCGTTCTAGCCGCAGCCGGCTGCGCCCTTCCATCGCGCGCCCAAGTGCGCGAGGAATTCCACAAAACCTATCCGCTCACCGCCGCCGGCCGCCTCAGCGTGGACAACGTCAACGGCCCGGTCCGCATCACCGCCTGGGAGCGCAACGAGGTCCAGGTCGACGCCGTGAAGCGGGGCCGCTCCCAGGGTGCCCTCGACGACGCCCGGATCGTTGTCGACGCCCGCGCCGACGCCATCGAGATCCGCACCCGGTACCCCGAGCACTCCCACGACGCCGCTTCCGTCGAGTACACTCTCACCGTCCCGCGCCATGCCGCGCTGGAGGGCATCCGCACCGTGAACGGGCCGGTGGAAATCGACGGCGTCATCGGCGGCATCCGGGCCTCCACTGTGAACGGGAACGTTGCGTTGCGCCATGGTGAGGGTGATGCCGGCCTGCACACCACCAACGGCCGCGTCGAGGCGGACTTCGCCCGCCTGGGCAGGACAGTCTCCGCCAAGACCGTCAACGGCAGCATCGTTCTGACGCTGCCCCGCGACGCCGGTGCCCGTCTCACCGCCAAAACGGTGCACGGTGCCGTACACAGCGACTTTGGACTTCCCGTCCGGCACATCGGCTTCGGCCCGGGTAGCGACATCGAGACCGTGATCGGCGGTGGCGGCGCTGACGTCCGCCTCTCTACCGTCAACGGGGCCATCGACCTCCGCCGCCAGTAGGATGGGGCTCCAGCCCTGTCCCGGCCTTGCGGATCTCCTCCAGAAACGCTCGCGCCACGCGTGCGGCATCGAATTGCTCTACCTGGCGCAGCCCGCTTTCGGCGAGCGAGCGCCCCAGCGCCCGGCCGCCGTGCAATCGCGCGATGGCCTCCGCCAGCGATTCCGCATCCTCGGGCTCGGCGAGCAGCCCTTGCTCGATCACCTCGGGCGCAGCCCCCGCCCGCGCCGCAACGATCGGCTTGCCCGCCGCCATGGCCTCGAGAAACACGATCCCAAAACCCTCCTGAACGCTGGGCAGGCAGAATACGTCGCAACGCTGGTACTCCCGCGCCAGCGCGTCCTGGGAGACGTCGCCGAGCCAGTGCACCGTGGATTCCAGCCGTTTCTCGCGCCAGATCCGGCGGAGCCGCGCCGCCTCCGGCCCCCCGCCCACGATGCGCAGCTCGAGCTCCGGAATGCGCCCGCGCAGGCGCTCGGCCGCCTCGAGCAGCAGTTCCAGCCGCTTACGCGGGTAGAACCGGCAAACGCTGAGCACGGTGAACTTGTTGGGATCGGGCGCCGCCGGGTTCCGCGCGAACCGCTCCCGCCACCCCGCCAGGTCGATGGCCTCAGGCACGATGCGCGGCGTCTCCGCCAGCCCGTACAGGCTTTTGAGGCGCCCGGCGGCGTACCGGCTGGTGGTGATCACCAGGCTGACGCGCTGGACGTGGCGCCGCTCGCAGGCTGACTGGATGGCCATGGTTCGCCGCGTGGCGCCGCGCTCGAACCGCAGCTCATCCGCAATCACGCCCTTGATCGAGGCGACATGCAGCCGGTCGCGCCGGCCGGCGATGCGATAGCCGTCCATATCGAACCCCACCACCGCGTCAAAGCCGGAGAAATCCCGCCAGCGGAGCTGTTCGTTGAACCACAGCCGCTCGAGCGTAAAGACCGGCAGGCGCAGCCGGGGCGTGAAGAACTCGACCTGGCAGCCCAACGGCGCGAGCGCGCGAGCCAGCGTCGCGATGCCGTGGAATGTGCCGCTGCCCCGCACCACGTCCAGCGGCGTCGAAGTGACGAAGGCCAGTCTCAAGCGCTTCCCTCCATTATGGGACGAGCCGCCCGGTGCCGCCCGCTATAATCGAGAGTTGACCTCCGCCGAACAACTGGATACGACGGATCGAGTCGCCCGATTCAGCCTCCTCGGGCTGGTCCTGCTCTCGGCCGGCCATTTCTCCGTCGACATCTATTCCGGCGCGCTGGGCGCCCTCCAGCCGCTGCTGGTGGATCGCTACGGGCTGACTTTGGCCGACGCCGGTCTCCTGGGCGGGGTCCTGGTGTGCTTCTCCTCGGTCATGCAGCCGGTCTATGGATACCTGTCCGACCGGCTCCGCACGCGCCTGTTCGCCGCCCTGGGACCCGGCGTTGCCGGCCTATTCATCTCCTCCCTCGGCCTGGCCCCCTCCTATGGCTGGCTGCTGTTGATGGTGGCGCTGGGCGGCGCCGGGATCGCGGCCTTTCATCCCCAGGCTTCCTCGCGCGCCACCGCCGGCATCGAAGAGAAGCGCGGGCGGGCCATGGCCATCTTCATCAGCTCGGGCACCCTGGGCTTCGCCTGCGGCCCCACCTACTTCTCCGCCATCACCGGCTGGCTCGGACTCCGCACGATGTACTGGGCCGCGCTCCCCGGAGTGCTTGTCAGCTTTCTATTAGTCTGTCTCCTGCCATCATTTTCCAGCAAGGAATCTAAAGTACATTCTGAGGATCGCCGGGAAGCTCTGCGTGCGGTTTGGAAGCCGCTGGCCATCCTATATGCCCTGGTGTTCCTCCGCTCCATCGTTCAGGTCACCTTCGCGCAATTCATCGCCTTGTACTTGCACCGGGAACGCGGGTACTCCATTGCCGCCGCCAGTTTCACTCTCTCGCTGTTCCTGGCCTCTGGCGCCCTGGGCGGTTTTCTCGGAGGGCACTTCTCGGACCGCTTCGGCGGCCGGCGCATCATCATTCTCTCGATGGCCGGCGCGGCGCCCTTCCTGGCTCTGTTCTTCCTCACCCAGGGGTTGGTGTCCATTGCCGGGCTCTTGCTCGGCGGCTTGATCCTGTTGTTTACTATTCCCGTGAATGTGCTGATGGCGCAGGATTTGGTGCCGTCTCAAGCGGGTACCGTCTCGGCCCTCATGATGGGCTTTGCCTTCGGCGCCGCCGGCCTGGTTTTCATCCCCCTGACCGGGCGCATGGCCGACCTGTTCTCCCTCCACCACGCCCTCATGGCCCTGGTGGCCTTCCCCATCCTGGGTTTCTTCCTGAGTCTGAGGTTGCCCAAATGACCCGCCCACCGTCCGCCCAACCACTCATGCCAGTCCGCCGGAGGCGGCCTGCCCCGCGGTTAGCGGTTTGTCTCATAAGCGGTGGCCTGGACTCCGCCACCTGCCTCGCATTAGCGCGCCGACAGGGATTCGAATGCTATGCCTTATCATTCGATTACGGCCAGCGACATCACCTGGAACTTGAAGCCGCCGCGCGGGTGGCGACCGCCCTGGGCGCCGCCCACCACCTGGTGCTGCGCGTCGACCTGCGCGCTTTCGGAGGCTCGGCCCTCACCGCCGACCTACCGGTTCCCAAGGACCGCACTGCCGCCGAGATGGGGCAGGGAATCCCGGTGACCTACGTTCCCGCCCGCAACACCGTCTTCCTCTCGTTTGCCCTGGCCTGGGCCGAAACGCTGGAATCCTCCGACATCTTCCTGGGCGTCAACGCTGTGGACTACTCGGGCTACCCCGACTGCCGCCCCGAATACATCGAAGCCTTCGAGCGCATGGCCAACCTCGCCACCCGCGCCGGCGTCGAAGGCCGCACCCGGGTGAAGATCCACACCCCCCTCATTCGCCTTGGCAAAGCCGAGATCGTGAAACTGGGCCAAGAGCTCGGCGTGGATTTCGGGCTCACCTGGAGTTGCTACGATCCCGAGCCCCACGGCCGCCCCTGCGGCGCCTGCGATTCCTGCCTGCTCCGCCGCAAAGGCTTCGAGGAAGCCGGGCTGGTCGATCCGCTTGCGAGCGCGCCGTGAGAATCGCCGAGATCTTCTACAGCGTGCAGGGCGAGGGCGGACTGGCCGGCGTCCCCTCGGTGTTCGTGCGATCCAGCGGCTGCAACCTCCGCTGCGTCTGGTGCGACACCCCCTACGCCTCCTGGCAGCCCGAGGGAGTGGACCATCCGGTCTCGTCCGTGCTCGAGGATGTGGCGCGCTTGGGCGCCCGCCACGTCGTCGTCACCGGCGGCGAGCCCATGATCGCCCCGGACATCGTCGCGCTCACCGAGGGCCTCCGCCGCCTGAGGCTGCGGGTCACCATCGAGACCGCGGGAACCGTCTTCGCTCCGGTCGTCTGCGACCTCATGAGCATCAGCCCCAAGCTCTCCAACTCGACGCCCCTGGACGACCCGGATTGGGCGCCCCGCCACGACCGCCTCCGCATCCAGCCCGAGGTCCTGCGCCGGCTCATGGACGCGTACGACTACCAGCTCAAGTTCGTCGTCGCCAACCCCGGCGACGTCAATGAAATCCGCCCCCTGGTCGAGCGGCTTGCCGCCGATCGCTCCAGGGTGTTCCTGATGCCAGAGGGAAGAGACGCGAGCGTCCTGCACGAGCGTTCCCTATGGATCGTAGAGATCTGCAAGCGCGAAGGCTACCGTTTCAGCCCGCGCCTCCAGATCGAGCTTTACGGAGACCGCCGCGGGGTGTGAGATGCGCGCCGAAGAGGCAAAGAGCCTGGCCCGTGACTGCGGCTTCGAGCTGGTGGGCGTGGCGCGCGCCGAGCCGATTCCCGAAGCCGCCTTCTTCCAGGAATGGGTACGCGCCGGCATGGCCGCGGAGATGTCCTATCTCACCGGCCACCGCGCCGCCCTCCGCAACGACCCGCGCAACCTGCTCCCCTCGGCCCGCTCGATCATCTGCGTGGGCAGGCTCTACAACGGCCCACGCGGCCCCATCTCGCGCTACGCCTGCGGCCCGGACTACCACGGCGTGCTGCGCCAGGCCCTCCGCCGCCTGGTCGCCAGGCTCAAAGAACGCGCGGGCCCGTTCGAATGGAGAATCGCGGTCGATACGGCGCCGCTCGTCGAGCGCGCTTACGCCCGGCGCGCCGGCCTGGGCTGGATCGGCAAGAACACCTGCCTGATCCACCAGGGCCTGGGCTCATTCTTTCTTCTGGGCGAATTGCTGGTGTCGCTGGAACTCGACCCCGACGTTCCGCCCCCGGACCGCTGCGGCACTTGCCGGCGCTGCATCGATGCCTGCCCCACCGGCGCGCTGGTCCCCACCGGCAAAGCCCAGCCCGCCTGGTGCCTGGATTCCCGCCGCTGCATCTCCTACCTCACCATCGAGCTGCGAGGCCCGATCCCCGAGCACCTGCACTCGGCCATGGGGAACCACGTTTTCGGCTGCGACATCTGCCAGGAGGTCTGCCCCTGGAACCGCAAGGTCCCCCCGACCAGCGGCCCATCGTCGCCGCTGGAGAGACTCGCCGCCCTAACCGAACGCCAATTCCGCGAAATGTTCCGGGGCACGCCCGTCCTTCGTGCCGGCTACGCTGGCTTCCAGCGCAACATCGGCATCGCCCTCTCCAACACCCGCACCTGGACTGGCCGCCGGCCCGCAACCTGAGCCTCCCTCCCATCGTTACGAGCAGGTGAAGTACGGCACGTAGGGTGTGACGGCCCAGTGTTCGCGGTGACACTCACGGCATTGTGCCTCGTAACGCGGTTCGATTTCCTTGAGCGTTTCGAGTACGGCGCGGTTGTTCCCGAGGATGTCGTCGGTGTGTTCTGTGCTTACTGCAAGACGCGGGCGGAAGCCGCGGAGGGAACCCGCCGCCCCCTGGAGGGCGCGCACCTCCGAGCCCTCGATATCGAGCTTTATGAAATCCAACCGCTCCAGGCCGAGCTCCCGCACCAGCGAATCGATCGTGGTTGCTTCGATGACAACGCACCCCTCGCACGCCTCCGGGACCACCAGATCGGCGCCGGGGTTCTCGCGGTGTGTAGAGATGCAGGCAGCCGGGGCGATCCCACATGCCACGCTCGACCACGGTTACGCGGTTCTCTCCGGCAAACGTGCGCCGGAGACAGGCCGCTGTTAGCGGGGATGGCTCCACGCAGATGACTCTGGAAGCCCCCTGTGCCAACGCCGATCGCGTGAACATGCCAAGGTTCGCTCCGCAATCGAGCACCACGCTGCCGGGGCGGACTCCCTCCCGCGTTCCGTACAGATTCGCCGCCATCTCGACCTCGATCATGCGGACGCGGTGCGGAGCCATCCCTATCTGGCGCCCAAAAGTCGCCCAGCGACGTGCGCCACAACTCCATACCGCCGTCCAGCCGCACCAGAGTGGGTCTGCATATCGACAGGAGCGTCCTCACCACGCCGAGGTCCGTGCGGTACGGAATGCGCCGGAGACGCAGGCAAAGCGGACCACGACCGAAGAGGCGGAACAACCGGGCACGCGCCCAGCGCCAGGTTGCCCATGCCCAAAGTCCAACCACGTGCTCCATCTTGCGATTCCCGAGCAGTTCACAGCATAGCCCAAGTCGCCTTCCATCCGCCGCCCCATCGCCGCCGCTGGAAAAGCTCGCCGCCCTGACCGAACCCGAATTCCGCGAAATGTTCCGGGGCACGCCCGTCCTTCGTGCCGGCTACACTGGCTTCCAGCGCAACGCTGGGATCGCGCTTTCCAACACGCGCGCTTGACGGTGTGCCAAAGTGGCAGACCACGAAAGGCGATGGTCTGCCCCACGGTAGAATAGAATCCGGGATGCGCGCAGCACTCTGCCTTCTCCTATGCGGGGCCGCCGCCCTGGCCCAGGATTCGCGTGCGTCGAAGGGCTTCGAGTACTTCTACAACCTCCAGTACCAGGAGTCGATCGCCGAGTTCACCAGGCAGGTGGCGGAGCAGCCCAACCTCCCGGACGGCTACAACCACCTGGCCCAGGCCATCCTCTATCGCGACATGTTCCGCGCCGGCGCTCTGGAGAGCGAACTGGTCACCGGCGGCAATCCTTTCCTGCGCCGGCAGAAGGTGGACGCCAGCCCCGAAGACCAGCGCCGGTTCGACCAAGCCATCGGTCGCGCCATCGAGCTGGCCCAGGCGCGCCTCAAACGCAACCCCCGCGACACGCAGGCGCTCTACGCTCTGGGCGTCTCTTACGGTCTCCGGGCCAACTACAACTTCCTGGTTCGCAAAGCCTGGCGCGACTCGCTGCGCGACGCCACCTCGGCCCGCCGATGCCACAGCCGCGTCACCGACATCGACCCCGGCTGCATCGACGCGCGCCTGGTCCAGGGCCTGCACGACTACATCGTCGGCAGCCTCCCGTTCTACTGGCGCGTGGTTGGTTTCCTGATCGGCTTCCGTGGCAACAAAGACGAAGGCATCCGGCTGCTCGAGCTGGTCTCCCAGAAGGGAACGGTCAACCGCATCGACGCCCAGATTCTGCTCTGCGCCGTCTACCGCCGCGAGCGCAGCCCGCAGCGCGCCGTCCCGCTGCTCCAGGACCTCATCCGCCGCTTCCCGCGCAACTACCTGCTGCCCATGGAACTGGCGCAGATGTACAGCGACCTCGGGGACAGGGAAAAGGCGCTCGCGCCGCTGCGCCGGCTGGAGGAGTTAAAGCGCTCCGGCGCCGAGGGCTACGCGCAACTGAGAATCGAGAGGATCTGCTTCGCCGAAGGCACCATCGAGTTCTGGTACAACGACCTGGACCAGGCCCTCGCGGACATGAAGACGGTCACTGCGGCGGCCGAGGACCTCGACCTTAACACTGGAGTCATGGCCTGGATGCGCCTGGGCCAGATCTACGACCTCAAGGGGCAGCGCGCGCTCGCCATCGACGCCTATCGCCACGCCATGGCCTTTGCACCCGATTCCGATGCCGCCAGGGAATCGCGACAGTACCTCGTCTCGCCGTACCGCCGCAAGCAGAGAGGATAGCAGGAGGGCCTGCCGGGTTACTCTTCGATCGTCACCTTCACGGGCTGCTCGATCAGCTTCGGGTCCCTCCCCCTGGTGAGAACCATCAAGGCCAGCCGGCCGGGCTTGGCCTTGGCCGGGATCTTGAACTTGATCGAGGTGGCGTCCTGCCCCTCGATGGGCACTTCAATGTCGTGCGTCCCATCAGTGAGGTACAGCTTGGCTACGTTGGCCTTGTCCAGGTTCTCGCCCACCGCCGTCAGCAAGTCGCCAACCTTCCCGCTGCTTGGCTCGACGGTCTTCATCTGCGGCAAAGTGGATTGGGCGTGGAGACAGATGGAAACCATGAAGACGGCAAGAAGGACGGGCGCGCCAAAAGACAATCTCATCTCCAATACGGCCTCCTTGAAAGATGCTAGTCCCCATTGGGGATGAATGCAAGCCTGTTCGCGCCGGTTTTGATCCCACCCGGCGGTTTCAGATCTCCAGTTCGCTGTGGAAGCCCTTGTGGATAGCGTATAGCGCCAGTTCCAGCCGGTCCGACACGCCCAGCTTGTCGAAAATGTTGTGCAGATGGTTCTTCACCGTCTGCTCGCTGATGAAGATCTTCTCGGCGATCTCCTTGTTCTTGAAACCCTGGGCCACCAGTGCCACAATCTCGCGCTCGCGCTGGCTCAGCGGGCTGCGCTCCCGCCCCTTGCGCTCCGCGCCCCCCACCCGGCTGGGCGAGGCGAACTGCCGCATCACCGCCGCGGTGGTATGAGAGTCCAGCCAGATCTCCCCGCCATGCACCTTCCGAATGCTCTTGTACAGGAGTTCGGTGGCGGTCTGCTTGAGCACGATGCCCGAGCAGCCCAGCTTCATGGCCTGCACAAACTCGTTCTTGTCTTCCGACGCGGTGAGGATGATGATCCTGCTGCGGCAGCCGGAGTTCTTCAAGCTTTGCAGCACGCTCAGGCCGTCCAGGCCCGGCATCCGCAGGTCCAGCAACAGGACGTCGGCTTCCTTCTCCCGCATGATCTCAAGCACTTCGTTTCCGTCTCGCGCTTCGCCCACCACTTCGAAGTCGTCTTCCAGGCTCAGCAGCTTCCGAAGACCGTCGCGGAAGATCGGATGATCGTCGGCGATGACGATCCGTATGAGCCCGGCATTAGGCGCGCTAGTACGCGGGCTCTCGTACTGGAGCGGTGAGGATTCATCCATCATGGAATTGACATGATTCTAATTGAATACTAGTACCAAGTCAACCATGGTCACGATCCCAAATGGTTCCTTGGCAGCCAGACCGCGACGGAGTACCGGAACTCCCCCCCTCCCTGGTACCCCAGTCCCAATGCCGCGGCCATTTTACCGGGTGGGTTATAGTACGCAGTCGGTCCGGAATCCACCGAGAGCGGGGTCAGGGGGTGGCTGGGGCCGGCAGCTCGCTGAAATGTCTTGCCGGCGAATCGGGAGCGACCAGGACAAGGCGGAGCCTTAATCCTACTGGCTGGGAATTGCCCTTGCGCGCGAAGGGGGACGGGTGTATATATTGTTAATCTCGGCGATCGAGGGGGATTTCGGGTCGAGGGTGAAGAGCTCGCCTCGCTTCCTCAAGAGTGATTGTCCGGGCCGCACGGGTACTTGCCATGGCACTTTCGATCCCGGTGGTTGCACAGGAGGCGCCCTCCGGGTGTCCTTCGATGGCCGCCGCCGGCGAGAGCCTGGGCACAGCCGTATTGCCGGCCGGCTTTCTGCTCCTCAGTCCCGAAGCCCGGGAATTCGAGTCCGGCCCTTTGACCCCCGAGGAACTCAGCCGACGCCCCAGGCCGGGGCCCCCACAGATCGGCGTTCGACACAGCCTTTGGTCCACTTTCGCGAAGGAGAACGGTATTGAGGACTCGCTGCCCAGGGTGGCGGCGGGCCTGGCGCGCCGAGCTCCGTTGGCAAGGCGCTGTGGGAGCGCGGGTGCACTTCAAGGGTGTTAGCGTGGGCGCCAGCCGGGCGTCTCATTTTGAATGCGCGCGAGTCGTGCGGATCACATCTGGATTGGGAGCGAGTCAATGAGCGAACGATTCTCCTTTCGATGGGTTTCATCTCTTCTTCTTGCGGCCACCGTTGCGGGCTCCATGTGGGGCCAATCGGCCGCCCGTCAGAAGAAACATTCCCTGCCGGACTTCGATAGCCGTTCTCAGGCGGCCTCTTCGGAGGCGCCGGAGACCGTCGGGCAGGCCCTTGCCAGGGGGATAGTCGCCCGGCGACTGGCGAATGTCGAGTCATTCGTGGTTGCGCAGCAGGCCGCCCGGCCGGGCACCCGCATTGTGGCGAACCGGCAGGGCCTGCCCAAGTTGTTCCTGCGCGAGGGCCATGCTTTGAGCGCTCCCTCGACGGGGGAGCCGGAGGAGATCGCCAAGGCCTTTCTCCGGGAGCACGCCGCGGTTTTTCCGTTCGCCCCCGGAGAAGTGGACCAACTGAGCCTCACGGTCAAGGATGTCACCAGGGATGCGACCTATCTGGCGTTCACGCAGACCCTGGATGGCGTCCCCGTGTTCGAGGGTCAGGTCAAGTTCACCCTCAGCGCGGCCGGAGAGGTCATCCAGGTTGGCTGCGGCGAGGTGATGCCCGGACTCAACCTGTCTACAAAACCGGCTCTGAGCCCGGAACAGGCGACAGAGACGGCCAGCGCCTCAGTGGGCGGGAAGGGAACACTCTCGGGCGTGCCGGAGCTTGTGATTTTCCCGCTGGACACGTCCACGGCCCGGCTGGCGTGGCGTGTTTTCATGGACGTCGAGTCCGAAGGCTCGTACGAAATCCTGGTCGACGCGGAGGACGGCAATCCGTTGTACCGCCACAACCTGTACGTGAACTCGGGCCAAGCCCGGGTGTGGAAACAATCCCCGATGCAGGGTTCGCGCGAGATGGTGACTTTCGACGATCGCGAGCTTCCTCCGGGCGTCCTTGTGACCACGGGCAACAACGCGGACGCTTATATCGACGCCACTGGCAACGACCAACCCGATCCCTTGAACAGCGGAGGACTGCAGCAAGGCAGGGGCTACAGCTCCACCCAGGTTTTCGACTTCGCCTTCGGCGACGGGACCGTCGGATTGAATCCGAGACTATACATGGCCGCCTCGGTGACCAACCTGTTCTACTTTATCAACGCGGCGCACAAATACTACTACGACCTGGGATTCACCGAGGGGGCGGGCAATTTCCAGACGGACAATTTCGGGCAGGGCGGGGCAGGTAACGACGCCGTGCTGGGGGAGGCCCAATACGGCGGGTTCACCGACAACGCGAGCTTCAGCATAACGCCGGACGGCACGGCGCCGCACCTGCGCGTGGGCCTGTGGACGCGCGGCACCAGCTCTTACACGGACGATCTGGATAGCGACTACGGCGGCCAGACAATGTTTCACGAATGCGGCCACGGCGTGAGCAACCGCCTGGTGGGAGCGCGAACCAGCACGAGCTGCCTGAACCAGGTCCAGTCCGGGGCCATGGGAGAAGGGTGGTCGGACTACTTCGCCATCAGCTATTACAACAATCCGGTCCTAGGCGCCTATGAGGGCCAGAACGCGACTCGGGGCATCCGGCGGCAGAGCTACGAAGGCTACACGTTCACCTACGAAGACGTTGGCAACAGCGGGTATGAGGTGCACAACGACGGCGAGATCTGGGCCGCCACTCTGTGGGACCTGCGCAAGTCCCTGGGACAGACCGTCACCGACAGGCTGGTGGTCAACGGCCTGAAATCCACGCCGTGCAGCCCGAGCATGACCGACGCCCGCGACTCCATCCTTTCGGCGGACGTGGCGACCAACGGAGGCGCCAACCGCGCCAGCATCTGGACGGTGTTCGCAAGACATGGGATGGGGTATTCCGCCAGCGGCTCGGATGGCGACGTGTTCACCGGCACCGTGTATAACGCAGCCTACGATCTGCCACCCGACCTTCAGACCCTCCCGAACCCGGTGATCACCAGTACGCCGCCCGGCGTGGTGGGCATGGGGGATTCCTACAGCTACCAGGTCACCGCGACGAATCCGAATAGCGGAGTGCTGAGTTTTGCCTTGAGCAGCGGTCCGGCGGGCATGACGATCGATTCCGCGACCGGGATGATTCGCTGGACCGCCGGTTTCACCGGCCCGCAACGGGTCAAAGTCACGGTGACCGACGGGAAGGGCGGGAAGGTGGTGCACGGGTTCCTCCTTGCAGTGAGAACGCGGCTCACGGCGGGCGCTCCGATTGTCATCTCCGGGGCGATGAATTCCGCCGGCTCCGCCTATCTGGATGTGCCGGCCGATGTTCCAGTCCTACAGGTGACGCTGCGCGGCGGTTCAGGCGATGCGGATCTGTTCGTCATCTACCCCAACGGGTACTACGCCTACTCAGCACGGGACGGCTCGACGGAGACGCTGAGTCTCGCGAATCCGGCGCAGGGGCGCTGGGGAATCGAAGTGGATGGGTACACATCGTATTCGGGAGTGTCCCTGATGGCCGCCCTGCCCACACCCACGCCCGTGGCGGTCAACACTTCTTTGACCGGTTTGAGCGGCGTCCTTGGCAGCGAGACGTTCTACCGCATCAGCCCTGCCGGGGCGCTCAGCTTCACGGTTTCCACCAGCGGCGGGAGCGGCGACGTGGACCTGTACCTGAGACGGGGCAAGCCCGCGGTTTGTCAGACTTCGGCCTATGTGGGCATGACCTGTCAGTACGACGCGAGATCGGTTGCGATCGGCAACTCCGATTCCATCACCGTCACTAACCCGGGGGCCGACGACTGGTACCTGGACCTTTCCGCCTATGCGGCCTACAGCGGGGTGACACTGACCGTCACGGGCGTGGTGCCCCCTGCGGATCACTGGAAAGGCGAGTACTTCGACAACATGACGTTGAGCGGCAATCCCGTGCTGGTCCGGGACGACGGCACCGGGATGCTGGCGTTCGACTGGGGCGTCGGCGGTCCGTGTACGAACTGTGGCATTCCAGCGGTCGGATTCTCGGTGCGCTGGACGCGGACGCTGACATTCCAGGCGGGGAAGTACCGCTTCAGTTCCACCAGCGACGATGGCATGCGGGTCTACGTCGACGGCCTCCTGAGGATCGACGATTGGAAGGATCATGCGCCCACCGACAACACCGCCGACGTCAATCTGGAAGCCGGCACGCACACCGTGATCGTGGAATACTACCAAAACGCCGGCGGCGCGACGGCCAAGCTATCCTGGGCGCTTGTGTCAGGCGTAGCCTGCTCCCAGACTGCCGCAGCCGATCACTGGAAGGGCGAGTACTTCGCCAACATGACGCTGGTTGGCACTCCCCAGATGGTCCGGGACGACGGCGTCGGGGTGATTGCGTTTAACTGGGGCGACGGCACTCCGAGCGCGAGCTGTAACGTTCCATCGGACGGGTTTTCGGTGCGCTGGACGCGGGTGGCCGCGTTTCAAGCCGGGGCGTACCACTTCAAGGCGACGAGTGACGATGGCATCCGGGTCTATGTGGACGGCAGCCTGAAGATCGATGCGTGGAAGATTCAAGCGCCCACCGACTACACCGCCGACGTGGCTCTGTCCGCGGGCACGCACACCCTGGTTGTGGAGTACTACGACGCCACGGGTGGCGCGGTGGCGAAGTTGTCCTGGGAAGCTTTGCCCTGCGTGGCGGCGGTGGCGGCGGATCACTGGAAGGGCGAGTACTTCAGCAATCCGACGCTCAATGGCAGTCCCGTGATGGTGCGGGACGACGGCACCGGGCCGCTGGCGTTTGACTGGGGCTACGGCACTCCGAGCGCCAGTTGTGGCGTCCCCGTAGATCGATTCTCGGCGCGTTGGACGCAGGCGGTTACACTAGACGCCGCGACGTACCGGTTCCACGCCACGGTCGACGATGGGGTTCGGCTCTACGTGGACGGCGCTTTGCAGATCGATGGGTGGAGGGTTCAGGCGCCTACCGAGTACACCGCCGACGTGGTTCTGGCCGCCGGCGCGCACAGCCTGGTCATGGAGTACTACGAGGACGGCGGCGGCGCGATGGCGAAGCTGTCCTGGGAAATCCTGCCGCAATGCCTGGCCACGGTGGCGGCGGATCACTGGAAGGGCGAGTACTTCAACAACATGACGCTCGGTGGCAGTCCCTCGATGGTGCGGGACGACGGCACCGGGGCGCTGGCGTTCGACTGGGGCTACGGCACGCCCAGCGCGAGTTGTGGCATCCCCGTGGATCGATTCTCCGCGCGCTGGACGCGGGCGGTCGCCTTGGACGCTGGGATGTACCGGTTCCACGTGACCTCCGACGATGGGGCTCGGCTCTACGTTGACGGCGTCGTGAAGATCGATCAGTGGAGGGACCAGGCGCCCACGGAATCCACGGCCGATGTGGTGCTGGCCGCGGGAACGCACACCCTGATCCTGGAGTACTACGAGAACACCGGCGGCACGATGGCGAAGCTGTCCTGGGAATTGCTGCCGTCCTGCGTGGTCACGGTGGCGGCGGATCGCTGGAAGGGCGAGTACTTCAGCAACATGACGCTCGGTGGCAGTCCCTTGATGGTCCGGGACGACGGCACCGGGATGCTGGCGTTCGACTGGGGCATCGGCACGCCCAGCGCGGGTTGTGGCATCCCCTCAGACCAATTCTCGGTGCGGTGGACGCGGGCGGTTACACTAAACGCCGCGACCTACCGGTTCACGGCGACGTCCGACGATGGAATGCGGCTCTACGTTGACGGGGCCCTGAAGATCGACCAGTGGAGGGATCAGGCGACGACTGTGTCCACCGCCGATGTGGCGCTGACCGCAGGCACGCATACCCTGATCGTGGAATACTACGACAACGGCGGCGGCGCGGTGGCGAAGCTGTCCTACAGCGCGCCGATCGGCACGATCCAGGTCACGACCAACTTGAGCGCCGCCAGTTTCGCGATCGCAGGCCCGGCCACCTATTCAGGCTCGGGGACCGCCTGGACGAGAACCGATGCTCCGGCGGGAGACTACACCATCACCTTCGGTGCGGTCTCGGGCTACACCACGCCCGCCGCTCAAACCCAGACCCTTGCGGCCGGTGGAACCATCACCTTCACCGGGACCTACACCTCGACCCTGACCCCCGGCATAACCGAATTCCCCGCGCCCAATAGCGGTAGCAGCCTGTACGACATCACCGCGGGGCCGGACGGCAATCTGTGGTTCACCGAGTGGAGCGGCAACCGGATCGGGCGGATCACCCCCAGTGGTACGATCGCGGAATTCCCGATGCCGACTGCTAGTAGTTCCCCCAACGTGATCACGACGGGGCCGGACGGCAATCTCTGGCTCACCGAGTGGGGCAGCAACAAGGTCGGGCGGGTCACCCCCGCTGGTGTGATCACGGAATTCCCCGTTCCGACTACCGGCAGCAGCCCCGGAGGGATCGTGACGGGGCCGGACGGCAATCTCTGGTTCACCGAGGAATCGGGCAACAAGATCGCGCGGATGACCCTCGCAGGTACGATCACGGAATTCCCCGTGCCGACAAGCGGTGGCTACCCTTACAGGATCGTGGTGGGGTCGGACAGCAATCTGTGGTTTGTGGAGTACTACGGCAACAAGATGGGGCGGATCACCACCAGTGGCGCGATCACGGAATTCCCCCTGCCAACCGCCAACAGCAACCCCGAAGGCATTGCGGCGGGGCCGGACGGCAATCTGTGGTTCACCGAGTGGGGTAGCAATAGGATCGGGCGGATTACCACCAGTGGCACGCTCACGGAATTCGCCGTTCCGACTGCAAGTAGCGGCCCCAACAAGATCGCGGCGGGGCCGGACGGGAACCTGTGGTTTACCGAGGACAGCGGCAACAACCTCGGGCGGATCACCCCCAGCGGCATCATAACGGAGTTCCCTGTACCCACTGCCAGCAGCCGACCCTGGGGGATCGCGGCGGGGCCGGACGGCAATCTGTGGTTCACCGAGTACGCCGGCAACAAGATCGGGCGCTTTGTGATCTCCTCGGCCGCCGGCACGATCCAGGTCACGACCAACTTGAGCGCCGCCACCTTCACCATCTCGGGCCCAGCCATTTATTCAGGCTCGGGGACCACCTGGACGAGAACCGATGCTCCGGCGGGAGCCTACACCATCACCTTCGGTGCGGTCTCGGGCTACACCGCGCCCGCCTCTCAGGGCCAGACCCTTGCGGCCGGCGGAACAATCGCTTTCACCGGGACCTACAGCGCGGTGACCACCGGCACGATCCAGGTCACGACCAACTTGAGCGCCGCCACCTTCACCCTCTCAGGCCCGGCTACCTATTCAGGCTCGGGGACCTCCTGGACGAAAACCAGTGCTCCGGCGGGAGCCTACACCATCACCTTCGGCGCGGTGTCGGGCTACACCACGCCCGCCGCTCAGACCAAGACTCTCTCGGCCGGTGGAACCATCACCTTCACCGGGACCTACAGCGCGGTGACCACCGGCAATTGGCAGATCACGTCGAGTTCGAGCGTGTACGGTATCGTAAGCACAGCCACCGGCTGGATTACCCAAAGTGGAAACAACCTGTCCGGTACAATGACGCTCAGCGGGACTCCCTGCGCGACGTCCGGCGCGCTGACCGGGACTCTGAGCGGAAACAGCCTGAGCCTAGACCTGAACGAGAACGGACAACACGTGATCTTAACGGGGACGCTGGCTGCGAACGGTAACTCCGCCAGTGGAACCTATGCCGCGCCCGAGGGGGGATGCACCGCCGGGGACCGGGGAACCTGGTCAGGCACGCGGACACCGTAGGGGAGCGCTGTTAGAAAGTGGTGCAACGGGGCGGATCACCCCCAGCGGTGCGATCACGGAGTTCACCGTGCCCTATTATTTGGGGTTCCCCGTGGGGATCACGGCGGGACCGGATGGCAATGTGTGGTTTGCCGAGCTAGGAGGCTACATCGGGCGCCTTGTGATCGCGCCGCAGATTGGCGCTCACAGGCTCCTAACTGTGCCCCGAACGTGCTGTATAATGAGCGGATGGAGTGTACGGGAGCTCCTTGTCTGCTCCCGGCCGCGTAGTCGATCCGAGAGCACTTAGAGAGGAGCGGAATGAGAGCATTCACCACCGCAGGCTCGAAGCTGGCGCTGGGTCTTCTGGCAGGTTCCATCTATCTGGCCGCTCAAGACACGCCGCAGAAACCGGAGCAACCGCCGGCCCAGGAAGCCGCCAAACCGGAAACGGCGGAGCCGGCCAAGACCGTTCCGATGCCGGTGAATGTCGATCCCAAGACCTTCAGCCTCGGCCCGGAAGACATCATCCTGGTTCGCGTCTGGCGCGAGCCGGACCTGTCCGGGCAACTGGTAGTGCGGCCCGACGGCAAGATCACGATGCCGCTGATCCGCGAGGTGGACGCCGCGGGCCTGAGTCCCGAGCAACTGACTGCCCGCATCGGCGAAGCGCTCTCCAAGTACATCAACAATCCTCAGGTCTTGGTGCAGGTGTTGGCGGTGCGCAGCAAGCGGTATTTGATCAGCGGGGAGATCTACAGGCCCGGCGCGTATCCGCTGGCCTCGCCCACCACGGTGTTCGAGGCCATCACGCTGGCCGGCGGGTTTCGCGACTTCGCCAACAAGAAAAAGATCACCATCCTCCGTGGCGTCCAGCGGCTGCGGTTCAACTACAACGACATCGTCAAAGGCAGGAAGCTGAGTCAGAATGTGCTGCTGGAGAACGGCGACAAAATCGTCGTCCCATGATGTGGAACTGGGCCTGGGCAGCCGATAGATACGGCGGCGCCGCGGTTTCAGGACCGTTCGCGGTTATCGGAGAGGGGAGACCATGCAACCGACGCAGGACCTGCTGAACGTTACCCGGCGTCCGCTGGATGTCGAGGACTATATCGACATTGTCCGGCGGCACAAAGGCTGGATTGTCGGCCCGAGTTTCGCGGCCCTGGTGGTCTCGGTGGTGCTGGCGTTTCTGTGGCCCGACAGCTACATCTCGGAGGCCACCATCCAGGTGGTGCCGCCGCAGGTGCCCGAGAGGTACGTGCCTTCCAACGTCAACTCGGAGATGACCCAGCGCATCAACGCCATGGCCAACAGCATCGAGAGCCGCGCCAACCTCACCAATCTCATTAACACCCACAACCTGTACCGGGGCTCCCTCGCGCGCAAGCCGCTCGAGGATGTCATCGAAGACATGCGCAAGGACATCCATATCAGCCCGGTCGGCAATCTCCAGGCGCAAGGCAGGGGGGCCATCTCGGCCTTCAAAGTGTCCTACGAGTACTCCAACCGCTACCTGGCGCAGAAGGTCACCGCCGAGCTGGCGCGGGACTTCATCGATGCCAATATCCGCGCCCTGGCCAGCCAGTCGGCGGCCACCACCGACTTTCTCAAGGACCAGTGGGAAGCGGCCAAGAAACGGCTCGACGATCTGGAAACCAGGATGACCCAGTTCCGGGTGAAGAACGCGGGTCGCCTGCCCGAGCAACTCCAGGCCAATCTGCAAACCCTTCGTTCCCTGGAGACGCAGTTGGCCGGGACCAATGACACCATCAACCGCATCGGCCAGGAGAAGCTTCTGCTGGAGAATCAGATCCGGATCTACCGGGACCAGTTGGCCGCGTTCAACCAGGGGACCGACGCCATCTCGGCGCGCGTGAAGGACGAGCGCCTGGCGCAGGCCGAGCGGGACGTGGCGATCATGGAGACGACCATCTCCGGCCTGAAGCAGCGCTACAAGGAAACCCACCCCGACGTCAAGCAGGCCGAGGCGCAACTGGAAGCCCTCAAACAGAGGCGCGACGCCCTGCTCAAGGAAGAAGCGCAGAAGCCCTCGGAAACCGCACCGCCAAAGCCCAGCACGCAGGAAGTGCGCGGCAGCCAGGAGCTGGAGGGCGCCCTCTCCAGGGTGCAGAGCCAGGTCCAGGTCAAGGACATGGAACTGGAGGAGCGGACCAAGACGCAGAAGAAAATCGAGGAAGCCATCGCCGCCTACACCGCCCGCATCCAGGCCAGTCCGCTCATGGAGCGGGACTACGTGGAGCTGTCGCGGGACTACGGCATGGCCAAGAGCCTGTACGAGGAACTGAACGGCAAGAAGTCGCAGTCGGAAGCCGCCACGGCGCTGGAGAACCGGCAATACGGGGAGCGCCTGGAGCTGCTGGAGTCGGCTTCGCTCCCAGAGACGCCCGCCAAGCCCAACCGCTTGCTGATCATCGGGGCCGGCTTCGGGGTGGGCCTGACGCTGGGCCTGTTCGCTGCCGGCGCCCGGGAGATGAAGGACACCTCGCTGAAGAACCTGAAGGATGCGCGGGCCTACACCAACCTCGCGGTGCTGGGCACCATCCCCTTGCTGGAGAACGACTTGGTGGTGCGCCGCAAGAGGCGCCTTACCTGGCTGGCCTGGTCCACGGTGTGCATCATGGGCATCCTGGCCATGACCAGCTCGATCTACTATTACTACTCGACCAGGCTGTAACCTGAGGAGTCCCAATGAGCCGAGTTCATGATGCATTGCGCCGAGCCGAGCAAATGGGGGCGTCCAAGCCGCCCGGAGGGGAGCCTGCCGCCAACGCGCCCTCCGCACCCGCTTTCCGCGCCGGCGATGACGTTCCCAATCGCCTCTCTACGCCGGCTACGAGTCTTCTCGAGGGGGTTCGGGAAGTGCCCTTCACTCCCGCCCCCGAAGCCCTGCTGATCGACCACAGCCGTCCCCAGGAGGCGCCCGGCGAGGAGTTCCGGAGCTTGCGCACCCGGCTCAACCATCTGCAAACCCTGCAACCGATTCACACCGTGGTGGTCACCAGCCCCTCGCCCGCCGAGGGGAAATCGTTCGCGGCCGCCAACCTGGCCATCTCGGAGTCGCACCTGGCCGGCAACCTGACGCTGCTGGTGGATTTCGACTTCCGCCGCCCCATCCTCCATAACTTGTTCCAAATCGAGCGCGCGCCCGGCGCCACCGACCTGCTGCTGGGCCACGCGCCTCTGGCGGCCTGCCTGAAGCGGATCGCCGGCACCAATCTGTTCATCATGCCCGCTGGCACCTCAGTCAAGAACCCGCTCGAGTTGCTCAGCCTGCGCGAGGTGAAGGGTCTGTTTCAGGACCTGCCGAAATGGTTCAACTGGGTGATCCTGGACAGCCCGCCCTTACTGTTCTCCGCGGATGCCAACCTTCTGGGCACCCTGACCGACGGGACCATCCTGGTGATACGCATTGGCTCCACCACCATCGACATGGTGCACCGCGCCATGCAGTCCATGTGCGAGAACAACATCCTGGGGATCATCGTGAACGGAGCACGCGCCGGAGAGCTTTACAGCAAGTACACTTACTACTACTCGAAGTACGGTCACGAAACCAAACCGGAGCCGGAGGACGAACCCGGCGCCGACGCCGAATAGGCTACCAGCGGCCCCGGCCGCCGCCCCCGCCACCGCGGCCCCGGCCGCCGCCAGCGCCGCCTCGACCGCCGCCCTCGCGCGGGGGCCGCGCCTCGTTGACTACCAGCGTGCGGCCCAGCAGGTCCTTCCCGTTGCAGGCGCGGATGGCTTTCTGGGCTTCCTCGTCATTGCCGATTTCGACAAACGCAAACCCGCGCGGTTCGCCTGAGAAACGGTCGCGCACGATGTTTACGCTGTCTACGGTCACCCCGGCCTGCGTGAACATGTTTTGCAGATCGCCGTCCGTGGCCTGGTACGGAACATTGCCCAAGTATAGCTTCACGTCCTCTCCTTCCGCCCGGACGGGCTCCCGCCGGGCGCTACCGGCTGAAGAGACAGGTCAGGAAAGCAGGCGGAGAGATACGCTTCGCTTCGGCGCTCCGAGTCTGACGCTTCAGTCTCCGCCTATCATGGCGGAATCGGCCGCCCAAGTCAATGCTGGGCCGGTCCCGGCAGCCAATATCCGGGGCGGGTCCGTACGACCACGCCGGGCCGGTCCTTGACCTTCACCTCGATCGAGTGGAACTCGGCGCCCGAATCGGCGCTTGCGGTGAAGCTCAGCAGGTACTGGCTGTGCAGTTCCTCTCCGATGCGCGAGACGGCTCGCTCGAGCCCCTTCTGCTTGAGAAACGAGAGGTGGCTGCCGCCGGTGTACTTCGAGAACGCCTCGGCGGCGTTGGTCTTGGCCAGGCGCGCGATCTCGCGGAACACCGCAAGCAGATCGAAAGCGCCGGAAGTGGGGATCGCGCCTGGTTTCGCCGTGAAGGGCGTGAGGAACGCCGAATAGCTGAGGGTGTAGACCGTGACGTTCTCCTCCTGGGCCAGGGTGACGGCGTCCTGTAGCTTGGATTTGCTCGAGCGGTCGCGCGTCTCCCCGATCAGCAGCAGGACGCGGCGGCGGTTGGCGGGCCGGGCGGCGAGCATCCGGACCGCCTGGATGGCCGCATCGATCATGCGTGCCCGCTCGCCGGAGGGCGGAATCCGCTTGAGAGCCGCGGTGAGCCTCCCGGCATCCGAGGTGAACCCCTGGAACAGGCTGAGCTGGTCGTCGTAGGACAGCACCGCGGCCTCGCCGCGCTCGCCGATGATCAGGGATGGAGCCGATCCGGTGGACCTTGTTCAAGGCCTCGGCGGCCAGGGTGTTGGACTGGACGGCGATGACCAACGAAATCGGTACGAACGTCACGTCGGCCTGAATCCTCTGCGGCCGGCCGTTGTCGTACACGAGGAAGTCCTTCTCGGTGAGCCCGTCGACGTAGCGGCCGTCGGCGGCGATGACCGTCGTCGGGGCGATCACCAGCCGCACGGTAGTGCTGAGGGGCGGCTCCTGGCTCGATGGCGGCGCGCCATGGCACGCCCTCGCCAGGCAGACGCAAACCAGGACCCGCCGGAGCGACATGCTTTCTCCTCCAGTCAAGAGACGCCGCCAGCACAGCGCGAGTTTCGGCGCTACCCGCATGGCGGACCGCCTCCGGCGGATGGGCGGTGGGGTAGGTGTCCGGAAATGGGATTGGGTTCGAATGGTGATTTTCAGTGTTGGAGCGTGGCGCGGTGGGTCCGCTCTTGCTCTGGGGCGGCTGCGGATTCTGGCGACAGTCGGCATACGGATGCCCGCTTCATGATAAGGGGCGGTAAACGAGTTGTGGGCGGCGGGGAAGGGGAATGCGTTGGTGGGGCGGGAGAAGCAGGCGGGGGTGAGGCGTGACTGGAGATCAGCGGCTGTCGATGATCTCCTCCAGGTCCCTGCCGAAGTCTACGTCCAGGGTCACTTCCGAGCCGTGGGATTCAGCCAGAGCGATGCATTCCGATAACAAGCGGCCCGGCCGGGGAGCGGGTTGGATGACCGCCATGGGACGCCGGTCCTTCTCGACGACCACCTCGGCTCTTCGCTCGACCCGTTCCAGGATGGCGGCGATGTCGCGGATGGCTTCCGTGTGGCTGAGATGAACGACTTCGCCCTTTATACCTGTCATCGTAGCTCTTCCTGGGGTTCCGCTTGTCCGGGACAGGTTTGGATGGTGCGCACAGCAAGTGATCCAAACTGGTATAACTCAAGATTCGACAGATGAATCCGCTGGAAGCCTACCTCTCCGAACTGAGCGCCATCCGGTCCTCTGGGGCGGCGGTGAAGGAGACCTCGTACTACACGCCGCTTGCCAACCTGCTCAACGAGATCGGCAAGTCGCTCAAGCCACGAGTGCGCTGCATCCTGAACATTCAGAACCGGGGCGCCGGTATCCCGGATGGCGGGTTCTTTACAGCGGAGCAGTTCCAGCGGGCCTCCGACGCCGAGCCCCTGCCGGGGCAGTTGCCGTCGCGGGGCGTGGTTGTTGCCGCGGACCGCTGCGGCGAAACGGGAAGCCGGTTGTGGTGAACCCTACTGCATACAAGTGCTGGATCATCATTGGGCGGCTACTGTTGCCGATTTTGGATATTCGGCGGCTACTATTGCTGGTTTTCGTTCCTCTTGGCCTGCTCGCTAAGGCATGGACGCAGCGCCGACGCAGGCCGAGGGTTCCATGGTTGGCTGGAAGCCTTTCCGCGAGAGTTAAGCGCTCGACGACTGGACGCGAAGGCGATATCATGACCAACAACAAATCGACAGGAGCTCCCTTGGTAGACTCCTTCGTAGGAGCACTCTGCGAAAAGAAGGACGTGTGCTGGCCTTGGTATATTCTCACAAGGCGAATTGGCTGGATCATCGTGGATGAGCTTGCGACCGCGTGGAAAGCAGGACTCTCGATCACCGCATTTCGTGCAAGGGAGTTCCACGGGGGACAAACGCCGGCATCGCCGAGGGATATCTATTGGACGGTATCCAGCTGGCGGGAACACGTGCGGCGTGGATCCTGGCAGCCTGAACGGTACGACGAAACTGGGGAGCGCGTACTCTATCTCAGCACCACACCCGAAACCGCACTCCGTGAAGCCAAACGCGGGACCGATCCCGTCTACCTCCAGCGGTTTCAGTTGGATTTGCCGACGACCAAGACTGTAACTCTCGGCCATGACCTGGAACAAAGGGCCCCCCATCTTCACTTTCTGCTCTTGAGCAGTGAATACCCCCGAGAAGGGTCGCGTCTTCAGAACCCGTATCGTGCAACGCATTTCCTGTCCTATGCGTGCGCCGTTCTGCGCATTGACGCGATCGAGTATCCGAGTGTCAGGGTGAATCTCAAAGATCATCCCACAGAATTCAATCTTGTGCTCTTCAGGCGAGCTGTAGACGCGGCGGAAGGAATGATGACAGGAGATCCATTCCTGTATCCGGAGACACCATAGCCGGGAACCTCGGTGACAGGTGGAGTTGCCCTGCCGTGAATAACTTGAGGCCAACGGTGGCTGACCTGCAGCCCTCCTTCCCCAAAACCTCGGCCCTCTCCCAAAGGCGCGTTGTGGTGGGGGAATCGGACGTTCGCCGCCCGCCAGAGCGGTACGAGACCAATGACCAGCGCTTCTGACGAACTGGCGCCGATGTCTACTTCAACGGCGGGGCGTACTGGAAGATCGTTCCGGCGCGGGTCTGGGAGTACACGCTTGGCGGGTACCAGGTGATCAAGAAGTGGCTCAGTTACCGCGAGAAGGAACTGCTGGGGCGTGCGCTGAAGATTGAGGAAGCCCGGCACGTGACCGAGGTCGCCCGGCGGATCGCGGCCTTGCTGCTGCTTTCACCAGCGCTGGACGCCAACTACGAGGCGGTGAAAGAGTCGTGCTACGCGTGGAAGCGCGCCGGGAAGTGACCTCCGAGCAGGCGTCTGGCAACCGCATCCTGGATCGACTATGATGGGACCGCATGGGGATCGACGAGAGGCTGACCGAGGAAATCGTGCAGCGGATTCTGAGCGTGACGCGGCCGGAGCGCATCATTCTGTTCGGTTCGGCGGTCACGGGCCAGATGACTGCGGACAGCGATATCGACCTGCTCGTTCTTGAAGAGTCGCCTCCGCCCACGCCCGAGCACCGGACCAGGATCAGGAGGACTCTGCGGGGCCTTGGATTCCCGTTTGACGTCATCATCATGTCGACTACGCGGTTCGAGGAAACCAAGGGACTGATCGGGGGCATCGCCTATCCGGCGACGAAGTACGGCAGGGTGATCTATGAAGCCCCCTGAGGAGGCGAAGCGGGACCTGGTCGGGCAGTGGGTGGCCAAAGCGGAGGAGGACTTCCTCGCGGCGGACACGCTCATCGCGTCCGGGGCTGAGTGTGCGGATGTGATCGCCTTCCTTTCGCAGCAAGCGGCGGAGAAGCTCCTGAAAGCGTATCTCACGTGGCTTCAGATCGACTTTCCCAGGACGCATGATATCGGCAGGCTGCTGGACATTCTCGCGGGGGCCGACGCGGACACCGCGGAGCGGCTGGCGAACGCAGACGCCCTCAGCGACTATGGCGTGGAGATCCGATACCCGGGTGAATTGCCCGTTCTAACCATCGACGCCGCCAAGCAGGCGTTCGCGCTGGCGCTGCAAGTCCGAGCGGCAATCCTGGCGCTGCTCCCAGGAGAGCCGGGCGACGCGCGGCGCTGACCGGAGCGGGCCTGTAGAACCTCCTATCGCCCGCCGGAAGAGCGTTTCTGCGACTGCTGGGAACGAGTGTATTCGGCCTGCATTTTGGCGATGGCCTCCGGAATCTTTTCCGGATGGCGGATGAGTTCCAGGAACATGGCCCGCGTGTCGAGAACGCCTGGCATCCCCCAGAGGTTGCGACACTGGGAGGGCAGCGGGGGGCCGCCGCTCGAGCCCGCCGCGGGGATGGGCGCCGGGAGACGAATGGCGTACATGCTGCCGCTCGCCAGCGATTCATGCGGATACTGCATGAGCCAACGGCAGTTGTGGCCATCCAGAATCATGTTGGCGGAGATCACGGCCCACTGGCCCGCATCCGCGGCGGCGGGCTTCTGGCAATCCCAGAGTTCGGCCTGCGGCACGATGGCCGTGGCATCGTTCATCCCATAGGCATCCAGGTTGATCTTCCGCAGGCCGTTCCGCTCGGCGAACCGTTTCACTTCGGGAAGCGACGCATTCCAGTCGACGTTGGAATCGTTCACCAGAGTGTAGGCCGGCCGCCCAAACGAGAACGCGTTGACGTAAGGGAAGTAGTAGGGATATGCCCGCAGGGCCGTGAACAGGCAACTGAGCGCCAGCACCACCGTGAGCGCCGCGACGGGAAACGGGGACCAAAGGCGTCCCAACATGCGGGGCAGAGGAGCCAACAGGAGAATCAACAGAACCAAAGGGACGCTGAAATGGCGGAAACTGATGTCCATCTGGCTCAACAGGCAAGCGGCGCCAAAAACCGCCAGAGAGACCCAAAGGACGCGCCAATGCACCCGCACGCCCTCGGGGATTGCAGGCAGATTCCCCTGTTCGCCTCGCTTTCGGCTCAGCGCGACGATCAGTGCCAACGCCAGCAGGCCGAGAAAGCCCAGGGGCGATTTCAGGAGCAGGAGAACCGGGAAATAGAACCAGACCCCGTGGGAATATGCGTGGCCGAGGATGAACGTCGGACGGACTGAGGTCAGCAGCACCACGAGCAGCCCGCGCAGATAGAGCCAGGCCGGCATGAGGAGGCGGCGCAGGGGATCCCAGGCCGGGCCATGGCCGAGACGGTCCAGGGCGTCCGTGGGCTGATTCCAGGAAAAGATGAAGTAGAACGCGTAGACGAAAACGGCGGCCCAGAGAATGCCCTTCAAGGTAGCGCGCCAGCGGAGTCTGCGCCAGGCGCGCGCCTCGGATTTGGCGGCGGGCTGGCCGGGCACGGCGCGCCACCGCGTGCTCAAAGCGGCCGCGGGGAAGGCGACGAGCAGAATGCCAGCGGTGAACTTCGACAGCAGCGCGCCCGCCAGACTCAGGGCAAACAGCGTGACGTTCCTGCGGCTGGGGTCCTGCCATACTCCGGCAAACGTCCATAGCGCCAGCAGGGAAAACAGCGTCACGGCCATGTCGGTGTGCACCAGGGGGCCGAAGGCGAGAAAGACCGGCGAAGCGACGTAAACGCTCAGGCAGAGCAACCCGGCCCAATCGCCGCCCAGGCGGCGCGCGCAGGCGTAAACGACCCAGCCCAACGCCAGCGTGAGAAGCAGCATGGACAGCCGGGCCCACGCCACCGTGCTTACCCGGTCATTCCAGCGCGTCAGAAGCCATTCGCCGAAGGCCCACTGTCCCATGTAGGCGGGGAAGAACTCCCGGCTTACCGACCACGAGGCGCTGGAGTAATCGGCGCGCGTCCCACGCATAACCAGCGGCAACGCAGCCAGGACTTTGGCGAGCGGCGGGTGTTCTGCATTCAGGCGCAGGTCGAGCTTCTGCAAGTAACTTACCCCGGCGCCAATGTGAGCCGTTTCATCGAAGGTGACGGATTCCCGCAAGGCAGCGCCACCCGCCAGAACTCCCATGCAGACCAGAAGCAGGGCAGCCGCGGCCGGGAAGAAGACGCCCTGTATGCGCTGAAGGGGAGTGTTCCGGCGGGGTGCAAGCAGGGACGTGGGCACGCGGTTCCTCTTTTGAGGTGACGAAACTCACTGTGTCGAAGTTCGGTTCGAATTGGGCCGGCGCCGGCGACAGTGCGCTAAAGTGGTGGGTCGCGGCTCCGTCTTGAAAGGGAGATACCGTATGGCCTCGAAACCCAGCTACTTGCCGCTTCTGCTGTGTGTCGCGGCGTGTCCTGTTCTGTCGGGCGCGCCGGCCGATCAGCCTCCGGTGATGCTCAGCGATCCGGTGGACGTCAGCGGCGATTTCCACGACTTCAAGAACACCTACTTCCTGGCCGACAGCCTGACCGGCTTCGACCCGGCCACCGGCGCGGGCAGTATCGCCTGGCAACGGAATCACTTGTACCCTCGCATCGCCTTCAACACCATGGAGGGAGTGCTGAGTCCGTTTGGCGGCGTCACGTTCCCGGAGGTCGAGTATGCGGTCAACCCCACGCTGCCCTTTTCGATTCAGTTCGTCTCGCCGCGGACGGTCCGCATCCGCGTGAAGACCGGAGTAGATGTGAAGCCGCCGGCCGAGGAACTCATGCTGGTGGGCGAGCCGCCCCGCGACAATTCCTGGCGGATGAGCAAGATCGAGGGCGGCTACCGCTACACCAGCGCGGCCGGCTCGGTCACCGTTCTCGAAAAGCCCTGGCACATCGAGTTCCGCGATGCCGAGGGCCGCCTGCTGACCCGGACCAACCACGAATCGGACAACCATGCCACTCAGGTGCCGGTGCTGCCCTTCTCGTTCATCCGCCGGCCGTCGGATTATTCCCGCAGCGTGGCGGCGGTGTTCTCGCTTGCGGCGGGCGAGAAGCTGTTCGGCTGCGGCGAATCGTTCACCGGGCTGGACAAGCGCGGCCAAAAGGTCATCCTGATGACCAACGACGCGCAAGGCCCCGAGAGCTACCGCATGTACAAGCCCATCCCGTTCTTCATGAGCAACCGCGGCTACGGGATGTTCGTGCACACCTCGGCGCCCTCGACGTTCGATTTCGGCGCCACTTTCCAGGGCACCAACGCGATGCTGCTGGGCGACGACGAGCTGGACCTGTTCGTGTTCCTCGGCCGGCCCAAGGACATTCTCAACGAGTACACCAACCTGACCGGCAAGGCCCCCATGCCTCCTCTGTGGTCCTTCGGACTGTGGATGAGCCGCATCAGCTACTTCTCCGAGGAGGAGGTGCGGCAGGTTGCCGCCAAGCTCCGCGAGAACCGCCTGCCGAGCGACGTGATCCACCTGGACACCGGCTGGTTCGAGTACGACTGGCGCTGCGACTACAGGTTCTCCACCTCGCGCTTCAAGGACCCGGCCAAGATGATCGCCGACCTCAAGCGGCAGGGCCTTCACATTTCGCTGTGGCAGCTCCCCTACTTCGTGCCGAAGAACCGGCTGTTCCCGGAGATCCTCGAGAAAGGGCTGTACGTAAGGGACGGCAAGGGCGGCCTGCCCTACGAAGACGCGGTGCTGGACTTCTCCAACCCGGCCACGGTGAAGTGGTACCAGGACAACCTCGCCGGCCTTTTGAAGATGGGGGTGGGAGCGATCAAGGCGGATTTCGGCGAGTCCGCGCCGCTCAACGGCATCTACGCCTCGGGACGCAGTGGGTTCTACGAGCACAATCTGTACCCGCTCCGGTACAACAAGGCGGTGGCCGACATTACGCGGCAGGTGAACGGCGAGAACGTCATCTGGGCCCGCAGCGCCTGGGCCGGCAGCCAGCGCTATCCGCTGCACTGGGGCGGCGACGCCGCCGTCATGGACGTCGGGATGGCCGCGACGCTGCGCGGCGGGCTGTCACTGGGACTGAGTGGCTTCACCTTCTGGAGCCATGACATCGGCGGATTCGCCTCGGCGCCGCGGGAAGAGTTGTACCGCCGCTGGATGCCGTTCGGGATGCTCACTTCCCATAGCCGCTGTCACGGCCTGCCGCCGAAGGAGCCCTGGCTGATCGGGGCGGCCTTCATGGATGATTTCCGGCGCGCGGACGAGATGAAGTACAAGCTGATGCCCTACGTCTATGCGCAGGCCAAGGATTCGAGTGAGCGCGGCCTGCCCATGCTGCGGGCGCTGTTTGTCGAGTATCCCGAAGATCCCGGCTCCTGGATGGTTGAAGACGAATACCTGTTCGGCTCCCAGATCCTGGTGGCGCCCCTGATGGAGTCGGGCGCGACCGGTCGCGACGTCTACCTCCCGCCCGGCCAGTGGATCGACTACCAGACCGGGAAGAACTACACCGGCGGCTGGCATAACATCCAGGCCGGCGCGATCCCCGTCGTGATGCTGGTTCGCGACGGCGCCATCATCCCGCACATCGAGCTGGCGCAATCGACCATGGAGATGGATTGGTCGAAGCTCGACCTGGTGGTCTTCGCCGCGAATGCGCCAAACGCGCAGGGGCTGGTTTGCCTGCCTTCCGACAACGTGCTTCGCAAACTGGCAGCCGCCCGGAAAAACGGAGCCTTCGCCCTGGCCGGCGACCCCCTGGCAGGCAAGTCCGCCGCCACAGTGAAGCTGTATTCGGAGTAGGATAAGCCTCCAGGTAGTGGGTCAGTTTCGGGTTTCGCCGTCAACCACCCAGATGGGCTTTATTGTCTCGCTCCGGCGCCGGCAACGAGCGCTGCGAAGTCAGGCACCGTTGCGTTCAGGATATCGAGAAGAGCACGCAGGATACGCCCGCGGTCGGCAGCCTGTCGCTCCAGTTTCGTCATGACAACCGCGTGTTCCTGGCGGAACAAGTCGATCAGGAACGATTGAGGGTGTGACGCGCGGACGCCCCATGGCCCCAGGTGTTCCGGCCTGAAATGCCGGAGGTTGAATGTCACGATGATCGGGGCTTCGCAATGGACCGCGGCCGCCAGCACATGCCGATCCTCTTCATCGTTCGTCATCCGCGGTATCAGGGACTGGTAATCGCTAACCCACGCCTCGGCGAAGTGCGCACGCAACTCAGCCTTGAAGTAAGCGGCCAGCGAACTCGGCCAGTCAAGCCTTGACTCGAGAGTGCGAGTTGTCTCGCCCATGATCTCCTCGGACCACTTTGGCTCAAAGAGCCGCGGGCTTTCGGCACACCGCAGCAGGGTGTCACACAGAGAGAAGTTGGCGAGTACACAAGCGTCAAGGATGGCAAGAGGGGTGCCGGTCATTCCCGCCCGGGGACCAGAACCCTCTCATACAGGCCCGCTTCATCAACGGCCTGCCCGATTCTACGGAGGGCATCGAGCCGCCGCTGACCACGCTCCCGTTCGTCGAGGAAGTATCGCACAGCTTCCTCGATCAGTTGATCGGAGTTCTCATATCGGCCGCTAGCGAGCTCCCGCTCGACCTGCCTTGTTAAATCCGCCGGTAGCCTGACGTCCATGGGGGCTCCCACACTTCATTGTACGCCCTTACCATCCGCATCGTTGTTCATCGATGCAAGGGGACGGCATGTCCGGTGGTATCCGGTGTGCAGCCAGGACAAGGCGGAGCCTTATCCTACCCAGCCGCGGTTGCGCGGCGTCGCAACTCGGGAAATACTGGAGGTAATGCCCCCTTCCGAGTTGGTGCTCTCGCTGTCGGTGCGCGGTCTGCGGAAGGCCTACGCGGACGTGGTTGCGGTGGACGGGATCGATCTCGAGGCGCGCGCGGGCGAGTGCTTCGGATTGCTGGGTCCGAACGGGGCGGGGAAGACCACCACCATCGAGATCTGCGAGGGGCTGCTCGAGCCAGACGCCGGGTCGGTCGAATTGCTGGGACTGGGCTGGAAGACCGACGGCGCGGAGCTGCGCCAGCGGCTCGGCGTGCAGTTGCAGGAGACGCAGCTCTCCGAGAAGCTGACGGTCGAAGAGACCCTTCGCCTGTTCCGCAGTTTCTACCTTCGCGGGCCGGAAGTCGCCGAGGTGATCGCGATGGTGCAGCTCGGGGAGAAGAGCCGCGCGCGGGTGGGCCAGCTCTCGGGCGGGCAGCGGCAGCGGCTGGCGATGGCTTGCGCGCTGGTGGGCGAGCCCGACATGCTGTTCCTCGACGAGCCGACCACGGGGCTCGATCCGCAGGCCCGGCGGCAGCTCTGGGAGCTGATCGAGCGTTTCAAAACCGCCGGACGCACGATCATTCTGACGACGCACTACATGGACGAGGCGGAGCGGCTGTGCGACCGCGTGGCCATCATGGACCACGGCAAGATCATTGCGCTCGGCACTCCCCGGGAACTGGTGGCCGCCCTCGGCGCGGATCACGTGGTGGAGTTCGCGGCCGAATCGAGCGGGGTCGATCTTGGGGCGTTGGAGGGGCTGGAAGGCGTTCGCAAGGCGCATGCGGAGGACGGATTTTACAGTTTACAAGTCGCCCAGCTTCACGTGGCCGTGCCGGCACTGCTCAAGGAGCTGGCGAGCCGCGGCATTCCGCTGACGGAATTGCGGACGCACTCGGCGACCCTCGAGGATGTGTTTGTTTCGCTCACCGGGAGGCATCTGCGCGATGGAGACTAGACCGCGGTCCTGGGCCGATCGCTCGCTGGTGCAGCTCACGCTGGTGCGGTTCCGCGAGTTCTGGCGCGAGCGGGAAGCGATCTTCTGGGTCTTCGTGTTCCCGATCCTGCTGGCGGCGGGCCTGGGGATCGCGTTTCGCAACCGCCCGGCGGACGTGCTGAAGATCGGCGCTACCCGGCCGGAGCTGGCGAGCGCGCTGAGCAAGGGGAAATCGCTCTCCGTCAAGCTGCTAGACCGCGCCGCAGGCGAACAGGCGTTGCGCACGGGCCGTATCGTGCTGCTGGCGCTGCCGGGGCCCTCGGGGGGCGTGACCTATCGGTACGACGACACCAACCCGGACGGGCGGACGGCGAGACTGCTGGCGGAGCAGGCGATCCAGCGCGCGGCGGGGGTTCGGGACCGGGTCGCGGAATCCGACGACCTGGTGCGCGAGCCCGGCTCCCGTTACATCGACTTCCTGCTTCCCGGGCTGCTGGGTATGAACCTGATGGGAAGCGGCATCTGGGGCCTGGGCTTCGCGATCGTGGACGCGCGGAGGAAGAAGCTGCTGAAGCGCCTGATCGCCTCGCCGATGTCGCGGGTGGAATACCTGCTGTCGTTCCTGCTGGCGCGGCTGACGCTGCTGATTGCGGAGGTGGCGGCGCTGGTGGGCTTCGGCGCGCTGATCTTCGGCGTGCCCCTGCGCGGGTCGCTATGGCAACTGGCGCTGGTGTGCCTGCTGGCGTCGCTGGCCTTCAGTGCGTTGGGACTGCTGCTGGCTTCCCGCGCGCGAACCATTGAGGCCGTCTCGGGCCTGATGAACTTCGTCATGCTGCCGATGTGGATTTTCTCGGGCGTGTTCTTTTCGGCCGAGCGCTTCCCGGCGAAGCTCCAACCGTTCATTCAGGCGCTTCCGCTGACCGCCGCGGTCAATGCGCTGCGCGCGAACATGCTGGAAGGCGCCGGACTGTTCCACTTTGCCGGAGAAATGGCGATTCTGACGGCCTGGATCGCGGTTTGCTTCTTCACGGCGCTGAAGCTGTTCCGGTGGCGCTGAGCCGGACCTACCGCAGGGCAACCGGGGACAGCCTGGGCCGTCCCCACTGCGGACGGCCGAGGCAGTCCCTCGGTTGCGGAGCTTGTCACGGGGCAACCGCATTTTGCGAGGCTCATCAGAGATACTTCTTCAGCCAGTCCAGGACTTCTTTCATGTGTTGGCGGGCGTCTTCGCCCTTGAGAACCCAGTGGCTGGCGTCGGGGAAGATCACCAGGCGGCAGGGGACCTGGCGGCGCTGCAACAGCTTGTAGATCTCGAACGCCTGGTTGATGGGGACGCGGAAATCCTGCTCGCCGTGCGTGACCAGCATGGGGGTGGCGAAATTGGCCGCGTAGGCGGACGGGCTTTGGTCGCGCCAGAAGCCCTTCAACTCCCAGACCGGTCCGCCGTTCCTCTTCTCCCAATAGTAGGACTCGTCGGTCGCGCCCCACATGGAGGCGTTGTCGGTGAGGCCGGCGTGATTCACCAGGCACTTGAAGCGCTTGGTATTGCCCTCGAACCAGTTCATCAAGTAACCGCCGTAACTGCCGCCGGCGGCCGCCTGGCGCGAGCCGTCGATGAAGGGGAAGGCGCGCACGGCCTCGTCGGCGGCCTGCTCGAGCTCCGCGGCCGGCCCGCGCAGAATGTCCTGATTGATCGCGGCGGCGAAGGCTTCGCCGAATCCGGTCGAGCCGGTGTAGTTGGTCATCAGAAGCACGTAACCGGGGCTGGTGAGCAGGTGGAAGTTCCAGCGCAGAAAGTACTGGTCCTTGCTCATGCTGTGCGGGCCGCCGTGAGGGAAGACCAGCAGCGGGTATCTTCTTGACGGGTCAAAGGCGGGCGGCAGCACCAGCAGGCTGTGAATGCGCCGGCCGGCCTTGGAGGTGAACCAGAACTCGCGCGGAGGCTGCCAGTCGATCTGCTGGATGCGCTCCTGGTTGAATGCGGACAGAACGCGATGCCCGCCGGCCTGAGGGTCGACCACCACGACGTCGTCGGGATGAACCATCGATCCCCACAGCGCCACCAGCACAGGTGCGGGGGCGCGCTCGGGAATCGCCAGCCGGGAGTAAACGCCTTCCTTCACCTCGAAGACCAGTTGCACCGGCCCGCCGCCGGCCGGAAGCGTGAACAGCTTGTCGTGCCCCTGGTCCTCGGCCGTAATGTAGATGCGCTGGCTGTCGGGAGTGAAGGCGAAATCGCCGGCCGAGCGATCCCATTCCGGGGTGAGCAGCCTGGGCTTGGCGGAGGGTTGCGGCCAGTCGATCATCGCCAGGCGCGACAGGCTGTAGAGCGCCTCGGCCTCGCTGCGCCGGTGCAGCGCGTAGAGGGCCTTGCCGTCGGGCCGGAACGTGGGATGCGAGAAGTTGTCGGGACCGGAGGTGAGGGCTGCCGGCTCGCCTCCGGCGGCGGGAACCCGGTAGAGATGGGTGGAAGTGGCCGCGTAGGCGCTGCGGTCCTGGTCCGCCATGGCGGTGAAGACGATCGCGTCGCCTTCCGGGCTCCAGACGGCCTCGAGCTCCGGGCCGGTCAGGTTGTAGGCGCCGTCGAATCCGGGCAAGGCCGCCAGCTTCGTACCGGCCAGAAGGTCGCGCGCGGCGGCTTCCGGCTCGAGGGTCTGCACCAGAACGTGCGGCCGGAGATCGTCCAGCCAGTGATCCCAATAGCGGAACGGAAATCCCTCGAATACGCGGGCGTTGTACTTGCGCGCCTTGCGTTCGGCGGCGATTTTCCGGTTCTCCTGGTCGTTGGCGGCGCCCGGATACACGCGGCTCTCGAACAGGATGGCTTTGCCGTCGGGGCGCCATTTCGGGTGCGAAGCTCCGGTGGAGATGTTGGTAACTCGCATGGCCTCGCCGCCGGTGAGCGGCAGCACATAGACCTGCGCCGATTCGTCGCCCTCGCGAGTGGTGGTGAAGGCGAGGCGCGTCGAATCGGGAGAGAACACGGCGCCATCCTCGGGCGCGCGCGTGCTGGTGAGGCGCCGCGGCGGCGCGCTCCCGTCCAGCGGCACGATCCAAAGATCCGATGAGGTCTTTGCGGCGTCGTAAGAAGGCTCGGTGACGGAAACGACGGCCCACTTGCCATCGGGGCTGACCGCGGGACCGCCCACGCGCTTCATCAGCCAGACGTCTTCGTGCGTGATGGGGCGCTTCTGCGCGCCCAGGTTGAGAGAGAGGACCAGCAGGGCAAGAACGAATCGCATACGGCATTATGGTAGCCGATCGGGAGGCTCGTGGCTTGCCCATCCGTGGTTGAATTGAAGCTGGGAGATCCCGACGCATGCGCAAATGGGCCGCGTTGTTCCTGATGTTGAGTTGGGCGATGGCCGCCCAGGAGCCGCCGGTCGAGTGGATCGATCCTTCCACCGGCCACCGGGTGATCCGGCTTTCCCGCGAAGGCGGTAGCGCGAGCCTCTACTTCCACCAGAACGCATACACAGCCCGCGGGGACAAGATGGTCATCACCACCCCCAAGGGACTTGCCACCGTTAACCTCAAGACGCGGCAGATTGAGCCGCTGGTGGAGGGCCGCGTCTCGAGCGTCGTGGTCGGCAGGAAGAGCCGGGAGGTGTTCTACTTCAAGGGCGACGCAGTGTACTCGACCCACCTCGACACGAAAGCGACGCGGGAGATCGCCAAGCTCCCGCCCGGATTCCGCGGCGGATCGGGCCTCACGGTCAATGCCGACGAAACGGTTCTGGCCGGCAGCGCCTTGGAGGGCGAACGGCGGCCGTTCACTCCGCCGCCGTCCGGAAAAGACAGGCTGCAAGCCCGCATGGAAATGCGTCTGCCCATGCAGCTCTACACCATTCAGATCAAGACCGGCGAGCTGAAAGCCATCTACCACAGCACGGACTGGCTCAACCACGTGCAGTTTTCTCCCACCGATCCGACGCTGCTCATGTTCTGTCACGAAGGCCCCTGGCACAAGGTGGACCGCATCTGGACCATTCGTACCGACGGCACGGATCTCCTCAAGATCCACGCTCGAACCATGGACATGGAGATCGCCGGGCACGAATTCTTCAGCGCCGACGGCAAGATCGTCTGGTACGACCTGCAAACGCCGAGAGGGCAAGAGTTCTGGCTGGCGGGCGTGGAGCTGGCGACGGGCCGGAAGCTGCGCTACAAACTGGAGCGCGACCAGTGGTCGGTGCACTACAACGTGTCGCGGAACGGGAAGCTGTTCGCCGGGGACGGCGGCGGCCCGCAAATGGTGGCCAAGGCCAAAGACGGCCAGTGGATCTACCTGTTCCGTCCGGAGAAGGGAGTGCTGCGCTGGGAACGGCTGGTGAACATGGCCAAGCACGATTACCGGCTCGAGCCCAATGTCACCTTCACCCCGGACGGAAAATGGATCGTCTTCCGCTCCAACATGCACGGAGCCAGCCAGGTGTACGCGGTGGAAGTGAAGAAGAGACAGGCGAAACCGCCTGCCCCTCCTGGGTCAGTGTAGTTTGCCCTCGGCGTGTGGTAGACTAACCGCTTTCGAAGGGTGCCTCCGATCCATGTCTGTCCAGATTCTTCTGTACGGGAAACTGCTCGGTATAGAAGAGTTCGTGTTGTCGGCCCAGGAGGCGCGCCTGCTGGTGGGGCGCGCGCAGTGGATCACCCTGCTCGGCGAGGTGCTGCCGCGGGCGCTGCTGGCGGAGTTCGGGCTGGCGCGGATTCTGCTGGGATCGAGCGGGGGCGGGCAGTTCCTGGCGGTGCTGCCGGGCGAGGCCAAGGCGCCGGCCGAGGAGTTCCTGGAGGCGGCCGGACGCGAGATGGTCGAGACCAGCGGCGGGCGGCTGAAGCTGGCCTGGGCGGTTACCGAGAATCTGGGGGAGTGGAGCGTGGTGCGGAAGCGGCTGACCGAGGCCCTGAAGCGCAAGCTGGGGGCGGAGGCGGCGGGCTGGCAGCAGGATGCGTTCCAGCCCTACCCGGCGCCCGCGCCGGTCGATCACGGCGATTACTTCCGCGAGCTTGCCGCGGGTCTCTGGCAGGCGGAAAGCGCCGGCTGGAACCCCGAGGCGCCGGCGCGAGTCGTGCTGGGCACGGGCATTCACACCTGGAGCCTGAGGGACGAGATCCCGCTGGCGCGCCACGCGGCGCCCGCGGAGGACGGGGCGACGCCGGCGGACCTGGCGACGCTGGCCCGGCGCGCGGAGGGCCGGAAGGCCTGGGGCGTGCTGCGTGGCGACGTGGACAGCTTTCGCATCCGGCTGCGCCGCGCCGAGACCATCGAGGAGCACGTCCGTCTTTCGGTGCTCTACAAACAGTTCTTCGCTGGAGAGCTGGAGGTGCTGTGCTCGCAGCCGGAGTTCTGGCGCAAGGTGACGATCCTGTACTCGGGCGGCGACGACTTTGCGGTCTATGGCGCCTGGGACGCCCTGATCCCGCTGGCGCGCGAGATGCAGCGGCTCTTCCACCGGTTCACCGAGGAGAATCTGAAGGATTTCCCGGGGCCGGAAGGCAAGACCATCTCGATGGCGGTGGCGCTGGCGCCGGAAATCGGTTCTTCGCTGGCCTGGGTGTACGAGGAAGCGGGGACGCGGCTGGAGCGGGCTAAGGACGTGGACAAGGACTGCATCTCGGTACTGGGCCGGGTGCTCGAGTGGCGCTACCTCGCCGACGCGGCGGAACTCAAGGACACGCTGGCGCGGATGGTGATCGACTTCGGCTCCTCGGGCCAGTTCCTGAGCGAACTGAGCGGGTTCTACCGGAAGGGCGGGCAGACGTGGTCGCACGGGACCGAACAGCGCTTCGACCGGCCCTGGCGCTTCCAGCGGCGGCTGAACCGCGTGCTGGTGGGCGCCAAGGACCGCGAGTTGCAGAAGCTGCGCGCGCACCTGGCCAATGAGATGATGGGCAGAGGCGCCGCGCAGGTGAAACTGAGGCCCGCCGGGCTGGTGGCGCTGGAGTGGGCAAGATTAACGACTGAGGTTTAACACCATGGCGGAAGCACAGCAGGAGACCAAGAACCGCGAGGGGCGTCCACCGCGGGAAGGCCGGCCGCCGCGCGAAGGCGGTCCGCGGGAGTTTGGAGGGCGGGGCGAGGATCGGCGCGGCGATCGGGGCCGCCCGGAGGGCCCGCCGGAAATCGATCTGGACAAGTTGATCGGCGACCCGCTGTACCTGGACAACCAGGCGCACGGCGTGGTGAGCCGGATGCGCGACATGGATTCGGGAACCAAAAGCCAGTTGCGGCGGCTGTACAACGCGGTGCGGCGGGCCTGTCGCGCCCCGGAAAACGAGCGGCAACAGCACTTCGTGATGCTGCGCGCGCGGCTGGCCTATACCATCGCCCGCCACTCGCTGCGCAGCCTGGACGCGCTGGAGAAGCTGCTGCTGCAAGTGACGCGCAAGAATGACGCGCGCGGGTACGAGCGGTTCCGGGATCTTTTCGAGGCCATCGTGGCCTACAACGAATAGCGAGGAAGTATGAGCGCCCACACAGCCGAGACGGAATTGAAACTGATTGGCAAGCTGATTCTGGAAGGAGAACTGCGCTGCGAGACCGGCCTGCACATCGGGGCGGGCAAGGGATCGCTGGAGATCGGAGGCGCGGATAACCCGGTGGTGAAGGATGCTTTCGGCCGCCCCTACGTCCCTGGCAGCTCGCTGCGCGGGAAGCTGCGCGCGCTCTTGGAGCAGTCCTCCGGCCTCGCGGTTCCGAGCGAGCTGGTGTACCTGTCCAAGCGCAAGGGGCAGGAGGTTCGCATCCACCAGAGCGACCGGCCCGACGACGAGATCTGCCTGCTGTTTGGGCGGAACCCGGGGCGCATGGAGCGGGTCGGGGGCGACGCGCTCGAAACCACCGTGTCCAGCCCGGCGCGGCTGACAGTCTACGACGCGCCGCTGGACCCCGACAGCATCACGCCGCAGATGCGCGAGAACCTGGACGACGAGCTGACCGAGGTCAAGAGCGAGAACGCCATCGACCGCATCACCTCGCAGGCCAACCCGCGGACGCTCGAGCGCGTTCCGGCCGGCGCGCGGTTCCGCGTGCGCTTCGTGCTGGACCTGCTGTGCGAGGAGGACAAGGAGTTGGTGGCGCGCTTCGTCGAGGCCCTGCGCCTGCTCGAGGACGACGCGCTCGGCGGCGGCGGCTCGCGCGGCAGCGGCCGCGTGCGATTCTCGAACCTCATGCTGAGCTGGCGCGGGCGCAGGTTCTACGCAGGCGGCGCCCCCGAGGAGAAACTGCTGGCCGGCGCGGACCTGGACGCGCTGCAATCGCTGGTGAGCGGCGAAGGGCTTCGCGGCAAGCTTTCCGAGTAGCGCAATGCATCCAGCCTTGATGGTTCGCTTTCGGCCGGCCGGACCGTGGCGCATCGGACCGGATTCCGGCGCCCGCAATCGCGTGGACCGCATCTATCACAGCGACTCGCTGTTTTCGGCGGTGACGCACGCCATGGCGCGGCTGGGGCGGCTCGAAGACTGGCTGGTGGCGACCGTGGCGAATCCGCAGGGCGCGGCGGTGCGGTTCAGCTCCTGCTTCCCGTACCTGGAAGACCTGCTCTTCGTGGTTCCGCCGCGGAACCTCTGGCCGCCTCCGCCGTCGCCGAAAGTGCGCTGGACGAATGCGCGGTTTGTGCCGCTGGCGGTGGTGGCGGCACTGGCCAACGAGCAGCCGCTGAAGGACAACGGCTGGCGCCTGGACGGTCCGAGCGAGTGTCTGCTGCCGGGGAATGCGCCGTTCCGTGACGGGCCGTTCCGTCCGGCCTTGCGCTCGCACGCCTGCGTGGACCGGAGGAGTGGCTCGGCGGTGGTGGTTCACGATACCGCCTGCCTCGAATTTGCGCCGGGTGGCGGGCTGTGGGCGGTGGTCGCCTTCGCCGACCCGGAAGCCGAGTCGCAGTGGAAGGAGGAGGTTCGCACGGCGCTGCGGCTGCTGGCCGACACCGGGCTGGGAGGCGAGCGGTCGATCGGCTGGGGACGCTCGGCGGATCCGGAGTTCAGCGAGGGCGTTTTGCCGGACATGATCCTGCCGCCCAAGCCACCCGCGCCACCGGTGGAGGCGCCCGAAGGCGGAGAGGCCGCGCCCAAAGCGGCTCCTGAGACTGGCTACTGGCTGCTGTCGATGTTCAGCCCGGCCGCCGGCGACGCGGTGGACTGGCAGCGCGGGTTCTATTCCAGCGTGAGCCGCGGGGGCCGCATCGAGAGCCCGGCGCGCTCGGGCGAGGAGAAGAAACTGCTGCGTATGGTGGAAGAGGGATCGGTGCTGGTGGCCGAGGCGCCGCCCCAGGGCTCCGCGCCCAACGTGGCTCCGGACGGTTTCCCGCACCCGGTGTTCCGCGCCGGATTTGCGCTAGCGATCCCGGTCCCCCTGCGCCATCCCGAGCGCCCAGTAGGTGCGTCATGAGATACCGCCTGACCTGTCTGACCCCGCTGCTGGTCGGTGACGGCCGCAAGCTTTCGCCGATCGACTACATGGTCTGGAAAGACCAGGTGAACGTTCTGGACCAGCGGCGCATCTTCCGCCTGCTGGCCAAGGGGCCGCGCCTCGAGGGCTACCTCACGCAACTGAAGCGGGCCGACAAGCTGGATTTCGCCTCCTGGGGCGGATTCGCGCAGAATTTCGCCGACCGCCGCGTTCCCTTCGAGGACCCGTCCTCGACCGTGTATTGGGAGAAGGCCCGCAGCGAGAGCCTGTCCATTCCCACGTTTCTCTCCGGACTGGACGGCCCCTACCTGCCCGGCAGCGCCATCAAAGGCGCGCTGCGCACTGGCGTGCTGTTCGCGCGCTGGGGGAACGGAGCGCCGCCGCAGATGGACGACCGGTCGTGGAGGCGGCCGGGCGAAGCCGCTGAAGAACAGGCGCTGGGGCCCGGCCCGGTGAACTTCATGCGGGCCATCGCGGTTGCGGATTCCCAGCCGGTACCGGTGGCGGCGCTGAGACTCTATCTGCTCCGCGTCTCGACGCTGGTGGCGCGCGGCGGCGGCCGCTACGAGCTGGGTTGGAAGCAAACGCCGCGCGGGACGGTTCCCGGCAACCAGGCGGGCGAGAGTACGCCGTTGTTCGCCGAGATGGCCGCGCCCGGCACGATTTTCGAGGGCGTATGGCGCGAGAACGCCTTCCTGGCGCAGCCGGAAATCGCGCGCGCGTTGCGCTGGCGAGAGCCGGTGACCGGCGCGCGCATCCTGGCCGCGGCCAACCGCTTCGCCGCGCGGCTGCTCGCCATCCAGAAGCAGTACGCCGCCTGGGCCGGGCTGCCGCTGCTGGGGGAGAGCGTCGAGCACCTCGAGAAGTGGCTCGCTCACGTTCAGGAAAAGGGAGGAGCGTGCCTCCTCTCGATGGGCTGGGGCAGCGGCCTGCTCGCGAAAACCGGCTGGCTCGAAACCGACAACGAAGCCTACCGTCAAGCCATGCAGCAGGTGCCGCTCTACAGTCGGGCGCTCACCACCGGCCTGCCCTTCCCCAAGACCCGCCGCATCGTCTTCCTCAACAACCAGCCCGCCACCCTGCCCGGCTGGGCGGTGCTGGAAGTGGAGTAGGCCGCAAGCGGGCTGGCGCGCACGAAACCCCGACTACTTCAAAGCCCGCCGCATGGAGAACCGCGGCGCGCCACATCAAGCACCGGAACCGCTCCGTTTGCCCGTCCCTTCGAGCCAACTTCCCTGGGACCTCGCGCAAGATGAGCTCGGGGTGAAAGGCGCTGATTCAATTGGGGTTATGGGCAGACTCCTGCTGCATGCCGCGCCAGACCAGTTCAACGGAATGGATCGCGGCCAACCCGAAACGCGTGTAGCCGTAGCGGGAAGCATTTCGAAGCTCTCGTTCTGGCTCGAATGCTACCGAGCGCTTCCGGCGCGCGAATCTGGTATCATGGCACTGCTCGGGCTCGTGCTGCCCGGCTGGAGACTGACTATGCCTTGCTTCCTCCTGCTCGTCGTCCTGCTGTTTCCGCGCGTCGCGCTTGTGTTGATGTGGATCTTCTCGACCTACCTGCAGCACGCATTCCACGGTGGTCTGGTGCTGCCGGTACTCGGCTTCATTTTCCTGCCGCTCACAACGATCGTATACGCATGGGAACTTAACAGCGGCATGCCGACGGCGGGAATCAATCTTTTGTGGCTGCTGATCGCGGTGATAATTGATCTGGGCGGGCTGGGCGGCGGCGCGCATCGCCACTTGCGGCGCTGAGTCGCGCAGCCGCCGATATCGGTGCCCGATGGGCCAAGTTTGCGAACCAGCACAATGAAAAAAGCGCTCAGACGACGGTAGTTGAACGGCTTCGGTCCGATGCGCACCGCAACTCCACTCGGTCGCCTAACGCCCTAACGGCACAGGTAGCACTTTCCCGAGATCGCGTTCGTAGTACACTCCCTGGCGGACCACCCTCCATAAGGGGGCTAGGATTTCGGGAAAGCGCCTTCTACGCAGCAGGTGCCGCTCTATAGCCGAGCGCTCACCACCGGCCTGCGGTTCCCCGAGACCCGCCGCATCGTCTTCCTCAACAACCAGCCCGCCACCCTGCCCGGCTGGGCGGTGCTGGAAGTGGGGTAGGCGGCGGGCGGCGGTTCGGGGGAGTGGGCAGGGCGGTTCTCCGAGAGGGCGGCCACGCGTCCAAGTGCAGCACCATACGCATTAGCGCGCACTCGTAACCGCACGGACTGCCGTTTCGGTAGCGCTACCTAGCAGCCCGTGGATAAACTCGCGTTTTGGCGGTGCCACCAACGGCACCGATTTCGCGTGCGAGCAGGCCGAACCAGCGGACCACGCGGTCTGATCACCGGCAGGGCCGTTTCTGCGGCTT